>Ga0208794_1000336_pt1 | contig 33580 bp, 32 predicted proteins | sample 32_taG_FD_184106 | JGI IMG/M metagenome (GOLD analysis project Ga0208794, IMG submission 184106) | Marine viral communities from the Gulf of Mexico - 32_GoM_OMZ_CsCl metaG (SPAdes) (version 2) | ecosystem: Environmental > Aquatic > Marine > Oceanic | place: Atlantic Ocean: Gulf of Mexico... | reverse complement strand
TGCTGAAACGAGAGCGAGTACACCATCGGCGTTACCGTACGCAGGACGAAGCGAGAGCTGATCTGTTTGAATACATCGAGCGGTTCCATAATCCCAGGATGCGACGTAGAGTTGCTGCTCAGGATCGGAAACTTACAGTCGTTTTATAACCGTCCGTGGAAACGGGGTAGAACCCCACAGCCAACTGAGAGGTTTGAGCACACAGCTCTTTGAGGCCGCCTCAGAGTGAGACCTCATAGTGCCCTGAAATCAGGGGCATTCCGGACAGATGCCTAGATGAGGAGCACTTGCGCGAACGCACCGTCCACGGTTTAACCTATTTATCACGGCTTCTGGCCCGGTGAGACTTTTTTAAGACTGCTCCCCCACACCACCTGGGAGCCTCCGGAAAAATCCAGGAAAGTCGGCACGCTGTAACACTTATGGCAGATGTAAGTTAGGTTTATGGTGCGCTTATGGTCATCCGAGCAATCATTGCCGCGGCTGATTCTGCATCAATGCCACTTAATGATGGGGTTATCTTACCGCTACGACCCAACAGAATGAGAAGACCTAAACTCCTGTCTATTGCTTCGCCTTACATACCGCAACAAACTGCCATTTCGGCGACAGCAATATATTAATTCCGGGCAGCTTATTATACAGATCGAAACCTACCTTAAGATAAACTATCTCAGCCCCCACCTCGCTGCAAAACACTTCAAACGACTTTCGGCTAAAATATCGCCGAGGCACAGACACACCATAACCATAATTGCCTACAAAATCCATAGCTCGCAACATATGCCTTGAGACCAGACCATATTCAAAATGGTCCTTAATAATAAGGTAGCGACATTTGCCCAATGCGTTTTGAACTAGCGCTTTCCCATCACTTTTCCCTGCATGATGCAAGACATCCGACAAGAGACCTACGTCAAAGGCTTTATCATCGTACAAGAGATCAATACCGTTAAACTGGGAATACTTATTCCACTTTGCTTCAACCTCAAGCCACTCTTCAGGGACCGGGTAGAGATCAACGCAAGTTAACGCCGCTCCATCAATACTGGAGACAGCAAGCTCGCTCAAGGAAAGATCACCGCAACCAATGTCAAGAACCTTCGGAGCGCTCGAAATACAGCCATCGTTTATAAGACCCCGTATCTCGTCAGCTAGAATTCCAGACAACACTTTAACCCGCTCGCTATGACTAACCTTCTGATGAATATTAATCAAAATCTTATCTGAAACACTTTTACTAGACCGAGCAATAGGTGAGCTCATTCACGTCATCTCCTAACTGACAGTTATTCCAATACCGATGCAAATCACTAATGCTCCGAACCATGTTTTCCATGTCAACGCTTCACCCAAAAAATAGTATCCGAACATAGGAACCAGAAAAAACGACAAACCGAAAAATCCAAAAGCAATTGCTAACGGAACTCTAGATAGAATATAAATCCACAACAGCATAGCCGCTCCGTAAACCGATAAAGCGAGCAAAACACGAAAACAAAAGTTCGCGCTAAATGTATTTAGACTAATCTCCTGCCCAAAAGTAACGGCAGCATGTCTAAGCAACACCTGTCCTAGGGAAACAAAGCAAACTACCACAAGACACAAAAATATATCAATCGATCGCATGTGAGTTCAATGTTGTTATATCTCTTCGGCCGCCAAAAGGAAGCGCACACAAAAATTTCGCAGAATCAAACTTCCATGTTTCTACACTGCCTATTAGAGAATCTACGGCCTGACGCTCTTGATAATAGTAAATCTCCCGAGTACGGAAATTAACTCCCATCGTCAGATCATACTTACCGTACAAACGCGTCCAGAGATGATCTCCGCCTTCGACCGGCGGAGAAGACGGTTTAAAATACTCTGGACACCTTTGCTCATAGGCATTCATTATTCTCTCAGCCAACGCTCTTTTACTTGCCAACGCCTCTGAAGGCGTTATTACAGAAGCTTTGCAATACACAAGCCTCCGAGGTATTGGCGCGCTTAAAAAATCGTTAAATATTAACTCACTTCCATCCAATTCATTGAATGACATAACTCCACAGCGATCGCTTACAAAACCGACTCCCAACCTATCGGCGGCGATACTGTAACGCTCTACCAGACTCGGCTCCAATGAGTCTTTCGCTCCGCTGCTGTTATCAAGACCAAATACCACGTAAATTTCATCCGCGTACTTCTGACGCAGCTCTAGGAACCTTTCCCATTGCGCCCCGCTATTGGGGATAGAAATTAGGCCTACCGGATTTACGAATGCGGAACCGGGGTGTAAATACCTAGCCAAATAGGATTCAGAAGAACTACCGATTGATAGCACTAATATGGGATCAACAGTCAGTTCGGCAGGTACATTCGATGGTAGCCATACCGATGTCCATTGCATTGGGTTATATCTAGGGTTCCCTGCTGAAATAACCAGATGGAGCTGAGTCACCGACAAAATAGTGATTCCTAAAACGGCGTACCGAAATGGTACTAGCCTGTTTAATAGAAGGTATAATCCGGGCCCTATAATCAAAACCAATGGCGTTGCATAACGACCATTGCTAGACGTAGCCAGCCACAATAGGACTGCAGAGCAAAAGAAGACCCAAAACTTGTACTCAATCAATCTCGACCTAACCATATCGCTCGGTAATATTAAAACCGAGCGCTTAGGCAAACGAGATATCAACGACCTAATAGACGCCATAAAAAATATCGCCAAAGCAATTATCATCAATGCAAAAGGGCGGACATCAGGCGCGGCGATTTCAGCGTACACCCAACTTTTCAGACCCAGCATGTCAAATGGTAAGAGCAGGGCTTCACCAAGGTTACCCGGTATAAATCTGTGGTAGGCTATCGCTTCTGCCGGGAACCATTCAGATCGAAATACATTGTTGAATAATGGAAAGAACGGGCTGTCGTATTCAACCCATAACTTCCACCCCCACACTGAATATAACGATATAAAACCAATCACCCCACTTAATCCGCAATAAAAAACTGAACGCCAGAAACCCAAAAATGATCGAGGCTTTATGCTTATCATTGCTGCAGAAATAACGCCCACAGCGAAAACAACATTCGTTAATTTTAGCGCTACACTGCACCCTGCTAGGAAGCACGCGACACAAAGCCATCTAAGCTCACACGTTCTTAGAACAAGCCAGATTGCGGCCATAACGGGAATGGTAGTTAGTGGATCGACAAACGAGCTACCGAGCTGAGCGAGGAAAACACCTGACATGGCGCCTAGCAAAGTTAACGAAACGCAAATAGCTTTACCAGACCATCCACTTCTTTCAACAAGATCTTTTGATATAAGGTACAAGAAAAATAGATTAGCAGATTGGATAAACGCAATTACCGAGCCAATCAAAGCACTATGGATGTCTAGAGACAACATCCATCCGAATAAATAGAATGGTAGTGGGTTCAGATAGCCCTGATAACCAGCCGCGAAGAAGTCTTCTCGCAAACGATCCTGCAGCGATGACAAGGCTGCATAATCATGGTAGTTAAAGTAATCCCAGTTTAGATCACGACCTAAGAATAATGCGACTAAGATACAACCTGCAGAAACAGCGAAGCCGACGCAGGCAAGCTCCAGCGCGACAGAACGATTAAAGGGCTGCCTCTTCACGGCAATCAAACTCCTTGTTCTGACTCTTAAGGGCGCTGCTTTCGACATGGCCCAGCTTGAGCACACCGTAGAAGAAAGAGGCAAAAAGCAGTTGCGCGCCGGCGACTAGAAAACTTATCGAGGGAATAACCAAGCGCATGCCTTTTTGCGGGTCAAACTCGGAGAATCCTGCTGCGTCCCATGCAGCCACCGATGCAATTGACAAGACCACCCCTGCCCCTAAACAGAAAACGCCAAATATGGCTCCAACCTCAATAGAAAACCAACGCTCCATCGCTTGCGCGTAACCATTAAATGGAGTGAGTCCCAAGTCAGATGTAAAGACCTTTGCCAGAGCGGCAAACAGCGCCAGCTGAAGCCCTATTATCGACGCGACTGCACTGAATAAAAGGGTGTGTATATCGAAGATAAGCCCCCCAATCTGGAATGGGTTAGCTAAAAGCACTGTCTGAGCCAAGACACCGAATAGGAACAGACACAATCCAGGATACAAAAATAGCCAGCGTGGACTAAGGAGCAACAAGAACTTGAGGTGGCGCCAACCATCTCGCCAGGTGCGCAAGTGTGGTGGGCGACCCCGCCCGTCTTTGTGCAGAGTCGTTGGAACCTCCGCGACCCTGAAATTGTGTAGGGACGCCTTAACCACCATCTCGCTCGCAAACTCCATACCAGTGCAAGTTAAATTCAGGCTTTTGATTTTTTCGCGATCAAACCCTCGTAGCCCGCAGTGAAAATCCCCTACACGAGCGTTAAAGAGTTTACGCCCAACAAAGCTAAGTACTGGATTACCCAGATATCGATGCAAAAAAGGCATCGCCCCTGGTTCGATTCCGCCGTGAAATCTATTTCCCATCACCAATTCATACCCTAGACGCAAGGCTTCGACATAAGCGTCCAGTTCCCCAAAGTTATAGCTGTCATCGGAGTCTCCCATGATCACATAGCGCCCGCGCGAGCTGTTTATGCCAGCAATCAAAGCTGCGCCGTATCCTCGTTCCCGCACTTGAATAACCCTCGCTCCTAGATTGCGAGCGATACTTTGCGAGCCATCAGTTGAACCGTTATCGGCTATGACCACCTCGCCGTCGATTCCTGCGCGATCAAGAAAACTATATGCTTTCTCTATGCAACAGCGCAGAGTCCGCGCCTCGTTGAGACAGGGCATTAAAATTGTCAGCTCCACGCGAAAAGGTCTCCATCGGGTAACTAAGCTCACCTACTCCGTCTATGCAAAAAGAGCGGCCAAGGCCGCTCTTTATAACGCTAGCTAAGGATTAGCCGCGGCAAGAACCTGGACGATATTTAGCATCGATAGAGCCATCACAGACCCACCGACCAATAGCACTACCTGGTGTGGGGACTGTTGTGCCAGTAGCTCCTACGTAGGGCGTAAGCGTGATATTACCAGTAACCCCAGGAATATTCTGAACTGTTACGGTAACAACGCCAGAGCCGTTGGTAGCCACGCTAGCAACGTACTGAGACGTCGCAGTTGAACTCTCGCAGCCCCATGCATTAGCTGCAGGAAGTGTACTACCTGAGGAACTTTGAACCACTTCCGAAATGGTTGTGCGGCACGCTGAAGCTGCGAGAATGACTTCCGAAACTTTGGCGCGACGGGTGTAATCCTGGTAAGCCGGCAGTGCGATCGCAGCCAGAATACCAATGATCGCAACAACGATCATCAGTTCGATCAATGTAAAACCTTTTTGAGCTTTCATAGTCAACTCCATTTATGTGATTTAGCCTAGAGGCTGCTTTACTACAGGCATAATCCGTGCCAGATCTACGAGAGCCCGGCTAGGCCGCCCTGCGGTCCAGATGCTACCACTTGTTACTGCAACTTCACTACCCAACTTGTCAGACTGTGACGTATTTTGTCACATCAGGTGAACTTTGCAGCGAGACTAGGTGTCGCGCCAATCCCTGCTGTACTATAGTCCCAGAAGAAATACTACCGATAACGGATAGAGAAAGCTCTCGCCTATGGATACTCCCGCTCTCTCCGGCCTGGCCCGGCGAATCGTTCAGGATCAGTTGCTGGACGCCCAGGTCGCCAGCAAGGCAAGCAAGCAGGCAAATCAGGAAAAGATTCCTTTTATCACCTATCTGGTGCAGCACAAGCTAGCTAATGCCAAAGATCTTGCGATGCTCTGCGCCGAAGAATTTGGGTATCCCTATTGTGACCTGACAGCCATTGATGGCGAGGCGCAGCCTCGGGATCTGGTCAGTGAAAAGCTTGTCCGTCAGCACTCTGTTCTCCCTTTGTTCAAGAGAGGGTCACGATTGTTTTTGGGGCTCTCCGACCCAACCAACCAGCAAGCCCTGAGCGATATTCAGTTTAATACAGGTCTTATGACTGACGCCGTGATTGTCGAGGACGACAAGCTGCAGGCGGCGATTGAGAAGTTCCTCGACAGCCCTACTGGTGGCTTGGGGGACATGTCCGACGAGGATCTCGACGGCCTTGATGTGCAGAGCGTCAGCGATGATGACAAGCAGGATGCCGGGTTAGATGCCGACGATGCCCCCATTGTTCGCTTCGTCAACAAGATGCTCCTCGATGCGGTGCGCATGGGCTCTTCCGACCTGCACTTCGAACCTTACGAAAAGGTGTATCGGGTACGCTTCCGTACGGATGGCATTCTGCATGAAGTCGCCAAGCCGCCAGTGCAGCTGGGCGTCAGAATCGCGGCGCGGTTAAAGGTTATGTCGGCGATGGATATGGCCGAGCGGCGCAAGCCGCAGGATGGCCGTATCAAGATGAAGATATCCAAAAGCAAATCCATTGATTTTCGCGTAAATACCCTACCGACGCTCTGGGGCGAGAAAGTTGTACTGCGTATCCTCGACTCGGAAAGCGCCAAGATGGGTATCGACGCCCTGGGTTACGAAGACGACCAGAAAGACATGTACATGACAGCCTTGGCCAAACCGCAGGGCATGATTCTGGTCACCGGCCCGACAGGTTCGGGCAAGACGGTATCGCTTTACACCGGCCTGAACATCCTGAACACCGTGGAGCGCAATATTTCCACTGCGGAAGATCCGGTCGAGATCAACCTTGAAGGCGTCAATCAGGTAAACGTCAACCTCAAGCAGGGACTGGATTTTTCCAAGGCGCTGCGCGCTTTCCTGCGCCAGGATCCAGACATCATCATGGTGGGCGAAATTCGAGACCTGGAAACGGCCGAGATTGCGGTCAAGGCAGCGCAGACCGGACACATGGTGCTGTCTACCCTGCACACCAACAGCGCGGCTGAAACCCTGACCCGCTTGCGGAACATGGGGGTGCCTTCATTCAACATTGCCACCTCGGTTAACCTGATTATTGCCCAACGACTGGCACGGCGCCTGTGTAAACAATGCAAGCAGCCCATGGACGTCCCTAGGGACGTCATGCTGGAGGAAGGTTTCAGCCCGGAGAAAATTGATGCTGGAATCACAATTTACGGCCCTGTGGGTTGCGAAAGCTGTAAAGATGGTTATAAAGGACGTGTGGGGATCTATGAGGTAGTAAAGATCACGCCAGCCATGCAGCGTATTATCATGGAAGACGGCAACTCCATCGAGATTTCAGACGTCGCTCAGAGCGAGGGTTTCCGTAACCTGCGGCAATCTGCCTTGATGAAGGTAGAGCAGGGCGTAACCAGCCTGGCGGAAGTCAACCGTGTGACCAAGGATTAAGTCATGGCGCAACAAGCAGCGTTAAAGAAAAGGGCAACCCCAACCAAACGGAAGGCTCCAGCAAAGGAAGCTCAGCCGTCTACTTACAAATGGGAGGGAAAAGACCGAAAAGGGAGCAGAATTTCCGGCGAGATGCAGGGTACCAATCCCGCCTTGGTTAAGGCCCAGTTACGTAAACAGGGCGTGCTGGTCACCAAGGTCAATAAGAAGTCGATGCTGTTCGCCAAGCGCGGTAAGAAGATCAAGCCGCTGGATGTGGCGTTTTTCACACGTCAGCTAGCGACGATGATGAAGTCCGGCGTGCCCATCATCCAAGCGTTCGACATTATTGCTGAAGGTAACGAGAATCCGAACTTTCAGAAACTGATCCTAGAGGTCAAGACCGACGTGGCAGCAGGCAACACTCTTGCCGACTCGCTACGCCAGCATCCCAAGCATTTCGATGATCTATTCTGCAACCTGGTCGAATCAGGTGAACAATCGGGCCGCCTCGAATCTCTTTTGGATAGGATTGCCACCTACAAAGAGAAGACCGAGGCTTTGAAAGCGAAGATCAAGAAAGCGATGACCTATCCGATTGCCGTGGTGGTGGTAGCGATCGTGGTGACCGCAATCCTGTTGCTCAAAGTCGTACCTCAGTTCAAGGAAGTGTTCGCCAACTTTGGTGCAGAGCTGCCCGCTTTTACCCTGATGGTCATTGGATTATCCGAATGGCTTCAATCTTGGTGGTTTATTATTCTAATTGGTCTCATCGCAATCGGATACGCCTACACCCAAGCGCACCTAAGGTCGAAGAAGTTTCGAGACGCTCAAGACCGAATTCTTTTAAAAGCTCCTGTGGTCGGAGACATCATTTACAAAGCAGCAGTCGCACGCTACGCGCGAACTCTTTCCACCACCTTTGCGGCAGGTGTTCCGCTAGTAGACGCTCTTGATTCGGTAGCCGGCGCTGCCGGCAACGTAGTGTTTTACAACGCTGTTGTACAGATTAAAGAGGACGTCTCTGCAGGCTCTCAGCTCAACTTCTCGATGCGTACCACTAACATATTTCCATCTCTCGCCGTACAGATGACCGGCATTGGCGAGGAATCAGGCAACCTTGATGGTATGCTCGATAAAGTGGCCGATTACTATGAAGCAGAGGTTGATAACGCTGTCGATAACCTCACCACACTTATGGAACCAATGATCATGGTAGTGCTTGGCGTTCTCGTCGGCGGTCTGATCATTGCCATGTACCTGCCGATCTTCCAACTGGGCGCCGTCGTCTGAATTATGGCCCTTATTGAATATCTGGCCAGCCATGCGCTGGCCTTTATTTTGCTCGCGGGCCTGCTAGGCCTGATCGTGGGCAGCTTTTTAAACGTGGTGATCCACCGGCTACCAATCATGATGGAACGTGCCTGGCTGCGGCAAAGCCGCGAGATGCTCGAGCCTGATTCTCAGCTACCGGCGGAACCAACATTCAACATTATACTTCCTCATTCGCACTGCCCTCATTGTAATACTGAAATCAAGGCCTGGCAGAACTTGCCAGTTATCAGCTACTTACTACTTAAAGGCCGTTGCGGACACTGCCGAGAAAAGATCAGTTTGCGGTACCCGGCAGTAGAGATGCTAACTGCCTTGTTATCCATGCTAGTCGCTTGGCAGTTCGGCTTTGGCTGGGAAGCTGGCGCCATGTTGCTGCTGACATGGGCACTAATCAGCCTCAGCCTGATTGATGCCGACACACAGCTGCTACCCGATGCGATCGTGCTCCCTTTGATTTGGCTAGGTCTGATCGTCAACAGTTTTACGCTGTTCACCGACCTGCAGACTGCGCTATGGGGTGCCGTGGCCGGCTATCTGAGCCTCTGGCTGGTGTTCTGGGCATTCAAACTGGCAACCGGCAAGGAAGGCATGGGTTATGGCGATTTCAAGCTCCTGGCCATGCTGGGAGCCTGGGGCGGCTGGCAGATCCTGCCGCTGACCATCCTGCTGTCATCCCTGGTCGGAGCGATTCTCGGCATCATCATTCTCAAGACCCGCGGGCAGTCAAATGCAACCCCCCTGCCCTTTGGCCCCTACCTGGCCATTGCCGGGTGGATTGCATTGATCTGGGGTGACACAATAACCGGCAAATATCTTCAAATTGCCGGATTCTGAATAAATGATCATAGGTTTGACCGGCGGCATCGGCAGTGGCAAGTCGGCCGTCTCCCTGCGCTTTGCAGTCAAGCACGGCATTCATGTAGTGGACGCGGACCTCAAGTCCCGCGTCGTGGTGGAGCCCGGTCGGCCGGCCTTGCAGGCGATCGTTGATCGTTTTGGGGATGCGGTCGTTCAATCTTCGGGCGAGCTGGACCGCGCAGCGCTCAGGGAGCGAGTATTTCGCGAACCCCAGGAGCGCCTCTGGCTTGAAGGGCTGTTACACCCGCTTATTCGTGAGGAGATCGTCACCGATCTGGCTACCGCCACCTCACCATACGCGCTACTGGTATCACCGCTGCTGGTCGAATCAGGTCAGCACCGAATGACGGACCGCGTTCTGGTAGTAGACGTATCCGAAGAAACCCAGCTGATGCGCACTGCCCTGCGTGATAACGTACCGGAGCAGCAGATCAAGGCCATCATGCAAGCCCAGGCCTCCAGGGAGGAACGCCTCAAACACGCACACGATATCGTCAGCAATGATCAGGATCTTGCCGCGCTGCACAAGCAGGTGGACGCGCTGCATCAGCAGTATCTGAAACTGGCGACGGGAGAAATACAATGACTCTGAACCTGCAATGTCCCACCTGCAGCGCCCCGGTTACCTGGGACGAAGCCTTTCCCGACCGGCCTTTTTGCTCGTCCCGCTGCCGTCTGATCGACCTGGGGGCCTGGGCCGCCGAAGAGCATGTCGTGCCCGGCGAGGAACTGGAGCAGGATCTGTATTCCGGCGACCTGCCGCAGCAGTAACCAGGTGAACAGATCACGAATTCATGTGATGGCTGCGGTGATTCGCCGCAACGGCCAAATTCTCATAGCCAGGCGACCCGCCACAGCCCACCAGGGTGGGCTATGGGAGTTCCCCGGCGGCAAGCTGGAGCCCGGGGAAGACCGCTATGCCGGGCTCCGCCGCGAGCTTCACGAAGAGCTGGGTATCAACATTTCCTCTGCTCGCCCGCTGATTGATATTCGGCACGACTACCCTGACAAGTCCGTTCGCCTGGATGTCTGGCTGGTTGAAGCCTTCGATGGCGAAGCCCACGGCGCCGAAGGTCAACCCATTCGCTGGGTGACCCCGGCAGAGCTGGATCAATACCGCTTTCCATCGGCCAATGTGCCTATTGTGACCGCCGCTCGATTACCGGAGCGGTATTTGATTACGCCGGACGCAAGGGCAATGGCAGAGCTTGTGACCGGACTCGAGAAGGCCCGTGAGCAAGGGGTCTCCATGGTGCAACTACGCCAGCCACACCTGTCCGATTCAGAGTATGAACAGCTGGCAGAACAGCTGGTTGAACGCTTCGGCAGCGACTTCACCTGGATACTCAAGGACTCTGGTGCGCCTGCAGGTGCAGCGGGGTGGCATCTGACGGCGTTGCAGCTGCGCGACCTGCATGGAGCCGGATGGAGGAAGGGTGCGCTTTTCCCGGCGAGGCCGCCGGTCCCACCTGAGTCAGTGCGAGCATCCAACCTAGAGCATAGGCCCACATCCGGGTGGGAGCGGCCGCCTGGCCGCGAAAAGCTGCAGCCTTGGCATGGTTTGCTAGCGGCGTCTTGCCATGATGAGCAGGAGTTGGAAATGGCTGCTGGCATCGGCGCGGATTTTGTCACCCTGTCTCCGGTGCTGCCAACACGAAGCCATCCGGGCGCTCGACCTCTGGGTTGGCAGGAAGCAGCCAGGCTGATTGCCCTGACCAACCTGCCGGTATATCTGTTGGGAGGTCTCTCGACGCAGCACCTGGACCAGGCGTTCCAGGCTGGTGCTCAGGGCATTGCCGGCATTTCAGGCTTATGGCCTGATTGACCCAAGGTTAGTCCAGAGAAACGACTCTCAACTCTTTGGGCATACTGAAGACGATATTTTCTTCCTGCCCCGCCAGCTCTTCCTCACCTGTCGCGCCCAGCCCATGCAGATGACGGATCACCTGCCGCACCAGCACATCGGGGGCGGAAGCGCCTGCCGTGATACCAACATGTTTCACCCCGTCCAACCATGCCGGCTGTATTTCCTCGGCCCCATCGATCAGATAGGCAGGGGTACCCATGCGTTCGGATAGCTCACGCAGGCGGTTGGAGTTGGAGCTGTTCGGACTGCCCACGACCAACACCAGATCACAGGCCGCAGCAAGCTGCTTGACCGCATCCTGACGGTTTTGCGTGGCGTAGCAGATATCATCCTTGCGCGGGCCGTCAATCGCCGGGAAACGCGCTCTCAGAGCGTCTATAACCCGCGCAGTATCATCCATCGACAGCGTGGTCTGGGTTACGAAGGCGAGCCTCTCGGGATCCTTGACTTCAAGGCTGGCCACGTCCTTCTCGTCCTCCACCAGATAGATGGCACCACCATTACGGGCGTCGTACTGCCCCATGGTGCCCTCGACCTCGGGGTGACCGGCATGACCGATCAGGATGCATTCTCGACCATCGCGACTGTAACGCGCCACTTCCATATGTACCTTGGTCACCAGGGGGCAGGTCGCATCGAAAATCTTGAGGCCGCGCCCTTCCGCTTCCCTGCGCACAGCCTGGGACACACCATGGGCGCTGAAGATGACTATGACGTCATCGGGCACCTGCTCGATCTCTTCCACAAACACGGCGCCGCGATTGCGCAGGTCTTCGACCACGAACTTGTTATGCACCACTTCATGGCGCACATAGATCGGCGGCCCGAACACTTCGAGGGCGCGGTTGACGATCTCGATGGCGCGGTCTACTCCGGCGCAGAAGCCGCGGGGATTGGCCAGTTTGATCTGCATGGGTGCCTCGGTTGGTTGGGTGCTGAATGAACGTATTATCCACGATAAGGACGGTTGAATCGATGGATGGCTGATGGGAGGAAACGGTGACAGCATAAAAGTCAGCATGGATTCCCGCCTTCGCGGGAATGACGGAGCGTGGGGCTCCGCCTCTGAAACAAGCGCGCCGAGCCTCCAGTTAACCGTCATCCTCGCGAACGCGGGGATCCATTGTGATCTGGACCCGGCGAAGATACTTCAGACCGACTTCACGTCCAGAATTTCGACATCGAAGGTCACCGTCTTGCCTGCCAAGGGGTGATTGAAATCGACATCTACGGTCGTGTCGTGGATGGTCTTGACCATGCCCGGCATTTCACCGCCCGCGGCGTCACGAAAAATCACCATCAGACCGGGCTCGAGTTCCATTTCGTTGAACTGGTCGCGGGGCATAGTCTGGATATTCTGCGGGTTTCCAGGGCCAAAACCGCGCTCCGGTTCGATCTGCAGGCTGCGCTGATCGCCGGCCTTGAGGCCGAACAGACTTTGCTCGAACCCGGGCAAAAGGCTGCCATCGCCGACCTTGAAGGTGGCAGGCGCCTTGTCCGTCGTGGTGTCGATAACCTCACCACCGGGCAGTTTCAGCGTGAAATGCAGTGTCACCTGCGTGTCGTGATTGATCCGCGTTTCAGTCATTATCTACGCCTTATGTAAATGAGCTGCGTGGTAGCGCAAGGCCACGACCGTATCGATCAGCTGGCCTTGGCCGACTTGCCGACGAACATGTCCAGGATCAGCAGCGCGGCACCGACGGTAATGGCACTATCGGCAATATTGAATGCCGGAAAGAACCAGCTCTGCTGCCAGTGCACCAGAATGAAGTCCACCACGTGGCCATGCATGATGCGGTCATACAGGTTACCCAGTGCACCGCCCAGGATCAGTGCCAACGCTATGGGTTCCAATCGCTTGCTGCGCGGCAGACGCGCCATCCAGACCAACAGCATGGCGCTCACGCCCACGGCCACCGCCGTGAAGAACCAGCGTTGCCAGCCACTGGCACTGGCCAGAAAACTGAAGGCTGCACCCGGGTTGAACGCCAGGGTAAAACTGAACAAGCCATCAATGATCGGAAGCTGCTGATGCAACTGCAGCTGATTCAGCGCAAGCCACTTGGTCAGCAGATCCAGCGCAATCACCAGAGCCGATATCCACAGCCAGCGAAGACTACCCTGGCGCAGGTCAGGCATGCTTGCGCACCTCACCGGGACCCTCGATATTGTCTATGCAACGACCACAGAGTTCTGGGTGTGCTGCATGGCTGCCGACGTCCGGACGCAGGTGCCAGCAACGGGCGCATTTGCTGTGGCCGGACTTCACAATAGTCAGCTTCAGTCCTGGCAGTTCGGTGGCAACAGAGTCTGGACCTGCTGCCTCCAGTGGTGCAATAGCCGCCTGCGATGTAATCAGCACAAAACGTAACTCATCACCCAGTCGAGCCAGCTTGTCCGCCAGCGCCACATCCGCGTGCAGGGTCACCTCTGCCTGCAGACTGCCGCCGATCACCTTCTCCTTGCGCAGGTTTTCCATCTCGCGGTTAACCGCCACCTTGACGGCCATGATCTCGTCCCAGAACTCGCGGCCAAACGCTGCGCTCTCCGGCAGCTCGGTCAATGCCGTGTACCAGGTATTGAGCATGACAGACTCGTTGTGCTCGCCGGGCAGGTGCTCCCACAGTTCTTCGGCGGTAAACGCCAGGATCGGAGCAATCCAGCGGGTCAGCGCCTCGACAATGTGATACATCGCCGTCTGACAGGAACGCCGTGCGGTGCTGTCAGCGCCAGTGGTGTACTGCCGATCCTTGATGATGTCCAGATAGAAGCCACCCAGCTCCTGCACGCAGAAATTGTGGATCTTCTGATACACGTTCCAGAACTTGTAGCTGTCGTAGTCCTCGATGATTTCCCGCTGCAGCAGCAAGGTACGATCAACCGCCCAGCGATCCAGATCGAGCATCTGTTCCGGCGCCAGCAGGTGCTGCGCGGGATCGAAGCCGGTCAGGTTGGAGAGCAGGAAGCGCGCGGTATTGCGGATGCGTCGATAGGCATCGGCGCTGCGCTGGAGGATCACCTTGGACACTGCCATCTCGCCGGAATAGTCGGTCGAGGAGACCCACAGGCGCAGAATATCCGCACCCAGACTGTTGTTGATTTCCTGCGGAGCGACGACGTTGCCCAGTGACTTGGACATCTTGCGGCCGTTCTCGTCCACCACGAAGCCGTGGGTCAATAGTGCCTTGTAGGGCGCATGCCCATCAATCGCCGCACCGGTCAGCAGGGACGAGTGGAACCAGCCGCGATGCTGATCCGACCCCTCCAGATACAGGTCTGCACGGGGGCCTTGCTCGTGGCCCATCGGATGCGAACCGCGCATCACGTGCCAGTGGGTCGTACCGGAATCAAACCACACGTCCAGCGTGTCGCTGATCTTGTCGTACTGATTTGCTTCTTCACCCAGCAGCTCGGCCGCATCCAGAGTGAACCAGGCTTCGATGCTGCCCTGCTCCACCCGCTTGGCGACCTCTTCGATCAATTCGAGCGTGCGCGGGTGCAGATCACCCGTTTCCTTGTGCAGGAACAGCGGGATCGGCACACCCCAGTTGCGCTGACGGGAGATACACCAGTCAGGACGACCGGCAATCATGTTGTGCAGGCGCTGCTTGCCCCAGGCGGGCACGAATTCGGTGGTCTCGATGGCGGCCAGAGCGCGCTGACGCAGATTCTCACCCTCCTTCGGCGGCGTATCCATGCCGACAAACCACTGCGCGGTCGCACGATAGATGACCGGGGTCTTGTGGCGCCAGCAGTGCATGTAACTGTGGCTGACCTGCTCGTGGGCCAGCAGACAGCCGACCTCTTCCAGCTTGGCGACGACGTTGGGATTGGCTTTCCAGATGAACTGGCCACCAAAGAACTCCAGCGACTCCGCGTAGACCCCGTTGCCCTGCACTGGACTGAGTATATCGTCATTGACCATGCCGTAGCGCTTGCAGGTATGAAAGTCGTCCACGCCATAGGCCGGTGCCGAGTGGACAATACCGGTCCCCGCGCCAAGCTCGACATAATCCGCCAGGTAGACTGGAGAAAGACGATCATAGAAGGGGTGGCTGAAATTGATCAGCTCCAGCCTGTCACCACTGGCGATCGCCATCACTTCGCCTTCGCGACCGTAACGGGCCAGACAGCTTTCCACCAGTTCCTCGGCCAGCACCAGCAGACGATCACCCACGTCGACCAGCGCGTAATTGAACTCGGGGTGCACGTTCAGGGCCTGGTTGGCTGGAATGGTCCAGGGCGTGGTGGTCCAGATAACCATCTGCGCCGGCTTGCTCAGCTCCGACAGCCCAAAGGCCTCCGCCAGCCTGGCGGGCTCGGCACAGGGAAAGCCGACATCGATAGTGGGCGACTGTTTGTCTGCATACTCGACCTCTGCTTCGGCCAGCGCCGAGCCACAGTCAAAACACCAGTTGACCGGTTTCAAGCCCTTGAAGACGAAACCTTTCTCGACCATTTTGCCCAGGGCCCGGATCTCTCCTGCCTCGTTGGCGTAGTCCATGGTCTTGTACGGGTTGTCCCACTCACCGAGCACGCCCAGACGCTGGAAGTCGGCCTTCTGACCCTCGATCTGCTTGGCCGCATAGGCACGGCTCAGCTCGCGTGTCTTGCCCGGCTCCAGATGCTTGCCATGGGTCACCTCGATCTTGTGTTCGATCGGCAGGCCGTGACAGTCCCAGCCGGGCACGTAGGGCGCATCGAAACCCGACAGGGTCTTGGAGCGGGTGATGATGTCCTTGATGATCTTGTTGACCGCATGGCCGATATGGATATCGCCATTGGCGTAGGGCGGACCGTCGTGCAGAACGAAGCTGGGCCGGCCGCGGCTGATCTCACGAATCTTGCCGTACAGGTCAATACCCTCAAGGCGCTTGAGCGTCTCTGGCTCACGGGTGGGCAGGCCGGCTTTCATCGGGAAGGCCGTTTCCGGCAAATTCAGCGTCGCTTTGTAGTCAGTCATCTGGTCCAGGCTCACTTGTTTGAGTCAGAGGCCCATTGGGCGCGGGCTGCGGCAATGTCTGCCGTGATCGCGGCCTGCAGGGCATCCAGGGAATCGAATCGCTGTTCGTCACGCAGTTTTTCATGAAATACGACAGTCAGGTGCCGCCCATACAGGTCGCCCTTGAAGTCCAGCAGGTGAACCTCGAGGTGTGGCCGGCCATCCCCATCCACCGTGGGACGGGTACCTATATTGGCAATTGCCTGGTGGGCGCCCTCATGGGGTGCCTCTTCCAGCACCGCACTGACCCGGAACACGCCCTTGAGCGGCGCGTGCAATCGCTTGAGTTGTACGTTGGCCGTGGGCGCCCCAAGGGTACGGCCGAGTTGCTGACCGTAGAGAACCCGGCCGCTGATACTGAAAGGACGGCCAAGCAGGCGCTCGCCCAGCTCGAAATCGCCCTCCGACAACACCTGGCGCAGGCGGGTGCTGCTGATGCGCTCGCCGCTTTCCGCCACCGTATTGGCCGCCTCCACACTGAAACCATGCCGAGCGCCGCTGCCCTGCAGGAAGGCGAAATCGCCACTACGATCACAACCAAACCGGAAATCGTCACCCACTTCGAGGTGCTTCACACCCAGACCGTCGATCAGTACCTGCTGGACGAAGGCTTCAGCGCTCAATTCGCGCAAGCGACGGTTGAAGGCCAGACATAACACGCGATCAACGCCCTGGGCCTCGAGCAGCATGAGCTTGTCCCGCAGGCGGGTCAGCCGGGGTGGCGCCGCATCGGGCGCAAAATATTCCCGCGGTTGCGGCTCGAAAATCACCACACAGCCAGGCAGTCCCATACGCGCCGAATGCGCCCGCAGACGCTTGAGAATCGCCTGATGACCAGCGTGGACACCATCGAAGTTACCGATTGTCGCTACACAACCCCGATGCCGGGGGCGCAGGTTATGTAGACCGCGGACCAGTTCCATAATGCTCGTTGTTTGGCTGAAGGATCAAACGCGCGAGTATACAGCCTTAGCGGTGCGCGCGTCATGCGGTGGCACCGAGTTGACTGCTAGTACGCTGGCGGTCAGCCCTGGCGCAGATGCCGCATGCGCATACCCGTCACCACCAGAGCAAGAACGAACACACCGATGCCGGCACACACCAACAGCGCCATTTCCAGCACCTTCTGCTGCCAGCCCCAGGTGAACCACTGCTCGATTGTCGGAACCATCCAGATAATGACCAGCGCCATCGCTGCACAGGCTGCGACCAGCCTCAGTGTGAACACCCACCACCCAGGCTGAGCCTGATAAATGCCGGCCTTGCGCAACCCCCACCACAACAGCCCGGCATTCAGCACCGCCGACAGGGAGGTCGCCAGAGCCAGACCGACGTGGGCCAGCGGCCAGATCAGGATCAGGTTGAACCCCATATTGACCACCATGCAGGTAATGGCGATCTTCACCGGCGTCTTGATGTCCTGACGGGCGAAATAGCCTGGCGCCAGCACCTTGATCAGCATGAAGGTCATGACCCCGATGGAATACGCCCGCAGGGCGGCAGCGGCCTGCAAGGTATCGCGTTCGGTCATCGCCCCGTAATGAAACAGCGTGGCTATCAAAGGCTCGGCAAGCAGCAGCAAGGCCAGCGCCGCTGGCACCCCCACGAGCAGCACCATACGGATCGCCCAATCAAGCGTGGCAGAGAACGCCCTGGGATCTTCACTGGCATGCTGACGTGAGAGCGCCGGCAGTATCACGGTGCCGATCGCAATGCCGAAGGCGCCCAGCGGCAGCTCCGAGAGACGGTCAGCGTAATACAGCCAGGAGATGCTGCCTGTTTCCAGGAAGGAGGCCAGCACGGTGTCCAACAGCAGATTGATCTGGCTGACCGAGACACCAAAGAGGGCGGGCAGCATCAGTGTCATGATGCGTTTGACGCCCTCATGCTTGCGATCCGGCCGCGGAATGGGCAACAGCTTTATCTGTGCCAGAAAAGGCAGCTGGAACAGTAGCTGCACCATCCCTGCAATAAAGACACCCCAGGCAAGCGCCATGATTGGCTGATCAAAATAGGGCGTCATCAGCACGGTCGCGCCAATCATGCACAGATTGAGCAGTACCGGCGTGAAAGCAGGAACCGCAAAACGACCGTAGCTGTTGAGGATCGCCCCACACAGGGCGGTCAGGGAAATAAGCAGCAGATACGGAAAGGTGATGCGCAGCATATCGGTGGCCAGCGCGAGCTTTACCGTATCGTCGTGAAAGCCGGGGGCAAACAGCATTATCAGCAGCGGAGCGCCGGCCACACCGAGCGCCGTGATCGCGACCAGGGTTATGCCCAGCGTCCCGGCGACACCGTTGATCAGATATTTGACATCTTCCAGGCTACGTTTGGTGCGGTACTCGGAAAGCACTGGCACAAACGCCTGGGCAAAGGCGCCTTCGGCAAACAGACGTCGCAGGAAATTGGGAATCTTGAAGGCAATGAAGAAGGCGTCCGCTTCGGACTGCGAGCCAAAATAGGCTGCCACCACGACGTCACGTACCATGCCGAGCACGCGCGACAGCAATGTCATGATGCTCACCACCATGCCCGAACGCAGCAATGTCGGAGCCTTGGGTTCAGGTGCGCTGGGTGTTGCCTGATCGGTCATGCGTTCGGTCGCCGGATAAAAGCGCGATGATAGCCTCTCGACGGACCCCGTGGCGAGAACCGAACCCCAGCAAAAGCTTGTGGGCGCGCGGCAAAAGCCTCAAGCTGTCGCCCCTGGGCAGAGAGCGTGAAACTTATGCTTTGCAGCCCGTTGACAACCCTTGACATTGGTACAGGCTGGCGGCATAGTACGCGGCCTTATTTGTACCCTTATTCATCACGATTTTCTGAGGAGCACGACGGTGGCAAACTCACCTCAAGCCAAGAAACGCGCCAAGCAGGCCGAGAAGCGCCGCAATCACAACGCAAGCCTGCGCTCCATGGTTCGTACTTACATCAAGAACGTAGTCAAGGCTATCGACGCCAAAGACCTCGAAAAAGCCAAGACTGCCTACACCGCAGCAGTGCCGGTCATCGACCGCATGGCTGACAAGGGCATTATCCCCAAGAACCGGGCCGCTCGTCACAAGAGCCGTCTGAACGCACACATCAAGGCCATGGCTACCGCCGCCTGATCTGCGTTCCTTGTGGAAGAGAAAACCGGCCTTGAGCCGGTTTTTTTGTGGGTGTTGTTTGACGAGCTACGAGGAAGCGACAACCGAAAGGAGCAGCCCACTCAAACTCGTCATTTCCGCGCAGGCGGAAATCCAAGCGGGCTTTAACGTGCAGTGCCATTTCTGTGTTTTTGCTGAGATACCGCTTGGATCCCCGCCTTCGCGAGGATGACGGAGTGGGGCTCGGAGCTCGGAGCTCGGAGCCCGGGCTTTTGGCTTTTGGCTTTTGGCTTTTGGCTTTTGGCTTGTGGCTTTTGGCTTTTGGCTTGTAGCTTGCAGCTTGTGGCTTGCCGCTTGCCGCTTGCCGCTTGCTAAGAGCTTAAACCAGTACCAGATTGTCCCGATGAACCATTTCCGGCTCGTCGATATAACCCAGTATTTTTGCTACCGCTTCGGTGGGCTGCCCCAGGATACGGCTGGCATCGAGGGCGCTGTAGTTGACCAGTCCGCGCGCGACTTCCTTGCCGTCCGGCCCCACGCAGACCACCATCTCACCGCGGCGGAAGGCACCCTCCACAGAGACCACTCCCACCGGCAGAAGGCTGCGTCTGCCTGAAGCCAGGGCCTTGACTGCACCTTCGTCAATCACCAGCCGGCCCCGCGTCTGCAGGTGACCCGCAAGCCATTGCTTGCGTGCAGCCAGCATCCCCTTCTCGGGGAGCAGCAAGGTACCGATCTCCTCGCCCGCCTGGAGGCGCTCCACCACGCGATCAATCCTGCCGCCGACGATCACCGTGCCCGCGCCGGAACGTGCAGCCAGCCGCGCGGCGCGAAGCTTGGTGAGCATCCCGCCTCGACCCAGCGCGCCCGCGCTACCTCCAGCCATGGCGTCCAGCGAGGCATCGTCGGCCATCGCTTCACGAATCAGTTCGGCCTGGGGGTTGCTTCTCGGGTCGGCCGTGAACAAGCCGTCGCGGTCGGTGAGGATGACCAGCAGATCACCTTCGACCAGATTGGTTACCAGGGCGCCCAGGGTGTCATTGTCACCAAAGCGGATCTCATCGGTGACCACAGTGTCGTTTTCATTCACCACCGGGATCACACCCAGATCCAGCAACGCCCGCAAGGTACTGCGTGCATTCAGGTAACGCTTGCGATCGGAGAGGTCATCATGGGTCAGCAACACCTGGGCGGTGGACAGCCCATGGGCCTGGAAGCTGGACTCCCAGGCCTGTACTAGCCCCATCTGGCCGATGGCCGCTGCGGCCTGCATCTGATGAATCGTCTTCGGACGCTCGGTCCAGCCCAACCGACTCATGCCGGCCGCCACTGCGCCGGATGACACCAACACCAGCTCTGCCCCGCTCTTGCGCAGCTCGACCAACTGCTCGACCCAGACCGCCATGGCCTCCTTGTCGAGCCCCCGACCGTCCCCGGTCAGCAAGGCGCTGCCAATCTTGACTACCCAGCGGCGAGCATTGGTTACCTTGTCACGCATATTCGATCCACAAGCAAAGTGTCAGTTGAATCGGGGCATTCTAACCCCTTCGCGACGGGGCCGTCGCTCCCACCGATAAATATGGAGCCCGCATACCTATTCCCGGTGGGAGCGGTCGCCTGACCGCGAAAGCGATATCAGACAACACCATCAATGCACGTAGAAGACCTCAGGGCCGTCTTCATCATCTTCGTCGTCATCTTCATCGTCGTCGTTGAGCAGACCCTGCTTGCGCAGCACCTTGCGGTCATCCAGCGCCTGGATATGGGCCCGCGCCTCGTCCTCGATCTGCTGATCCAGGGCACGCACCTCGGCGGCGTACTCTTCGTCGTCCTGCATGCGCAGGGTGCGCTCGTCCAGCCAGTTCATCACATCCTTGGCCAGCTCGTCGGTACCCTGACGCTCGGAAGCCGAAATCACGTACACCGGACCTTCCCACTCGAGCCGCTCGACGACATCATCCAGCACTGCCTGCTGCTCATCTTCCATCAACTGATCGCACTTGTTCAGCACCAGCCAGCGCTCGCGCAGCGTCAGCGCCGGACTGAACTTGCCCAGCTCATGGATAATCGTCTCGATCGCTTCGACCGGATCGCTATCATCTGGCGGCACCATGTCGACCAGGTGCAGCAACAGATGCGTGCGCGACAGATGCTTGAGGAACCGAGTACCAAGACCCGCGCCCTCCGCTGCCCCAGCGATAACACCGGGAATATCGGCAATCACGAAGCTGCGCAGCTGCCCAACATCCACCACACCCAGGTTCGGCACCATGGTCGTGAAGGGATAGTCAGCCACTTTTGGCTTGGCCGCAGATACCGACCGAATGAAAGTACTCTTGCCCGCGTTTGGCAGGCCGAGCAGACCGACATCGGCCAGCACTTTCAGCTCGAGCTTGAGATCGCGCTGATCACCCAGGCTGCCCTGGGAAGTCTGCCGTGGAGCCCGGTTTACACTGGATTTGTAACGGGTGTTGCCCAGGCCATGAAAGCCACCCTGGGCGACCAGCAAACGCTGGCCCGCCTCGGTCAGGTCCCCGATAATCTCCTGGGTGCCGGCATCGATCACGGTGGTACCGATTGGCACTTCCAGCACCATATCTTCGCCTTTGGCGCCCGAGCAGTCCTTGCCTCGGCCGTTTTCACCACGCTGGGCGTTAAAACGCCGGGTATAACGGTAATCCACCAACGTGTTGCAGTTCTCTGCAGCCACCAGATAGATGGAGCCACCGTCACCACCATCGCCACCGTCAGGCCCGCCCTTGGGAATGAACTTCTCCCGGCGAAAACTCATGCAGCCATTGCCCCCATCTCCGGCCTTGACCGTGATGGACACTTCATCAACGAATTTCATCTTGCTCCCTCCCGCTAAGGGATGGACTAAAGGTTGCTACAAAAAGAACAAACAAAAAAGCCCTGTCGTCAGACAGGGCTTTTTCGAACCGAGGGTGGTATCAGGCTTCTACGACATTCACGTAGCGACGACCCAACTTACCCTTCACTTCGAACTTGATCACGCCGGCCGCCTTGGCGAACAGGGTGTGATCCTTGCCCATGCCGACGTTCTTGCCGGGATGGAACTCAGTGCCACGCTGGCGAACGATGATGTTGCCGGGAATGATTGCCTGGCCGCCATACATCTTTACGCCAAGGCGTTTGGATTCTGAATCGCGGCCGTTACGTGTGGAACCGCCTGCTTTTTTGTGTGCCATGGGTGTTTATCTCCTCAATGGGCTTAGGCAGAGATGCCGGTAATCTTGATTTCGGTGTACCACTGACGGTGGCCCTGACGCTTCATGTGGTGCTTGCGACGACGGAACTTGATAATACGGACCTTGTCGCCACGGCCGTGTGCGCTGACTTCAGCAGTCACCTTGGCGCCTTCAACAACGGGAGCGCCGATCTGCACGTCATCACCATTGCCAACCAGCAGAACGCGGTCGAAATCGATGCTGGCGCCAGTCTCGACGTCCAGCTTCTCTACTCTCAGGTATTCGCCTTCGGCGACCTTGTACTGCTTACCACCGGTAACAATCACTGCGTACATGATGCTTTCTCCGTAATCCTGCTCACCCGGCGCTTGGGTATAATGGTTAGTGGCCGGCATGGCTGCAAGTGAACCCGCCTATCGGGCCCTACCTTGCCATTGTCAAAACAGGGATGCTGTAAATCTGCTTAGCCGTAAATACGGTTTTCAGGGGCGGGGATTCTACGCAATGAAAGCCCGCAGCGCAAGCATTCCATACGACACGGGAGAGCATATGAGCCAGGCTGCAATCCGCTTCAACCCAGCGCCTTTCTTGACAGCGCGGGGCCTGCCGCCTAGCATGCCGCGCAACCTTCGAGGAATGTGCAGTTAATGTCCACCCTGCCTTTTTATAACGCAGTCGCCCATGATTTCGACTCCGTCAACCAGCTGATCCTACGCCAGCTGCATTCGCGCGTTCCTCTGGTGGAAAAAATAGGTAACTACATCATCAATGCCGGGGGCAAACGCCTGCGCCCCCTGGTAGTCCTCTTGAGCGCCCGTGCATGCGGCCTGGACGACGAACGCCAGCACAGCCTGGCAGCCATCATCGAGTTTCTGCACACCGCCACGCTATTGCACGACGATGTGGTCGATACCTCCGACCAGCGACGGGGTCGCTCCACCGCCAATGCCAAATGGGGCAATGCCCCCAGTGTGCTGGTGGGCGATTTTCTGTATTCCCGCGCCTTCGAGATGATGGTCGAGATGGGCGATATGCGCATCATGCAGGTACTGGCCAACGCGACCAATGTGATCGCCGAAGGCGAGGTGCTTCAACTGACCAAGGTGCGCGACGCGGGCACCGATGAAGCCACCTACATGGAAGTGATTCGCAGCAAGACGGCCATGCTCTTTGAAGCGTCATCCCACAGCGCAGGCATCCTGGCCGGAGCGGATCCGGGTCAGACCGAGGCCCTGCGCCAATACGGCAACGCACTGGGTACCGCTTTCCAGCTGGTCGATGACGTACTGGATTATTCCGGCGATGCGGAGGCAATGGGCAAGAACGTCGGCGATGATCTTGCCGAGGGCAAGCCCACCCTGCCGCTGATCTATACCATGCGTGAGGGCACTGTGGAGCAGGCTCAACAGGTGCGGCGAGCCATACAGAAAGGCGGTATCGACGACATCACCGCCATCCAGGCGGCTGTGCGCGATTGCGGGGCCCTGGACTATACGACCCGACTGGCGCGTGCCCACATCGACGAGGCGCTCAAATTGCTGCAGGCACTGCCCCCGTCGGTCTACCGCGACTCCCTGGAGCAGCTGGCCGAGTTTGCGGTCGAACGCAGCTACTGAGCCAACCGCTTCCCGACGGGGCCGTCGGTCCTACCATCGACGCGAAACCATCGGGCGCCGCCCCTACCTGGTAGGAGCGACGGCCCCGTCGCGAACAGATCCGACCAATCCACCGCCCTCAGAGCACCTTGATCAGCTCGATATCAAAGATCAGCGTACTGTGCGGGGGGATGCTCCCGGCAGCCCGTCCACCGTAGGCCAGCTGCGGTGGTATGAACAAACGCCATTTCGCGCCTTCGCGCATCAGCTGCAACGCTTCAGTCCAGCCGGCGATCACACCACCGACCGGAAACTCTGCTGGCTCGCCACGCTTGTAGGAACTGTCGAAGATCTCACCACCGATCAAGGTACCCTCGTAGTGGGTTCTTACCGTCGACGAGGCATCGGGAGTAGCGCCCTCACCTTCGGTGACCACCTCATACTGCAACCCCGACTCCAGGGTAATCACGCCCGGACGTTCGGCGTTCTGCAGCAGAAAATCAGCCCCCGCCTGCCCTGCTGCCCTGGCCGCTTCTTCTGCCGCCGCCTGCATCCTGGCTTGCAGCCCCTGGAAAGCCTGTTGCAGAGCCGCTTCATCCACCTGACTGGGCTGCTGGGTGAACGCATCGCGCAGGCCGGTGGTTACCAGCTCAATGCTGAGTTCGGGGATATTGCTGGCCAGCAACTGGTCACCCATCTGACGACCAATGCCATAGCTCACGCGCTTTTCGTCCGTATCGAAAGTGTCGCTCATACCGGTACTCCCTGGAAAATGGTCATAAAGCCTGCCATAAAGACGCAGGGAATTCATTAAACGACGCCAGTCCGTTACAATGCCGGGCTTTTCCCGACACCGCCAAACGAGATCCCGCCATGCTGGAAAAGCTCTTCCAACTGCAAGCCCACGGCACCAGCGTGCGCACCGAAATCATTGCCGGGCTGACCACGTTCCTGACCATGGCCTACATCATCTTTGTCAATCCGATGATGATGGCCGACGCGGGCATAGATCCTGGCGCAGCCTTCGTGGCCACCTGCCTGGCTGCGGCGATCGGCTCCCTGATCATGGGTCTGTGGGCCAACTACCCGATTGCGCTGGCGCCGGGCATGGGACTGAACGCCTTTTTCAGCTACACAGTCGTGGGCTCGATGGGATACAGCTGGGAAGTCGCACTGGGCGCGGTCTTCATCTCCGGCTTTCTGTTCTTTCTGCTCAGCATCTTCAAGGTCCGCGAGTGGATCATCAACAGCATTCCCATGGCGCTGCGCTCGGCGATAGCCGCAGGCATAGGGCTCTTCCTTGCCCTGATCGCCCTGAAGAATGCCGGGCTGGTGGTGGATCATCCCGCAACACTGGTGACCCTGGGTGATCTGACCCAGCCTGCCCCCCTGCTGGCAGGCCTGGGCTTCGCCATCATCGTCGCACTGGCCTACCGCCAGGTCACCGGTGCAGTGATGATCGGGATCCTGGTGATTACCGCAATCAGCCTGCTGGCCGGCTTCACCCAGGCCACGGGAATCGTTTCCACGCCTCCCAGCCTCGCACCTACCTTCCTGGAGCTGGACATACGCGGCGCCATGGAAATCGGCATGCTCAGCGTCATCTTTGCCTTTCTGTTCGTCGATCTGTTCGACACCTCCGGCACCCTGATCGGTGTAGCCCAGAGAGCCAACCTGGTGGAACCCGACGGCAAGTTACCACGTCTGGGCCGCGCATTGATGGCCGACAGCACTGCCACCATGGCCGGCGCCGCCATGGGTACCTCCACGACCACCAGCTATATCGAATCCGCCGCCGGCACAGCCGCGGGCGGTCGTACCGGCCTGACCGCCTGTGTGGTCGCTCTTCTGTTCCTGGTCAGCCTGTTCTTTTCGCCTTTGGCCGGTGCCGTTCCGGCATTCGCCACGGCGCCGGCGTTGCTGTTTGTCGCCGTCTTGATGACCGGTGGCCTGGTACAGGTCGACTGGGAGGATCTGACGGTCGCAGCGCCGGTGGTCATCACCGCCATTACCATGCCCCTGACCTTCTCCATCGCCAACGGCATCGCTTTGGGCTTTATCAGCTGGACGCTGATCAAACTGTTGGCCGGCCGCTGGCGTGACCTGAATCTCAGTCTGTATGCCCTGGCTGTTCTTTTCGTTATCAAACTCGCGTTGTTCAACTGATGAGCCTGTCCTTCGATCCGACCGACTATGACCAACAGCTGGAAGCCAAGCGCCAGCGGCTGATTGATCTGCTACGACCCTTCGATGCGCCAGCGCCTGAGGTATTCGAATCCCCCCGCGAGCACTTCCGTCTGCGTGCGGAATTCCGTCTGTGGTACGAGGACGGACGGCCGCACTACGCGATGTTCGAGAAGGGCAACAAGTACAAGCCGATCCTGATTGATCAGCTGCCCATAGCCAGTCGGCGCATCAACGAGTTGATGGGGCCGCTGCTGGAAGCCTGCAGAGCCGACCCCTTGCTCGGGCGTAAACTGTTCCAGGTCGAGTTCCTGACCACGCTCTCGGGCGAGGCCCTGGTCAGCCTGTGTTACCACCGGCCGATTGATGAGACCTGGGACGCGGCAGCCCAGCGGCTGGCAGAGCAACTCGGGATACTGGTGATCGGGCGCAGCCGGGGTCGAAAACGCGTCCTGGAGCGCGACCATGTGGTCGAAGAGCTGGAAGTCAACGGGAAGCAATGGCGCTATCAACAGGTCGAAGGCGGCTTCACCCAGCCCAATGGCCATGTCAATCAGCACATGCTGAGTTGGGCCCAGACCGTTGCCGGCAACAACCAGAATGACCTTCTGGAGCTCTACTGTGGCAACGGCAATTTCACCCTTCCGCTCTCCACCGGCTTTCGCCGTGTCATGGCCACGGAACTGTCAAAAAGCTCGGTGTATTCAGCCATCACCAATATGGAGATGAATCAGGTCGAGAACGTAACCCTCGTGCGCCTCGCCAGTGAAGAAGTCACCCAGGCCCTGACTGGCGTGCGCGAGTTCAGGCGTCTGCAGGGGATTGATCTGCATGACTTCGATTTTGGCACCGTGTTTGTCGACCCGCCCCGGGCGGGGCTAGATCCGGCAACGCTGGAACTGGTCAGAGGCTACCAGCGGATCCTGTATATCTCCTGCAACCCGGAGACCCTGGCAGCCAACCTGCAGGACCTTTCAAGCACCCACCGGGTGACCCGCTGCGCCTTGTTCGACCAGTTTCCGTATACCCATCACATGGAAAGCGGGGTGCTGCTGGAGCGCCGGTGAGGCTGAACCCAGCACCCCTCGCGCCTACTGCCGCCAGCATTTATTGTCAGCCGGCGTTGTCTGCCCCAGCGCATTGATCGTCATGGTCGCGCAGTCATCGCCGGCCATGATACCGCCGCTCACTGCAGAGGCGGTGATGATATAGCCCCCATCTGTTGCACTTCCTTCGGCCAGCCTGACATCGTAGGCCGCCCTCCCCGCCACCGGGCTACGATCAGGAACAATAGCGCCTGAATAGCTACCGGTACGCGAAAAATGTCGCTCCACAGCCTGCGCGGCTTCCTGTAGCACTGCAGCCGTTTCCGCCCGGCGTGTCTTTTTCGTGTACTCGACATACCCCGGGTAAGCGATAGCCGCCAGGACGCCCACAATGGCTACAACAATCATTAATTCGAGTATCGTGAACCCTCGACAGATCGGTTCTGCTCTACCTCTCATTGGAGCTGCCGCCACATGATCCGCCGGGACACTGCTGCGCCCCGCGCGCGCTCGTCCAGGAACACAGTGGCACCAGTCGACAGCAGAATCGCCTTGGTTTGCGTGGGCTTTTCTGCGCCCTGATCGATGATCACCGGCATACCAGGCAAACCTTCATTGATATCGATGCCCGAGACGACTTCGTCCCCGTCATCGATGATGCCGTCACCATTGGTATCGAGCACCGCGTAGCCGAGCATCCCGCCGGTCAGCAAATCCAGCTCAACCAGCCGCCCCTTGCCGGAACTGACGCAGGGGTCCGTCGTATCAACCGCCGCCGTCACAAACACCACACGACCTTCGGTGGTCTGCGCAGGGAATATGACCCTCTCGCCCTCCTGCACACCCCCATACACGAGAGGCAGATACCAGCCATTCTGGGTGGCCCAGTCCACCGCATTGGTACTGGTACGGAAATAATCCTGGCCATTAACGGACAACTCCTCGGTAATTGACTGCGGCTGCAGCGATGTCAGGCTTACCTCCCCCTTGCGACCAGGAAAGTCCCAGACCGAATAGAAGGCCTGGGGAGCCTTGGACAGTTTATCCGCGGCCTCAGCCAACTTGCCGGTTCCGATCGACACCTGGTGACCGCCCTGCGGGTGTTCGGTCACCAGGGGCTGCGCCGTAATGGGCTGGTCAGGACCCGCCGCGAAGAGCTTGTTCGCCGACCAGCCACTGGGCTGAAATGTGGAAAGATCGAAACGCCAGAGATTTCCGCGAAGATCGCCCGCGTAAATTTTTTCGATCTGGTGCTGAGCGTTGAGCACAACCTGCGCAGAGGAAAGTCCGTTACCACTTGCATGGCCGCCCGTGGTCGCTCCCGCGTTCTCGTCCACCACAATCTTGCGTACCAACTTCCCAGTCTGCAGATCGACAACATACAAGGCAGCCTTGCCGGTGTGACTTCCGTAACCATTGCCAAATACCGCTACCCATTGGTTGCTTTTGGTTCTGGCAATAGCAGCGCGGGAATAGGTGTAGCCGAGATCGTTCCAGTCATCGGTTGGGGTGTTCTCCGCGGGGGACGTTATCTCCCAAAGCGCGGCCGGCGTATTCGGGGCAGAAGTAGACTGCTGAAATAACCTAACGGCAAACATGCTTTTGCCACCCGCCCCCATGCCTGACACGGCCACGGTCGACCAGGTGGTGCCCAGCTGCGCGTCTGAGATCGCAATTTGGCCATCCACCAGAAATCGATGGGATCCGGACTCGAGATAGTCAGTGTCCGCCACAATGTTCAGCAAAGGCAGTACGCTAGAGGGCATGTAGGCGTATCGATGTCGGCCATCAGTCGCGTCCACGACATGAAAGAACCCGCCATTGGCATTCACGACCACACTGTCTTCCAGCTCGGCACCCTTGAAAGACAGATAATTGTCGTAGCCGGTGTCACCAACGATAGCAGACACAGTCTGGGTTTGCGGGGCAACCCGCTCCAGCGACGAGTTGACTATGTCACCGAGCAGAGAGGAGCGATCCCGCAAGTTTGCTACCGCCGCGCCCTTGGCCCAGGCAACCAGGTCTATCCCGCTCAGCGGTGAATTGACCGAGCTATCCAGCAAATCTTTTTGCGCTTGAGATAACGGCGCATAGTTGAGCGCGACCGGCTGCCCGCGCTCAGGATTGTAGGTCTGATAACTGGCAGAATCGGAGGCCACAGTGACGGTATCATCCGTCGACCACAGCAGGGTGCTCGGCCGGCCCGTGACAGGATCCAGCTTATACGCCTCGATAGTGCCGCTCCATGTAGCGGGGTCATACAGCGTCTTGTAGTAAACGGTATCCGCCGTGAGAGTCGCCGAGCTGGAAGCGCCTGCGCCGCCAGAGCCCGCTTGCGCGGTAATGGAATTGATGGCCTGAGTCAGACTGTTCTTGAGCTGACCGCTGTTATTGGCCGTGTAATACCGACCTCGACCATAGTCAGCAGCGTCTTGCAGAAGATCATTATTGATCGTGAACCCTATGGTGTAAGTCTGCATGTTCTGTTTGGCAAAGCCGGCCTGGTTGAAGCTCTTGCCCGCCAGATCCAGCGCAGTGGTGTTGCGCATGTCCACGTCATGGGCAAACCTGGCGATGTCATCCAGGTACATTCCGTCGCTATCATTATCTCCATCCCAGTCGGGCAGGTTATCGCCTCCCGCCACCGCGGGGTTATCTTCATCCGGATCAGTCGCGGGAAAGCTTGTGTCATAGGTGGGCAAGCCATCGGTCACCACGATGCCGAAAGTCCGCTGGCACCGATACTGGATCGGACTTTCGTAGTTGGCGGACGCAGAAGCCGCTCGCGCCCCTTGAAAGCGGCTTAATCCCCGGAGATAACGAGTCATCTCGTAATACGTCTCGGCCAGGGGAGTAAAAGTGGTGGCGTTGGTACTCTTTATTTCTGCTAGAAACGCATCCAGATTTGCCTGAGCCTGGTCTTCACTGACGAGCACCGCCCCCGTTGGTGACAAGGTCTTCGAGAAGTCCTTCACCGGCAAACGCAAGCTTCCGCCTGGCCCCAAATCGCCATAAACGGGTGGGTTGAAGGTAAAAAGCCCGTAACGCGGCCCGCGATTCTCCGAGACAATATCGCTTGTTACGTTGCGCGCAACGTTCATGCGGTACTCGTTTGGCAGGCGAGTCGTCAGGTCTCCTCCATCGCTGAATTGGTGATAGATATAAGAGAGATAACTGCGGCTGTACCAGGTGTCCTCTTTCCCCACCGGGTCAGGCAGCCTGTAGCATCTGCGCGATTCTGCCGTCCCCGTACTCATGGCATAGAGCGCTTTCCAGCCAGACGAGCATCTCGCACCAATCCGGCCTTCGGTTATTGCGCTCAACGGCGTGTTATCACTGACATATTGATAGGCCGACCCGTCGTAATAGCCGACCTGCGGATAGTCCGTCTCGCTTGCGGCAAGGGGCGCTATCGCGTTTTTCATGCTCAACGAGTTGTCCAGCAGGACGAGCACGTTGGGGCTTATCGCCGGTGCGATCAGGATCGGCGCCTGAACCGGCGTAAATGCATGCGCCGCGGCAGAGGCCAGGAGTGTTGTCATGCCGCCCAGGCACAGGGAGAAGATTCTTCGGCACCATCCGCCAGTTGCCATGGGTCTGGTTTCGGCAGGTTGAAGCCTGGAGGGGTAGCGATTGTTACTTCTGTGCATAGATGCTCTCCAGCGCCGTGGTGGCATCGGACACGGTAGCCACCGAAGTCACCCGATAAAGGGTCACGCTCTCGCCCAGCGTCATGTTGATCGCGGCACTGGTGGTGCCGAGCTTCTGAATCTGAAAAAGACTGCTCCCGTCAGAGGACTCCTGCCAGGTGTCGCATATACTGTTGCCCTTCCCTGCAGTCGCTCTTTTGAAATCCGGAGGTTCACAACTCTTGCCGTTACATGCGTTGCACGAGGCCAGACCGCCGCTGGCATTGGTGGCCGCGATAATATTCTCCCCTTCCCGCAAGCCGGCTTCAGCATGCTGGAAGCTGATCGTCTTGAAACGGGTGTTACCCGCCATCTTTTCCTGCAAAGCCGCACTTTTCATGCCCGAGACGCCCACTATGGTCAGCAGCAGCAGAAAAATCAGACTGACGAACAAAGCAACGCCCGATTGCTCATCTTTCATGGATGCTCGGTCACCGCGCCGCCTGTTCATAGCAACCGGTTCCTCAAGGCCGCTACGACGGTATATTCCTGGGCAGCACTGCGCTGGGCAGCGTCTTCAAGTACCAGCTCGACGCGAACACTCCGGATCAACGCGGGGTTCGCCACCGTGCCGGGGGCCACGTAATTGCCCGACACATAGGGATCACCCGCGTTGGCAGCCACCCCAAACCGGATATCAAAGGATTTCACGTCACCAATCAAGGGTTCAAAATCACCCGCCCCCCCACTTCTGACCTGCAGCACCCGTTTGGCTGAATCGAGTTGATATTCAATTTGCCGTATTGGAAACGCCACCTCTCCGTTCCCCGGAATCGCCACCCCCTGGGTAATCGTGCCCGAGGTCCGACAGTCAGTAACCAGAGTCCAGTCCGCATTCGTGCTTTCAGCTGTGCCCTGGGTTGCATTGGAGGTGATGATACGCAGCGAGGAAGATGCGGCGCTCCATTCAATGGGGTTGTCGAACTCCCCAGGTACACCGGTTACCGAAGCGGAATTCAACGAAAGACAGCCGAACATGCCTGCCATTCGCAGGTCCTGGGTCATGCGGGTGAGCACGTAGCGCGCATTTTCCTGCAGGACGGCGGACGCATCCTGCACCAGGGCTGTCTGCCGTGCACTGGCAAAAATCTGGACGATACCCAGTACCAGAACCAGACCGAGCACAAGGGCGATCATGATCTCGATCAAACCAAACCCGCGGTGATGGGTCGAGAACTTCATGGCGCAACCGGGCCGTCGATGGATACATGGGTGGTGACCGCCAATTCTCCCCGCTGGATATTGCCCTCATTGTCGGTACCGCCTGCGCGACCCTCCGACCAACTGATTTCCACGGTTACCTCAGAGCCATCCACGGCGATCGATCCAGCTCCTCCCGGTAGCGCAGCCACAGCCTTGGCAAAGTCAATCAGATCCGTGGACAGTACAGAATTTGCGACACCCGGGGCCGAATCGAGACTCGCTATTTCATACCGCGGCAGTTGGGCCGGATCCGCGTTGGCGCGAATCCGGTCAATGACGTCATACACGATAAAACTGGCCTGCGAGGTCAGGCGGGAACTGTCCGTATACTTGAGCGCACTGAGCTGCATCGCGGCCGCGCCCAGCACCCCTATGGCGGTAATGAAAATCGCGATCATCACCTCGAGCAGGGAAAGCCCCTCCTGAAAGCCGCGTTTGCGCCCCGGACTGCCACTCAGATACATGACACCCCCGTAAGGATCCTGCCGGTGGGACAGACGACCAGGTTCTTGCGCGAATCACCCCGGGTATACCGGAAGACCACAGCGCTGCCCGGGCTGCCCAGACCACCCTGACCATCGAAAATGATCGAGTCCACCCCATCCGTTGCCGAGACAACGGCCCCTCTGATGAGGCCCGCGTAGCGACGTATGACCACCCCGTCCCGTTCTATAAGGAGATCACGAGCCCAGTCTTCGTCGCTAATCGCGCTGACTTTCACCTCTTCGCTATGGTTGATCGCTTCGATTCGGGCCAGGTTCATGGCTCGCAGGAGTTCATTGATATCCGCATCAGCCCGCGACCGCTCGAAGATTCCACTAAACGCTGGCAAGCCGATGACGGTCATTATCGCAAGCACTGCGATCCCGATCATCAGCTCGACGAGAGTGAAACCTTTTACGCCTTTCATCAGGTTCTCTTATGCACAAGGTAATAGCATTATAGAATCATACGCAGCATGGGGCACTGACCCACCGACAACCGGTGCGAAACGATTCACCGCTGGCAAATAAGCTCGCCGCGGGTTCTACCCCGTTTCCACGGACGGTTATAAAACGACTGTAAGTTTCCGATCCTGAGCAGCAACTCTACGTCGCATCCTGGGATTATGGAACCGCTCGATGTATTCAAACAGATCAGCTCTCGCTTCGTCCTGCGTACGGTAACGCCGATGGTGTACTCGCTCTCGTTTCAGCA
>Ga0208794_1000334_pt1 | contig 34109 bp, 33 predicted proteins | sample 32_taG_FD_184106 | JGI IMG/M metagenome (GOLD analysis project Ga0208794, IMG submission 184106) | Marine viral communities from the Gulf of Mexico - 32_GoM_OMZ_CsCl metaG (SPAdes) (version 2) | ecosystem: Environmental > Aquatic > Marine > Oceanic | place: Atlantic Ocean: Gulf of Mexico... | reverse complement strand
GGCCGTTCCGGTATTGTTTCCAGAATGAAGGCCGGGTCCGAACGGGGGAGAACCGCTATGAAGAAAATTGCGCGCTTTCTGGGCAATGTGCGCATGACCACCACCATCCTGGTGCTTGTCATGTTGTCCATCATTGGCTCGATCGCCGCGGTTTCGTCCGCGATCTATTTCAGCCTGCATGCGCAGTCCATGGCGGATAGCAAAGTGCAGCAGGAAACCAATCTGGGCGTGGCCGCCACCATCCTGGAGCGTCGCATTTCCGGTTCCGTGCTGACCTGGAATGAAGAGGGCGCCATCGCCTCCTTCCAGAGCTGGGCCATCCCGCCCTTCTACGATAGCGAAGTGATCGATTCGGTCACCCGCGTCACCAAACAGGACGCGGCCATCTACGTCACGGACTCGGCGACCGGGGACATGGTTGCCAAGACGACCAGCCTGAGGGCGGATGCGGAGACCCGTGCTGTGGGTGGAACGCTGGCAGGCGGTAGCGATGCTGTCACCCGGCTCAATGCCGGGGAGATGGTGCAGGGCGCCATCAATGTTGATGGGGTCGAATATTATGCAGCCCTGCAGCCGATCCAGAAGACCAACGGCGAGGTCATGGGCGCCATTTTCGTGGGTACGCCCATGAGCAATGTGGAAGCGGCGGCCAATTCGGTTCTGGGCTTGATCGGCCTGGTGGGCGGCGCGGCCACCGCCGTGTTCGGCGTCATCGGCTTTATCGCGTCCCGGCTCATCACCAAACCCATTCCGAACCTGGCCGCAACCATGGACGTGGTGGCCCAAGGCAATTACGACATCGAGGTACCCTATACCGACAAGGGCAATGAAGTGGGCGCCATGGCGCGTGCCGTGGAAGTGTTCCGCGAGAATGGCCTGCGGGTCAGCCAGATGACCGAGGCCGAGGCTGCCCGCATTGTCGCTGACGAGGAAAAGCGCCGTCAGATGATGACCGAATTGCAGGCCGCGTTCGGTGAAGTGGTGGATGCTGCCGTCGCGGGCGACTTTACCAAGCGCGTGCATGCCCAGTTCCCCGATGCCGAGCTCAACAGCCTGGCCGGTAGCGTCAACAATCTGGTCGAGACCTTCGATCGCAGCGTTGCCGAAGTGGGCGAGGTGCTCGGCGCCATGGCCGATACGGACCTGACCAAGCGCATGACCGGCGAGTATGAGGGCGCCTTTGCCAAGCTCAAGTCCGATATCAATGCGGTGGGCGACAAGCTGACCGAAGTGGTCAAGCAGCTGCGCCGGACCTCCGGCTCGCTCAAATCGGCAACCGGGGAAATCCTCTCGGGTGCCAATGACCTTTCCGAACGCACCACCAAGCAGGCAGCGACCATCGAGGAAACCTCGGCTGCCATGGAACAGCTGGCCTCGACCGTCCTGGCCAATGCCGAACGCGCCAAGAATGCTAGCGCCAGCGCTTCCAAGGTGACCCGGACCGCCGAGGAAGGCGGGCAGGTGATGGATGCGGCCAATGAAGCCATGGAGCGGATCACCGCCTCCTCGGCCAAGATTTCCAACATCATTGGCATGATCGACGATATCGCCTTCCAGACCAACCTTCTTGCACTCAATGCCTCCGTGGAGGCAGCGCGCGCCGGCGATGCCGGCAAGGGCTTTGCCGTGGTGGCCGTGGAAGTGCGGCGCCTGGCGCAGAGCGCGGCCAGCGCATCTTCCGATGTGAAGGCGCTGATCGAGCAGTCGAGCGGCGAGGTGACCACCGGCTCCAAGCTGGTCGGCGAGGCCGCTGGCAAGCTCACCAGCATGCTTGAGGCCATTCGCGAAAATACCCAGTCGCTGGAAGCCATTGCCCGCGACAGCGCGGAACAGGCGACCTCCATCGAGGAAGTGACCGCAGCGGTGCGGACCATGGACGAGATGACCCAGCACAATGCGGCACTGGTGGAAGAGACCAATGCGGCCATCGAGCAGACCGAGGCCCAGGCCAGCGAGCTCGACCGGATCGTGGAGATCTTTGCCATCGAAGGGGGTGATGCAGACCGGGTCAGCCCTCCGATGTCTGCACCGCGCCGCGACAGCTCCCGTCCCGCCACCCCGACCCAGAAGGCCGCCAAGGTCTATCTCAGCCAGGGCAATGCGGCCATTGCGGCCGATTGGGACGAATTTTAAACCACTCGCATTGAACAACAATAAGCGGCCCGCCCAGTGCGGGCCGCAAACATTTGTTATCCTCAATAATCGATTAAGCCCATTCCTCTAGGATATTTCCCAATAGAGGCGCCGGTTCCGCGGGGGAACCGGACCTAGATCCATAAGGGCCTGGCACATGGGTAAAACAATCAAGCGCTTCCTGGGCAATATCAAAATGACCACGGCCGTTGCAGCATTGGTCATCTGCACGGTCATCGTTTCGGTCAGTTGTGTGTCCGTTGGCATTTATCTGAGCCTGACCGCATCGATCTCGGACTCGGCGATGACGCAACAGGTCGCCAATCTGAAGGCTGCGGCGACGATCCTTGAATCGAACTTGCCGGGAACGGAGGTGAGCTGGGCCGAGGACGGCGATCTTGCCTCTGTGCAGGTCTGGAGCATGCCGCGGCGTTTCATTGATCATGCTCTGGTGGATTCCATCGCCAGGGTGACGGGAGAGCAGGCGACTATCTTTGGGTGGGACGAAGCGGCGCAGGATTTCGTGCGCATGACGACCACGATCGAGGACGCAGCCGGCGAGCGGGTCGTGGGGACACCGCTGGGGCGTGGTGGGGCGGTGTTTGCCAAGATAATGAACCAGGAGGCTTTCTTTGGCGAAGCCAATATCTTGGGCCAAGCCTATTTCACGGCCTATTATCCAATGGTGGACAAGGACAGCAACGTTACTGGCATCTTGTTCGTGGGGAGTGAAAAGGCAGCATTCGAAGAGACGATCTACGCGGCGCTCAATGTTCTTCTGGTTGTCGGCCTGATTGTGCTGGTCGGACTGGGCGCGGTGGGCTATGCGCTGTCGCGGTTGATGATGTCGCCCATCCCGAAGCTGGCCGGCACGATGGATGTTGTGGCCCAGGGCAATTACGATATCGACGTGCCTTTTACTGACAAGGGCAATGAAGTGGGCGCCATGGCGCGCGCCGTCGAGGTCTTCCGCGAAAACGGCCTCAAGGTCAGCCAGATGACCGATGAGGAACGCGCAGCGTCCGAGCGCCGGCGTATCGAGCGCACCGACATGATGGTCGCCCTGCAGGCAGCCTTCGGTGAAGTGGTGGATGCAGCGATCGCAGGCGACTTCACCAAGCGCGTGCATGCGCAGTTTCCGGATGCCGAACTCAATGGCCTGGCCGGCAGCGTCAACAGACTGGTGGAAACAGTCGAGCGCGGCTTGAGCGAAACTGGCCAGGTGCTTGCCGGACTGGCCGAGGCCGATCTTAGCAAGCGCATGGAAGGGGAGTATCAGGGCGCCTTTGCCAAGCTCAAGGCCGATACCAATGCGGTGGCCGAAAAGCTCAGCAAGGTGATCGGCGAGGTGCGTGTCACCTCGCGCGCCCTCAAGGTCGCCACTGGCGAAATCCTTTCGGGCGCCAACGATCTTTCGGAACGCACCACCAAGCAGGCAGCGACCATCGAGGAAACGTCCGCGGCCATGGAACAGCTCGCTGGCACCGTGGCCGAAAATGCCCGCATGGCAGAGAACGCCAATCAGACGGCAATGACTGTTTCCGCCGATGCCGCGCGCAATGGCGAAGTCATGGACAAGGCCAATGCAGCGATGGAGCGGATCACGCAGTCCTCGGCCAAGATTTCCAATATTATCGGCATGATCGACGACATCGCCTTCCAGACCAATCTGCTGGCGCTCAATGCCTCGGTGGAAGCGGCACGCGCCGGCGAGGCGGGCAAGGGCTTTGCCGTGGTGGCCGTGGAAGTGCGCCGCCTGGCCCAGAGCGCAGCGGAGGCCTCCTCGGAGGTCAAGGCTTTGATCGAGGCCAGTGCCAATGAGGTCAAATCCGGATCGGATCTGGTCTCCAGCGCGGCCACGCAACTGCGCGACATGCTTGGCGCGGTCAACAAAAATGCGGGGCTGATGGAAGCCATTGCCAAGGCCAGCCAGACGCAGGCGTCGGCGATCGATGAAGTCAGCGTTGCCGTTCGGACGCTGGACGAGATGACCCAGCACAATGCTGCATTGGTGGAAGAGACCAACGCGGCCATCGAGCAGACCGAGGCCCAGGCCAGTGAACTCGACCGGATCGTCGCGGTGTTCAAGACCGGTGCTGCCGAAGACGCGGTCAGTCTGGCGCCGGTTGTGCGCAAGGCGGTGCGGCCCGCCACCCCGCAACAAACTCCGGTCAGGAAGGTGCAGCAGGCGGCCAGCGCCTTACTTAGCCAGGGCAATGCCGCCATTTCGGCTGACTGGGACGAATTCTAGCACAGCCCACCTCGATCTGACCGCGGCCGGTGTCCAGAAATGGACACCGGCCGTTCTGTTTCCGGAAATATTATTTCATTCAGCGGGCAGGATCGCGATCGCCCTTGATGTCCTTATTGGTATATTTCCGTATTATAGTGCTGTCTTTCGTCGGGTTGTTCGGTTTCTGTAGTATATCGTGCTCCGATGTTCCAAAATAAGGTAAGTCACTAAAGTTGAGTGGGTGATCTTGTTAACATTCCGGTCGCAGCCTTGAAGTCGAAACCACCCTGTGCGGTTCGGGTGGCGGGGTTTGAGAGGCAGGCATGGTTGAGATCTCCTTTGGCAGAAGCCATCGTGATAATGCGGCGAAGGTTGCGGCTATCTCGCGCAGCCAGGCGGTGATCGAATTTGCACTCGATGGCACGATCATCACGGCCAATGAGAACTTCCTTGATGCAATGGGCTATGGGCTGGATGAGGTCGCGGGCCGGCACCATTCCATGTTCTGCGACCCGGACTATGCCGGGAGCGCGGAGTACAGGAGCTTCTGGGCCGATCTGGCGGAGGGAAAGCCCAAGTCGGCAGCCTTTCAGCGCTTTGGCAAGGGCGGGCGGGAAGTCTGGATCCAGGCCAGCTACAACCCGGTGTTCGATCCTGCGGGCCGGCCGGTCAAGGTTATCAAGTTTGCCACCGACATTACCGAGCAAACACAGCGCTCGGCCGATCTGGCGGCGCAAATCGCGGCTATTTCCCGGGTGCAGGCGGTGATTGCCTTCAACCTCGATGGCACCATCATTGAGGCGAACGAGAATTTTCTGGCCACCGTCGGTTACCGGCTGGACGAGATCGTGGGCCAGCACCATTCCATGTTCTGCGATCCCGAATATGCCCGATCGGAAGATTACCGGCAGTTCTGGCAGCGGCTGAGGAGCGGCCAGTTCGAAGCAGCCGAGTTCCAGCGCTTTGGCAAGGGCGGGCGGGAAGTCTGGATCCAGGCCAGCTACAATCCGATCCTTGATGCAGCCGGGCGCCCGGTCAAGGTGGTCAAGTTCGCCACCGACATAACCGAACGCAAGCGCGCCGAGGGCATCATCGCCCAATTGACCTCCAGTCTGGCGCGTATGGCCAAGGGTGACCTGGGCGGCCGTATCGACCAGCAGTTCACCGGGCAATATGAGCAGCTCCGCCAGGCGTTCAACTCATCGCTTGGGCAGCTTGAGGATATTGTCTCGGGGCTGCGCCAGGCCTCGGGCGCGTTGCGGGTGGCGACGGCCGAAATCCTGTCGGGGGCCAATGATTTGTCGGGCCGCACCACCAAGCAGGCGGCTACGATCGAAGAAACCTCGGCGGCCGTGGAGCAATTGGCGAGCGCGGTGGCGGACAATGCCAAACGCGCGGCAACGGCGAGCGACAAGGCACGCGCAGTGTCGCAGAACGCGACCCAGGGTGGCGCGGTGATGCATGATGCGACCCTGGCCATGACGGCAATCGAAAGCTCCTCGGGCAAGATCTCCAACATCATCGGCATGATCGACGACATCGCCTTCCAGACCAATCTGCTGGCGCTTAACGCCTCGGTGGAAGCGGCCCGTGCAGGCGAGGCAGGCAAGGGTTTTGCCGTGGTGGCCGTGGAAGTACGGCGCCTGGCGCAGAGCGCAGCAGAAGCTTCCTCCGAGGTTAAACAATTGATCGAAGCCAGCGCCGGCGAAGTGCGCACCGGCGCGCAATTGGTCAACCGGGCGGCCGAACGCCTGCAGGATATCCTGGTTGGCGCTGAGGAAAGCGCGGTCCTGATCGATGATATCGCGACGACCAATCGCGATCAGTCCGGCGCTCTGGAGGAGGTGGCGGTCGCGGTGCGGCAGATGGATGAAATGACCCAGCACAATGCGGCGCTGGTGGAACAGACCAATGCGGCCATCGAACAGGCCGAGGCGCAGGCTGCTGAACTGGACCGTATTGTTGCGGTGTTCCGCTCCACAGAGTCCGACAGCGAGGCCGCCTCGGTTTCGGTGCGACCACGGCTCAAGGCGGTTCCCAAATCTGCCGGCAATGCGGCTCTCGCCAGCGATTGGCAGCAGTTCTAGCGCGCTGAGCCGGATGCTGACGCAGGCTGACAGTGGCCGGCGCCAAGAAGGGGGGCGGCAAGCGAGCCGCCCCATCTCACTCTGGAGCACAACATGCAGGTTCTCGAACTTGTCACTTTCCGTCTCAACACCGCAAATGGCGAGGACTTCCTGGCGGCCAACGCGGCCGTCAACGCCTGGGCTTCCCGGCAACCGGGATTTGTCAGCCGCACACTGAGCGAGGGTGAGGGCGGGCAATGGACTGATATGGTCATCTGGGCCAGCGATGCCCATGCCAAGGCGGCGGCCGCAGAAATGAACCAGGTGATGCAGGATTTTCCGGCAATGATGATGATCGATCCGCAAAGCATCGTCATGCAGCACAGCGCCATTCGCATCGTCGCATGACAATCGCGCCAGCCGCACTTGAGCCGATCCTGGCGGGACACTCTCCCGCCATCAGGCAGCTTTGCCAGGACGTTGTCGTCCTCCTCTCCGGCATGGCGGGGCTAAAGGGCAGCGTTAAGCTCGGCTGGCGCTCGGTCAATTTCCGTCATGACACGGTCGGCCTGGTCTGCGCGGTTTTTCCCCATGAAGACCGCGTCGCGCTTTACTTCGAGAACGGCCGGGCGCTTGAGGATCCCGAGGGGCTATTGGCGGGCGATCATCTCAAGAAGGGGCGGTTTCTGAGACTTTATCCGGGCGGGGATTTTCCCGAGGCCGCCATCGCCATGCTGGTAGCCGAAGCCATTGCGCTCAGGCTTTGAAGCTTGGCCTAGGTATATTCTGATAGGGGTTTGTTAACCATGATGTTTACCCCGCTGGGGCCTGATGGGCTGGTGAACAGCGCAGACCGGCGAGGGCAGCATGCAGGATACATTTCAGCAAAGGCTCGATTTTCTGGGACTTGGCGGGGATGTCGCGACCCGCATGGCGCCGATTGCGGATCTGGTCGAGCGCCATGTCGAAGGGGCCCTTGAGCGGTTCAATGCGCAAGTATCGCGCGCTCCCAGCGCGGCGCGCTTTCTTTATGGCCGGGACCGGCTTGAATCCAATGGCGAGACGCTTGCCGAACATTGGCGGGCCCTGGCGCGGGGGCAGTTCGATCTCGAATTTGCCCGGGCGGCGCAGCGCATGGGGCTGCGTCACGCACGCATCGGGCTCGAGCCGCGCTGGCATGTGGGGAGCTATGCCAGCCTGGTCGATACGCTGGTCCGGGGCATAATCCAGGACGGCCTGGCTGCAGCGATCAGGTCCCGCAAGGGCGGGCTAAACCTGTTCGGGCGGCCCGATCATGGTATCGCCAACGATGCGGCCGGTGCCATTGCCGAGGGGCTGGCGACGCTGATGGCCGGGGTGCTGCTGGATATCGATCTTAGCCTGTCGGGCTATATCGGCAGGCTGCGCGAGGAGGGGCTCAATGCCGTGGAGGCCCAGCGCCAGCGGCTGCGGCTGGCGGTGGAGAAGGCCGGCAGGACCCTGGAGCTGGCGGCCGAGGGGCAGAAGCCAGACGACAATGAAACCTCGGATTCGGAACTTGCACCGCTCTATGCCGGGGCCGAGCGGCTGGCCGACCGGGTGATCGCGCTGATCGCCGACCTCGAGGGGGCGAGCGCGGCCATGCACGGGGTGGCGCAGTCGCTGGCGCAGCACGCCGCCACATTGCTGGCAGCAGATGCGGCGCCGTCGGAGCAGGCCCAGGTGCTCGCCGGGCGGCTGGATGACCAGGCCGGGATTGCCGGGCAGATGGCGGAAACCATTGAAGGGCTGGAGCGGCAGGCCAAGGCCCAGGCGCGGCAACGGGGCGGGCTGCGCAAGGCAGCACGCGTGGCGGAAAGTGCTGCGGCGGCGCTTGGAGCGGAAGCACGGGCCGAGGAAAACCTGGCCGAACAGCTCGATGCACTGCATCTGAGCGCGCAATTGCTGGCAGCTCAGGGGGATGATGAAGGGGTGCGCGCCCTGTCGGCAGGGCTCGGGCGGCTCTCCGGTCAGCTTCGAACCCACCATGCCCGGTCGACCGAGGCGCGTCAGGGTTTGGCGCGTAGCCTGGCCGGGCAGCAGGCCATGCTCGAGCGGATGGCTGGCGCCTGTTCCAACGATGCGGCAGGTCTGACTCAAACCGCGCAGGCGGCCCGCAACCAGGCCGCGGCGCTCGCCGACATTGCGAGGGTGGCCCATGGCCTGCACGATGCCTGGGCAGTGGGCGCGGCGCAGAACCGTTCGGCACAGGAGGGGTTGCGGGAGGCGCTGGCGGCGACGGAAGCCTTTGCCGATCTGGTCCGGGTTTTCGACCAGCAAGAGCCGGAGGAACCAGTTGAGATGTTCCCGGCACAGGACCAGGCAGCGCTGGCTGCTCATTGGCACGCCGGATAGGTGGACGCAGCCCATTGCCCTTTTGTCTCTTGGCGGGCAAGAAGTCGCCAGCGGAACAGAAAAGGCGATTGGCAAATGGCGCGCATAGGCTTGGTGGCGCACGACGACAAGAAGGACGACCTCTGCCGCTGGGCCGAGGCGCACAAGGACAAGCTCAGCCGGCATGAATTATGGGGTACCGGCACCACCGGCAGCCGGATCACGGCGGCAACGGGGCTCGATGTCCATCTGCTCAAGAGCGGTCCGTTGGGCGGGGATCAGCAGCTTGGCGCGATGATCTGCGAAGGGCGCCTAGACGTGCTGGTTTTCTTCATCGATCCGCTCTCGGCCCAGCCCCATGATGTCGATGTCAAGGCGCTGACGCGGCTGGCCACGCTCTATGACGTGCCGCTGGCCAACAACAAATCCACAGCAGACGCCGTGCTCGCGGCGCTTTGAGGGCGCCCAGAAGGTTGATATTGGGGCGCTCTTGTGAGCAGATGCCGCAAAATTGCCCGGATTGAACCGGGCAAACAGGCATTCAGGAAACCGGGGCTCTTTATCAACTTGTCCTCAGACTTGGTCATAGACGTTCGCAACGTCTCGAAACATTTCGGCGGTCTGACCGCTGTCAACAATTGCTCGCTCTCGGTCCGGCGCGGCTCGATCACCGGGCTGATCGGGCCCAATGGCGCGGGCAAGTCGACGCTGTTCAACATGGTGGCCGGCAATATCGTGCCCGATGAGGGCCAGGTGATCTTTGATGGCAAGGACGTCACCGGTCTGCCGCCGCATCAACTTTTTGGCATCGGCATGTTGCGCACCTTCCAGATCGCGCATGAGTTTTCGCAAATGACCGCGCTGGAAAACCTGATGATGGTGCCGGGCGATCAGCCGGGCGAGCATTTGCTCCAAACCTGGTTCAGGCCCGGCATGGTCAAGAGCCGCGAGACCGAGGTGCGCAAGAAGGCGCTCGACGTCATCGATTTTCTCAAGCTCGGCCATGTGCGCGACGAGCTGGCCGGCAATCTCTCGGGCGGGCAGAAAAAATTGCTCGAACTTGGCCGCACCATGATGGTCGACGCCAAAGTGGTGTTGCTCGATGAGGTGGCCGCGGGCGTCAACAAGACCCTTCTCAACGATCTGGCATCCAATATCGAGCGAATGAATCAAGAGCTGGGCTACACTTTCTTTGTCATCGAGCACGATATGGACCTGATCGGCCGGCTCTGCGATCCGGTGATCGTGATGGCGCAGGGCGAAAAGATTGCCGAAGGCCCGATGGCCGAAATCCGTGCCAACCCCGCCATTGTCGAAGCCTATTTCGGCACGCCGGTGGAGGGTGCGTAAATGGCATTGATAGAGCTGAAACACGTCGTCGGCGGATATGGCGGCGCGCCCATTCTCAATGGCGTCAACATGGCCATCGACAAAAGCGATATCGGGGTGATCGTGGGCCCCAATGGCGCGGGCAAGTCGACCACGCTCAAGGCCATATTCGGGCTTTTGAAGGTCACCGGCGGCACCATCGAATTCGGTGGCGAGAATGTCGCAAACTCGCTGCCTGACAAGCTCGTCCCCAAGGGCCTGAGCTTCGTGCCGCAGGAAAAGAACGTCTTCACCTCGATGAGCGTGGAAGAGAATCTTGAAATGGGCGCCTTTACCCGCACCGACGACTTCTCTGACACCATGGACTGGGTCTATGCCATGTTCCCGGTCCTCGCCGAAAAGCGGCGCCAGCCGGCAGGCGAATTGTCGGGCGGCCAGCGGCAGATGGTGGCCATGGGCCGGGCCCTGATGAGCAAGCCGAGCCTTCTTATGCTCGACGAACCATCGGCGGGCCTCTCGCCGCGCTATGTCATCGAGATTTTCGAGACCATCCAGCGGGTCAACAAGGAGGGCGTGGGCATTCTCATGGTCGAGCAGAATGCGCGTCAGGCCCTGGCCTTCGCCACCAAGGGCTTTGTGCTCGCGGGCGGGCAGAACCGCTATACCGGCACCGGGGCGGAGCTGATCGCCGATCCCGAAGTCGCCAAGTCTTTCCTCGGGGGCTGAGCCGTGACCGAAATCATTTTCTTCATCAATCAGGTGGTCATTTCCGGCCTGGTTCTGGGCTGCATCTATGCGCTGGGGGCCATCGGCATCACGCTGATCTTCGGCATTCTGCGCTTTGCCCATTTTGCGCATTCCGAGCTGATGACGGGCGGTGCCTTCATCGCCTTCCTGCTGGCCTCGGCCTTTGCCGCCTGGGGCATCGTGACACCCATCCCGACCGGTTTCGTGGTACTGCCGCTCGCCATGGTGCTGGCAGCCATTCTGGCGCTGGGGATCGACAAGGGGTTTTATGCCCCCCTGCGCAAACGCGGCGCCAGGCCGGTGACGCTGCTGATCGCCTCGATCGGCGTGACGCTGATGATCCAGGGTCTGATCCGCCTGTTCTTTGGCGCGGGCTCCTATTCCTTCTTCGAGAATGAACCCAAGGAAATCTTCCGCATCGACACCTCGGCCATCGGCTCGACCCGGCCGCTGGTGATTACCGAGCCGCAGGTGCTGATGATCGTGGTGACGCTGGTTTCTGTCATTGCGCTGCATTTCTTCCTCACCCGCTCGCGGCTGGGCAAGGCGATGCGCGCCATGGCCGACAATGCCGATCTGGCGCAAGTCTCGGGCATCAATACCGCGCTTGTGGTGCGGGTTACCTGGGTGATCGCCGGGGCGCTGGCCTGCATGGCCGGCACCATGCTGGCGCTGGATGTGACGCTGAAGCCCGATCTGGCCTTCAACATCATCCTGCCCATCTTTGCCGCTGCCATTGTCGGCGGGCTGGGCCAGGCCTATGGCGCCATTGCCGGGGGGCTGCTGATCGGCTTTGCCGAAACGCTGGCGGTGTTCAACTGGACCATGCTGTTCCGGCCGCTCAACGCCATCCTGCCCGACTGGCTGCAATTGCCAGCGCAACTGGCGCTGGTGCCCACGGAATACAAGCTGACCGTGGCCTTCGTCATTCTGGTGGTGACATTGCTGGTGCGGCCCACCGGTATTTTCAAGGGAGCCTCGTCATGATCCAGCGTTCCCTTGCCCTGTTCGGTGGGTTGTTCGTCCTGATCCTGGTCATCGGCTGGGTCATGGGCCTGCCCTTTACATCTTCGCGCCTGGTGGAAGCGGCCGCTTATGCGCTGATCGCGCTGGGGCTCAATATCCAGTGGGGCTATGGCGGGCTCTTCAATTTCGGCATCATGGGCTTTCTGATGGTGGGCGGCGCGGCCGTCACCTTCATCTCCTTCCCCGTCAATCCCGAGTTCTGGGGCTCGGATGGCCCTATGATGCTGGGCCGGGCGCTCTTTGCCTTTGCAATCGGCGCGCTGATTGTCTTGGCGGCACGGCAAGCGCATCGCATCGGCATCACCGGCAAGTGGAAAGGCGCGCTGACCGTGCTCGCCTGGTTCGTTGCTTATGTGCTCTATCGCAGCCAGCTCGATCCGGCGGCGGCCTATATCGAAAGCGCCGGTGGCGGCTGGGTCGGGGGGCTGGGCGCCCATCCGGTGCTGGGATGGCTGTTCGGCGGTGTCCTGGCGGCTGGCATCGCCTATATCGTGGGCAAGATCTGCCTCGGTCTGCGCACCGACTATCTGGCCATTGCCACGATCGGCATTTCCGAAATCATCCGTGCGCTGATCAAGAACATGGACTGGCTGACCCGCGGCACGCTGACCGTCTCGCCCATTCCCTGGCCGACGCCGCTGCCGCAGGACTATCAGGCCGGCGGCATGGACATTGCCAGTTCGCTGATCGCAGCCCGCGCCGGCTACCTGGTGCTGGCGCTGGTTGTTCTGGCCATTGTCATGTGGCTGATCAGCCGCGCCTATTCGGGGCCGTGGGGCCGGATGATGCGCGCCATTCGCGACAACCACATCGCGGCCTCCTCCATGGGCAAGAATGTCACTGCACGCCAGCTCGAAATCTTCGTCTTCGGCTCGGTGCTGATGGGCATTGGCGGGGCCATGCTGGTCAGCTTCGTGCAAATCTTTGATCCCTCCAGCTACCAGCCGATCAATCACACCTTCCTGATCTGGGTCATGGTCATTGTCGGTGGCGCCGGCAATAATTGGGGCGCGCTGTTCGGTGCGGTCCTGCTCTGGCTGGTCTGGGTGGTGTCCGAACCGCTCTCCAAGGCCGTGTTCGACTTTGTCAGCTATTGGTCGACCAATGCCGGCTGGGGCGCCATTCCCGAAATCGAGGCCCGCTCGGCCCAGATGCGGGTGTTTGTGCTGGGTCTGGTCATCACCATCGCCTTGCGCTTCGCCCCCAGGGGTCTGATCCCGGAAGTGGTCAAGCGCGAGGATGCGCGCGGCTAGCGTCGCGCCGTCATCCAGAGCCATTGCGTGGGCAGCGCGTCATAGCCGCTGCCCATGTCCCTTTCGAGCGAAAGATCGGTCCAGCCAGCCGCTCGATAGGCCGCCTCGAGCGCCTCTGGCGAGGGATAGTTGTAGTATCGGTTCAGCCCGTCGCGTCCTTCGCCTGAACCGCCTTTGAAACTGGCCGCAAAGACACCGCGCCGCCTCAGGGCAATGCGGATGCGGCCCAGAATATCGGGCAGTTCGGTCGACGGTACGTGAAGCAGGCTGGCACAGGCCCAGACACCGTCATAGGCGGCGTCGGCATCCAGATCTTCAAAGCGCATCACCCGCGCCATTTCCCCGATCCTTTTCTGTGCCTCGGCGACCAGTTCAGGCGTGCCATCCGTGGCGTCGATCTGAAAGCCCTGCGCCCGCATATGCTCTGCGTCCATGCCATTGCCGCAGCCCAGTTCAAGGACACGGCCACCCTGGGGCAGAGCAGCCAAGAAGGCGTCTAGCATGGGACCGCTGGGGCGGGTGCGATGTTGCGCATATTTGGCGGCGTGCTTTGCATAAAAACGCAGGGTTTGCTGGTCGCTCATGCACACACTCCGCTCGGGCGGTGGGTTAAAAATCCTTCGGCCATGGCCCAAAAGCTCTCGATGGCTTTGGGCAGGGTGGTTGCGGGATCATCGCTGGCGGCCACAAAGAGGGCCGCATTGAGTGCGGCGCCGGCGAGCAGGCGCGACGCGGCCTCCACATCGACCGGCCGGAATATGCCTGCGTCAATGAGCTGACGCACGCTGTGCATGGTGGAGAGCAGACAGGCATTCTGGCTGGGCCATCGCGACGGATCGCCCAGGACCGCCGGCCCGTCGAGCAGCACGATGCGCTGGACCTCCGGACGCAGGGCCATCTCGATATAGGCCTCTCCCTCACTCAGCAGGCGCTGCCAGAGGTCGTCGTGGCGGGCCGCCAGAGCCTGTGCCTCAGCCGCCATCTCTGCGTCGATCTGGTTGACCACGGCCGCCATGAGGCCGCGCTTGTCACCGAAATTGTGGTAGAGCGCGCCGCGGGTCAGCCCCACGGAAGCGGTCAAGTTGTCCATCGAAGCATTGGCATAGCCATGCTCGGCAAAGGCCTTTCGGCCTGCAGCGATCAGTTTTTGCCTGTTCTGCTCCATCAGGAGCAGTCTCTTATTGCTCATACCCTTTCATATACGTGATGTATATGAATTGACAAGATGATGGCTGGCGTGCGATTTCACATACGTAACGTATATGAAGCCGCAGTTTTCGCCGCAAGGATAGACCATGTCGCCACGCCAACCCGTATTTCCGGATGACCGCCACGCCCTCTATGAGGCGCATGGCTATTCCGCTGCTATCCGCTCAGGTGAGTTGCTTTTTGTGTCCGGACAAGTCGGCTCCCGGGCCGACGGCACGCCGGAGCCCGACTTTGCCGGCCAAGTGCAATTGGCCTTTGACAACCTTGGGGGGGTATTGGCCGCAGCAGGGTGCTCGTTCGACGACATTGTCGACGTCACCACATTTCACACGGATCCCGAGGCGCAGTTTCCTGATGTGATGGCGGCCAAGCAGCGCGCCTTCCCCGCCACGCCCTATCCGAACTGGACGGCGGTCGGGGTCAACTGGCTGGCCGGCTTCGATTTCGAAATCAAGGTGATCGCACGCATTCCGCAGGCGGCCTGACACCAATGGAAAAGGCCCGGGATCGCTCCCGGGCCTTTGGTGTCAGTGTGTTCGTGCCCTGCGCGCGTGGCGCTCCCGGGCCTTGTCATCTCAAAACCCTCAACTGGAGGGCTTTGCCGAAGCCAGGCTTCGGACGATGCCAAGTTAGTCGATCAGACCCTTTTCGACGAACGAACCGCCTTCAACGGCCAGTTCGACGATGATGCCGTCCACGTCGCCGGCTTCGTCAAAGTCCAGCGCGCCGCCGGCGCCTTCATAGTTGATGTCGGTACCGGCTGCGATCAGTTCCTTGGCCTTGGCCCATTCACCCGGACGGATGATTTCGCCCGGAGCCGAAGCCACGTCACGCAGAGCGGCCGCAAGGCCGTCACGCGAGGCCGAACCGTTCTTCTCAATGGCCAGAGCCATCAGGAAGGCCGCGTCATAGGCCTGCGGGGCATAGGTGGCATTGGCCTGGAAGCTGTCGCTGGCAAAACCATTGTAGATATCGACCGATTCACCGCTCGGTGCACCGGCGCGGGTCGCGATCATGCCTTCAACGGCCGAGGCGTCGATGCCGTTGAGCAGGTCGTCGCCGACCATGCCGTCACCGCCCACATAGGTGGTGAAGTTGCCGCTCTCGACCGCCTGACGCAGAATGGTGTTACCCGAGGCATTGGCATAGGCCAGAACGACCAGGTTCTGGGAAGCGACCAGATTGCCCAGCTCGGCGCGGTAGTCGGCCTTGCCTTCTTCATGGGCCAGGTTCGCCGCCACAGTGCCGCCACCGGCCTCATAGGCTGCAGCCAGCGCATCGGCAAAGCCCTTGCCGTAGTCGTTGTTCACATAGGTGATGGCGATGTCGTTGATGCCCTTGGCCAGCAGCAGATTGGCCAGCTTGACGCCCTGGAGGGCATCGGACGGGGTGGTGCGGTAGACAAGGTCATTGTCTTCCAGCGTGGTCAGGGCCGGAGCCGAAGAGGCCGGCGAGATGAAGACCACATTGCCCGACAGGCCCGAGCCGTTGAAGGCGCCGATGGTCTCGCCGGTGCACAGGGCACCCACGATGCCAGTGACATTGTCGGTGTTGATCAGGCGGTCGGCAGCGCCGGCAGCGGCAGTGGCATCGCAGGCCCCGTCAGCCGAGAGGATGGTCAGCTCGCCACCCAGAATGCCGCCCTGCTCGTTAACCTGGTTCACAACCAGTTGGGCGCCGGCGAAGATCGGCGGGGTCAGCGATTCGATCGGGCCGGTGAAGCCGCCAATGAAACCGATGGTGGCACCGCTGTCCTGGGCCAGGGCCGGAGCGGCGATGGTCAAGGTGGTGGCGGCAACCGCCAGGGTCAGGGTTTTTTTCAACATGCACGTCCCTCTGTTTCACGTTGCGCGCCGGGTGGCCTTGGTGACCTCACTTCTTGCGGCGCGGCAACAGATTAGGGGGCGCAATGCGCGCCCCGCTGGGAGGGGACTGTTGCACACTCTTGGCTACCGTGTCACCGGGGTTTGCGCGCCAGCTCCAATAGCCGTTGCGGTTGCTTAACAGGCCCGGCGCGGGCAAGACTGTGCTCCTGTCCGCCAGCGCTTGCCAGGAAGCCAGAATGCCCTTTTTTCGCCGTGTCCTTGCTGTTTTGGGCCTTGTCCTGCTGGCGCAGCCGGGCTGGGCGCAGTTCGAGGTGATCGATTCAGCGCAGGACAGTGCCGGGCCTGCTGGCCCGGAAGAAGGCGGGGCAGTGCCGCCTGCACCAGCGCCGGTTTGCGGTGGCCGGCCCCTTTCCATTGCCCGCATGAGCTGGCCTTCGGCGGCTCTGCTGGCGGAAATCCATGCGCGCATCCTGGCCGCCGAATTCGACTGCGAGGTGCGGGTGGTGCAGGGCGAGCAGGCCACCACCGCTTCCTCGATGGGCTCCATCGGTCAGCCGCAGGTCGCGCCGGAACTGTGGATCAACCGGATCGCCGATCTCTGGAATGGCGCCAGGGAAGGCCAGATGGTGCGCAGCGCGGCGCCCAGCTATGCCACCAGCCAGTTCGAGGGCTGGTACATGCCGGCAGCGTTGGCGGGAAGTTTCAGCGCGGCGCCCACCGCCGCAAGCCTGGCCGAAGCACTGCGGCTGTTAAGCCCGGACGGGGCTGTGCGCTTCATTTCCTGTCCGCTCGACTGGGCCTGCTCGGTTATCAATCGCAATCTGGTTGCAGCGCATGGGCTGAGTGGTTTGGTCGAGATCGTGGAGCCGGCCAACCGGCTGGAAATGGACCGCTTGATTGCCGAGGCGGTCAATCGGCGCGAACCTTTCCTTTTCTATTATTGGCAGCCCAATGCCATTTTGGACCAGCTCGATTTCACCCCCATCGACATGGGTGACTATGACGAAGCTGCGGCGCAATGCCTGGCCGATCGCGATTGCGCTGACCCGCAGCCATCGGCCTTTCCCAGCGACAGCGTGGTGATTGCGCTGGTGGAGCGGGTCTTTGCCGATACGCCCGAGATCGCGGGCTATTTCCAGCGGGCCAGCCTGCCGCTCGACGAGATGAACGGCCTATTGGCCCAGCTCAATGCGCCCGGTGCCACCATAGAGGCGGTAGCCGACCGCTTCGTGGCAGAAAGAGGCGATTTGTGGCGCGCCTGGATAGACACATCCTTGTGAGGTGCCCGATCTGCTCGATATTTTTTAGACTTGTACCAGTTAAAATTCTACATGTTTGCTTCTTGATCAATCAAGAAGAGTGGCTGTTTGAGTTTCGTTTCCACGTTAGTTAGTCTATTTGACAAGAATATCGGCCATAGAATTTCTGTTATTATCCAAATAGCGGGTGATTTGACACACATTTCTGCCATGATTAAGGTTTGCCGCATTCCATAACTGCAGGAGCAGACCTAATGATTTTGAAATCCGGTGGCGTAGCCGCCGCGATCGCTGTTGCCTTTTTGTCCGCTGGTAGCCTCCCGGCCATCGCACAGGATGCCGATGCCGCCCAATGCGGAACTGATCGCACCATCGACATTGCCGAGATGTCCTGGCCCTCCGCCGCAGCCCTGGCGCATATTCATGCGACGATCCTGGAAGAAGGATATGGCTGTGACGTGGAGATCGTTGCCGGTGACACCGTGCCGACCTCATCGTCCATGATGACCCGGGGTACGCCCGCCGTGGCGCCCGAGCTCTGGACCAGCGCCATTGAACAGCCTTGGGCCGAGGCCATTGAAGAGGGCACCGTCGAGCAGCTCAGCCTTGCTATCACCGATGGCACTGTGGAAGGCTGGTTCATCCCGCAATATGTGGTGGATGAGCATCCCGAGCTGACCACGGCCGAAGCCGTGATCGCACGCCCGGACCTGTTCGCCGATCCAGAGGAGCCCAGCAAGGGGCGTCTCTATTCCTGCCCGCCGGGCTGGGCCTGCGAAATCTCCACCTCGGCCCTGTTCGAAGCTTTCGGCATGGATGAGACCTGGAACCTGTTCTCGCCCGGATCGGGCGGCGCACTTGATGCCTCTATCGCGCGTGCCTTCACCCGCGAAGAGCCGATCCTGTTCTACTATTGGGGCCCGACCTCGATCCTGGGCAAGTTCCCTGCCGTCCAGCTCGAAATCGGTGAAGCCAATCAGGATATCTATGCCTGCAATACCGATCCTGATTGTACCGAACCGCCGCAGGTGACGGCCTACCCGTCCAGCCCTGCCGTGATCGGTGCGGCGGCCTGGGTTTCCGAAGAAGCCCCGGTTGTGGCCGACTACTTTGCCAAGGCGGGTCTGACCAATGCGCAGATCTCCGAGCTGCTGGTCTATGGTGACGAAAACCAGGCTGACGCTGAAGAGACTGCCGAGAACTTCCTCAAGACCAAGCAGGACGTCTGGACCGAATGGGTCCCGGCCGAAGTTGCCGAAAAGGTGCTGGCCGCTATTGGCTAGGACATTGACGGCATGAACGTGTCTGGCGGTCGGGCCTGATGGCCCGGCCGCTTTGTGCGTTCGATCCCCAAACCAACCCCTTGCTGGCTTCGGGATCGCACGTCGAAACCGCTTCTCTTTGCAAGAAAGAGCAAAAATGTTTCCAGAGATAATCGACACCCGCCCCTGGCGCCGTGCCATTGACGACAGCCTTAACTGGGTGGTGCGCAATTGGAGTGATGAGTTCGAGGCAGTGGCCTATCCACTGCTGATGCTTCTCAACTTTATCGAAGACGTGCTGATCGCCACGCCTTGGTGGCTGATCATGGCCATTCTGGTGGGGATTGCCTGGCTGGCCACGCGGCGTTGGCAATTGCCGGTCATCGTCTTTGTCTCGCTGATCTTTCTGGGCGTAATGGAGCTGTGGGAAGACGCCATGACCACAATGGCGCTGATGATCGCGGCAACGATCACCGCCATTCTCTTCTCCATTCCGCTTGGCGTCTGGATGAGCCGCTCGGCGCGCGTGCGCCAGGTCGTCACGCCGCTGCTCGATCTGATGCAGACCATGCCCAGCTTCGTTTATCTCATCCCCACGGTGATGATTTTCGGCCCGGGCAAGATTCCGGCGCTGATCGCCACGATCGTCTATGCGGCCCCGCCGCTGGTGCGCCTGACCGATCTGGGCCTGCGTTCGGTCGATCCGGCGGTGATGGAAGCCAGCCGGGCCTTTGGCACTACCCCGAGCCAGCGCCTGTTCGGCGTGCAGATTCCGCTCTCGCTGCCCACCATCCTGGCCGGGGTCAACCAAACCACGATGATGGCGCTGGCCATGGTGGTGATTGCCTCGATGATTGGTGCCGGCGGGCTGGGCTACCAGGTGCTGCAGGGCATTGGCCGGCTGGAGGTCAGCCGTGGCCTGTTCGCCGGTCTCGGCATTGTGGTCCTGGCTATCATCTTTGACCGCATCACCCAGTCCTTCGGCAAGCAGCTCCAGGCCAAGATCGGTCTGGCGGAGACCCGCTAACATGAATGAAATCAAGCAAGACACGGATCTCGCCATTCGCATGCGCGGGGTCACCAAGATCTTCGGTGATGATCCGCAAAACGCGCTGGAACTGCTCCGTACGGGCAAGTCCAAAACCGAGGTGCAAGCCGAAACCAACCACGTGGTTGGGCTCGATAATGTCTCACTCGACATTGCCCGCGGCCAGATCTTCGTGGTCATGGGCCTGTCCGGCTCGGGCAAGTCGACCCTGATCCGCCACGTCAACCGGCTGATCGAGCCGACAGCGGGTGAGATCATCGTTGATGGCACCGATGTGCTCAAGATGAGCCTGGAAGAGCTCCGGACCTACCGGCGCAACACCGTGGCCATGGTGTTCCAGAAGTTCGGCCTGTTGCCGCACCGCTCGGTGATCGACAATGTCGCCTATGGCCTGGAAGTGCGCGGCGTGCCCAAGGCCGAGCGGCTGGAGCGGGCTGCCAAGTGGATCGATACGGTAGGGCTGTCGGGCTATGAGCAAAGCCGGCCGCGCCAGCTTTCGGGCGGTCAGCAGCAGCGTGTTGGCCTGGCTCGCGCGCTGGCGCTTGATACCGATATCATCCTGATGGACGAGGCCTTTTCCGCGCTCGATCCGCTGATCCGTTCGGGCATGCAGGACCAGTTGGTGGAACTGCAGAAATCCTTGGGCAAGACGATCCTGTTCATCACCCATGACTTCGATGAGGCCCTCAAGATCGCCGACCGCATTGCGGTGCTCAAGGACGGCGCCGTGCAGCAGGAGGGCAAGCCCGAAGACATCGTGCTCAAGCCCGCCAACGAGCATATCGAGGAGTTCGTGCGCGAGGTGAACAAAGCCCGCGCCATCCATGTTCGCACCATTATGGAAAAGGGCGAGTTCGAGGCCTGCGAATATACCGTTCCGGCCACGGCGCGGTGTGAGGAAGTGCTGCCCTATTTTGCCGAGCACCAATGGGTCGGCGTCACCAATGACGAAGGCCAGCAGATCGGCCGGGTCACCGCCAAGCGTGTCATCGGGGCCCTGGCCCGCTACACGCCGGGGGTGGGCGAGGGCTGATTTAATCCCTCGCTAACCGTCACCAGAGGGGGCGCCCGCCGTGTCATCTGTCTGTCGCAGCATGACCCTAGCGTGGCGCCCTTTTTTGCTCGTGGCGTATCGTTTCCCTTTAATATCAGCTGTTTAGCAATGATTTAGAACTTGCAGGCCATGGTGTCGCCAACGTGACGAACCAGGTGTCCCATGCAGGTCCGCCCCATTTTCGCATCGGTCAACCAGGCCTACGACTGGCTGCGACTGGCTGCAGGCATTCTGGCCTCAGCGCTGTTTACCCTCGCGGTGGCCACCCTGCTCGGTTTTGGCGAGCGGCAGATGACGGCATTGGCCATGGCCGGGTTTGCCATGGCCATTCCTCTGGTGCTGTTTGCCTCGCACCGGATGATGCGCCGGCGCATGGGTGAAGCGCAGGAGGCGATTGCCGAGGCATTGGCTTCCGCCCATCGCGATGCGCTGACCGGCACATTCACGCGATCCTACTTTCTGGACGAGATGCAACGGTTTGCCCGCCGCGGTTCGCTCTCGGCATTGGGCTATCTGCAGATCGACATGGACAATCTCAAGGTGCTCAATGACGGTGCCGGCCACGCGGCGGGCGATGCGGCTCTGGTGGCACTGGTGCGCGAGATGCAAGCCCTGATGCCGGGGGCCATTATTGGCCGGCTGGGCGGGGATGAGTTCGGCGTGCTGATTCCCGGCCACGACAACAAGCCGGCCTTGTGCCGTCTTGGCGACAGATTGCTGCGTCAGCTCGGGGAGCCGCACACCATTGCGGGCCGGGCGACGCGGCTTTCGGCGACGATCGGCGTGGCGCTGGCGCCGCTCGACAGCGACGACCCCAATGAGCTGATCGCCATTGCGGACCTGGCGCTCTACAAGGGCAAGCAGGCCGGGCGGGGTTGCGTGGTCCCGTTCGATCCGGACATGCTGGGCGATGAACGCCATCGGCGGTTCGTTGAGCGCGAACTGCGCGCCGCCATTCTGATGGATGAGCTGGAACTGCATTATCAACCGGTCTTTGACAGCCACAGCCTGGAAATCAAATCGCATGAGGCATTGGTGCGCTGGCGCCACCGCGTGCGCGGCATGATGGCGCCGGACAAGTTCATTGCCGTGGCCGAACAGAGCAATCTCATCGACCGGTTGGGCGAGTGGGTGCTGCGCCAGGTCTGCGCCGATCTCAAGCGGATGGACGGACCGGTGGCAGTCAATGTGTCGCCCAAGCAATTGCGGCACCCCGAGTTTTCTGAAAGCTTTGCCGACATTCTGCTCGAATCCGGCACAGCCCCGCAGCGCATCATTGTCGAGATCACCGAGAACGCACCGCTGGCAGCCGGCAGCGTGGAAATGGACAATCTGGTGGCCCTGCGCGCCATGGGCATTCGGGTTGCGGTGGATGATTTCGGGGCCGGCCATGCGAGCCTCCATTACTTGCGGGATTTTGCCTTCGACATCATCAAGATCGATCGCACCTATGTGGCCGAGTTCGAGGCCAATCCGGTCAATGCCATGATCGTTGCAGCGGTCTGCGACATCGCCCGCACGCTCTCGCTGGAAGTGGTTGCCGAGGGTATCGAGACCGAAGAGCAGATGCGCATGCTGATTGATGCCGGTTGCACCGCCTTGCAAGGCTATCACCTGGGACGCCCTGCGCCTCTGACCCGCCCAGACATCATCTGCGCGGCCTGAGCCTTGCGACAGTTCCATGACAGCTTTGCCCGTGCGGCCAGTTGCGCCGCAGGGTGCCGCATGGCTATAACGGGCCCATAGCGCGCCAGCGTCATGCCTGCAGCCGCGGGGGGGAACCCGTGCCACAAGCTGCAGGGGCATAGGGGAGTAACAGGCCTTGGAATTGAAGCGTATCAACGATCACGTCAGCGTGTCGGGGCAAATTCAGCCCGAGGATATCAAAACGCTCAAGGATCTGGGCTTCACCACCATCGTCAACAACCGGCCCGACGGGGAGGCTCCAGACCAGCCGTCCGGCGCCCAGATCGAGGCGGCCGCCAAGGCTGCCGGGCTGACATATCATGCCATTCCGCTGGGCCGTGAAGGGGTGAACCCCGAAATGGTTGCCAATACCAAGGCCGTGCTTGAGGGGAGCGACGGCAAGGTGTTCTGCTTCTGCCGGTCGGGCACACGCTCGACAACGCTCTGGGCCCTGAGCCAGGCCGGCGAGGCCCCCGCCGAAAAGATCATCGCCCAGGCCGCTGAGGCGGGCTATGACATGAGCCATCTGGCCGGATATCTCGGCCAGAAATGAACCTGAAGTGCCGGCGGTTGGGCGGTTAGCCGCCCATGCTGCCGCACGTTGCTGAGCCGGACCCTTTGGGTCCTTGCCCCCTCCTGCTCGGAATGGACATCGATGCCCATCAAGAAAATTCTCGTCGCCAATCGCAGCGAAATCGCCATTCGGGTGTTTCGCGCCGCCAATGAGCTGGGTCTGAAAACCGTCGCGGCCTATGCCGAAGAAGACAAGCTGGCGCTGCACCGGTTCAAGGCCGACGAAGCCTATCTTATCGGCAAGGGCAAGGGCCCGGTCGAAGCCTATCTGCAGATCGATGAATATATCCGCATCGCCCGGATTTCCGGCGCTGATGCCATCCACCCCGGCTATGGCCTGCTCTCAGAAAGCCCCGAATTCGTTGATGCCTGCGAGGATGCCGGCATCATCTTCATTGGCCCGCGCGCCCAGACCATGCGCGACCTGGGCAACAAGGTCGCCGCCCGCAACATGGCCATCAAGGCCGATGTGCCCGTAGTGCCGGCTACTGACGCCTTGCCCGACGACATGGAGGCGGTCAAGAAGATGGCCGCCGAGATCGGCTATCCGCTGATGCTCAAGGCGAGCTGGGGCGGCGGCGGGCGCGGCATGCGCCGGATCATGGACGAATCCACCTTGGTGGCCGAAGTCTCGGAAGGCAAGCGCGAGGCCAAGGCGGCCTTTGGCAAGGACGAGATGTATCTCGAAAAGCTGATCGAGCGCGCTCGCCATGTCGAGGTGCAGCTGATCGGCGATGATCACGGCAATCTGGTGCATCTGTTCGAGCGCGACTGTTCGGTGCAGCGGCGCAACCAGAAGGTCGTCGAGCGCGCGCCTGCGCCCTATCTCTCCGACGACGTCCGCAAGAGCCTCACCGATGCTGCTGTGCGCCTTGGGCAAGCGGCGAATTATCGTGGCGCCGGCACCGTCGAATTCCTCATGGATGCCGATACCGACAAGTTCTATTTCATCGAGGTCAATCCGCGCATCCAGGTGGAGCATACCGTCACCGAGGAAGTCACGGGCATCGACATCGTCAAGGCGCAGATTCACCTGCTCGATGGCGCCGTCATCGGCACCCCGGAATCGGGTGTGCCGACCCAGGAGAACATCAAGCTCAACGGCAATGCCATTCAGTGCCGGGTCACTACCGAAGACCCGGAACAAAACTTCATTCCCGATTATGGCCGCATCACCGCCTATCGCGGCGCCACCGGCTTTGGCGTGCGGCTCGATGGCGGCACGGCCTATTCGGGCGCGGTCATCACCCGCTACTACGATCCGCTGCTGGAAAAGGTCACCTGCTGGGCACCCAGCGCCGACGAGGCCATTGCCCGCATGCATCGCGCCCTGCGCGAATTCCGCATTCGCGGCGTGGCGACCAACCTGGCCTTCCTTGAAAACATCATCACCCATCCGGATTTCGTCGAGAACCGCTATACCACGCGCTTTATCGACACCACGCCAGACCTGTTCAACTTCAAGCCGCGCAGGGACCGGGCGACCAAGCTGCTGACCTATATCGCCGACGTGACGGTCAACGGGCATCCCGAAGTGCGCGACCGGCCGCGTCCGCCAGCCGATGCCGCTGCGCCGGTCGTGCCTGAGTTCCCGGCGCTTTCGGTCATTGAGGGCAGCCGCCAGGTACTGGATCGCGACGGGCCGGCGGGCCTCGCCAAATGGATGAAGGACCAGACGCGGGTCCTGTTTACCGATACCACCATGCGCGACGCGCATCAGTCGCTGCTGGCGACGCGCATGCGCTCATTCGATATCACCCGTATCGCCCAGGCCTATAGTCGCGGGCTGCCGAACCTGTTCTCACTTGAGTGCTGGGGCGGCGCGACGTTTGACGTCTCCATGCGCTTTCTCAATGAGGATCCCTGGGAACGGCTGCGGCAGGTGCGCGAAGGCGCGCCCAATATCCTCACGCAGATGCTGCTGCGCGGCTCCAATGGGGTGGGCTACACCAATTATCCCGACAATGTCGTCCAGTTCTTCGTCAAACAGGCGGCCGCTGGTGGCGTCGACATTTTCCGCGTCTTCGATTGCCTCAACTGGGTCGAAAACATGCGCGTCTCGATGGACGCGGTGATCGAGGCCAACAAGGTTTGCGAGGGCGTCGTCTGCTATACTGGCGATATGCTGGACCCCGACCGGTCCAAATATGACCTTAAATATTACGTTGCGCTCGCCAAGGAACTCGAAGCCGCCGGCGCCCATGTGCTGGGTCTCAAGGACATGGCCGGGCTGATGAAGCCGGCGGCCGCACGCAAGCTGATTGCGACGCTCAAGGAAGAAATCGGCCTGCCCATCCACCTGCACACCCACGACACCTCAGGCGCTGCGGCGGCAACGGTGCTGGCGGCGGTGGACGCGGGCGTCGATGCGGTGGATGCGGCGATGGATGCCCTTTCCGGCACCACCAGCCAGCCGACGCTTGGTTCGCTGGTCGCGGCCATGGCCGACACCGATCGCGATCCGGGGCTCGACGCCAAGGCGATCCGGCAGATCTCGTTCTATTGGGAAGCGGTGCGCACCCAATACCGGGCCTTTGAGAGTGATCTCAAGGGCGGGGCCTCGGAGGTCTATCTGCACGAAATGCCGGGCGGCCAGTTCACCAATCTCAAGGAACAGGCCCGCTCGCTGGGTCTGGAAACCCGCTGGCACGAGGTCGCCCAGACCTATGCCGACGTCAACCAGATGTTCGGTGACATCGTCAAGGTGACCCCATCGTCCAAGGTCGTCGGCGACATGGCGCTGGCCATGGTGTCGGCCGGCATCACCCGCGCCGATGTCGAGAACCCGGACAAGGACATCGCTTTCCCAGATTCCGTAGTGGGCTTTTTTGCCGGCGATCTGGGTCAGCCGCCCGGCGGTTTCCCGGAAGAGCTGCAGAAGAAGGTGCTCAAGGGCCGCACACCTCTCACCGAGCGGCCCGGCTCCTATCTCAAGCCCACGGATATCGAGGCCGAGCGCAAGAAGGTCTCAGAGGAGCTTGGTGTCGAGATCGATGATTACCGCCTCGCCTCCTATCTGATGTATCCCAAGGTCTATTCGGATTTCGAGAAGACCCAGGATATGTACGGCCCCACCGAAGTCCTGCCCACCCCGACCTATTTCTATGGCCTGCAGGAAGGCGACGAACTGCTGGTCGACATTGAAAAGGGCAAGACGCTGGTCGTCACCTATCAGGGCCGTGCCCCGACCAATGAGAAGGGCGAGGTGCGCTGCTTCTTCGATCTCAACGGCCAGCCGCGCACTATCACCGTGCCGGATCGTCTGAAGGCCGGCGATGTGGTGGTTCGCGCCAAGGCTGCGGCAGGCGATCCCAAGCAGATCGGTGCACCCATGCCGGGCGTCATCTCGACCCTGGCTGTCAAGCAGGGCCAGGCGGTCAAGGCGGGCGACGTGCTCTGCTCGATCGAAGCCATGAAGATGGAAACCGCCATTCACGCGGAGACCGACGGCACCGTGGCCGAACTGCTGATCAAGCCGGGCGACCAGATCGACGCCAAGGATTTGCTCGTGCGACTGGACTAAGAGCGAACAAGGCCCGGCGTGATCCGGGCCTTGTCTGTTTCAGCTGCGCAAACGGACGCTGATCGTCCCGTCGCTTTCGAGCACCATGAACTCGACCGCGCTCATGCTGTCGCCACCTCTCGCCCGGATGGCTGAAAGGGCTTCGTCCTGGGTCACGCGTTCGCGCTTCATGGCACCTTCAAGGGCGCAGCCATCTTTTGCCAGTAGCGCCGGTTCACTCCGGACCAGGCTGGCAAATCCGGCGGACCGCACTGAGAAGTAGGTAACGAGGAACTGTGCGCCAATAAGCAGAGCCAGGGCGACCAGTCCCTCGGCCAGGGCAATCGATTCCTGCAAGAGGATCGCCGAGAGCGTAGAACCCAGGGCCACGGTCACGACCAGATCGAAAGCGTTGAGCTTGGCCAGCGTCCGCTTGCCGGATATCCGCAGAAAGAGGACCAAAGCAATATAGGCCAGCGCGCCCACAATCAGCGTGCGCACCAGGCCTTGCGGATTTTGATAGAACATTTCCTGCCAATTCATGACGGGGTAACGCGATACCGGCAGGATGGTTCGCCCAGCGTCGCGCCGGCCGCTTAACTAAGCCGACGCGCCTTTCCATCAACGGTGGGCCCAGATTTTTCAGACCGGGCTTTTACGGGCACTGGCAACCGGCTGACAATCCAACTCACCATCATCGGCACCAGCACCAGATCGTCCAGCCATCCTGCGAACGGGATAAAGTCGGGCACGATATCGATGGGGTTCACCAGATAGAAGGCAGCGAACAACGTCGCCGCCTTGAGGTGGAGCGGGGTCTCGGGCGCCCAGAAAGCCTTCCAGAGCTGGACCACTTCCTTGCGGAACAGGAAAAGGCGGGGGAGGAGCATGTTGATCATGGAAGATAAATGGCGTTGCGCGCCTTTCGTTCAAGGGCACCTTGATCACAATTGCCACAGGCTGATGCGGTCCCATCCCTGGAGCTTGGCCGCTAGCGCGCCGGGTCCCGCCGCGGATCACGCAAGCCTGACATTGCGTCCGCCGCGCATGGGGCTTATCTGTTGCGCAAACGCGAGGTGAATTATGGCCGGTCCGGCAGCGCGCAGGCAATCGGTGGGCGTCAATGTGGGTGGCATCATGGTGGGTGGCGGCGCCCCCGTGGTGGTGCAGTCCATGACCAATACGGACACGGCCGATATTGAGGCGACCGTGAAGCAGGTCATGCAGTTGGCCCGCGCCGGCTCGGAAATCGTGCGCATCACCGTCGACCGCGACGAGTCGGCGGCCGCCGTGCCCATCATCCGCGATCGGTTAGCCTTCATGGGCTATGACGTGCCACTGGTCGGCGACTTCCACTATATCGGCCACAAGCTGCTTACAGACCATCCGGCCTGTGCCGAGGCACTGGCGAAATACCGCATCAATCCGGGCAATGTCGGCTTCAAGGCCAAGCGCGATACCCAGTTCGCGACCCTCATCGAGATTGCCAACAAATACGACAAGCCGGTGCGCATCGGGGTCAATTGGGGCTCTCTCGACGAAGAACTGCTGACCAGGCTGATGGACGAGAATGCCGCTTCGTCCCGTCCGATTTCGGCCGCTGCCGTGCAGCGCGAGGCGATCATTCAGTCGGCCTTGCTCTCGGCGGCCCGCGCCGAAGAACTCGGCATGGGCCGGGACAAGATCCTGCTCTCGACCAAGGTGTCGGACGTCCAGCACCTAATTGCGGTCTATCAGGACCTGGCCGCCCGCTGCGATTATGCGCTGCATCTGGGGCTGACCGAAGCGGGCATGGGCTCGAAGGGCATTGTGGCGTCCTCTGCCGCGCTCGGCATTCTCCTGCAGCAGGGGATCGGCGACACCATCCGCATTTCGCTCACCCCCGAACCGGGTGGCGACCGCACGACCGAAGTCAAGGTCGCGCAGGAATTGCTCCAGACCATGGGTTTCCGCCAATTCCTGCCAGTGGTGGCGGCGTGCCCCGGTTGCGGGCGTACCACATCCACCACTTTCCAGACGTTGGCCAAGGACATCCAGGACCACCTCAACACTTCCATGCCCGAATGGCGCGAGCGCTACCCGGGCGTTGAGACCCTGTCGGTGGCGGTGATGGGTTGCATCGTCAACGGGCCGGGCGAGAGCAAGCACGCCAATATCGGCATTTCCCTGCCCGGCACCGGCGAAACGCCCGCCGCGCCAGTCTTTGTCGATGGCGAGAAGGTCGCGACCCTCAGGGGTGCCGATGTGGCCGATCAGTTCAAGGCAATGGTGGCCGATTATATCGAGCGCAAGTTCGGTTCTGGCAAGCAGAACGCCGCGGAATAGGCTTTCCGGTCCGACGGCGGCTTCCTCTGATGGTCGCGGCATCGCTCTTCACGCTTTGGTGAGGCTGGAACTCCTGGGAGATTTCACGGTTGGGCCGTCCAAGGGGCGGAGCCAACCGCGATCCAGGAGGAACGAACAATGTCGTTAGCCAAATCCTTGACAAAAACCGCATCCATTGCCTTGGGCTTAAGCCTAGCGAGCATGGCAGCGGCGCAAGCCGCTCAGTCGACCGCATCGCTCAATGTCCGCTCGGGGCCGGGCACCAGTTATGGTGTCGTCGATGTGCTCTATCAGGGCGAAAATGTAGACGTTGAACAATGCCGGTCGGGCTGGTGTCAGATCAGCCATGATGGACCCGATGGCTGGGTGTCGGCGCGCTATCTCACCGATCGTGGTGACAGTGGCGGGCAGCAGAGTTCGGGTTCGAGCGCCGACGTCTCAGGCAATGCCCGCGCCACGGCGGCGGTGAATGTGCGTTCTGGGCCGAGCACTGGCTATCGCGCGGTCGATGTGCTTGATCGCGGAGAGAGGGTGCAGGTCGAACGCTGCCAGTCCGGCTGGTGCCGGATCAGCCATAATGGGCCGGATGGCTGGGTGTCAGCCCGCTATCTTAGCAATGCCAGCGGTGGTGGCGGCAACCAGAGCAGCGAGCCGGACATCAATTTCAGCATCAGCACGCCGAACTTCTCTTTCTCGATCGGCAATGGCGGCAGCTTTAACCCGCGTCCCGGCCGGCCCGCTGGAGAGGTCTGCTTTTATGAGCACTTCGATTATCGCGGCGCCAGCTTCTGTGCCAGCCCTGGCGAGGGAGATCCCCGCTTGAGCCGCTTTAACGACCGTATCTCGTCCATTCGGGTGCGGGGCGATGCGCAGGTCCAGGTCTGTGAGGACTTTAATTTCGGCGGCCGCTGCGCCGTGCTGGACCGGAGCCGTTCCTCGCTTGACGGACGCAACAATGATATCATTTCGTCCTATCGCGTGCGCTAATTGCAGTGGCCGTGATGAGCAAAAGGCCAGCCGGGCAACCGGCTGGCCTTTTCGTGTCTGTCAGCCGCGTTCGGCCTGCCATTCGGGTAGCGGAAACAGGCGATCGTAAGCCCAGTTAAAGACCAGCGCATAACCCATGTAAAAGAGCGCGAAGGCCAGATCCATCACCAGGGCCTCCCAGAGCGTGATGCCGAGATAAAGCGCGATGAGCGGCATCAGCATGAGCAGGAGGCCGATCTCGAACAGCACGGCGTGGATGATGCGGGTGATGAAGGACTTCTCCGTCGAGCGCCCAAGGGCCTTCAAGCCATGGTCGAAGCCGAGATTGTAAAGATAGTTCCAGGCCATGGCCACGGTGGCGCTGCCGATGACGATCACGGCGCTGTCCCCACCATGCAGGCCAAAGACCAAAACTCCAAGCGGGGTGGCCAGGAGGATGCCGATGATTTCGAAGGACAGGGCGTGGCGGATACGGTCGGCAGTTGTGCGCATGGAATTCCCCTAGGGGTTCCGGGCCGTCCCGAACGCTGGTCCCGAAATGGGGGAGGCCGTCCTCGCTCGGTCGGGATATAGACCGGCCATCCTGTTCCGGCAAGCCCGGGGCGGCATGTCAGGTGGTCCGGGATTTCAGCGCAAAGACGCCGGCATGCACGGGTGTGTTGCCGCCCATGTCGTCGACATCATACTGGGCCAGGAGGTCGAGGCGGTTAAGGGGCAGTGTTGGCCGGAAGGGGTCGCCCACCAGCACTGTGGCCTCGCGCTCGAGCGCAGCTTCAAGCAAAGGCAGGCTCCGCGACACCACCATCGCATCGTAGAACACGTCACCGGCCAGGATGATATCGGCGTCCGGCCAGTCCGGTTCGGTCCACAGATGAAGCCTGGCGCCGTTGGCCACGGCATTGAGCTTGATCGCCGCCGGGGCGATGGGATCGCTCTCGACGGCCCAGACATGGGCGGCGCCCGCCCGCATCGCCGCAATGCCGACCAGACCCGAGCCGGCCCCGAAATCGAGCACGGTCTTGCCAGCGACCGTTTTGGGATGGTCATGCAGATAAAGTGCCAGCGCCGCGCCGCCGCCCCAGGCATAGGCCCAATAGGGCGGGGCTTCGTCCAGACCCTCGCTGGCCAACCAGCCGATCAGGCCGGATTGCGGCGTGGGCGTATGCAGGGATATATCGGGCCGGAAGGGCAGGGCGCGCAGGGGCATGCGCTCGCGGATGAAGCGTTCGGCGCGTTGGGTCAGCCCGGCAATTGGCACGCATCCACCCATTTGCCGCCGCACAGCTCGGCGAGGCGCTCGACGGTCAGTTTCACCGAGGAATGCGTGTCGCCGGCCGCCGGGATGACGAGATCGTAGACCTTGAGCGAGGTATCGAGAAAGATCGGCAGCGGCGCCGGCAGGCCGAAGGGGCAGACCCCGCCGACCTGATGGCTGGTGAGGCGCAACACATCCTCGGCGCCAAGCATGCGCGGGCGTCCGCCGAAGGCGGCCTTGGACTTCTGATTGTCGAGCCGCGCATCGCCGCGCGTCACCAGCAGGAATTCATCGCCGTTGACCCTGATACAGAGCGTCTTGGCGATCTGCCCTGGTTCGACGCCATGCACTGCGGCGGCCAGCTGCACCGTGGCCGTGGAATCGGGGGTGACGATGACCGAGAGGTCAGGCGCGCGGGCGGCCAGGTCGGTGCGGACAGTGTCTAGGCTCATGAATTGGTCCCGTCGGGCAAGGCGTCAAAGGGTCGGTGGCGCTGGAGGCGGGAACCGCCTAGAACAGCCTGGCCAATTTTTCCTCATACTGGGCCCGCATCTTGTAGTGGATTGGCGTCCTGAGTGCGCGCTGCATGAATTCGGGTTCGAGGTCACGGTGCTTTTCCAATGCCAGCAATTGGCTCACGCGAATGCGGTCGCCCTCGAACATTCTATGCCGCACCGGCTCTCCGGCATGCACCGGGCCGGGCTCAATCACGCGGCAATAGGCGCCCGGACGCCCAGCGTCGAAGAATTGTTTGACCCATGCGGGACTGCCCATGCGCGCGGCAAAGGTGGCGCAGGGGGTGCGATGCGAGGTGACTTCGAGCAGGACTTCGTCGATCTCAAATCGGTCGCCGACGGCTACGCTGCGTCCCTCTACTCCACCAATGGTGAGATTTTCGCCGAATGTGCCGGGCGTCAGGTCGCGCTCAAGTGCCTTGCGCCAAAAGTCGTAGTCGTCGGCGAAGTAGATATAGACCGCCTGGTCGACCCCGCCATGATGCTTGCGATTGATGATGGCGTCGCCGGCAAGGCCCTGTTTGGTGATTTCGACCTGCTGGTCCTCGCCAACCGGCTCCTTATAGATGCCGGTCATGGCCGATTTGGCCGGTATGGGCCGGGGCTGGCCGATATTGACGCTTTGCACAATGGCCATGATCCTAGTTCTCCCGGCTGGCAAAATAGCGGGCGGTGGTGCGCAGCCCGTCCGCCCGGGGTCCAAACGTTCGAAGCGCGGAAATGGCTTCATTGACGGTTTCGGCGAGCATGGCACGCGCGCCATCCAGGCCCAGCCGGGCCACCACGGTCTGCTTGCCGAGCGCCGCATCCTTGCCGGTGGCCTTGCCCATGGCCTCGGGGGTCGCGGTCACATCGAGAATATCGTCGGCCAGTTGGAAGGCCCGGCCGGCCGCTTCGGCATAGGCGGTCAGGGCCGAGAGCGCCCTGGGGTCGGCACCCCCCAGAATGGCGCCCATGCGCACCGCGGCGCGGATCAGGGCTCCGGTCTTCATTGATTGCATGGTGGCGATATCGGTCTCGCTGAAGCCACCCTGCTCCCCTTCGATATCGCGCATCTGGCCACCCACCATGCCGCCCACGCCGCTGCCCGCGGCAAGTTCTGCCACCAGCCGGATCCGCACCTCGGGCTCGGCGTGGCAGGCCGGTTCGGCAAGGACCGCAAAGGCATGGGTCAACAAAGCGTCTCCGGCCAAGATAGCGGTGGCCTCGTCATAGGCCTTGTGCACTGTGGGGCGGCCGCGCCGTAGATCATCGTCGTCCATGGCCGGCAAATCGTCATGGATCAGCGAGTAGCAATGGATCATTTCAACCGCCATGCCCGCCATAAGGCTCTTTTCGCGCGGCACGGAGAAAATGGCGGCAGCCTGTCGCAACAATAGCGGGCGCAGGCGTTTGCCGCCTTCCAGGCTGCCATGGCGCATGGCCAGAATGACCCGATCAGCCGCCGGTCCGGGGCCGGAAAGCCGCGCGCCGGAAAGAAAATCTGACAGCCCGGCTTCGATGGCCCGGGCACAATCGGCGCTGTCGGCGGCAAAGTCATACATGGTGCTGTGCTAGCGGTTTGGATCAGGGGCGGCAAGGGGGTGAAAGGGCTTGGCCAGCAAGGTCTTGATCGCTACACACGCCAGCATGGCCCGGCGCAAGAAGACCATCTGGCACTATCTCCGCATACCGCTCGGCATCCTTGCCGTGCTGATTGCCATTCCCCTGGTTCTGACGCCGCTATATCTGGTGGTCCAGCCGGTTTCGGTGCCCATGTTGACACGCCTGCTCACCGGCCAGCCGGTCACGCGGGAATGGCGCGATATCGATGACCTGTCCGATCGCCTCAAGGCTTCGGTGATCCTCTCCGAAGATGGGCAGTTCTGCCGTCACTGGGGCGTCGATGTGGCGGCTTTGCGCATCGAGATCGACAATTATCTGGCCGGTCGGGAGGCCCGTGGCGCCTCGACGCTGACCATGCAGGTGGCGCGCAATCTGTTTCTGTGGAACCAGCAGAGCGCCATCCGCAAGGCGCTCGAAGTGCCCCTGGCTTTCTATATCGACCTGATCCTGCCCAAACAGCGGATCATGGAAATCTATCTCAACATTGCCGAGTGGGGACCGGAGGGCGAATTTGGCGCCGCCGCCGGGTCGCTGCGGGCCTTTGGACGCGAACCGCAAAATCTCGACTGGCAGACGGCGAGCCTTCTGGCCGTCACCCTGCCCAACCCGATCCTGCGCAATCCGGCCCGGCCCAATGCCGGTCTCATGCGCCTTGCCGGCATTGTCGAGAACCGGGCCCGCCAATATGGCGAGCGCGCGGCCTGTGTCGGCAAGGACGGACGGCTGGCGCTATGATGGTTGCAAGACTCGGTTTTGTGGGCGCTTTGCGGTGCAAATCCCTCTAGCCAAGCCGCGCATTCTGCTCTATAGACCCCACCAATCCTGACAGAGAGACCTCTCTGGGCCGCTTTCGGCGGCACAATG
>Ga0208794_1000332_pt1 | contig 34241 bp, 35 predicted proteins | sample 32_taG_FD_184106 | JGI IMG/M metagenome (GOLD analysis project Ga0208794, IMG submission 184106) | Marine viral communities from the Gulf of Mexico - 32_GoM_OMZ_CsCl metaG (SPAdes) (version 2) | ecosystem: Environmental > Aquatic > Marine > Oceanic | place: Atlantic Ocean: Gulf of Mexico... | reverse complement strand
GGCTGTTCGAGGCGCTGGGCGACCGGGCGCAACGGATCGAAGTGACCGAGACGGCCGGCGTCTCGCAGGTCAGGGAGGCGACATGACACCGCAACGCGTGACCCTCATCACCCTTGGCGTGACCGATATGGACCGGTCGAAGGCCTTCTATGCCGCGCTGGGCTGGGTGCCGCATGCCTCCAGCCAGCCTTCCGTGACCTTCTACCAGATGCACGGGCTTGTGCTCGGCCTGTTCGGCCTTTCGGATCTCGCCGCGGATCAGGGCCGGCCGGGCGCGCGCCTCGGGACCGGAGCCGCGACGCTGGCGCAGAACTTCGAGGATCGGGCGGCGGTGGATGCCGCCTGGCAGGCCGCTCTCGATGCCGGGGCAGAGCCGCTCAAGGGACCGGAGGAAGTGTTCTGGGACGGCTATTCCGGCTACTACGCCGATCCCGACGGCCATGTCTGGGAAATCGCCCACAACCCGTTCTGGTCTCTGGCCGAGGATGGCTCGCTGACGCTGCCCGAGGCGCCATGACCCTCGGCTTCCCGGATCTCGCGCTCTACGCGGGCGCGCTTCTGGTGCTGTTCCTCACGCCGGGGCCGGTCTGGGTCGCGCTCACCGCCCGTGCGCTGTCGGGCGGGTTTCATGCCGCATGGCCGCTGGCGCTCGGCGTGGTGGTGGGCGACGTGGCGTGGCCGCTGCTGGCGATCCTCGGGGTGAACTGGGTGCTGTCGGTCTATGGCGGCTTTCTCGAGGCGCTGCGCTGGGTCGCGGCGGCGATGTTCGTGACCATGGGGGTGATGCTGTGGCGGCATGCGGGCGCCTCCATCTCCACCGACAGCCGGCTGACCCGCCCCGGCATGTGGGCGGGCTTCATGGCTGGTCTTGCGGTCATCCTCGGCAACCCCAAGGCCATCCTGTTCTATATGGGAATGCTGCCGGGTTTCTTCGATCTCTCGGCGCTGGGCGGGCTCGACATCGCCGCGATCTGCGCGGTCTCCTTTGCCGTGCCGCTCTTGGGCAACCTCGTGCTGGCCGCCTCGATCGACCGCGCGCGGGCGATTCTGACCTCGCCCGAGGCGCTGCGCCGGACCAATCTTGCGGCGGCGGCGATGCTGGTCGGCGTGGGGCTGCTCATCCCCCTCCTGTAGCGCAAAATATGGGGGAAAACCGTGACATCCCCCACCAGTATTCGTATATTCCGCCGGTAACGTCCCGAGGATTTCCCCCATGGCTGAACCCGCTCTGCAACCCAACGCCTACGGCGCCGATTCCATTAAGGTTCTCAAGGGCCTGGATGCGGTCCGCAAGCGTCCGGGCATGTATATCGGTGACACCGATGACGGCTCGGGCCTGCACCACATGGTCTACGAGGTGGTCGATAACGGCATCGACGAGGCGCTGGCCGGCCACGCCGACTTCGTGCAGGTCAAGATCCATGCCGACAACTCGGTCAGCGTGCGCGACAACGGTCGCGGCATTCCCACCGATCTGCACCGCGAAGAGGGCGTCTCGGCGGCCGAGGTCATCATGACCCAGCTCCATGCCGGCGGTAAGTTCGACCAGAACTCCTACAAGGTGTCGGGCGGCCTGCACGGCGTCGGCGTCTCGGTCGTGAACGCGCTGTCGGACTGGCTGGAGCTGCGGATCTGGCGCGACGGCAAGGAGCACGTCGCCCGGTTCGAGCGCGGCGAGACCGTGAAGCATCTCGAGGTGGTGGGCGAGACCGACCAGACCGGCACCGAGGTCCGCTTCCTCGCCTCGACCACGACCTTCTCGAACCTCGAATACGACTTCGCCACGCTCGAAAAGCGCCTTCGCGAACTGGCCTTCCTGAACTCCGGCGTGCGCATCATCCTCGAGGATGACCGCCCGGCGCAGCCGCTGCATTCCGAGCTGTACTACGAGGGCGGCGTGCGCGAGTTCGTGAAGTATCTCGACCGCTCCAAGCATGCCGTGATGCCCGAGCCGATCTGGATCGAGGGCGAGAAGGACGGCATCGGCGTCGAGGTGGCGATGTGGTGGAACGACACCTACCACGAGACCGTGCTGCCCTTTACGAACAACATCCCGCAGCGCGACGGGGGCACCCACATGGCAGGCTTCCGCGGCGCGCTGACCCGGACCATCAACAACTACGCGCAGTCCTCGGGCATCGCCAAGAAGGAGAAGGTCTCCTTTACCGGCGACGACGCCCGCGAGGGGCTGACCTGCGTCCTGTCGGTCAAGGTGCCGGACCCCAAATTCTCCTCCCAGACCAAGGACAAGCTGGTCTCGTCGGAGGTGCGCCCGGCGGTCGAGAACCTCGTGGGCGAGAAGCTCGCCGAGTGGTTCGAGGAAAACCCCAACCTCGCCAAGCAGATCGTCGGCAAGATCATCGAGGCCGCTCTCGCCCGCGAGGCCGCGCGCAAGGCGCGCGAGCTGACCCGCCGCAAGACCGCGATGGACGTGAACTTCCTCGCCGGCAAGCTCAAGGATTGCTCCGAGAAGGACCCGTCGAAGACCGAAGTGTTCCTCGTCGAGGGTGACTCGGCGGGCGGCTCGGCCCAGACCGGCCGCGACCGGGGCACCCAAGCGATCCTGCCGCTCAAGGGCAAGATCCTCAACGTCGAGCGGGCGCGCTTCGACCGGATGCTGGGAAGCCAGGAGATCGGCAACCTCGTGATGGCGCTCGGCACCGGCATCGGCCGCGACGAGTTCGACATCAAGAAGCTGCGCTACCACAAGATCGTCATCATGACCGACGCCGACGTCGACGGCGCGCATATCCGGACGCTCCTGCTGACATTCTTCTTCCGGCAGATGCCGGAGCTGATCGAGGGCGGGCATCTCTACATCGCGCAGCCGCCGCTCTACAAGGTGACGCGCGGCAAGTCCGAGGTCTATCTCAAGGACCAGGCGGCGATGGACGAGTACCTGATCCACCAGGGCACCGACGGCACCGCGCTGCGGCTCGGCACCGGCGAGGAGATCACCGGCAACGACCTGCGCCGCGTGGTCGAGGAGGCGCGTCAGCTGCGCCGTGTGCTCGATGCCTTCCCGACCCATTACCCGCGCCACATCCTCGAACAGGCGGCGATCTCCGGTGCCTTCGTGCCGGGCGCGGTCGATGCCGACCTGCAGGGCGTGGCCGACAAGGTCGCCAAGCGGCTCGACCTGATCGCGCTGGAATACGAGCGTGGCTGGCACGGCCGGATCACCCAGGATCACGGCATCCGGCTCGCCCGCATCCTGCGCGGGGTCGAGGAAGTGCGCACGCTGGACGGCCCGATGCTCCGCTCGGGCGAGGCGCGCAAGACCGGCAGCTTCACCAAGTCGCTGCAGGAGATCTACGACCTGCCCGCGACGCTGGTGCGCAAGGACCGGACGCAGCTGATCCACGGCCCGCTCGATCTCCTTGCCGCGATCCTCGAGGAGGGCCAGCGCGGCCTGACGCTGCAGCGCTACAAGGGTCTGGGCGAGATGAACCCCGACCAGCTCTGGGAGACGACGCTGGATCCCGAGGCGCGGACCCTGCTGCAGGTGAAGATCGAGGATTCGACCGAGGCCGACGACCTGTTCACCAAGCTGATGGGCGACGTGGTCGAGCCGCGCCGCGAGTTCATCCAGCAGAACGCCCTCAACGTCGAGCATCTCGACTTCTGATCGACGATCCGCAGTGCGGCGGCGGGCTGGAGACAGCCCGCCGACCGCGTCGCGGGCCTCTCCATGAACCGATGCATTCCAGCGTGTCCCGTTCCGAAGTCTCTCACAGGGGGCGGTCGCCACGAAGGCGGGTCCACCAAAAAGCGAAACCCCGAGAACCGGTCAGGTTCTCGGGGTTTCGTGCTTTGAAGTGGTGCCGCTGAAGGGACTCGAACCCCCGACCCCATCATTACGAATGACGTGCTCTACCAGCTGAGCTACAGCGGCGCCCGGGCGCCTCTTAGCACCCGGGCGCCGGGGGGAAAAGGGCTATTTTCGCTCTTCCGCGAGGGCCTCTCCCTCTGTTTTCTCGGGCGTGGTCGCGGCCGTCCCGGGGGCGACGATCTCGGCCTCTTCGGGGCCGGACGAGGCCGGCGTCGCGGTCTGGGCGGGCAGGGGCGAGGCGGTGGATCCAGCCTCGCGCACCGCCGGGACCGTGCCTTCGCCATTGGTGCGCCCGGCACCGCCGACGATCAGCGGCAGCATCTCGGTGCCGCGCGGCAGGTTCGGCTCGCCCTCTTCCGGACGGGTCCAAGCCAGCGTGTCGAAGGCATGGCAGTTCGAGCAGACCGGGTCCCAATGCGGGTGCAGGTGGTGGCAGTTCTCGCAGACCCATTGCGGGCCGCGGGGCGCGGTCAGCGCCCGCGCCAGCCAGCCGCGCACAACCGCGTCGTCGGCGCCCCGGCCGCGCTCGATCGCCGCCATCAGCGTCAGCACCCGGGCAGTGGGGTCGGTCTCGACCAGATCGCCCAGCGCGCGCCGCGCCTCGTTGAAGCGCTCGGCCGCGATCATCAGCTCCGCCTCGAGCATCCGCGTCTCGGGGTGGTCGGGGCGCGACTGGATCAGCACCGAGAAGCGGTCCAGCCGAGCCTGCGGGTTCTCCTCGGGGGCGATCTCGGCAAAGACCTGCGCCAGGTCGGGATGGGGCTCGGCCTCCCAGGCCTTGCGGATCACCCGCGTGGCATAGCGGCTGTTGCCGACCGCGAGATAGCTGCGAGCCGCCATCACGGCCGCCGGGATCAGGTCGGGCGAGAGCCGGTTGGCCTCGATCGCCTTCTCGCGCGCCTCGATGCTCAGGCTTTCATCCATCACGTCGCGGGCTTCTGACAGCGCGAGCACCGCGTCGCGGCGCTTGGCGACGTTGCGGGGCAGGCTGCCCGAGCGGCGCTTGGCGTCGAGCGTGGCGCGCGCACCGGTCCAGTCATGCGCCTCGGCCTGCAGCCGCAGCAGCGTGTCCTGCGTCTCGGTGTGGCGCGGCTTGAGCTCGAAGGCCTTCTTGGCGAGCTTCATCGCAGTGTCGGTGTCGCCCTCGGCGAGGCGCTGCCGCATCAGGCCGCGAATGCCGACGAAGCGGGTGCGGTCGATCTGCACCAGCTCGCGATAGGCGCCCTCGGCGGTGCGCCGGTCGCCGGCCAGCTCGGCGCCCTGCGCCACGAGGATCGAGGTCAGGTCGGGACGGCGCAGGTAGCGCTCGGCCCGGCGGCCCTTGGCCATCGCGGTCTCGCCCTCGCCGGAGGCCAGCGCGATCATGCCGTCGGCCAGCGCCTTGTAGCCGCGCCGCTCGCGCGAGCGCGAGAACCAGCGGCTGACGGCGGTGTCGTCGCCATTGATGAAGCGCAGCAGCGCCAGCAGGAAGCCGAGCGCCTTGAACAGCAGCCAGCCGAGCAGGGCCAGCAGCGCGATGGCGAGCACCAGCTGCAACGGGCCAAGCGTGACCTCATAGCCGGCCATGGCGATCTCGGCCCCGCCGGCCACGTCGGTGAGCCGCGCGGCACCCCAGGTGAGACCGGCGACGACGGCGACGAAGACCAGGATCTTGATCAGGGACAGGAGCATGTGCGGCGCCTCAATTCTCGGTCAGGGATTGCGACAGGGTGTCGGCGGCGGCGAGCGCCTCGGCGCGGGTCCGGGCCGGTGCGAGCCATTCAGCCAGCGGCTCTTGCACCGGGTCGGGCAGGGCCTCGATCTCGGCGATCGCCTCGTCGAGACGACCGTCGCGCAGCGCGGCCTCGGCGCGCGACAGCACGGCATCGGTGGTCGTGCCCTCCTGCGGCGCGGTGGAGCGGAGCTGCAGCGTGTCGCGGAAGAAACCGGCGACGCGGCCGCCCTCCTCGCCGGACAGCCCCTCGCGCCGCGCCGTGGCGAGCGAGAGCCGCGCCGGCTCGGGGAAGGCTTCGATCAGCTCGGAGCGGCTGGCCACGCCTTCCTCGGCCGGCGCGGTGAGGGCGTCGGGGATCTCGGCGGGCGAGGTTGCCTGCAGTTCTTCGAGCAGGGCGGTGTAGGGCTCTCCGGTCTCGAGCGCCGCCTCGATCTCGGCCAGGGTGGCACGGGCCCGGGCGCGGGCGGCGACCGCCGCAGCCTCGGCCTCGATCTCTTCGGCGGTGCGGCCGACGCTGGCCACTTCCTGCGCGGCTTCTTCGGCCATGCGGGCGATCTCCTGCGCCTGCCGCTCCAGATCGGCGCGCAGCGCGTCGACCTCGGCCTGCCAGCGCGCGACGGCCTCGCGCGCCAAGGTGCCGTCGGGACCGGCGGAGGCCTCGGCCTCGGTCAGGCGGGTTTCGAGGGTGTCGAGCCGCTCAGACAGCTCGGCTTGGCCGGCGTCGAGGCGGGTACCGAGATCGGACAGGTTGGTCTCGGTCTCCGCCCGCAGCCCTTCGATCCCGTCGGAAAGCGGGGCGATCTCACCCTCGAGCGCGCCGAGCCGGGTTTCGAGCGCGGCGGTGCGGTCGCTGTTGTCGAACCAGATCCAGCCGATGCCGAGACCCAGCGCCGCGGCGATCAACCCGCCCAGCATTCCGGCGCCGAAGCCACGGCCGGTCGCGCCGGATCCGCTGCTTGCGGCAGGCGCGGTGGAGGGGGGCGTCGTGGAAGCGGTCGAGGCGGTCGAAGCGGTCGAGGAGGCGGGCTTCGCCTCCGGCTTGGCATCGGCGTCCGCACGGGGCGCGCGGGTCACGGCCGGCATCGCGCCCGCGGTAGAGGCCGGTGCGGGGCGGGCCGTGGTGCCGAGATCGACCCCGGCGCTGGCGCCGCGCTTCGTTGATTTCGGCGCCTCTTCCGAAGCGTCCTTGCCGGCGGCGGTCGAGGCCGCTGTGCCGGTTTCGGCGGTCTTGCCGGGCTCGGCCTTCGCATCGGTACCGGCCGTGGTCGCACGCGATCCGGTTTCCGGGGTGACGGGGCTGGTCTCGGTCGGAGCCGCGTCCGACTCCGGCGTCTTCGGCGCGTCGGAGGGGGTGGTCATCTTGTCGTCGGGACGCGGCTGCGCCGCCTCGCGGGGGGGAGATGCCGGGGTCTGGGGCTTTTTCGCGCCATCCCTTCCGCCGGGGGTGCCTGTCGTCCTACGTGCCAAAACCTGTCCCTTCCGTCCCCGTGCGCGGCAGATTTTCCCTGCCGCGGCTGCATTTGCCGACCCTAGCCCGGCCCGTCGCGCGCCTCAAGCGCCCCCCGAGCGGCGGGTCGTGGAACCGAACGCCGCATGGGCGGCAAGGGTTGCGTCGATCATCGCCGGGCCATCCGGCCGTGCCGCCAGTGTCACCCCCTCGACACGGCCGGCGAGCGGCGCGGCCGCGGCTGGGCTGATCGCCACCGCGTGGAGCGGTGCAATGGATGGCAGCTGCGCCGCGAGCAGCGCTGCGCTGCGCGGCGAGAAGACCGGCGCCACCACCGGCGTACGCCCCGCCAGCGCCGCCTGGCCCGCGGCGGGCAGGGGCTGCGCTGATTGCGCATAGACCACCGCTTCGGCGCAGTCGCGCCCGGCGCGGCGCAGCCGCTCCGCGACGTCGCCGCGCTGGTGGTCGCCGCGCAGATGCAGGAGCGGCCCGGCGTCGGGGGCGTCGAGGATCGCGGCGATCAGCGCCTCGGCGTTGCTGCCCCTCTCGCGCGGGAGCAGCCCCGCCGCCTGCGCCGCCTGCGCGGTGCGGGGCCCGACGCACCATGCGGGCAGGCCCATCAGCCCCATCCGCACCGCCCCGGCCGCACCGCGCTCCGAGGTCAGGATCAGCATGGCGGGCGTCGTGTCGGGCGGTGGCGGCGTCACCTCGTCGATGCGCAGCAGGGGCGCTATCACGGCCACCAAGTGCCGCCCCGCCGCGACTTCCAGTTCGGCCAGAAAGCGCCGCGCCGCCGCCTCGGGGCGGGTGAGCAGCAGGATCGGTTCCGGCATCGTCCCCCCTTCGCGGCATTGTTCGGACCCCCGGGGGATGCTAGCTGCGACAGGCGCAGGCGCAAGCGGGGCAGACATGGCCACACTCACCATTCTTGGCATTGAATCGAGCTGCGACGACAGCGCGGCGGCGGTGGTGCGCGGCGGGCCGGACAGGGCCGAGGTGCTGGCCTCGGTGGTGCGCGGCCAGGCGGATCTGCATGCCGATTTCGGCGGCGTCGTACCCGAGATCGCGGCCCGCGCCCATGCCGAGGTGCTCGATCACTGCGTCGAGGCGGCGCTGGAGGAGGCCGGTCTTTCGCTGTCCCAGATCGACGGCATCGCGGTGACCGCGGGGCCGGGCCTGATCGGCGGCGTGCTGTCCGGGGTGATGCTGGCCAAGGGGCTGGCGGCGGCCACCGGGCTGCCGCTGATCGGCGTCAACCACCTCGCGGGGCACGCGCTGACGCCGCGGCTGACCGACGGGCTCGCATTTCCCTATCTGATGCTGCTGGTCTCGGGTGGGCATTGCCAGTTCCTCGTGGTCGAGGGCGAGGATGCGTTCCGTCGTCTCGGCAGCACGATCGACGACGCCCCCGGCGAGGCCTTCGACAAGACCGCGCGGCTTCTGGGCCTGCCGCAGCCCGGCGGCCCGGCGGTCGAGGCCGAGGCACGGCAGGGCGATGCGCGGCGGATTCCGCTGCCGCGCCCGCTGCTTGACCGGCCGGGCTGCGACATGTCCTTCTCCGGACTCAAGACGGCGCTGCTGCGGGCCCGTGATGCCGAAATGGCCGGGCGGGGCGGCCTGACCCGCGCCGCGCGCGCCGATCTGGCGGCGGCCTTCCAGAAGGCGGTGGTCGAGATCCTGCACGAGAAGACGCGCCGCGCGCTCGAGATCTATCTCGACCGCGCGCCGGGGCGCCCGGCCTTTGCCGTGGCGGGGGGCGTCGCCGCGAACGGGCCGATCCGTGCGGCGTTGCAGGGGCTCTGCGCCGAACGCGGCGTGGCGTTTTCTGCGCCGCCGCTCGGCCTGTGTACCGACAACGCGGCGATGATCGCCTTTGCCGGGCTGGGGCGGCTGGCCGCGGGCGCGACCGACGGGCTGGACCTCGCGGCGCGGCCGCGCTGGCCGCTCGATGCGGGCGCGGCACCGATGATCGGATCGGGCAGGAAGGGGGCCAAGGCATGAGGATCGGGATCGCGGGAGCGGGGGCGTTCGGCGCGGCGCTGGCGGTGGCGCTGGCGCGGACGGGCCGCGAGGTGACGCTCTGGGCGCGCGACGCAGCGGCGGTGGACAAGGCGCGCGAGAACCGCCGGGTCGAACGGCTGCCAGAGATCGATCTGCCGGCGAGCATCGACATCGTTTCGGATCTCGATGCGCTCCTGCCTTGCGACACGATCCTGCTGGCGCTGCCGGCGCAGGCGACGCGCGGCTTCGTCACCGTCCATGCCGAGGCGCTGGCGGGCAAGGTGCTGGTGGCCTGCGCCAAGGGCATCGACCTGACGCGCCTCACCGGCCAGACGGCGATCATTGCCGAGGCGGTGCCCAGCGCCACCCCGGCGCTGCTGACCGGGCCGAGCTTTGCCGCCGACATCGCGCGCGGCCTGCCGACCGCGCTGACGCTGGCCTGCGCCGACGAGGGTTGCGGCGCGGCGCTGCAGGCGGCGCTGTCAACGCCCGGCCTCAGGCTCTATCGCACCGCGGATGTCATCGGCGCGGAGCTTGGCGGCGCGCTCAAGAACGTCATCGCCATCGCCTGCGGCGCCTGCATCGGCGCGGGGTTCGGCGACAGCGCGCGCGCCGCTCTGATGACCCGCGGCTTTGCCGAGATGCAGCGCCTCGCCGCCTCGCTCGGGGCCCGGCCCGAGACGCTGATGGGACTTTCCGGTTTCGGTGATCTGGTGCTGACCTGCTCGTCCGAACTGTCGCGCAACTACCGCTACGGGCTGGCGCTGGGCCGGGGCGAGAGCTTCGACACCGCCACCACGGTGGAGGGGGCGGCCACCGCGCGGGCGGTCACCGACCTGGCCGCCGCGCGCGGCCTCGACCTGCCGATCTCGGCCGTGACCGCGCGCATGGTCGCGCATGATCTCACCCCCCATCAGGCGCTCGACGCGCTGATCAACAGACCGCTCAAGGAGGAAAGCGAATGAGCTTCGCCGTCATCACCCGCGACAAACCCGGTGCGCTGCAGATCCGCCGCGACACCCGCGAGGCGCATCTCGAATACATCGAATCCACCGGCGTGGTGGCCATGGCCGGGCCGTTCCTCGACGCCGAGGGCAACATGGACGGCTCGCTGGTGATCCTCGAGGTCGAGGACCGGGCTGCGGCCGAGGCCTGGGCCGAGAACGACCCCTATGCCCGCGCGGGCCTGTTCGAGAGCGCCGAGATCCGCGCCTGGAAGAAGGTGATCGGCTGATGCGCTACTGGCTGTTCAAGTCCGAGCCCAATGTCTGGTCCTGGGACGACCAGGTCGCCAAGGGCGATCAGGGCGAGGAATGGGACGGGATCCGCAATTACCAGGCCCGCAACTTCATGCGCGAGATGCAGATCGGCGATCGCGGGCTGTTCTACCATTCCAACATCGGCAAGGAGGCCGTGGGCGTGGTCGAGGTCTGCGCCACGGTGCATCCCGACGGCTCGACCGACGATCCGCGCTGGGAATGCGTCGACATCCGCGCGCTCTATCCCCTCGGTCGCGCGGTGCGGCTCGACGAGATCAAGGCCGAGCCGCGGCTGGCGGAGATGGTGCTGGTCAACAATTCGCGGCTTTCGGTGCAGCCGGTCTCCGAGGATGAGTGGCGCGTGATCCACGAGCTGGCGGGATCTCTGGCCGAGGCATAGCGCGGAGCGGCCATCCGGGGCATTCTGGGCAAAACCGGAGGGACCACGGATGACGTTACTCTCGATCCTGCTGGCGGCGCTGGCATCCTTCGCGCTCGGCGCGGCCTGGTACATGGCGCTGGCCAAGCCCTGGATGGCGGCCTCCGGCGTCAAGCTCGGCGAGGATGGCAGGCCGCTCAACAGCGGCTCGCCGACGCCCTATCTCGTCTCCTTCGTCGCGATGCTGATCATCGCCACGGCGATGCGCTATTTCTTCGGGCTGGCGGGGATCGATACCGGGATCGGCGGGCTGATCGGCGGTCTCGGCATCGGGGCGCTGTTCATCGCGCCGTGGATCACGCTCAACACCGGCTATTCAGATAGGCCATGGTCGCTGGCGGTGATCGATGGCGGCTACGCGGCGCTGGGCTGCGCGGCGATGGGCCTCGTGCTCGGGCTGTTCTGAGGGCGGGGTATACGGGGGGCGGCACGCTGGCCAGCACCCCCGTTCTCACCCGCGGACTCCCACCCGGCGGATCACTGAAACTGGGGTCTGGCCCTCCTGGCCGACACCGGGAGGCATAGGCCCGAGGGCGATTCGAAGCAAGGATTCCATGCCTCGAACTCGGTGCGAAACCACGCGATTTCCTCAAGGAACCGTCAAGTTCCGTGGCGGTTGACCCCCGGTATCACGGGAGGCCGCCGCATGTCATTCACTGCCCAGATCGGCGCCGCGATCGTGGCCCTGATCTTCGCCTCGGTGCATCTGTTCAGCCCCAAGCTGGTGTTCCTCGACCGCACGCCGCGCAGCATCTGGCTCTCGGCGGCGGGCGGGGTGTCGGTGGCCTATGTCTTCGTCCACCTGCTGCCCGAGATGTCCGAGTTCGGCGAGATGGTCGCGGGCGAAGAGGCGGGGCATGGGGGCCTCGCCGGGATGGGGGTCTGGCTGCTGGCGCTGACCGGTCTGGTGGTGTTCTACGCGCTGGAACGCATGGCGCGGCGGCGGGCCGGCAATCGCGACGGCGCGGAATCGCCCGCCGGGGCCTTCTGGCTGCATCTGGGCGGCTTCGGGGTCTACAACTTCCTCGTCGGATACCTGCTCGAGGAGCAGCTGCGCGAGGAGGGCTTCGGCGGCATGATGCTCTATGCCGTGGCGCTGGGGCTGCATTTCGTAGTCAACGACCGCGCGCTCTATGCCCATCACGGGCGGCAATACCTGCATGAAGGGCGCTGGCTGCTCGCCGCGGCGGTGCTGGCGGGCTGGCTGGCGAGCCTCGTGTTCGAGATCCCCGAGGCCTGGATCGGCGGCGGTTTCGGCTTTCTGGCCGGCTCGGTCGTGCTGAACGTCATCAAGGAAGAGCTACCCGAGGAGCGCGAGAGCCGACTCTGGGCCTTCGCGCTGGGCGCGGCGCTCTACGCCGCGCTGCTCGTGGTGGTATGAAGGGCGGCCCCGGCGGGCGGCCCGAGGCCGGTCAGTAGCGGTAATGCTCGGGCTTGAACGGTCCGTCGACGGTCACGCCGATATAGTCGGCCTGCTCCTTGCGCAGCTCGGTCAGCTTGGCGCCGATCCGGCCCAGATGCAGCCGCGCGACCTTCTCGTCGAGCGCCTTGGGCAGGATGTGCACGCCGGGCGCGTAGGCCTCGGCGCGGGTCCAGAGCTCGATCTGCGCCAGCACCTGGTTGGTGAAGGAAGCCGACATCACGAAGGACGGGTGCCCGGTGGCGTTGCCGAGGTTCAGGAGCCGGCCCTCGGAGAGCAGGATGATCCTGTTGCCCGAGGGCATCTCGATCATGTCCACCTGGTCCTTGATCCGGGTCCATTTGTGGTTGCGCAGGCTCGCGACCTGAATCTCGTTGTCGAAATGGCCGATATTGCCGACGATCGCCATGTTCTTCATCTCGCGCATATGCTCGATGCGGATCACGTCACGGTTGCCGGTGGTGGTGACGAAGATGTCGGCGGTGGCGACCTCGTCCTCGAGCAGCGTCACCTCGAAGCCGTCCATCGCCGCCTGCAGCGCGCAGATCGGGTCGACCTCGGTGACCTTCACTCGCGCCCCGGCGCCGCGCAGGCTCGCGGCCGAGCCCTTGCCGACATCGCCATACCCACAGACCACGGCGACCTTGCCGGCCATCATCGTGTCGGTGGCGCGGCGGATGCCGTCGACGAGGCTCTCCTTGCAGCCATACTTGTTGTCGAACTTGGACTTGGTGACGCTGTCATTGACGTTGATCGCCGGGAAGGGCAGGCGGCCCTTCCTGTGCAGCTCGTAAAGCCGGTGGACGCCGGTGGTGGTCTCCTCGGAGACGCCGCGGATCGCCTCGCGGGTCCGGGTGAACCAGCCGGGGCTGAGCTCCATCCGCTTGCGGATCTGGGCGAAGACCACTTCCTCTTCCTCGGAGGTCGGGACGCCGAGCACGTCCTCGCCCGCCTCGGCCCGCGCGCCCAGCAGCACGTAGAGCGTGGCGTCGCCGCCATCGTCGAGGATCATGTTGGCGCCTTCCTCGAACTGGAAGGAGCGGTCGAGATAGTCCCAATGCTCTTTGAGGCTCTGGCCCTTCACCGCGAAGACCGGGATGTCCTGCGCCGCGATCGCCGCCGCCGCGTGGTCCTGGGTCGAGAAGATGTTGCACGAGGCCCAGCGGACATCGGCGCCGAGCGCCACCAGCGTCTCGATCAGCACGGCGGTCTGGATCGTCATGTGCAGCGAGCCGGTGATCCGGGCGCCGGTCAGCGGCTTCGCGGCGGCGTATTCCTCGCGCAGCGCCATCAGGCCCGGCATCTCGGTCTCGGCGATCTCGATTTCCTTGCGACCCCAGTCGGCCAGCGCGATGTCCTTGACGATGTGATCCTGAGCCATCGGAGCCTCCTCTGGGCGAGTTCGGGGAACTGACAAGCCAGTTAACACTACGTAAACGGGCTGACAATTGCGGCGCCGCGCTGCGACATGCTAGGGCCGGGCGGGGCCAAAGGGGGAACGGCATGGCGAAGGCACGGGCGTGGCAGCGGATGCTGTCGGGGCGCAGGCTCGACCTGCTCGACCCGACGCCGATGGATGTCGAGATCGATGACATCGCCCACGGGCTGGCCTTCGTCGCGCGCTGGAACGGGCAGACCCGGGGCGACCACGCCTATTCGGTAGCCGAGCATTCGCTGCTGGTCGAGGAGATCTTCGGGCACTGCCATCCCGCCGCCGGGGCGCGCGACCGCCTCGCGGCGCTGCTGCACGACGCGCCCGAATACGTGATCGGTGACATGATCTCGCCGGTGAAGGCGGCGGTGGGGCCGGGCTACGGCGCGCTCGACGCGCGGCTCACCGCGGCGATACACCTGCGTTTCGGCCTGCCCGCCAGCCTGCCGCTCGAACTCAAGCGCCGGATCAAGCGCGCCGACAAGATCTCGGCCTGGCTGGAAGCGGTGCGGATCGCGGGGTTCTCGGAGGCCGAGGCCGACCGGCTGTTCGGGCGGCTCGACCGCGATCTCGCGACGCGGTTCGAGATCCGGCTGAGACCGCCGCGCGAGACCCGCGCGGCCTTCGTCGCACGTCATCAGAGCCTGCTCGCCGCGCTTTAGAGCCTCAATTCGCGAACGGGGCCTGCGCGCCCCACAGCTCCCGGACCCGGGCATCGCGGCCGCAGCCTCCGCGGTAGCGCTTGTAGGCTTCGGACTTGGGCACGAAGAGCCCGACCGAGCTCACCGAAAGCCGCTCCGAGGATTTGTAGTAATCCTGGTGATAGGCATCCGCCGGGTAGAAGCGTGCGGCGCCGAGGATCGGCGTGACGATCTGGCGGCCCAGAGCCTGCTGCGCGGCCTGCTTGGCGGCCTCGGCTGCCTGCCGGTCACCGGCATCGGCGAAGATCGCGGTGCGGTAGGAGGGGCCCCGGTCGCAGAACTGCCCGCCGGCATCGGTCGGATCGATCGAGCGGAAGAACAGGTCGTAGAGCTGCCGGGCGGTGACCTTGGAGGGGTCGTAGGTGATCTCGACCGCCTCGTAATGGCCGGTCCCGCCGCTGGTCACCTGCTCGTAGGTGGGATTGGCCGTGGCGCCGCCGGCAAAGCCGGACACCGCCTCGATCACGCCGCCGACCTTCTCGAAATCGGCCTCGACACACCAGAAACAGCCGCCCGCGACGGTGATCGTCTCGGTCGACTGGGCCTGCGCCACGGGCGCGAGAAGCGCGACGATGGCGGCAATGGCGAAAGGCATACGGGGCATAGGGTCATCTCCCTCTCTCCTCACGCAATTGTGCGCCACGCGGAAAAGGGAGCAAGACAAGGCTGCGTGATCCGGCCGTGACCGGAGCCGCAGGAGAGGGGCGGCGCCGGACCCGAAAGCCCGGCACCGAGGTCGTCACTTCACGCGGCGGTTGCGAGCGGCCAGCAACTTGAGACGCAGCGCGTTGAGCTGGATGAAGCCCTTGGCGTCGACCTGGTCGTAGGCGCCGGCATCCTCTTCGAAGGTCACATGCGCCTCGGAGTAGAGGCTGTGATCGGACCAGCGGGCGATGGTGCGGGCGGCACCCTTGTAGAGCTTCAGCCGGACGGTGCCGGTGACGTGCTCCTGGCTCTTGTCGATCAGCGCCTGCAGCATCTCGCGCTCGGGCGAGAACCAGAAGCCGTTATAGATCAGCTCGGCATAGCGCGGCATGATCGAATCCTTGAGGTGGCCCGCGCCGGAATCGAGCGTGATCTGCTCGATGCCACGGTGCGCTTCCAGAAGGATCGTGCCGCCCGGCGTCTCGTAGATGCCGCGCGACTTCATGCCGACGAAGCGGTTCTCGACGAGGTCGAGACGGCCGATGCCGTGCTTGCCGCCCAGCTCGTTGAGCTTGGTCAGGATCGTGGCGGGGCTCATCGCCTCGCCGTTGATCGACACCGCGTCGCCCTTTTCGAAACCGATCTCGACGATCTCGGGCTGGTCCGGCGCGTCCTCGGGGTTCACCGTGCGCTGGTAGACGTAGTCGGGCGCGTCCTGCGCCGGGTCTTCCAGAACCTTGCCCTCGGAGGAGGTGTGCAGGAGGTTGGCGTCGACCGAGAACGGCGCCTCGCCGCGCTTGTCTTTGGCGATCGGGATCTGGTGCTGTTCGGCGAACTCGATCAGCTTGGTGCGCGAGGTCAGGTCCCACTCGCGCCACGGCGCGATGACCTTGATCTCGGGGTTGAGCGCGTAGGCGGCCAGCTCGAAGCGGACCTGATCGTTGCCCTTGCCGGTGGCGCCATGGGCCACGGCGTCGGCGCCCTCGGCCTCGGCGATCTCGACGAGGCGCTTGGAGATCAGCGGCCGGGCGATCGAGGTGCCGAGCAGGTAGAGCCCCTCGTAGAGCGCGTTGGCGCGGAACATCGGGAAGACGAAGTCGCGCACGAACTCCTCGCGCAGATCCTCGATATGGATCGAGGTGGCGCCCATCATCTCGGCCTTCTTGCGCGCGGGCTCCAGCTCCTCGCCCTGGCCCAGATCGGCGGTGAAGGTCACCACCTCGCAGCCATATTCGGTCTGCAGCCATTTCAGGATGATCGAGGTGTCGAGACCGCCGGAATAGGCGAGGACGACCTTCTTCGGGGCGGGCTGGGCGGCCATGGGCAATTCTCCGTATGGGCGTTCAGGGGCGTGCGTTAAAGGCTTTCGGCCCTTGGGGCAAGCGCGCCTCGCGGGCGCGAGCGCGGCAGTAGCCCTTCGGCGAAGGCATGCGCAAAGGCGCGGTCACCCGCATTGCCCAGCCGCGGCGCAGCCTCGGCCAGCGGCATCCACAAGGCGCGGTGGCCCGGCTCCGAGGGCGGGCCATGGGGCCGCACCGGGCGGGCGGTATAGATATGGCACAGCTTCTCGCCCCAGATGCCGTAATCGGGCATCCAGACGAAGCGGCGGAAGGCGCCGAGCCGGCGCGGCGCGCCGATCCGCCAGCCGGTCTCCTCGAACACCTCGCGGTGCAGCGCCTGCAGCGGGCTTTCGCCGGGATCGATGCCGCCGCCGGGCAGCTGGATATCCGCCGGGTCGTCGATCTTGCAGGTGAGCAGCAGGTCACCGCCGCGTTCGAGAATCGCGTAGACCCCGGGGCGGTGGCGGTAGCTCTGGCCGCGCCGCACCTGTTCGCCATGGCGCCGGATCATCCCTTTTTGTCTCCCGACAAGCTTCCTATATGGTCGCGGTATGCCCATCCCCGACACGCAAGGAAACCCCATGAGCCTCGGCGCCCGCATTGCCTGGGACGACACCGTCCTGCCCTTTCAGCTCGACCGTTCGGACATCCGCGGCCGCGTGGCGCGTCTCGACGGCGTGCTCGACAAGGTGCTCGAGCAGCACGACTACCCCAAGCAGATCGAGGCGCTGGTCGCCGAGATGGCGCTGCTGACCGCGCTGATCGGCCAGACCGTGAAGCTGCGTTGGAAGCTGTCGCTGCAGGTGCGCGGCGACGGGCCGGCCCGTCTGATCGCGACCGACTACTATGCCCCCGAGCATGAGGGCGCGCCCGCTCGCATCCGGGCCTGGGCCAGCTTCGACGAAAGCCGACTCGACGAGACCGCCGAGCCCTATTCGCTGATCGGCAAGGGGTATTTCGCGATCCTGATCGACCAGGGCCAGGGCAACACGCCCTATCAGGGGATCACCCCGATCACCGGCGAGTCGCTGGCCGCCTGCGCCGAGACCTATTTCGCGCAGTCCGAGCAGCTGCCGACCCGGTTCTCGCTCAGCTTCGGCCGGTCGACCGAGCCGGGCCGCGACGAGAGCTGGCGCGCCGGCGGCGTGATGCTGCAGAAGATGCCCAAGGCCTCGCCCTTCGCCGCGAAGGCCGAGGGCGGCTCGGGCGAGGAGGGGCTGCTCGAGGCGACCGACATCCTCGACGAGAACGAGGGTGAGAACTGGAGCCGCGCCAACATCCTGCTCGATACGGTCGAGGAGATGGAGCTGATCGGGCCGAGCGTGGCGCCAACGGACCTGCTGCTGCGGCTGTTCCACGAGGAAGAGCCGCGCGTCTTCGACCCGCAGCCGGTGCAGTTCGGCTGCACCTGCTCGGAGGCCAAGGTGCGTCAGAGCCTGTCGATCTATTCGGCCAAGGACATCGCGCACATGACGACCGAGGAAGGCATCGTCACCGCCGATTGCCAGTTCTGCGGCGCGCATTACGAGTTCGCGCCCCAGACGCTCGGCTTCGAAGCGACCGAGGGGCCGGACGCCAAGCCTGCCGATGAGAGCGGCGCGACCGCCGGCAAGGCCGCCGGTGGACGGGGCTGACCTCGACATCGAAGCGCGGCTCCGGGCCGCGCTGGCCCGGCGGGGCGACGCCTCGTCGGATTACGACATCGACCCCGGCTTGCCCCAGCCCACCGGGCGGACATTGCGGCAGGCCGGGGTGCTGGTCGCGGTGCATCTCGACGGCGACGGGTCACGGCTGTGGCTGACCAAGCGGTCGGCCCGGCTGCGGCACCATCCCGGCCAGATCGCCTTTCCGGGCGGCAAGGTCGATCAGGGCGATGACGGCCCGGTCGGAGCCGCGCTGCGCGAGGCGCATGAGGAGATCGGCCTCGACCCGGACCGGGTCGAGATCCTCGGCACACTGCCCGCACACGAGACGGTCACGGGATTTTCGGTGACGCCGGTGGTGGGGTTGCTGCGCGGCCCGTTCGCGCCGGTGCCCGAGGCGGGCGAGGTGGCCGAGGCGTTTTGCGTGCCTTTGGCCCACGTCACCGACCCGACGCGCTTCCGGATCGAGGGGCGACGTTGGCAGGGGCGGCGGCGGCACTACTATGTCGTGCCTTGGGGCCCCTATTACATCTGGGGGGCCACCGCGCGCATGCTGCGCAGCCTGGCCGAAAGGATGAACCGATGAGCGAGCGGATCGAGGCGGAGTGGCTGTCGAGCGAGGCGGCCCGCGCCGTCACGGAGATGCTGGAAGCGGGCGGTCACGCTGCCTGGTTCGTCGGCGGCTGCGTGCGCAACGCGCTGATCGGGGCGCCGGTCTCGGATATCGACCTGACCACCGACGCACGGCCCGAGCGGGTGGTGGAGCTGGCCCGCGCGGCGGGGCTCAAGCCGGTGCCGACCGGGATCGAGCACGGCACGATCACCGTGGTCGCGCATGGCACGCCGATCGAGGTCACGACCTTTCGCCGCGACGTGGAAACCGACGGGCGCCGCGCCACCGTGGCCTTCTCCGACGATATCGCCGAGGACGCGGCCCGGCGCGATTTCACCATGAACGCGCTCTATGCCGATGCGCGCGGCCATGTGGCCGACCCGCTGGGATCGGGGCTCGCCGATCTCGCGGTGCGGCGGCTGCGCTTCATTGGCGACGCGCATGACCGGATTCGCGAGGACTACCTGCGGATCCTGCGCTTCTTCCGCTTCCACGCCTGGTACGGCGACCCGCAGGGGGGCATCGACCCCGACGGCCTCGCCGCCTGCGCCGAGCTTGCCGAGGGCATTGCCGGCCTCTCGCGCGAACGGGTGGGCGGTGAAATGCTGCGGCTGATGGCGGCGCCCGACCCGGCGCCCGCGGTCGCGTCGATGGCGATCTCCGGCGTGCTGATGCGGGTGCTGCCGGGCGGCGCCTCTGATCCGCTCTCGGTGCTGGTGCATGTCGAGGAGGAGGCCGGGCTCGCGCCCGACCCGATCCGCAGACTGGCGCTCGTGGGTGGCGAGGCTGCGGCGGAGCGGCTGCGGCTCAGCCGGGCACAGGCGCGTACGCTGCAATCCCTGCAGGAGGCGCTGGGCGCGGGCTGGGGTCCGGGCGAGCTGGGCTACCGGCTGGGCCGGGAGCGGGCGCTCGACGTGCTGGCGATGAACGCCGCGCTGTCGGGCCGCGAGATCGACCCCGTTTCACGGGAAACCATGGAGGCCGGGGCGGGCGCGGCGCTGCCGGTGAAGCCCGCCGACCTGATGCCGGATTACACCGGCCCGGCGCTGGGAGAGAAGCTGCGCGAGATCGAGGCACGTTGGATCGCCTCGGGCTTCGCGTTGGAACGGGCCGAACTTCTCCCTTAGGTTGCTTGCGCCTCAAGGGGCACGCGTTTCCCTTTCGGCCGATCCGGATTATATGCCGGTGACACGTAGTCGAGACATCCATGTTCCGTTTCTTTGAAAACCTCGTGGACCCTTACGGTCCCTACGAGCAGACCGACCGTCCGCCGACCCGGCTCTGGCCGTTCCTCAGGGATTACGCGCGCCCTTTCGCGCGGGTGTTCTGGGTCACGGGGATCCTGTCGGTCGTGGTCGCGGTGGTGGAGATCTGGCTGCTGTCCTACATGGGCCGCCTCGTCGACATGCTCGGCAGCGGCGAAGCCGGCGAGGTGCTGGCCCGGCACGGGGCCGAGCTTTTGGCGGTGGCTGCCTTCATCCTGCTGCTGCGCCCGGCGCTGCAGGCAGCGCATGTGCTGCTCCTGAACAACGCGATCCTGCCCAATTTCGGCACCCAGCTGCGCTGGCGCGCACATCGCCATGTGCTGCGCCAGTCGGTGGGCTGGTTCGAAAACGATTTCGCCGGCCGGATCGCCAACCGGATCATGCAGACGCCGCCCGCCGCCGGAGAGGTGGTGTTCCAGATCTTCGACGCGATCACCTTCGCGCTGGCCTATGTCGTGGGCGCGGCGGTGCTGCTGTGGGACGCCGATCCGCGTCTGCTGCTGCCGCTCTTGGGCTGGTTCGCGCTCTATGCGGCGCTGATGCGCTGGACCGTGCGCCGGATCGGTCCGGCCTCGGAGGCCTCCTCCAACGCCCGCAGCGCGGTGACCGGCCGGGTGGTCGACACCTATACCAACATCCACTCGGTCAAGATGTTCGCCCACCACGACCGGGAGATCGAGGGCGCCAGACAAGTGATCGAGGAGGCCCGTGCCACCTTCCAGCGGGAGATGCGGCTCTACACGATCATGGATGTGGCGCTGTCGGTGCTGAACGGCCTGCTGATCGTCGGCGTGGTCGGCTGGGGCATCTGGCTCTGGGCCGGCGGCTTTGCCAGCGTCGGTGTCGTTGCCGCCGCCACGGCGCTGTGCCTGCGACTCAACGCGATGACCGGCTGGATCATGTGGGCGGTGACCAATTTCTTCCAGAACCTCGGCGTCGTCTCCGAGGGCATGCGCACGATCGCTCAGCCGATCACGCTCACCGACGATGCGCGCGCCGGCCAGCTGACGGTCACGCGCGGCGAGATCGCGCTGACCGGGCTCAACCATCGCTACGGGCAGGATGCGGGCGGGGTCGGGCCGCTCGATCTGGTGATCCCGGCCGGGCAGAAGGTCGGGCTGGTCGGGGCCTCGGGCGCGGGCAAGTCGACGCTGGTGAAGCTGCTGCTGCGGTTCTACGACGCGGAGCAGGGGCGGATCGAGATTGACGGGGAGGACATCTCCACTGTGACGCAGGACAGCCTGCGCCAGGCCATCGGCATGGTGCAGCAGGACAGCGCGCTGCTGCACCGCTCGGTGCGCGACAACATCCTCTATGGCCGTCCCGGCGCCAGCGAGGCCGAGATGATCGCCGCCGCGAGGCAGGCCGAGGCGCATGACTTCATCGAAAGCCTCGTCGATGGCGAGGGACGGCAAGGCTACGACGCACAGGTCGGCGAGCGCGGGGTCAAGCTTTCGGGGGGGCAGCGGCAGCGCATCGCGCTGGCGCGGGTGATCCTCAAGGACGCGCCGATCCTGGTGCTCGACGAGGCCACCTCGGCGCTGGATTCGGAGGTCGAGGCGGCGATCCAGAAGACCCTCTACGAGATGATGGAGGGCAAGACCGTGATCGCCATCGCGCACCGGCTTTCGACCATCGCCCGGATGGATAGGGTGCTGGTGATGGAGGATGGCCGGGTCGTCGAGGACGGCACCCATGACGAACTGCTGGCGCGCGGCGGCATCTATGCACGCTTCTGGGCCCGGCAGTCCGGCGGCTTTCTCGGGCTCGACGCGGCCGAGGCGGCGGAATGAAGAATCTGATCGCTCCGTTCCGGGCTGCGGAGGGGCCACCGCCGGGCACGCTGCTTCGCTTCCTGCGCTGGGCGCTGTCGGGCAGCTTCCTCGTCACCGGGGTGAGCGCGCTGGTCTCGGTCGCGGCCGGGGTGCTCGAGGTGCTCTCGGCGCTGATCCTGGGCTGGGTGATCGACGCCGCGCTGGCCGGCGAGGCAGAGGGGTTCTTCGCCGGCAACGCGGCCCTGTTGCTGGGGGTGGCGGCCTTCTTCGTGCTGCTTCGCCCAGTGGTGCTGGGGGTGTCGGGCCTGTTGCAGAGCGTGGTGCTGTCGCCCTCGATCTACACGCTGGTCCTGTCGCGGTTGCACCGGCACACGCTGGGCCAGGCGGTCAGCTTCTTCGACAACGACTTCGCCGGGCGCATCGCGCAAAAGCAGATGCAGGCGGCGCGGGCCACCACCGATCTCACCGTCGACACGATCCAGACCGTGTTCTTCGCGCTGGCCTCGCTGGTCGGCTCGGTGCTGCTGCTGCTGACCATCGACACGCTGACGGCGGCGCTGCTGGCGCTTTGGCTGGTCGGCTACATCGCCCTGATCAGGCTCTATATGCCGAAGATCCGCGCCACCTCGACGGCGCGGGCGGCGGCGCGGGCCATGGTGACGGGGCAGGTGGTCGACACCATCACCAACATCAAGACGGTCAAGCTCTTCGGTCATTCCGACCACGAAGACCGCGCCGCGATCGACGCGATGCACCAGTTCCGCGAGCGCAGCCTGGGCTTCGGCAAGGTCTCGGCGGGCTTCCGGTTCTGGCTGATGGCGCTGGCCGGGGTGCTGCCGGTCCTCGTCACCGGGGCGACCCTGTGGTTCTGGAGCCGCGGCGCGGCCAGCGCCGGCGACATCGCCGCGGCGGGGGCAGTCTCGCTCCGGCTGGCGCAGATGACCGGCTGGGTCAGCTTCACGCTGATGACGATCTATTCCAACCTGGGCGAGATCGAGGACGCGATCCATACCCTGTCGCCCGCGCATGGGCTGACCGACCGCACGGGCGCGGCCGCGCTCGACGTGCGCGCGGGCGCGGTGCGCTTCGAGGATGTCCGCTTCACCTATGGCGGCGGTGCGGGCGGGCTGCGGGGCGTCACGCTCGACATCCGCCCGGGCGAGAAGATCGGCGTGGTCGGGGCCTCGGGGGCGGGCAAGTCGACCTTGGTGGCAGCGCTGCTCAGGCTCTACGATGTGGAACAGGGCCGCATCCTGATCGACGGGCAGGACATCGCCCATGTCACGCAGGAAAGCCTGCGCCGCCGGATCGGCATGGTCACGCAGGACACGGCGATGTTCAATCGCTCGGCCCGCGACAACATCCGCTACGGCCACCCCGATGCCGGGCAGGAGGCGGTGGAACGCGCGGCCCGGCGTGCCGAGGCGCATGGCTTCATCGCCGATCTCGCCGATCCCAAGGGGCGGCGCGGCTACGACGCCCATCTGGGCGAGCGGGGCGTCAAGCTGTCGGGCGGCCAGCGCCAGCGCATCGCCATCGCCCGCGCCCTGCTCAAGGACGCGCCGATCCTGGTGCTCGACGAGGCGACCTCGGCGCTCGACTCGGAGGTCGAAGCGCAGATCCAGACCGCGCTGGAGCAGGCGATGGCCGGCAAGACGGTGATCGCCATCGCGCACCGGCTTTCGACCATTGCACGGATGGACCGGATCGTGGTCATGGAGGGCGGCCGCATCGTCGAGGAAGGCACGCATGACGCCCTGCTCGAACGCGGCGGGGTCTATGCGCGTTACTGGGCCCGCCAATCGGGCGGGTTCCTCGGGCAGGAGGCCGCCGAATAGAAGAGGACGCCATGACCGAGACCCTGCCGCCAAAGACCCCGCAGCCCGATCCCGCCCCCCGTGGCGAAGCGACGATCGAGACGGTAACGCATCACGGCATGGGACGGCTGGCGGACGGCACGCTGGTGCCGCGCGTGCTGCCGGGCGAGGTGGTGACGCTGTCCGGGGAGGGGGCGAAGATCGTCACCCCGTCGCCGGAGCGCGTCTCTCCGCCCTGCCGCCACTTCAAGGCCTGCGGCGGTTGCGCGATGCAGCACGCCTCCGACGGATTCGTGGCGGAATGGAAGGCGGGCATCGTGCGCGCCGCGCTGCGGGCGCAGGGCATCGAGGGCGAGATCGCCCGCGTGCTGACCTCTCCGCCCGACAGCCGCCGCCGTGCCCGCCTCGCCGGTCGGCGCACCAAGAAGGGGGCGCTGGTCGGGTTTCACGCCCGCGCCTCGGACACGGTGGTCGAGGTGCCGGGCTGCCGGCTGATGCTGCCGGCGCTCACCGCGTTGATCCCGGCGCTGGAGCGGATCGCCGCGCTCGCGGCATCGCGCAAGGGCGAGGCGGGGCTGACCGTCACCGACAGCGCCGCCGGGCCGGATCTGCATATCGACACCGACAAGCCGCTCACCGAGGAGCTTCGGATCACGCTGCCGGAGATCGCCCGCGAGGCCGGTCTGTCTCGGCTGGTCTGGGGCGATGAGATCGTGGCCGAGCTGGAGCCGCCGGTGCAGCAGATGGGCCGGGCCCGCGTCGTGCCGCCGCCCGGTGCCTTCCTGCAGGCCACGGCGCATGGCGAGGCGGCGCTGCGCGACACGGTGCGCGAAGCCGTGGGCGACGCGGCACGGATCGTCGATCTCTTCGCCGGCTGCGGCACCTTCACCCTGCCGCTGGCCGAGACGGCCGAGGTTCACGCCGTCGAGGGCGAGGCCGCGATGCTCGCCGCGCTCGATCGGGGCTGGCGGGGTGTGCCGGGCCTCAAACGGGTGACCACGGAGGCGCGCGACCTGTTCCGGCGGCCGCTCCTTGCCGATGAGCTGGGGCGATTCGACGCCGCCGTGATCGACCCGCCGCGCGCCGGGGCGCAGGCCCAGATCGCCGAACTGGCCGCCTCTCAAATCGGCGTGATCGCTATGGTGTCATGCAACCCGGCAAGCTTCGCAAGAGACGCAAAAACGCTGCTGAATCAGGGGTATGAGATGGGGCCGATCACCGTGGTCGACCAATTCCGCTGGTCCCCGCATGTGGAGTTGGCGACACGATTCACCCGAAGCTAATCATGCTGCCCGATGCTCGCCCCTAGGCGGCATTTCCCAAATCCGCTAGCTTCGCGCCAAACGGCACAGACCGGGACAGTGGGCAGTATGACCATCGACAGACGCAAGTTTCTCCTCGCCGCGCCGGCGCTTCTGGCGGCATGCTCGGGGCGCCAGCTCCTGAGCTACAACGGCCCCAAGGTCACCTCGATCATGGCCTTCAAGCAGCAGCGCAAGATGTACCTGCTGCATGGCAACAAGGCCCTGAAATCCTACCCCTTCCAACTCGGCTTCACGCCGGTGGGCCACAAGCAGTTCGAGGGCGACGGCAAGACGCCCGAGGGGACCTACATCATCGATCGGCGCAACCCGAACAGCTCCTATCACCTGTCGGTCGGCATCTCCTATCCGAACGACCGCGACCGTGCCTTCGCCGAGGCGCATGGCAAGCGGCCTGGTGGCGACATCTTCATCCACGGCACGCCGTCAGACGTGCTCGGCAAGAAGGATTGGACCGCCGGCTGCATCGCCGTGACCAACGAGGAGGTCGAGGAGATCTACGCGATGGTGGGCGATTACACCCCGGTCTTCGTCAAGGCCTGAGCCGGTCATCGGCACCATGAACCGGACATGCGAAAGGGGCGCCGCGGCGCCCCTTTTTCGTGCCTGTTATGCGATGCCGTCAGGCCGCGAGCACCATCCGGGGCCGTCAGGCCGCGAGCACCATGGTCCACCAGATCTTGCCCGCGGGCTCCTGGAACCAGGCGAGGCCCATGCGCTGCGCAGCCGGATCGAGGATGACGTCGCGGGTCGCGGCCTCTTCCATCCAGGCGGCCAGCGTCTCGAGTTCGGTCTCGTAGGTCTCGGAGATCGTCTCGCCGATGAGCCGCCCCATGTAGCCCACGCGCCGCAGCCGGTCGACCGGCGAGGAGCCGTCGGAGCCGAAATGCCAGGGCCGGTTCTGGATGCTCATGTCGCGCGAATGGGTCGCGGCCGCGGCGTTGAGCTGCGCGTCGAGCGTCAGCTGGGACAGCCCGCGCGCCCGGCGCAGCGTGTTGACGCCGTCGAGCATCCGGTACGGGATCTGCGCCTCGTCCTCGGGCGTGATACGGTAGACCTGCGGCAGCGGCAGCCCGTCCGGACCGATCCGGCCTTGGGGCGCGCGGGCGCAGGCCGTGAGGCCAGTTAAGAGAAAACCGAGAATCAGCGCGCGTCGCTGCATGTGTCACCTTTCGGGTCCGAACCGGGCCTGATTAGCGGCAGTGGAGCGACAGATCAAACGGGATCGGCGGGGCTTTGCCGCGGTGACGTTTGAGTGAATTGCGCCTCACGAGATCGCGATCTAGTGCTGAGGCGTCACGACATTCCCTTTTGGAGATTCGCATGGGCCACGCCCCGAAAGCGTTGAACCGCCGTCACTTCGTCGCCGCCTCTGCCGCCCTCGGCGCGGCCGCGCTCGCCAGCCCGGCGCTGGCGCTGTCCGGCTCGACCGAGATCGAGAGCGACATCTCGTCCTCGGTGAGCCGCAACGTCTCGAGCTTCCGCACGCTCGACTGGCGGCCCTACTTCGCGGATCTGCGCAACGGCGCGATCCTGTGCGACACCCAGAGCCGGGCGCTGCATTTCTGGAGCGAGGATCAGAGCATCTACAAGCTCTACCCGACTTCGGTGCCGCTGACCCCCGACCTGACCCGTCTGGGCCGGACCGAGATCATCAAGAAGGTCGAGGGCCCCGACTGGCGCCCGACGCCCGAGATGCGCCAGCGCAATCCGGAATGGCCGGAATACATCCCCGCCGGTCCCGACAGCCCGCTCGGCACCCATGCGATGTGGCTGACCTGGCAGTATTACCGGATCCACGGCACCCACGACACGCGCAAGATCGGCCGCCGGTCGTCGAATGGCTGCATCGGTCTCTACAATGAGCACATCGCCGAACTGTTCTCGCTCTCGACCCTCGGCACGCAGGTCATGCTGATCTGAGATCGCGCCGCATCGATCGACAAAAGGGGGCCTCATGGCCCCCTTTTTCGTGTCAGAGCCAGCCCGACAGGTTCTCGCGGATCACCCGCTCCAGCATGTCGACATGCTCGGCATGGTCGTTGAGGCAGGGGATGTAGGTGAAGGTCTCGCCGCCGGCATGCTCGAAGCTCTCGCGGATCTCCTCGTTGATCTCCTCGAGCGTCTCGATGCAGTCGGCCGAGAAGGCCGGGGCGCAGATCGACAGCTTGCGCACGCCCTCGTCCTTGGCCAGCCGGGCCACCTCCTCGACGGTATAGGGCTTGAGCCATTCCTCGCGGCCGAAGACCGACTGGAAGGTGGTCACCACCCGCGTGTTCTCCCAGCCCAGCGCCTCGCGCAGCAGCCGCGTCGTCTTCTGGCACTGGCAATGATACGGGTCGCCTTCGAGCAGGTAGCGCTTGGGCAGCCCGTGATAGGAGCAGACCAGCACCTCGGGGCGGTTCTCGGGGTCGGGATGGGCGCGACGTACCGAGTTGGCGAGCGCCTGGATGTAGTCCGGCCGGTCGAAATAGGGGTCGACCACCCGCGCCGTCGGCTGCCATTTCTCGCGGCCAAGCGCCTTGAAGAACGCGTCGTTGGCTGTTGCCGAGGTGGCGCCCGCATATTGCGGATAGAGCGGGAAGAACAGGATCTTGCGGCAGCCGTTCTCCACCATCTTGCGCACCACCGAGGCGGTCGAGGGATTGCCGTAGCGCATGCAGAACTCCACCTGCACCGCGTCGCCGTGCTGCGCGGCGAAACGCTGGCGCAGTGCCTCGGTCTGGGCGCGGGTGATGGTCCTGAGCGGGCTTTCGTTCATCTCCTCGTTCCAGATCGAGCGATAGGCCGCGCCGGATTTCTGGGGCCGAGTCGACAGGATGATGCCCTGCAGGATCGGCTGCCAGATCAGGGGGTTGGTATCGACCACCCGGCGATCGGAGAGGAACTCCGACAGGTAGCGCCGCATCGAACGGTAATCGGTGCCGTCGGGCGTGCCGAGATTCGCGACAAGGATGCCGACGCGGGATGTCGGCAGCGCCGGATGCTCGGCGGGGGCGTGGGTCGGGCGGGTCGCGTCGAGCATCATCTGTCCTCAGGGCTGCGTCTGGTTAGGCATGTTTGCACAGAAAAGTAGCCGTTGGGCGACCCGGTCAATCGGCGTTTTCGTCGCGGGCGCGTCTGAGCGCCTCTTCGAGGCTGTGGCTGGCCGATCCCGGGCGCAACGGCTGCGGCTGGTCGGCCGAGGGCGCCCAGCCTGTCAGGGTGATGACCTCGAAGCGCGCGCCGATCCGCCCGTCTGGGCGGCCCGCGCTTTCGGCGAGGAGCCGCGCGGCCTCGGCCAGCACAGCCCGCCGGGTAAAGCGGCGAAGCCGGCCGGCCATGGCGTTGGTCTCGCCCATGGCGCGCAGATCGCGCATCAGGTGGAACGGGGTCTCGTAGCTGACATCATAGGGCGTGGCGTCGGCCACCGGCAGCGCCAGCCCGGCACGCTGCAGCAGCGCGCCGAGATCGCGGATCTCGCCCATCGGCGCGACCCGGGGCGACAGCCCGCCGGTGACGGCGGTCTCGGCAGCGGTGAGCACGGCGCGCAGCTCGCCCAAGGTTTCGCCGCCGAACAGCGTGACCATCAGCAGCCCGTCGGGCTGCAGCGCCCGGGCGCATTGGATCAACTGTCCGACCGGGTCCTCGGCCCAATGCAGCGCCAGCGCGTGGACCACCAGGTCATGCGCGCCGGGGACCAGATCGAGCGTCGGCGTGTCGGGCACGATCCGCGCCGCCGGCATCCGCGCGGCCCATAATTTGGGCCAAGGCGTGACCACCGCCGGGTCGTGAAAGCTGCGGTTAACCTCGGCGAGCCTATCCTCGACGTCATCGGCCGCCGCCTCCTGCAGGAACAGCGCCGGGGCGCGACGCGCGCGGGCACGGCGGCTTTCGAGGGCGGGGCGGTCGAACAGGGCGGGGCGCTGGGTCGTGGACATGGGGTCGAAATAGAGACTGAACATGGGAATGCAAAGCGTGCTGAGGGCGATCTACCCGCCCGCCTGCCTGTCCTGCGGCGAAATGACCGAGGCGGATTTCGCGCTGTGCGGCGCCTGCTGGCGCGACACGCCCTTCTTGGGCGACACGCTGTGCACGCTCTGCGCCCGGCCGCTGCCGGGCGAGGCCGAGCCGGGGCTGCGCTGCGACGCCTGCCTTGCCGCGCCGCCGCCATGGACGGCAGGGCGCGCGGTGCTGCGCTATGCGGGAGGGGGCCGAAGGCTGGCCTTGGCGCTCAAGCATGGCGACCGGACCGATCTCGCCCGGCCGCTGAGCGACTGGATGGCGGGGGTGGCGGTGGATCTGGTCGGAGCGGATACGCTGGTGGTGCCGGTGCCGCTGCATCGCGGCAGGCTCTGGACCCGGCGCTACAACCAGTCGGCACTGCTGGCGGCGCGGATCGCGTGGCGGCTGGGCCTCGCGAGTTGTCCCGACGCGCTGTGGCGGCGCCGTGCGACCACGAGCCTCGCGGGCGACGTCGAAACCCGCCGCGCGACGCTCGATGGCGCGATCGTGCCGCACCCGCGCCGGGGCGCGCGGATGGCGGGGCGCCCGGTGCTGATCGTCGACGACGTGCTGACCTCCGGGGCGACGCTTTCGGCCTGCGCGCGGGCGGCGCGGAGCGCGGCGGCAAGCGAGATACGCGTGATCGCACTGGCCCGCGCCGCTCCGGATGCCTAGATCATGGGAAACCCCTTTGTTTTCCGGAGAACCCGAATGGCCGAGACCACCCCCCAGATCGAGATCTACACCTCGCCGACCTGCGGCTACTGCCACGCCGCCAAGCGCCTGTTGGCCCAGAAGGGCGTCAGCTATACCGAGATCAACGTGGTGGCCCAGCCCGAGCGCCGGGCCGAGATGATGCAGCGCGCCAATGGCGGCCGCACCGTGCCGCAGATCTTCATCGGCGGTACCCATGTCGGCGGCTATGACGACATGGCGCTTCTGGACCGTCGCGGCGGGCTCGACCCGATGCTCGGCAAGTGAGCCGGGCCGCGCTCCTGCAGCTCACTGCCTCGGACGATCCCGCGCAGAACGTCGAGACGCTGCGCGGGATGGTCCGGGAGGCGGTGGCGCAGGACGCGGAGCTGGTCTGCACGCCGGAGGTTTCCAACTGCGTCTCGGCCAGCCGGTCGCGGCAGATCGAGGTGCTTCGGCACGAGGCCGAGGACCCGATGCTGGCCGCGATGCGCGACGAGGCGGCGCGGGCCGGCATCTGGCTGTCGCTCGGCTCGATCGCGGTGAAGACCGAGGACCCGGATGGCCGCTTTGCCAACCGCTCCTTTCTGATCGGACCGGATGGCGGCATCGCCGCGCGCTACGACAAGATCCACATGTTCGATGTGGAGGTGAGCGCGACCGAGACCTATCGCGAATCGGCGGGCTACCGTCCCGGTGACCGCGCCGTGCTGGCCGAGACGCCGTTGGGGCGGATCGGGCTCAGCATCTGCTATGACATCCGTTTTCCGCATCTCTACCGCCGCCTCGCACAGGCGGGGGCCGAGATCCTGCTGGTGCCCAGCGCTTTTTCCCCGGTCACCGGTGCCGCCCATTGGGAGACGCTGCTGCGGGCGCGGGCCATCGAGACCGGCTGCTACGTGCTCGCCGCGGCGCAGACCGGGCGCCACGCGGCGCGCGAGGGGCGGGCGCGTGAGACTTGGGGGCACAGCCTCGCCGTCGACCCTTGGGGCGCGGTGATCGCGGATTCCGGAACGGCACCCGGCGTCGCGATCGTTGATTTGGACATGGCCGAAGTGGCACAAGCGAGACGGCGCGTGCCCTCGCTCGCGCATGACCGCCCCTATGATGGCCCCGAATGAACCAGCCCGTCGACAATCTCGCCATCACGCTGTTCAGCGAGATCCTCGCCGTCGACCAGCTGGCGCGCAACACCATGTCGCGGGTGCTGCCCAAGGGCATGGAGCTGTCGCATTTCTCGGTGCTGAACCATCTCGCCTTCTCGGGGACCGAGCGGACACCGGCGCAGCTGGCCAAGACCTTCCACCTGACGCGCGGCGCGATGACCAACACGCTGGGCAAGCTCGAATGGGCGGGGTGGGTGCATATCCGCCCCGACTGGGACGATGCGCGCCGCAAGATGGTGGCGATCAGCCCGGCCGGGCTCGAGGCGCGCAACGCCGCCGTCGCCGCGATCACGCCGATCGTCGCCGATGTGGTCGAGCGGGTCGGGGCCGAGCGCGCTCGCGCTGCGCTGCCGGTGCTGCGCGAGCTGCGGCTCAGGCTGTCGGACGTCGAATAGGCCCCGCCGTCTCTCGGGATTTGGGCGTCAGAGGGTCACCCGCTCGGGCCGCAGGCTGGCGGTGACGTAGTTCACCGACAGGTCACGCTCCGACAGCGACCAGCTCCAGCTGATCGGGTTGAACACCATGCCGCGCCGGTCCACCGGCGTCAGTCCGGCGCGCCGCAGCAGCTCGTAGAGCTCGTCGGGGGTGATGAACTTGTTCCAGTCATGTGTACCCTTGGGCAGCCAGCGCATCACCCATTCGGCGCCGATGATCGCCATGCCGAAGCTCTTGGCGTTGCGGTTGAGGGTCGAGCAGATATGCAGCCCGCCGGGCTTTAGCAGGTCGTGGCAGGCGGTGAGGTAGTCGACCGGCGAGGCGACATGCTCGACCACCTCCATGTTGAGCACCACGTCGAACTGCTCGCCCGCCTCGGCCATCGCCTCGGCGGTGGTGTGGCGGTAATCGATCTCGAGACCCGATTGCTCGGCATGCAGCCGGGCCACCGGGATGTTGCGCTCCGCGGCATCGGCGCCGATCACCGTCGCCCCCAGCCGTGCCATCGGCTCGCACAGGAGACCGCCGCCGCAGCCGATATCGAGGATCCGCAAGCCCTCGAAGGGTTTCTTCGCCGAAAGGTCGCGGTCGAACTGCGCCGCGATCTGGTCGGTGATGTAGCCCAGCCGGCAGGGGTTGAGCATGTGCAGCGGCTTGAACTTGCCGCCCTCGTCCCACCATTCGGCGGCCATCGCCTCGAACTTGGCGACCTCGGCGGGGTCGATGCTGGAGCGGGCGGTCTCGGGCTGCGGCATGATCTTGTCCTTCCTGGTCGTGGGCGGGTGACGGCTCCGCGCTTGTGCCTATATAGGTCGGGCATGGACAAGGTCTCAGGTCACCGCCGCGCGCTCGCGCATCTCTATCCTCCCATCGAGCCGTTCGATCAGCGCATGGTCGACATGGGTGATGGGCACCGGGTCTATGTCGAGCAATGCGGCAACCCGACGGGCCGGCCGGTGGTGGTGGTGCATGGCGGGCCGGGGGGCGGATGCAGCCCGGCGATGCGGCGCTACTTCGACCCCGAGATCTGGCGGATCGTGCTGTTCGACCAGCGCGGCTGCGGCCGCTCGCGGCCGCATGCCAGCGTCGAGGCCAACACCACATGGCATCTGGTCGCGGACATGGAGCGGATTCGCGAGCTGCTCGGGATCGGGCGCTGGGCACTGTTCGGCGGCAGTTGGGGGGCGACGCTGGCGCTGGTCTATGCCCAGACTCATCCCGAACGGGCCGCGGCGCTGATGCTGCGCGGCGTGTTCCTGATGACCGAGGCGGAGCTGCAATGGTTCTATGGCGGCGGCGCCGGTCAGTTCTGGCCCGAGCTGTGGGAGCGCTTCGTCGCGCCGATCCCCGTAGAGGAGCGCGGCGACATGATCGCCGCCTATCACCGGCGGCTGTTCTCGGGCGATGGTGGGGTGGAGCTGCGCCACGCCCGGCTCTGGGCCGGCTGGGAGAACGCGCTGGCCTCGATCGACAATGACGGGCCGCTGGGCGATGGTCCGGCCGAGTATGCGCGCGCCTTCGCCCGGCTCGAGAACCATTACTTCCACAATCGCGGCTTCCTCATGCCGGGGCAGGGGATCCTCGATCGGATGGACCGGATCGCGCGGATCCCGGGGCTGATCGTGCAGGGGCGCTACGACATGATCTGCCCGCCCGCCGGGGCGCACCGGCTGGCGGCGCTCTGGCCCGCGGCGCGGCTCAGGATGATCCCGCGCGCCGGTCACGCCTTGTCCGAGCCGGGCATCGCCGCCGAACTGGTGCGCGCCACCGATGCGCTGGGCCGCGGCAACGAGGGGCCGGTCTTCGGCCGCGCGACGTGAGGTCAAGGCCGCAAGGCTTTACAGCTACCCCCACATCGCTAACCTGAAGGCAATCAAGAGGGTGCGGAAATGCACCGTGCTGGCCCGTTCGGGCCACAGGGGGGTCTCGGGCGGTTTGGGGAGCGTGATCAGGATCGTGTTGCAGCGTCTGGGCTTCGGCCTGCTGACGCTGTTGATCGTCTCGATGGTGATCTTCGGCGCGGTGAACCTGCTTCCGGGCGATTTCGCGCAAGCCGTGCTGGGCCAATCGGCCACGCCAGAGGCGGTGGCGGCGATCCGCACCCAGCTCGGTCTCGATCAGCCGCTGCCGATCCGCTACGTCGCCTGGCTGCGGGACGCGGCGCGCGGTGATCTGGGGGTGAGCTTCGCGCAGGCCAACTTCGCCAGCTTTACCGGACGGGTCGATCCCTCGGCCACGGTGCTGGCGCAGATCGCGCCGCGTTTCGCCAACACCATGTTTCTCGCCGGGGTCACCGCCGTGATCGCCGTGCCGCTGGCGGTGGGGCTGGGCATCCTCGCGGCGCTGTGGCGCGACACCGCCTTCGACAAGGGCGCCAACATCGCCACGCTGTCCTCGATCTCGAGCCCGGAATTCTTCCTCGCCTACATCCTGATCCTGCTGCTGGCGGTGGTGAACCCGGTGCTGCCGTCGCTGTCCAACATCTTTCCCGGCATGAGCTTCGGCGAGCGGCTGGAACGGACGCTGCTGCCGGCGCTGACGCTGACGCTGGTGGTGACGGCGCACATGATGCGCATGACCCGCGCCGCGATCCTCAACCTGATGGCGCAGCCCTATATCGAGATGGCCCGCCTCAAGGGGATGCGCCCCTTCCGGGTAATCTGGCGCCACGCGCTGCCCAACGCGCTGGCGCCGATCGTCAACGTGGTCGCGCTCAACCTCGCCTATCTGGTCACCGGCGTCGTCGTGGTCGAGGTGGTCTTCGTCTATCCGGGCATCGGCCAGCTTTTCGTCGACAGCGTGAAGCTGCGTGACATCCCGGTGGTGCAGGCCTGCTGCCTGATCTTCGCCGCGGCCTACATCCTGCTGAACCTTACCGCCGACATCCTGTCGATCGTCTCGAACCCGCGGCTGAGGCACCCGAAATGAGCGTCTGGCTCTGGATCGTGGCCGTGCTGGCGGCGCTCTTGGGCCTGGGCTGGGCCGGGCGGGCGCTGGGCCAGCTGAGCGGGCGACGGCGGTTCCGCGACATGTCGCTGGCCGAGGCCTTCGGCTGGGCGCTGGCGCTCGCGGCGCTGCTCGGGGCGGCCTGGCTCTGGACCAGGCCCGGTGCGGTCTATTTCCGCTGGGCGCTGATCGGCTTTGCGATCTCTGCCGTGGCGGCCTTCGTCTTCCGCCTGCTCGGCCGCCATCTCGGGCCCGAGCGGCTGCGAAAGCAGTTCCGCAAGATGCCGCTGACGGCGGCCTTCGGCATTCTGGTGATCATCATCTACGCCGTCGTCGCGATCTTTGCGGGCTG
>Ga0208794_1000331_pt1 | contig 34278 bp, 29 predicted proteins | sample 32_taG_FD_184106 | JGI IMG/M metagenome (GOLD analysis project Ga0208794, IMG submission 184106) | Marine viral communities from the Gulf of Mexico - 32_GoM_OMZ_CsCl metaG (SPAdes) (version 2) | ecosystem: Environmental > Aquatic > Marine > Oceanic | place: Atlantic Ocean: Gulf of Mexico... | reverse complement strand
ACAAAATCGGTCAAATCCCGGAGGGACGCCGAAATGGCTTCGATCTCGCGCCCGCGCGGCCTTGCGGGTAGCGATGCTACCCGCTGCACCCGCCCGGACCCGATATCTTCGCCATTTCGACGCCTCGTACGCGTAATTAATGGGTCCTGACCCTAAAGCAGGGCGGCGCGACGTCAAGCTTGACCGCACGGGGGCGAAGGGGCCAAAGCATGGACATGACGGACACCCCTGAAGCGGACATTTCCAAGCTGTCGTTCGAAGCCGCGATGGGCGAGCTTGAGACAATCGTGCGCCGCCTCGAACGCGGCGATGTGAGCCTTGAGGAATCGGTGGCGCTCTATGAGCGCGGGCACGCACTTCGCCAGCATTGCGAAGCGCGGCTAGCGGCAGCGCAGGCGCGGATCGAGCAGGTCAGTCTGGGCGCCGACGGCCAGCCTGCCGGAACCACCCCCTTCGGCGAAAGCTGACCGCATGACGGTGCGGATCGACGGCGAAACGGCCAGTGCCGCGATGCGGGTCCGCGCGGCGCAGGCCGACGTCGCGGCGGGTGTCGATGAATTGTTCGAGCGCTGGCTCGCCGTGCCCGCCGATCCGCGCGCGCGACTGTACGAGGCGATGCGTCACGCAGCGATCGCGGGGGGCAAACGGCTTCGCCCCTTGCTCGTGCGCGCCGCAGGCGACCTGTTCCATGTCGATCGCGCGCTGAGCTTGCGCGTCGGCGCGGCGGTCGAGGCGATGCATGTTTATTCGCTGATCCACGACGATTTGCCGTGCATGGACGACGACGATCTGCGTCGCGGCAAGCCGACCGTTCACCGCGCCTTTGATGAGGCGACGGCGGTGCTTGCGGGCGATTCGCTGCACGCACTCGCTTTCGAATGGCTTGTCGATCCGGCGACGCACAGCGATCCTTTCGTCCGCAGCGAGTTGGTGCGCGAACTGGCGCGCGCCGCCGGTCCGGCGGGGATGGCGGGGGGGCAGATGATGGACCTCGCCGCCGAAACCGCCGATTTCGACCTGCCGACGGTCACGCGGCTTCAACAACTCAAGACCGGTGCGCTGATCGCCTTTTCGGTCGAGGCCGGCGCAATCCTGGCGCGCATCCCCCCCGACGGACGCATCCCGCTGCGCGGCTATGCGCGCGACATCGGCCTCGCTTTCCAGATCGCCGACGACATCATGGACGTCGAAGGCGACGAGGCGCTCGCCGGCAAGGCGCTCCACAAGGACGAAGCCGCGGGCAAGGCGACCTTCGTCACGTTGATGGGAATCGAACGCGCGCGCGAACAGGCAGGGCTGCTTGTCGAGCAGGCCATCGCGCATTTGTCGGGCTATGGCGACGAAGCCGCGCTGTTGCGCGCGATCGCGGCCTATGTGGTGGAAAGGGACCATTGATGCGGGTGGGGGTTTATCCGGGGACGTTCGATCCGATCACGCTCGGCCACATGGACATCATCCGGCGCGGGGCGAAGCTCGTCGACCAGCTGATCGTCGGCGTTACCACCAACATCGCGAAATCGCCGATGTTCGACGACGACGAGCGCATCGCGATGGTGAAGAGCGAAGTCGCGGGCATCGACGGCGATATCCGCGTCGTCGGTTTCAATTCGCTGCTGATGGATTTTGCCGAACGCGAAGGCGCGGGGATCATCGTTCGCGGGCTGCGTGCCGTCGCCGACTTTGAATATGAATATCAGATGGCGGGGATGAACCAGCAGCTCAACAACCGCGTCGAAACGGTATTCCTGATGGCCGATGTCAGCCTGCAACCAATTGCGTCGCGCTTGGTCAAGGAGATCGCGATCTTCGGCGGAGACATTCACAAATTCGTGACGCCCGCGGTGCGCGCGGCGGTCGAGACGCGCATCGCCGAACGCGGGTTGCGCCAGGGCGAGCTTTGACATCGCGATCGATGCCAATCATTGAGCGTTCAGCTTTTTCCCGCTAGGGCGCGCCAAACGGGGCGCAAACCACGTATCAAACAAGAGGCCGATCCAGCATGACATTCACATTCCGCCCCCTGGCCCTGACCGCGATGGCGCTCGCTTTTGCCGCGCCGGTGGCGGCGCAGGACGCGGCGCCGGCAGAGCAGGCGGCCGAGGCGACGGGCGAGGCTGCGTCCGCGATGACCCCCGACCAATATATCGGCAATCCGGAATATATGCTCAACCTCGACCTTTCGACGGGCGGGCGTGTGGTCGTCCAGCTTTACCCCAATGTCGCCCCGAACCATGTGGCGCGGGTCAAACAGCTTGCGCGCGCGGGATTTTATGACGGCGTGAAGTTCCACCGCGTCATCGATGGCTTTATGGCGCAGACGGGCGATCCCACCGCGACGGGGCAGGGGGGATCGGAGCTTCCCGACCTCGAAGCCGAATTCAATCCCACGCCGCACCTGCGCGGCACTGTCTCGATGGCGCGCGCGCAGGCAGAGAATAGCGCGAACAGCCAGTTCTTCATCATGTTCCAGCCGCGCTTCACGCTCGACCGCAACTATACTGCGTTCGGCCGTGTCGTGTCGGGAATGCAATATGTCGACGCCATCAATCGCGGTGAGCCGCCGGCGGTGATGTCGCGCATGGTTCAGGTTTCGGTGGCCGCCGACGACAAGCCGGTGCCGCCGGCCGCGATGCTGACCGAGGCGCAGCCGGCCCCGGCCGCGCCGCAAATCGGCATCGACGAGCTCAACGCGCCGATCCGTTGATCGCGGCGCCGCGCGAGGTTTCATGCGCGTCGACGCTTTCGATTTCGACCTTCCGCCCGAACGCATAGCGCTGCGTCCCGCGCGGCCGCGCGACGCGGCACGCATGCTTGTCGTCGAGGGTGATGCGTTGTCCGACGCGCGCGTCGCCGATTTGCCGCAGCGGTTGCGCGCCGGTGACTGCCTCGTCTTCAACGACACGCGCGTAATCCCGGCGCAGCTCGAGGGGCAGCGCGGCGATGCGCGGATCGGCGCGACCTTGCACAAGCGCATCGACCTGCGGCGTTGGCAGGCGTTCGTCCGCAACGCCAAGCGGCTGCGCGTCGGCGAGACGGTCGATTTCGGCCAGGGCGTCGCGGCCGTGGCCGAGGATCGCCTGCCCGACGGCAGCTTCGTGCTCGCCTTTGGCGGCGAAGAACCGGTCGAAGTGCTGCTCGAACGTGCCGGGACGATGCCGCTGCCGCCCTATATCGCGGGCAAGCGCGCGACCGACGATGCCGACCGCTCGGACTATCAGACGATGTTCGCGCGCGAGGACGGCGCCGTGGCCGCCCCCACGGCGGCGCTGCACTTCACGCCTGAGTTGCTGACCTCGTTGAAAGCGGCCGGGATAGCCAGCGAAACGCTGACGCTGCACGTCGGCGCGGGCACCTTCCTGCCGGTAAAGGCCGACGATACCGACGATCATGTCATGCACGCCGAATGGGGGCGGATCGACGCCGCCACTGCCGGACGGCTCAATGCCGTGCGCGCCGCCGGCGGGCGCGTGATTGCGGTCGGCACGACCAGCCTGCGCCTGCTGGAAAGCGCCGCGCGCGACGACGGCACAATCGCGCCGTTCGAGGGCGACACCGCGATCTTCATCACGCCGGGATATCGTTTCAAAGCGATCGACGGGCTGATGACCAATTTTCACCTGCCGCGCTCGACGCTCTTCATGCTGGTGAGCGCGTTGATGGGGCTCGAGACGATGCAGGCTGCCTATGCGCACGCCATCGCGAGCGACTATCGTTTCTACAGCTACGGCGACGCGAGCCTGCTACTGCCGGGCGGGTAGAGCGCGCGGCGCGCTACCCGCCCCGACAGTCAGAATTTGACGCGTGCGGTGAAGCGCGCGTTCAGCGGCGCCCCCGGCGAGATATTGTTGTTATTGTGCGCGTCGGCGAAATAGCCGGTGTCGAACAGATTCTCGACGTTGAGCTGGAACTGAACCTGCTCGCTTGCCTCGAAGAAGAGCGCCGCGTCGAACCGTGTAAAGGACGGCAGCCGCGTCGTCGTTGCCGAGGTGCGGATCGCGGCGAACTGGCTTGACTGGTGGATCACCCCGACGCCGACGCCGACCCGGCGGTCGAAATCATAGCGGTTCCACAGCGCAAGCTGGTGGCGCGGCGTCTGGCCTAGCCGCACGAAGTCGTTCCCGCGCAGCTTTGCGTCCTGGTAGGAATAGCCGCCGCTCACCTGCCAACCCGGCATGATCTGGCCGACCAGGCCGACCTCGATGCCCTTGGTGCGCGTCTCGCCGACGTTGATCGAGTTGGCGGGGTTCGCCGGATCGGGCGTCGTCGCATTGGTGCGGTCGAGCTGGAACAGCGCGAGCGTCGCGCTCAGCCCCGGGCGGACATCCCATTTGGCGCCAATCTCGTAATTGGTGAATTTCTCGGGCGCGAGATTTTGCTGCGTCGTCGACAGCGACAGAAACTGGTCGCCCGACCGCGGCAGGAACGACTGGCTGTAGCTGCCATAGATCGAGATATTTTCCCGCGGCTTGACGATCAGCCCGACGCGCGGCGAGACCTTTTCATCGACCCGCGCGAAATTGCGGTCGGGATCGGGGATGAAGTCGGTACCCGCGATGTCGAAACGGTCGAAGCGCAGCCCTACGACAAGGTCGACATGCTCGCCGAACGCAATCTGGTCCTGCGCATAGGCGGAGAAGAATTTGACCGTCGATTCGGTGCTGCGCGTGAGTGTCGGGAACGTCACCGTCGGATAGACGATGTTGGAAAGATCGAGCGTAGCGCTCGACAGCACCGCGTTGCGACGCTGGTTCTGCGAATCCTGCTCGCCATATTCGACGCCGAGCAGGATCTTGTTCTCGACCCCGCCGAGCGCGACGTCCCATACGAGGTTCGATTGGACGATGAAATTTTCGCGCTTCGTCGGGTCGGTATAGCCCGACAGCGCTACCGTGCCGTCGGGCGCCGTCGCCGCACCATTGGCATAGATGTTCGTGTAAAATTTGTCATAGTCGCCATAGAGCAAGGTCGACGACCATTGCAGATTGTCCGCAAGCTCGCCGTCGAGCCGCGCCTTGACGATATGCGCCTCGATGCCCGTGCGGTTGACGCCGGGAACCCCGAAGAAGGTGTCGCGGTGGCCGGGGAGCGGCCCGGGCGTGCAAGGCTGCGCGCAGGCGAGCGCGGGGATGCCGCGGTCGGTGACGCGGTCGTCCTTCACATATTCATAGCTGAGCCCCGCCTTCCAGCCGGGTGCGAATTCGACCGCAGCATAGGGGTTTACGGCGTAGCGCTTGCCGTCGAAATAATCGCGGTGATTGTCGAGTTCCTCGTAGAAGCCGTTGATGCGGAAAGCTGCGTTTGAGGACAGAGGTGCGTTGATGTCGGCCGACACGTCCCATGCGCCGAAGCTGTTGACCGAACCCGCAGCGCCGACAAAGGCGCGCTCGGCGCTCGGCGCCTTCTGCACGCGGTTGACGATCCCGCCGCCGCCACCGCGCCCGAAGATGAGCGCATATGGGCCCTTGAGGATTTCGACGCGTTCTATGTTGTAGAGGTTGCGATAATATTGGACGTCATCGCGCACGCCATCGAGGAAGAAGTCGGCAGTCGTGTTCTGGCCGCGCAGCGTAATCTGGTCGCGATTGCCTTCGCCTTGGCCGATCGTCGTGCCGGGGATATAGCGCAGCACGTCGCCGATGCTGTGGTGCGCCTGATCGTCGAGCTGTTCGCGCGTCACGACGGTGACGCTCTGCGGCACGTCGATCAGCGGCGTGTCGGTCTTGGTTGCTGTAACCGAATCGACTGCCTGATAACCCTGCGACTTGCCGACGACCAGAATCGTCTGATCGTCACCGGCGTCGGCCTCCAGCGCGTGCGCAGCGGGGGCGGACAACGCCGCTATGGCGGTCGTAAGCATCAACAGGGGTCGCATATTATCTCCATCGGGTGCGGGAATTTGCCGCCCCTTAACGAGATTGCGAGTGAGTTGCAATTTCGAAATGCCAACAGGGCAGATCGCCCTCTGCCCACGTCAATGTCGCGCGCAAATGAAATGCGTATCGATAGTGAGCGCGCCCCGCGGGCTTAGGGCACGGGGGTAGCCAGCATCGTTTCCATCATCGCGAGCGCGGCTTGTTTGCCGATGCGCGCGACGAGCTTGCGATCGGTTTCGTCACCGAGCTCGAAGGTCGCGGTCGGGACGCGATAGGCCTCATAGACCCACGACTTGGCGGTCGGGAGGCCGGGATTGTGGCTCGAATCGCGTTCGACTTTGTACCCCGGCATTCGGTCCTGGTAGCGCGCAAGCCAGCCAGCCGCGAAGCCCGGCGGATCGGTGATTTTTGCGTCGGGAAGCGTATAGACGACATCCTTCTGCGTCGAATGAAAGTCGAGCAGCAGCCGCAGCTTGCGCGCCGGATCGGCGTCGATGTCGGCGAGCAGCTTTTGCATGAGCTGCGTCTCGGGCTGGGTGAACGGCCCCCAGTCGCGGTTGAGGTCGAGCCCGCCGGTGCCGTGGCGCCAATGGCCCCGGACAACGCCGTCGGGATTGAGCATCGGAACGACGATCGTCGAGAAACGCGCGCGATAGGCTTTTGCGACCGGATCGTCGGAAAGGATCGTGTCGACAAAGGCGAACATTGCGAGCGCGCCGGTAATTTCGGGTGGATGCTGGCGGCCGATCAGGACGACCTGCTCGCGCGGCGCGGCAGCGGCCGACGTGATCGTCAACTGCTCGATGATGCGGCCCTCGGCCGATTTGCCCAGCGTCGCGCGGACGGCGTCGGGATGACGTGCTCTTTCGGTGAGCCAATGGTCATAGGTGGATGGCGCAATAATCTCTTGCCCCGCGACGAACAGCGGTCCGGAACCAAGGGCGATGTTGATCTGCGCCTGCTTGATCCCGCGGCGCTCGAACAGCGTTACATCCTTTTTCGGCATCGCCTTCCAGTTGACGCCATCGCTGCTCGTCTTGGGCCAGTAGCGATGCCCGCACGCGGTATAGTCCAGCGTGACCTTCACCTTGGTCCCGCGCTTCGCTTCGGGCTGCGGGGTCAGGCGAAAGGCATACCAGGCGCTGCAATTGATCGGGGGTGCGTCTTCGGGGGCGAGGGTGACCGTCAGCTCGCGCTCGCTCATCGTTTCGCAGCGCGCGGCAGCGCCCGTGGGAAAGCCGGTATCGAGCCGGACCCGGCTGTTTTCGCATCCGGCCTTTGCCGGGGCGGCAAGGGGTTGTGGAAGCGGCTGTGCCGCGGTGGCAGGCAAGTGGACTGCCGCTGCCACCGCGGCACCAAGCGAAAGGGCGTGGCGGGCGATGCCGCCATTGATTGCGCCGCGCCGATTTCGCATCACGGACCTCAGAACTTCTTGCGCATCTCGAAATAGAAGACGCGGCGCTTGCCACTATGCTCGGCGCCGAAATAGCCATAGCTTTCGTCGGCGATCGGCGGGCGCTTGTTCTGGATGTTGTTGATGCCGAACTTCAGCCGCAGCCCGTTGAGCGCGGTGTTGTTGGTTACCGTATAGGCCACCGACGCGTTCATCGTGAACCAGCTCTTCACGCGCAGGAATTCCCCGGTCTGGTCCTGCGTGACGCTGATGTCGTTGAAGCTGCCGATATATTTGCCGAACCAGCTGACGTCCCAATTGCCCGCGCTCCAGATTGCGGAGGTCGAAAAACGCCATTTGGGACGCCCGTCCTGTTCCATCAACTCGCCGATGCCATCGACGCTGACTTCGGTCGGCAGGTCGCCGTTGGCGATCGCGTCGAGCAGCAGCTGGCCGTCGGGGCCGGGGACCTGGAAAAAGCTCTTGAGCCGCGCGGCATTGAACCGGAAGCGGAAGTCGCCGATCCCCGTGTCGGGCAGGTCGTAATAGGCGCCGAAGTCATAGCCCTTCGACGTCCGGCTATCGAGGTTCAGATAGGGGTCGAGGACGATGTTCACGTTGCCCGCCGGGTTGGCGGCGAGCGACGTTCCGGCGAACAGCGCAAGCGTGTCGGCGTCGGGATCGTCGCGAATCACGTTCGGGTTAAAGCTGCCCTGCTTGCGAAGGAGAAGGTCGAGCGCGAGCTGGTTCTGGTCGCCGAACGTGCCGACGAGGCCGGTCTGCTTGATGCGCCAATAATCGGCGGTCAGCGTCAGGCGCGGGATGAACGACGGAGAGACGACGACGCCGAAGTTCAGGCTGGTCGTTTCCTCGGGCTCGAGCTGGTCGGTGCCGCTGCGCAGGCTGGTTGTGCTGCGGTTGCCGCACGCACCGACGTTGGAGATGAGGCCCTTTTCGAACTCGGCCTGACAACGGACATAATCGTCGCGCGAATTGTTGCGCGTCGTCCCGACGTCATTGACCTGAACGAGGTTGGGAGCACGGAAACCGAGCGACCAGGCGCCGCGGAACAGCAGGCCGTCGAACGGGGTCCACGCCGCCGCGACGCGCGGGACGATCGTGCTGCCGACGTCGGTGAAATGTTCGAAGCGGCCCGCAAGCTGAACTTCCAGCTTCTCGACGAGCGGAACATTCATATCCTCACCGATCAGCGGGATGAACGTCTCGGCAAAGGCCGAAAAGACTTCGCGATTGCCGCTGGTGTCGGGGCTGGGGCTGGTGCCGAGCACGTCGCTCTGCTCGACCACGCCGGTCACCGCATTGGTGAAGGTGACCGTGCCGTCGAGCCGCTCGTCGCGGTTGTCGATAAAGGTCTCGCGCCGCGCTTCGACCCCGACCGCGATGCCAAGGTCGCCGCCGGGAAGCGTGAAGAGATCGGGACGCGAAATCTTGAAATCGGCGAGCGCCAGCGTCGTCTTGCCGATGCGGTAGACGGGGACGATGAAGCTGTCGATCGTCGCCTGGTTGCTCGGCGTCCCGTCGATGGAATTGGGAAATTCGAAGCTGCCGCCGTTGAACGGATTATAGGCGCTCGCGTCGGTGCGGTTGATCGCAGCCTGGAACAGGGTGTTCGAGATGCGCGTCGCGCGGTCGGTCGTGTTCGCCTCGGTATAAAGGACCGCGGTGTCGAAATCCCACGAACCGATTTCGCCGCGCAGGCCGGCGAGGAAGCGCATGCTGTCGCCGGTGACCTGAACTTCGCGCGGACCGGCGTCAATCGCACGATAGCCGATGATCTGGATCGTCGATCCGGTCGCCGGGATGCCCGCCGGACGCGGATCGATCCGGTTCGGGTTGGTCGGATCGGGTGCGCCGAACGGGTTGTAATAGGCGGTCGTGGTCACGCCGATCGGCACGCCGCCCAGGATCTGCGCCTGCTCGATATTGCGGTTGAGCTTCGAATAATAATAGCTGCCCTCGGCATAAAATTCGAGGCCATTGTCGAACTCGTGGCTGAACAGCGCGAAGATATTATAGCGGTCGCGCTCCGAAAAAAGGTCGGACACCGGCGCCGTGTCATAGCGGATGTCGGTGTCGATGGTCGTGCTGCTGTTGTCGGCACACAGCCCGTTCTGCAGCGGCAGGAAGGTCGTGTCGTTCGACGCAAGGACGCTGCACGGCTGGATGTGGAAATCGTCGTCGCCAACGCGCGTGATCCGGTTGCTCGCCTGGAAGCGACCCCAGGGCGAGCCTGTGCTGCGATTGTTCAGCTGGGTGTCGTTCTCGAACGGTGTGCCCACGAAAAAGGGGCGCAGGTCGTCGCTTGCCGAAAAATCCTGCTCGGAAGCCGGAACGCGGTTGCCGTGAAAATAATTGCCATAGACGGTCAGGTTGCTGCGGCCGCCATTGAAATCGATGCCGAAGCCCGCGCTGATGTCATATTCATATTGGCTCGTCTCGTTCGCGAGGTCGAGCCGCATGTTGACGAAGCCGCCTTTCAACCGTCCGCGCAGCTGCGTGTCGATCACGCCGGCGACGGCATCGGCGCCATAGACCGGCGATGCGCCATCGCGCAGCACTTCGACGCGGCGCACCGCGCTCGGCGGTATGGTATTGGTGTTCGGCGACACGACAGGGACAAGAAGTTCGGTCTGGAAACCGGGGTTGAGGACCATGCGGCGGCCGTTGATGAGCAGCAGCGTGTTGCCGGTGCCCAGGTCGCGCAGGTTGATCGACGCGACGTCGCCGCGCGCCGCGTTGGCGCTGCCGACCGTATTCTGGTCATTGAACTGGGTCGCCCCGATCTGCGGGATCGAACGGAAAAGTTCGTCGCCTGTGATCGCGCCAGTCGTCTCGATATCGTCCTCGGTCAGCACGGTGACGGGCAGGACATCGTCGACCTTCGCGCCCTTGATCTGCGAGCCGGTTACGACGATTTCCTGCTGCGGCGGAGCATATTCCGGCGCGCGTTCGGCCGCCGCAACGGGCGGATTGGCCGTCGATGCCTGCGCCACGGCTCCAGCGGTTACGACGAACGAGCCGCCGCTCGTTTCGCGCAGCGTCAGGCTCGAACCCTTGAGGAGCGTGCGATAGGCGGAGCGAGCGGTAAAGCGGCCCTTCAGCGCGGGCGCCGTCCGCCCCTCGACGGCCGATCCTGCAAATACGACGTTGCTGTCGGTCTGGGCTGCGACGGCGCGAAGCGACCGCGCAAGCGCCTGTTGAGGAAGATCGATATTATATTCGGTCTGTTCGCGCGCCTCGGCCACATTTGCAGCGATGGCGACCATTGCGCTGCAGGCACCCAACATAGCCTTCGAGATCATAGTTTCGCCCCCTTGTGGCGCCGCGATTGTCGCATCCGCCTTCAACCTTTCAGACGTCGAAAGCGTCCAAATCCGACACAGAGATGAAATAAAAAATTGGCTGGGGCCACAGCGCGCAATTAAATTACGGATTTGCCTGACATATTTTTTACCGGCGCGTCAGCAGCAGGCGGCTGTCCGACCGCTCGACGCGCAGGTCGTGAAGGGCCGCCACGGCGTGAGCAAATTCGGCGGTGTCGTTGGTCGCGAAAACGCCCGACACCGTAAGCCCGCCGAGGCGCGGGTCGGCAAGCTCGATATGCTGCCCGCCATATCGTCCGAGTTCGGTGAGCGCCGCCGACAAACTCGTCTCGTCGAACACGATCTGGCCCCGCCGCCACGCCGTCGCGGCCTCTGCCGATGTTCGCGTCACGACTTCGGGGGATTGGGCGGCGGCCATCAGCTGTTCGCCGGGGGCAAGGATGGTGGCCGTCGCGCGCGGAGCCGTACCCGCGTCCAAAGTGTCGACGCGCACCTTGCCCGACAACAGGATCACGGCGACGGAATCCCCTGTCTTGCGGACAATGAAACTGGTCCCCAGCGCCGTAATCCGCTTGTTCCCGGCTTTGACCGTGAAGGGGCGCCGTGCATTGTGCGCGACCTCGAACATTGCCTCGCCCTTGTCGAGCTGGACGCTTCGGGAGGCCTTGTCATAGTGGACTTTAAGCTTCGTGTCGGCGTTGAGCGCGATACGCGACCCGTCTTCAAGCGTGGCAACCTGTTGTTCGCCGACCACCGTCGAATAGGTTGTCGATCCGTCGATCAGGAACCACCCCGACACAAAGCACATGATCAGCAGCGATGCCGCCATCGCGAGTGCGCGGCCGTGCTCGACGAAGTGCCTGAAGCCAGACCTTGTGCGCGCGGGCGACAGGCTCGCCGCCAACAGTTCGGCGGCGCCCGGGATGATCGCCCACACGTCCATCGCGCGTTCGAACGACCGGCGGTGCGCGTCGTCGGCAAGCAGCCACGCCTTCAGCCCCGCTTCGGTCGAAGGCGTCCGTCCCGTCGATTCGAGCCGGGCGAGCCACGCCGTTGCCTCGGCGGCAATACGTTCCGATCGGTCGCGGCGCATCACCACTCGTCCATCCATTTCATCAATTGCAGCGTCGCCCGCGCAACCTGCTTTTCGACGGCTGCGACCGTCATCCCCTCATCGCGCGCAATGTCGGCAAAGGGCCGGTTGTCGAGCCGCCGCGCCAGCAGGATACGCCGCGTGCGTTCGGGAAGGCGCTCGAGCCCTTCCGATGCGCGGACAAGCCGCACCCGCTCTTCGACAATCTGCGCCGGGTCGGGCATCGCATCGGCGACGTCGCGCATTCCGTCCTGCGACGAAAAGGGCGACCGAAGGTTACGCCGCGCGCGGTCGATCGACAGGTTGATCGCTGCCTTCACAAGCAAGGCCTCGCGCGACTGCACATTGTGCGCGCTTTCATATTGTTCGAGCTTGATGAAAGCATCATGCACCAATTCATCGGCATCCTCGATTGGAACGCCGCGCCGCAGTACGGCACGCCTTGCTTTCGCCAACATGTCGACAAGGCTTGTCATGCGTCCCCGTGGTCCCCCCTCAGCCATTCAGACGAACGAGACGTCGAAAGCCGACATGCCGCGATGCGATCCGACCAATGGCGTCGCTTCCGTTATGCTCATTGGCGGAGAAAATCGCCGTCGCCAATATCCCTGATGATCTGCGCGCGAAGCAATCGGACCTGCGGTCGGAGCGTTTGGAGAGGAACGGCCGTCGCGGAACCCGCGCGGGGCTCGACCGTTTGCCTGAAGACCCCAGCGATCGATGGAGACCCGAATGGCCGACACGAAAATCTTCGCCCGCCTCAAGCAGGATCATGATCGTCATCGTGAGCTGCTCGAACGGATCGACGCCACCCACGGCGACAGCCCGGAGCGGGCAGCATTGTTCGAAAAATTTCGTGTCGAGGTGACGGCGCACGCGGCGTCGGAAGAAATGTCGCTCTATGCCGCGATGCTCGGCCGTTCGGACCTCCGCGACGAGGCGCAGCATAGCGTCGCCGAGCATAAGGAAATCGAGGATATGCTCACCGAGCTATACGAGATGGACTTCGGCTCGACCGGTTGGCTCACGCGCTTTCGCACCATGAAAGACCGCTACCTCCACCATATCGACGAAGAGGAGGAGGACATGTTCCCCGAAGCCGAGGACGGCCTGTCCCAAGCCCAGAAAAAAGAGATCGCGGAGATTTTCGCGAAAGAGAAGCCGAAGGAAAAGGCGAAGGCCGCCGCGGAGGAGCCCTCGAGCGAACACGCGCGCGAATAGCGCGGCGGCTCGACTTTCGGCGCGCGCCTCGCCATAGGCGCGCGCCATGAGCGACAGATTCGCCTTTTCGATCGCCGCGACCGACGGCGCCGCGCGCACGGGCACGATCCGGATGCGGCGCGGCGAGATTCGCACGCCCGCCTTCATGCCCGTCGGCACCGCCGCGACGGTGAAGGCGATGCGCCCCGCCGAGGTGCGCGCGACGGGAGCCGACATCATCCTCGGCAATACCTATCATCTGATGCTGCGCCCCGGCGCCGAACGGATGGCCCGGCTGGGCGGGCTCCATAATTTCATGGGGTGGGACCGGCCGATCCTGACCGACAGCGGCGGCTATCAGGTGATGAGCCTGTCGGCGCTCACCAAGCAGAGCGAAGAGGGCGTGGCGTTCAAGAGCCATCTCGACGGCTCGCGCCATATGCTTACGCCCGAGCGCTCGATGGAAATCCAGCGGCTGCTCGGCAGCGACATCGTGATGGCGTTCGACGAATGTCCGCCGAACGGCGTCGATGCAAAGCGTGCGGAAGCGAGCATGGAGCGTTCGATGCGCTGGGCGGCGCGCAGTCGCGCGGGTTTCGATGCGGGCGAGGAACATGCGGCGGGTGCGGCACTGTTCGGCATCCAGCAGGGATCGCTCGACGAAAAATTGCGCGCGCGTTCGGCTGCCGCGCTTATCGACATCGGTTTCGATGGCTATGCGATCGGCGGGCTCGCCGTGGGTGAAGGGCAGGAGGCGATGTTCGGCGTGCTCGACTATGCGCCCGGCCAGCTTCCCGCCGACAGGCCGCGCTATCTGATGGGCGTCGGCAAACCCGACGATCTGGTCGGCGCGGTCGCGCGCGGGGTCGACATGTTCGACTGCGTGCTGCCGACGCGGTCGGGGCGCAACGGGCAGGCCTTCACCTGGGAGGGGCCCGTCAACATCCGCAATGCCAAACATGCCGAGGATATGGGGCCGCTCGATGCGTCCTGCAGCTGTCCGGTCTGCACAAACTGGTCGCGCGCCTATCTGCACCACCTCGTCCGCGCCGGCGAGATGCTCGGCGCGATGCTGATGACGCAGCATAATCTGCATTTCTATCAGGATCTGATGCAGGCGATGCGCGATACCATCGCGGGGGGCCGTTTTGCGGCTTTCGCGTCGGACTTCGCCGCGCGCTATCGCAAATGATCAGCTGAGCTTGCCGAGCAGGTCGAGCATCGACTGCGGAATGCTTTCCTCAACGGCAGAATCATAGGCTCGGCGCAACGCGACGTTGACGTCGTGCGCCTTTCTGGTGACCTTCCTGTCACCTGTCTTGCCGGTCCGCTTGTTCGCTGACGAACCGGATTCAGATGACATATTCGAAGCAACCGCTGGTCATGGTCCCCCGTGCTAACTGTGGATAAACCAAACTGCAATGGTGCGTTTGTTCCTTCCGCATGAAACCAATTTGCGCTTAAATCGTTCCCGACAGGAGAAATTTTGCCGGGCTGGCGCCGACTTTTCGACGCGACGCCCGGATTTGCGTGTGTTTTGGGGCAGGCTCTGGCCTGGATCAGGAGGTAATCTATGTCATTGGGTCAGGCGATTGCGCCGCATCTTCCCTATCTGCGGCGCTATGGTCGTGCCATATCGGGAAGCCAGCAGCGCGGCGACGCGCTCGTGGCCCGCATTCTCGAAACGCTCGTCGCCGATCCGGGCGCGATCGACGAGGGCGCCGACCTGCGTATTCAGCTCTATCGCATGGTTCACGATAATTTCGCCCTGATGGCGGAAGAGGCGAATGCCGCGGAGGCAGCCCCCGCCGACGATATGGCGATTGCCGATGCCCGGCTGCGCCGCATCCCGTCGCTCGCGCGTCAGGCGCTGCTGCTCACGGCAGTCGAGGGGTTCGATGCCGAGGACACCGGCCGCATCATCGGCCGCGACGCCGGCGCCGTGCAGCGCTTGATCGCCGAAGCAACCGAAGAGATCGAACGCCAGACGCGCGCGCGCATCCTGATCATCGAGGATGAACCGATCATCGCAATGGACATCGAAATGATCGTCCGCGAACTCGGGCACGAGGTTGTCGCCGTGGCGACCACCCACGCCGAAGCCGTCGCCGAAGCGCAGAAGCACAAGCCAGGCCTCGTCCTCGCCGACATCCAGCTCGCCGACAACAGTTCGGGGATCGAGGCGGTGCAGGAAATCCTCTCCGACGTGAAACTGCCGGTCATCTTCATCACCGCCTTCCCCGAGCGGCTGCTCACCGGCGACCGGCCCGAACCGGCCTTCCTGCTCACCAAGCCCTATCAGCCCGCAACGCTGCGCGCCGCGATCGCGCAGGTGCTGTTCTTCGACGAGAGCACGGTTCCGGCCTGAGATTTCCTTCGCCATTGCGAGCGCAGCGAGGCAATCCGGAATGGACAAACCATCCTGGGCCGCTTTGCTGCGCCCGCAGCGAGCAGCTTTGGGTTGCGGCCTTGGGCCGGGCGCGCGATAGCGGCCTGCGATGACGTCCCAACGCCAATCGGCGCTCGACCGCCTGACCGCCAACGCGCCCTTCCTCGCGCGGCTTGCCGAGCTCAATCCCGGCGATGTGACGCGCTTTCTGACCGACGGCACCGACGCGGCGCTCGCGCAGATCGATTCTCCGGCAGTCGACGACAATATCATGGCGGCGCTGCGCCACTGGCGCGGGCAGGTCGCACTGCTGCTTGCGCTCGGCGACCTGTCGGGCGAGCATGATGTCGCGGCGACGACGCGTCACCTGTCGAACTTTGCCGATGCTGCGTGCGACGCCGCACTTGCTGCGGCCTTTGCCGAGCGCGTGCCGGACGAGGAGCCGCGCGGGCTGTCGGTAATCGCGCTCGGCAAACTCGGCAGCCACGAGCTCAATTACTCGTCCGACATCGACCCCATCCTGATCTTCGACCCCGAAACGCTGCCGCGCCGCGCGCGCGACGATCCCGACGAGGCTGCCGTACGGATCGCACGGCGGATGGTCGAAATTTTGTCGGCGCGCACCGCCGAGGGGCATGTGCTGCGCGTCGACCTGCGCCTTCGCCCGCACCCCGAAGTGACGCCGATCGTGCTGCCGGTGAACGCCGCGATCTCCTATTATGAATCGCAGGCGCTCGCGTGGGAGCAGGCGGCATTTATCCGCTCGCGCGCGTCGGCGGGCGACCGCGCGCTCGGGCAACATTTCCTTGGCGCAATCCAGCCCTTCATCTGGCGCCGCAGCCTCGATTTCCGTCAGCTCAAGGAAATCGGAGCGATGAGCGACCGCATTCGCGACCATTTCTCGCAAGGACAGGCGCTCGGCCCCGGCTATGACCTCAAGCGCGGGCGTGGCGGGATTCGCGAAATCGAATTTTTCGCGCAGGTCCACCAGCTCATCTACGGCGGACGCGAGCCAGCACTGCGCGCGCCCGCGACGGTCGACGCGCTTGCCGCGCTCGCTTCGGCGGGGCGGATCGACAGCGATGTCGCTGCGCGCCTCGCGGACCATTATGCGCTGCTGCGGCGGATCGAGCATCGGCTGCAGATGGTCGAGGATCAGCAAACCCACAGCCTGCCGGTTCAAACCGCCGCGCTCGACGGCGTCGCGCGGCTCGACGGGCTGGCCGACGGCGCCGCGCTGCTCGCGCTGCTCGAGCCAGTGGTTGCCGACGTCGGCTCCTGTTACGACCGCCTCGTCGCCGAACGCGCGGCGCCGAGTGGCGCTTTGCCGCACGACGAGGGCGAACTGGCGCCGCAACTCGCGGCGGCAGGCTTCGATCCGCCCGCCGCCGCGCTCCGCACGATCGCCGAATGGCGCGGTGGCAAGCTGCGCGCGCTGCGAAGCAGCGCCGCGGTCGAGGCGCTGGAAACCGTGCTTCCAGAGCTGGTGCGCGCGCTGGGGGCGGCACCCGACCCCGACGCCGCACTCACGCGCTTCGACAAGCTCGTCGCGGGACTGCCGAGCGCGGTCAATTTCTTTCATCTTCTCGCCGCCAACCCCGCGCTTGCGCGGATCGCGACGCGCATCCTGTCGCTTGCACCGACGCTGGCCGACGCGCTCGCGGTGCGCGTCGATCTGATCGAGGGGCTCATCGACGCGCATGCTTTCGATGCTCCCGCGACGCGCGACGCGCTTTTCGTCGAATGGGCGCCGGGGCTCGCGGGTCTCGATTACGAACAATTGCTCGACCGCGTGCGCGACCGCGTGGGCGAGCGGCGTTTCGCCTATGGTGTCCAGCTCATCGCCGGGTCGACCGATCCGCTCGATGTCGCGCGCGGCTATGCCGATCTTGCAGAGGCGGCCCTGCAGTTGCTCGCCGATGCGACGGTCGCCGAATTTCGTGCGGCGCACGGCGTCGTGCCGGACAGCGAATTGGTGATCCTCGCGCTTGGACGGCTCGGTGGGTGCGCGCTTACCCATGCGTCCGATCTCGACCTGATCTACCTCTTCACCGGCGACCATCTCGCCGATTCGGACGGCGCGCGTCCGCTCGGTGCGTCCACTTATTACAACCGTCTCGCGCAGCGCGTGACCGCGGCACTCTCGGTCCCGACGGCAGCGGGCAAGCTCTATGACGTCGACACGCGGCTACGCCCGCAGGGCGCGCAGGGGCCGCTCGTCGTGACGCTCGACAGCTTCGAACGCTATCAGCGCGAGGAAGCCTGGACGTGGGAACATATGGCGCTGCTCCGCGCGCGGCCGGTTTACGGGTCGGACGAAGCGCGCACAGAGGTCGAGCGCATCATTCGCGAGGTGCTGGCCAGGCCCCGCGACCCCAATTCGGTCGGGCGCGACGCTGCGGAGATGCGGGCGAAGATGGCCGCGCACAAGCCGCCCAAAGGACCGCTCGACGTAAAGGGCGGACCCGGCGGGCTCGTCGACCTCGAATTCGCGATGCAATATGTCCAGCTGACGCGCGGGCAGGGGCATGACCCGCATCTCGGCACCGCGCTCACCGTGCTGGTCGAGGCCGGCCTTGCCCCACGCACGATCCCGCAAGCGCACGACCTCCTCACGCGGATGCTCGTCATGCTGCGCCTGACCGCGCCCGACGGTGAACCCGCGACCCCGGCCGCGCGCCGCCTTGTCGCGGAAGCGTGCGGACAGTCCGACTGGACCCAATTGCTTGCCGCGCACGATGCGGCGCGGCAGGAGGTCGGCAATTGGTGGGCGTCGATTCGCCCCGACGATATGGAAAAGGAGCGCGAGAAATGAGCGGATTGACCATCGGAGACGCGATTCCGGCCGTCAAGCTGGCCGACGCCGACGGCGCGATGATCGACCTCGCCGCGATGAAGGGGGCGCCGCTGATCGTTTATTTCTATCCCAAGGCCGATACGCCGGGCTGCACGACCGAGGCGCAGGACTTCACGCGGCTCGCGCCCGACTTCGCACATTTGGGCGCGCAGGTGCTCGCCGTATCGCGCGACGCGCCGGCAAAGCTCTGCAAGTTTCGCGACAAATATGGCCTCACCGTGCGGCTCGCCTCCGACGAGGATGGTGCCGTGTGCGAAGCCTTTGGAACCTGGGTCGAGAAGAAGAATTACGGGCGCACCTATATGGGCATCGAACGCTCGACCTTCCTCTTCGACCGCGATGGCAAGCTCGCGAAAGAGTGGCGCAAGGTCCGCGTGAAGGGCCATGCCGATGCGGTGCTGGAGGCGGCGAAGGCGCTTTGACCGAGCATGCCCATTCGCCTGCCATTCCGTTCGCGCGACGCGAACCGTTTGGGGAAAGAGGCGGGATGCCGGTGACCACCCTTGGCGAAGCCGCGCGCGCGGTCCTGCTGACGGCGGACCCGCACGACAAGCGCCGTGCGGCGCGCGCATTTGCGCGGGCATGGCGGCAGGGCGCGCTTGCGCACCGCTGCGACGTCGCGATGCCCGATCAGCCCGCCTGGCCCGACCGGCCCGAGTTGCTTTCGCCTGCACACATGCCGCGGCGGCGCAAGGGCGGGTCCGAGCGCGGCCGGATCGCGATGCTCCACGCGCTCGCGCATATCGAATTTGTCGCGATCGACCTCGCCGTCGATCTCGTCGGTCGCTTTGGCGGCGAATTTCCGCGCGGCTTCGTCGACGACTGGATCGGCGTCGCGGCCGACGAAGCGATGCATTTTGCGCTTCTCGACCGCCGGTTGCGCGCGTTCGGCAGCCATTATGGCGCGCTTCCTGCGCATGCAGGATTGTGGGAAGCCGCCGCCGCGACGGCCGATGACGCGCTCGCGCGGCTCGCGATCGTGCCGATGGTGCTCGAAGCGCGCGGGCTGGACGTCACGCCGGCGATGATCGAGCGCTTTCGCGGCGTCGGCGACGCGGCGTCGGCGAAAATTCTTGAACGAATCTATAGGGATGAGGTGCGCCACGTGAGCGCGGGGACGCGCTGGTTCGGCTGGATGTGCGACGAACGGGGATTCAACGCCGTTGAAACGTGGCAAAGCCTCGTAAAATCGCGGTTTCGCGGGCAACTGAAGCCGCCGTTCAACGACTCAGCGCGTCACAACGCCGGTTTAACGCAAGAATACTACGCTGTTATTGCTTCATAAGGATTGGCACAGCACACAGGCTCTCGCGGGGGATGAGCAATCATCCAAGGCAAGAAAAACCAGCGCCAAGGCCCTTTTCGGGACCTTGGTGACTAGGACAACGCGGGGTCGTTACGTGATAAACACTCTTCTGATGCAGAAGTTGCAACAAGGTGCGTTTCTCTGTGCCGCCGCCCTTTTCTGGGCCGCCACGCCAGCAGCGATCGCTGCAGAGAATAGCGCCAATGCCGGGGTCGTCGTTCCCGACGAACCCGATGATGACGAATTTACCGCCGGCGTTCCGTCGGCCAGCGAAGACAGCGAAGCGCGCGCGGTGTTCCAGGCGTGGAAACGCCTCGATACCGGCCTTGCCGCAAGCATTGGTGTTTCGGTGCCGTCGCGCCGCCCGATCGAGCAAATGTCGCTGTCATCCTCCTACGGCATGCGTGTCCATCCGATCACGGGCAGGGTCGCGCGCCACAATGGCATCGACATTCCGGCGCCGCACGGCACACCGATCTATGCCACCGCCGACGGCATCGTCGGCCGCGCGCAGCGCCTTGGCGGCTACGGCAATTATGTTGAAATCGAACATGGCAACGCGATCCAGACGCGCTACGGCCATATGTCGTCGTACATCGTGAAGTCCGGTCAGCAGGTCAAGAAGGGCGAAATTATCGGCTATGTCGGTTCGACCGGCCGCTCGACCGGCAATCATCTCCATTATGAAGTCCGCATCGAGGGCGCACCGGTCAATCCGATGCCCTTCGTCCGGTCGGACCAGATGGCAATCGCCGCGCTGACGGGGGACAACAGCGCAATGGGCGGTCCCGAGGAATAAGCTCTTTAGGGTCGGAGAGGAGCGAGGGCGCCCAACGGCAATGCCGGGGCGCCCTTTTCATTTGGCGCAGGCGCCTTATCTTGCAGTCATGAGCACCGACATCAGCCTTTCCTCCGCTGCCGCAGCGCGCGTCCGCTGGATTGCCGAACGGCAAGGCGCCGCCGAGCCTGCGCTGCGCCTCGCCGTCGATGGCGGCGGCTGTTCGGGTTTCACCTATCGTTTCGGCCTCGCCGACAGCATCGACGCCGACGATCTGGTGACCGAGACCGATGGCGTCAAGCTTGTGGTCGATTCGGTCAGCATCGACCTCGTGCGCGGCTGCATCGTCGATTTCGTCGACTCGCTCGGCGGCTCGTCGTTCAAGGTCGAAAATCCCAACGCCGCCGCGGGTTGCGGTTGCGGGTCGAGTTTCTCCATCTGACGCCTTTCGAAGCGCGCCGCATCCTGCCATAGCGGGCACATGAAAGTCGCGACCTTCAATATCAACGGGATCAAGGCGCGCCTGCCGCGCCTCGTCGAATGGCTGGAGGAAACCCGGCCCGATGTCGCCTGCCTTCAGGAACTGAAGTCGAGCGACGAAACCATGCCGGTCAAGGAAATCGAGGCGGCGGGCTATGGCTTTCTCTATCATGGGCAAAAGGGGTTCAATGGCGTCGCAATCCTCGCCCGCGATGCACAGCCTGTCGAGATCCAGCGCGGCCTTGCGGGCGAGGCCGAAGACGAACAATCGCGTTACCTCGAGGCCGACGTCGACGGCATCCGCGTGGCATCGATCTATCTTCCCAACGGCAATCCCCAGCCGGGGCCGAAATTCGATTACAAGCTGCGCTGGATGGCGCGGTTGCGCGAGCGCGCGAAGGCGCTGCTCGCATCCGAAATCCCGACCGTGCTTGCGGGCGACTATAATGTCATCCCGCACGACGACGATGTCTGGGACCCGCGCGCGATGGCGAGCGACGCCTTGATGCAGCCCGAATCGCGCGATGCCTATTTCCGCCTGCTCGGCGATGGCTGGACCGACGCGCTGCGCAGCCGTCACCCCGCGGGCGGGGTGTGGACCTTCTGGGACTATCAGGCGGGCGGCTGGCAACGCGACCACGGCTTTCGCATCGACCATCTGCTGCTCAGCCCCGCGATGGCCGACCGGCTTGTCGACGCGCAGGTCGACAAGGATCATCGCGGCCGCGAAAAGGCGAGCGACCACGCGCCGACGTGGGCGAGCTTTCGCTAGACGCGATCAGGCGTCGGGATAAAGCGTCGTCATCACCCGTTTCGGGTCGAGCGCGTAGTGATGGGCAACTGCCTCGGCAATCACGCTTTCGAGGTTTCGCGTCGGCCTGAGGTCGCGCCCCTCGTAACGCGAAGCAGGCGCCAGCCCCGGCCAGTCGGCGACCACCGTCCCGCCGTGCGCCAGTGCGCCGCCGAGGAACATTGCGCTCGACGCGGTTCCGTGATCGGTGCCGCCGGTGCCGTTGACCTCGACCGTCCGGCCGAACTCGGTCGCGACAATCACCAGCGTGTCGTTCCACGCCGTGCCCAGGCCGGTTTGCAGCGCCGCGACGAGCTGGTCGAGCCCGCGCAACTGCGCTGCAAGGCGCCCGCGCTGCCCGCTGTGCGTGTCCCAGCCGCCCGTTTCGACCATCATCACGCGCGCGCCGTCGGCAGGCTGCATCAGCGACGCGGCAAGCTTGCCAAGGTCGGCGCCGTTGCGCCCGTTGTTGCCGCCGATGTCGCCCGCCAGTTCCTGCGTCTTGACCGCGCTGTCCCATAGTGGGTGAAGCAGCGGGTCGTCGGCGTAAAGTGCAGACAACCGCGCAATCAGGTCGGCATCGGCTTGCGGCAACCGGCTCGGCGCATAGGTGCCGACCGGGAAGCGACCGCGCAGCGCGAGCGGGACCGCGGCGGCGATCGCCAGTGCCTCGCGCTCGGCATCGGGGAGCAGGGTGAGCATCCGACCGACCCATCCGTCCTCGCGTCCATAGGGCCGCGCCCCGCCACCTTCGAGCATGTTCTGCCCGTCGAAATGCGACCGGTCGCGATAGGCGGTCGCGACGGCGTGCGCAAAATGCGCCTGCTTTGCTCCGTAAAGCGTCGCGGTGTTCGCGAGCGCCGGATGCAGTGTGAACATCGCATCGAGCTTGGCGCCGTCCGCGGTCTCGTCGGCGAGCGCCTTGCGCGCGGAGGCAAAGGCGGGGTCGCCGGTGGGGGCGAGCGTTGCAAGCCCGTCGGCGGCTCCGCGCTGGATTATGAAAACGAGCCGTCGGGTCGTTCCGGCGGCGGCATAGGCGAAGCGCGGCGTGGCCGCGGCGGCGGCGGCGATGCCCAGGCCCGAAACCAGCAGCGAGCGGCGCGAGAATCTCATCGGCTATCTCCGCAAAAAGGCCGGGCTGGCGAAGAGCATCGCCATCCCCTGGCCGGGGCTGTCGGCGCGTGCGATCGCCGTTTCGGTTTCGGTCGTCAGCGCGTCGGCGAGAATCAGGGGCGCGAGGCGGCGCGCGTCGACGCGGTCGCCGATCCGCCCCGCGATCCGGCTCGCGAGTTCGACGCGCTGCATCAGCGCCGCCGATCCCGCCCAGGTCGCGACAAGATCGGCATAGCCCGCGGGCGATCCCGGGCGCCACAGCGGCTGGCCGAGCTGGTTGAACATTGCTGCGACATTCTGGCGCTCCCCGAGCGCGGGCAGTTTCAGCGCGCGCATCACCGACACCGACCAGTCCCACGGCGACTTGAACATCGCGGTGTCGGCGGCCCACGGCTCGGGCGACGCGACAAGCGTGCGATAAAGCGAGCGAAGGTCGCCGCCGCTCCTGCGGAAATCCTCCGCCAGCCGGTCGACGAGCGACTGCGGCGGCGTGTCGCCGGTGAAATGGCGCGCAATTTTGGTCGCGATATGTGTCGCGGTCGCAGGATGCACCGCGAGGTCGCGCAGCACCGCTTCGGCCTGTCGCGCCCCGGTGTCGGGATAGGATTTGCCGAGGATTGTCTGGCTGCCGGGCTGATGCAGCGGGGCGATGAACACCGTCTCCCCCGGCCGCGCGTCAGCGGGCATCAGTCGCTGGCCCGCGCCGCGCCCCAGGCCGCTCACCGTTACCCCGGTAAGCGCCTTGGCGAACGACGTGACGTCCGCTTGCGTATAGCCGCTGCGCACGCCGAGCGTGTGGAGTTCGAGGATCTCGCGCGCCAGATTCTCGTTGAGTCCCGGCGCTTGCCGCCGACCCCGGCCGCGCATCCGCGTCGCGAGCGCGCTGTCGGGGCCAAAGCTTTGCGCCTGGTCGAGATAGAGGAGCATCGCCGGATGGCGCACCGCCGCGATCAGCAGGTCGGCGAACTTGCCCATGATATTCGGGCGGATTGCCTCGAACTCGTAATTGCCGGCGAAACCGATCACCGGCAGCTTGTCCGCCGATACGGCAAAATGGTTCGACCAGAAATGGACCAGCCGCTCGGCAAAGGGAGTCGGGCTGGCAACGGCAGCGGTCAGCCGTGCGCTCGCCGCGTCGACATAATGGCGGCGGATGTCGGAGCGCGACAGGCGCTCAACCTCAGGATCGGCACCTTCAGGTGTCGGGGCCCGCGCTTCTGCCTCGCGCATGGCGCGGCGGTCGGCGAAATAGTCGACATAGGCGGCGGCGACAGCCTCGCGTCCGGCAAGCGCGGCGATGGGCGCGGGTGCAGGGTCGAATTGGGCAAGCTGGCGCGTCAGCCAGTCGCGGGGGTCGCCGATTGCCGGGTCGTCATAGCGGCGCCCGAGACCGAAGCGGTTGGCGGCAAGATATTGGACAGCCATGCATCAGCCTTTCTCGAAAGCCGTGCCAGCATGTCCGCGCTTTGTCGCAAATTTGTGCCAGCGGATCAGCCGAGTGACTTGTCGTAAATCTGGTACACCCGGTTTACGCGCGCTTCGATCGCGTCGGCAACCGCCTTCATCCCCTGATTGTCGTCGAGCACCCAGCCGATGTCGCCCCGCGTGGCGCCGTAATCGCGTACGGCGTCGCGGCGGATAAACTCGATCATCATGAAGGCCAGCGTGCTCGCCATGCGGCTGTTCTGCAATTTCTTGACGACGCCCATCAACGGGACGCGGAGCCGGCGGCTCTTGGGCTTGTGCAGCCACCAGAGCAGCTTCGCCCAATGAAAGGGGAGAAGCGAGCCGTTCATGTCGATCAGCAGCTCGTTGATGTCGGGGAGGACGATCATGAAGGCGACGGGTTCGCCGTCGACCTCGGCGATGCGGATCAGGTCCTCGAACACCAGCGCCTTCAGCTTCTTGCCGACGTGCGCGATTTCGGAGTCGGTCAAGGGCACGAAACCCCAATTGTCCGACCAGGCGTCGTTCAATATGCCCATGATGAGCGCGGCCTCGGCATCGAACCGGCGCTTGTCGACGCGCCGGACGCGGATACGTGCATTTTTCTCCCCCGCCGCGACGATGCGCTCGACGATCGGAGGGAAGCCATCGACGATGTCGACCGCATAGTTGAGCAATTGCTTGGCCGGGCGATAGCCTGCGGCTTCGACCCAGCCGCGATAGAGCGGGCTGTTGTGGCCGAGCATGATCGTCGGCGCCTCGGCAAAGCCCTCGATCAGCAGCCCCGGCTCGTCCCACACCGATATCGACAGCGGCCCCAGCGCGCGGTGCATTCCCTGCGCGCGCAGCCAGTCCTCGGCCGCCGCGAACAGGGCAGCGGCAACCTCTTCATCCTCGGCCTCGAGGAGCCCCCAATTGCCGGTCCCCGGCCCCATGCCCTGTTCGGCAGGCTGCGCGAGCGCGAGCGCGTCGATATGCGCCGAAATGCGTCCGACCGTGCGCTCGCCGCGGCGGGCGAGGAAAAGCTGCGCCTTGCCATGTTCGAACCAGGGATTCTTGCCGGGCGTCAGCAGGTCGAACACCTCGTTCTTCAGCGGCGGAACCCATGCCGGGTCGCCGCGATTGAGCCGATAGGCAAGCTCTACGAACTCGCGCTTGTCGGCCTTGTTTTCGACGCGGCGGATGGTGATCGGACCTTCGCTGTGTGCGGCCATACCTGTTATCCCGTTGCAACTGCCCTATATTGGTCGCGCCGCATTAGGGCATCTGTGCGGCGGTGGCGACCCGCATTTGGCCATCTTGCTGCCACGAAATCATGGTGAAGGCACCGGCTATGACTGTCATGACTCCCACTGCCGAGCGCGCCGCCGCACCCGCTGCGGCGCAGCCCGCGCGCAAGGCCGCGATTGCCGACGACATGGCGATGATCCGCGCCGCGTCGGAACTGACGCGCGACCTCGTGCAGCCGAGTGCGCGTATCTATTGGACCGATTTCCTTGCCTCGGCCTTCATTGGCTATGCCGGTGTGGCGGCGGCGATCTTTGCGCCGACGACGGCGTGGATGCTCGCCGCGGCGCTCGTCGCGGTGCTCGCGCTCTACCGTGCGGGCAGCTTCATCCACGAAATCACGCATATCCGCAAAAATGCGCTGCCGGGCTTTCGCTTGGGGTGGAACCTGCTCGTCGGCGTGCCGATGCTCATCCCCTCCTTCATGTACGAAGGCATCCATTCGACGCACCACAACCGCACCAAATATGGCACGGTCGAGGACCCTGAATATCTGCCGCTCGCGCTGATGAAGCCGTGGACGGTGCCGCTGTTCGTGGTCGCTGCGGCCTTCGCGCCGCTGGCGCTGATCGTCCGCTATGCGGTGCTGACGCCGCTGTCCTTCCTCGTTCCGCCGCTGCGCAAGCTGGTGCGCGAGCGCTATTCGGGGCTGATCATCAACCCGATGTTCCGCCGCCGTGCGGCCGAGGGCGAGTTTCGCCGCCAATGGGCGTGGCAGGAGGGCGGCGCCTGGGCATGGTCGACCCTGCTCGTCGCCGCGGGGCTGTTCGGCTGGGTGCCGCTGCGCGCGCTGCTGATCTTTGGCGCGATCGCGTCGGCGAGCATCGTGCTCAACCAGATTCGCACGCTCGTCGCGCATCTGTGGGAAAATGACGGCGAGGTGCTGACCGTGACCGGCCAGTTCCTCGACAGCGTCAACGTCCCGCCGCCGGGCCTGCTGCCCGAACTTTGGGCACCGGTCGGGCTGCGTTATCACGCACTCCATCACCTGCTGCCCGGCGTCCCCTATCACGCGCTTCCCGAAGCGCACCGCCGCCTCAAGGCCGCGCTGCCCGACGATTCGCAATATCACAAGGCGAACTACAAGGGGCTGCCGGGGCTGGTCGCAAAGCTGCTCGCGGGTTCGGCCAAGGGCGCGGCGGCCTGAGCCGAACCGGCAGGAATTTGTCGGTTTTGGGGTGGGGAGCTGCTGCTAAATCCTCCCTGTGGCGAAGCCATGGGGAGGGGGACCGCTCGCGAAGCGAGGGGTGGAGGGGCCGCGACGTTGCGCGATTAGCCCCTCCGTCAGCCCTGCGGGCTGCCACCTCCCCATGCCTGCGGCACAGGGAGGATCTGATGGCCGCAACCGGTCGCTACCAGACATTCGTCATCCCGGCGAAGGCCGGGATCTCACCCTAACGGTTTAACGCACCGGCGAGATCCCGGCCTCCGCCGGGATGACGAAATATCAACGTCGGCAATTGGCCGCTTTCCAACATTCCTATGTCCGTTCGTGTCGAGCGAAGTCGAGACACCCATCGACACCGCGCCTGCCCCGATGGGTATTTCGACTTCGCCCGATGCGAACGGGAACGCGTTGCTGTTGTGCCAGCAACCGGTCGCAAGCCGCCTTGCGACAACCCTATTCCTCGGTCCGTATCAAGATCGTCTCGCCGATCAGCGCGAAGAGGATGAACGGCCCCCACGCCGCCAGAAACGGCGAATATGCCCCCAGATCACCCATCGCGAGCGCGAAATTGTCGGCGACGAAATAGGCGAAGCCCAGCGCCATTCCCAGGATCGCGCGCACGAACAGCTTGCCCGAGCGCGCAAGACCGAAGGCCGCGACCGCGCCGAGGAGCGGCATCAGGATCGCCGACAGCGGTCCCGAAATCTTGTGCCACAATATGCCCTTGAGCGCATCGACCGGCCGGCCCGCAGCCTCGAGGTCGGCGATGGCGCTGCGCAGCTCGAGAAAGGTCAGCGCGTCGCCGTCGACCTGCGCCAGCGTGAACTGGTCGGGCCGCACGCCTTTTGCCGCGACGATCGTGCCAAGCTCGGTCACCGTGCCCGATCGCCGCTCGAACCTTTTGGCGTTGGCAAGCTCCCATCCGCCCGCGACCGCCCGCGCGCTGTCGGCGGTGAGCATCGACGACAACACGCCCTGCACACGCTGGTAAATCTTGACCTTGCCGAGCCGGACCGTGTCGCCATCGATCGTGACGCTGCCCGCATTGATCAGATCGTCGCCCGCGCGCACCCAGATATTGGTCCGCGTGCCGTCGTCGCGCGGCACCTCGGCATATTGGACCTTTTGCCAAGCGCTGAGCGAGGCGTTGGCGCGCGCGACGATGCGCTCGTTGAAGGCGAAGCTGATCGCCGCGACGAGCAGCGCGGCGAGGAACAGCGGCGCGAGCACCTGGTGCGCCGACATGCCCGCCGCCTTCATCGATACGACCTCGCTGTTCTGGTTCAGCGTAATCAGCGTCAGGATGGTTCCGAGCAGCACCGAAAAGGGCAGGAAAGTCTCGATAATCTGCGGCAGGCGCAGGCCGACATAGCGCCACACCTCGGCGTCGCCATTGCCCGCGACCGCCAGTATCTTCCCGCTCTCGCCGAGCAGGTCGAGCGTCTGGAGGATCAGCACGAGGGCGAAAAGAATGGCGAAGCTGCGGGTGAGGAACAGCCGCCCGACATACAGCGCCATCGTGCGCGAGGGAAAGAAATGAAGCTGGTGCATCAGGCGGACCGCTGCTTGCGCTGGAACAGCCGGGCAAAGGCGCGAATCTTCTGTCCCGCCTTTGCCGCAACGCGCTCGAGCGCGCCGATCGGCTGGCCGCCCGGAACATGCGCGACGGTGTAGTACATCCACACCGCGAGCGCCGCGAACAGCAGGAACGGCACCCACAGCGCGATCAGCGGATCGACCGTCCCGCGAGCGCCCAGATCCTCGGCATATTGGTTGATCTTGTGCTGCGTCACGAGCAGCACGATCGACAGGAAAACGCCGAGCGACGAGGTCGAGCGCTTGGGCGGGATCGCGAGCGCGACCGCGATCAACGGGATCAGGAACATCGACATGACCTCGACGATGCGGAAATGGAAATTGGCGCGCGATTCGAGCCGCGTCTGGAGCGTCTCGCGCTCGTCCTTGCCGACGACGAACAGCTCGGGAATCGTCAATTCGCGGTCGGCGCCGCCGCGCAGCCGGAACGCCTCGATCTTGGGGAGCGGGATCGGCAGGTCGTGGCTGTCGAAGGTCAGCACCCGCGGCACCGGGAATTTGGGCGATTCATGGATCAACACGCCCTGCGACAGGCGCAGGATGATCGTGTTCGGATCGTCGGTCGCAAGGAATTGCCCGCGCGAGGCGGTCGCCGACACCGTCTGGCCGTCGCGATTCTCGCCGCGCACGAAGATGCCGGCGAGGCGGCGCCCCTCGTCGTGGCTCTCTTCGATACGCAGCGTCATGCGGTCGCCGAGCTTGGTGAACTCGCCGACCTTGATCGACGCGCCGAGCGCGCCCGACCGCAGCTCGAACTGCAAGCCTTCATAGGCATAGCGTGCATAGGGCTGGATGAATCCGACGATGGCGAGGTTGAGCGCCGCGAGCGCGATCGCATAGGCATAGGGCACGCGCATCAGCCGGTTGAACCCCATGCCGACGCCTTTCAGAACGTCGAGTTCGCTCGATGTCGCGAGGCGGCGAAAGGCGAGCAGGATGCCGAGCATCAGCCCGATCGGGATGCCGAGCGACAGATATTCGGGGATAAGATTGGCGAGCATGCGCCACACGACGCTGACCGGTCCGCCTTCTGTCGCGACGAAATCGAACAGGCGCAGCATCTTTTCGAGGACGAGCAGCATCGCCGACAGCACGAGCGTGCCGAGCATGGGGAAGAAGATGAGCCGCGCGATATAACGGTCGATGGCGGGTAGCTTATTCAATCTTTCGTCGCCCCATCACCATGTTTTGGCCGCAAATGTTTCCGATATGCCGAGTCAAGGGCGACAGGGACCCATGCCAGCCTTGAAGCTGGCGTGGCTATAGCCTCTGGAGGTTTTGAGGTCATGTCGAAAATTTTTCTCGCCGGACTGCTCGCTGCCGGTGCTGCCGGAGCGCTGATCGCGCCCGTCGCGGCGCAGGGCGCCACTCTCGGCCCGGCGGCCGCGCTCTGCAACAGCAACGCCACCGCCGTCCTCGTCGATGTGCGCGGGTTCAAGCAGAATACGGGCACATTGCGCGTCCAGATTTACGGTGCGGACCGCAACTATCTCGAAAAGCGCAAATGGCTCGAACGTGTTGATATTCCGGTATCGAAATCGGGCAATATGCAGGTGTGCGTACCGGTCAAGGCGCCGGGCAACTATGTCGTGTCGGTCCGCCATGACCTCAACGGCAATGGCAAGTCGGACAAGAGCGACGGCGGCGGCCTGTCGGGCAACCCCGACATGAAGCTCACCGACTTCATCTTCAAGCGGAAGCCGAAGCTGGCAGCGGTCAGCTTTGCGGTGGGCGCGACGACCAAGCGTATCCCCGTCACGTTGAATTATATCAACGGGCTCTCTTTCGATCCGGTGGATTAGGGGGAGCGGTGGCCAGCGTCGCGCTACTTTCCAATCCGCGATCGACGGGGAATCGCGCTCTGCTTCCCCGCGTGCGCGAATATTGCGCGGCGCACCCCGACATTTTTCACTATGAGGTCGAGGACGTCGACCAGATCGGCGAGGCGATCCGCACGATTGCGATGGTCAGCCCGCGCGTCGTCGCGATCAACGGCGGCGACGGCACGGTTCAGGCCGCGCTGACCGAGCTTTACTCGGGCGGTCATTTCGGCGGGACGCCGCCGCCGGTCGCAGTGCTGCCCAATGGCAAGACGAACCTGATCGCACTCGACCTCGGTGCCGAGGGCGATCCGATCAAGGCGCTCGAACGCGTTGTCGAGCTGGTCGAAGCCGGCGCGATCGACGACCATGTCATCGAACGCCAGCTCATTGCGCTCGACCGCGGCGGCGGTGGCCGGCCGGTGCTGGGGATGTTCCTCGGCGGCGCTTACCTTGCCGATGTGATGCTCTATTGCCGGCACCGCATCTATCCGCTCGGGCTGCCGAACGGCGTGTCGCATTTCCTTGCCGCGATCCTCGGGCTGTTTGCGATCATCTTCGGCCTTGGCGGCGGCCGTCTGCCTCCCAAGCCCGAGCCGATGACCGTGTCGCTGGTCCGGCAGGGCGAGTTCAAGGGCAAATTTTCGCTGCTCATCGTCACCACGCTCGAGAAATTGCTGCTGAGCATCCGAACGAGCGAAGCCTATGGCACCAACGGCCATATGAAGCTGCTCGCGACCGAAAGCAGCTTTGGCGCGCTGTTCCGCATGCTGCGCGCGACCTGGCGCGGCACGCTCGGGCAAAAGCCGCTCGATGGCGTGCATTTCCAGCAGGGCGACGAAATCCGTATCGAAGGCGCGCGCTCGAACGTCATCCTCGATGGCGAGATATTCGAGGCAAAGAATGGCAAGCCGATCATCCTGACTTCGACCCAGCCGGTGCCTTTCCTGCGCCTCGCCGCCTGAGCTATTGTCGGGGCGCCCGTCATGAATTCATTGCCCGAACTGGTCCGCGGCGAGCTGTCGCACCCCGTCGACCCGCGCGTAACCGCGATGGCGGCGGCGATTGCGGCCGAATATCCCGGCAGCGCGCGCGCGGTGCTTTTTTATGGAAGCTGCCTGCGCGAAAGCGAACTCGACGGGCTGATGCTCGATTTCTATCTGATCGTGTCCGATTATGGCGACGCCTATGACCGGCGCTGGCTGGCCGCCGCGAACCGGCTGATCCCGCCCAACGTCTTTCCTTTCCAGCATGGCGGGCTGGTCGCGAAATATGCCGTACTCAGCGAGGCCGACTTCCACCGTCTCAACGGGCCAGAGACGCGCAACGTGTCGGTGTGGGCGCGCTTTGCCCAGCCGTCGCGCATCGTGTGGGCCGTCGACGACACCGCGCGCGACAAAGCCGTTGCGGCAATATCGCGTGCCGCGCCGACCTTGCTGACGGCGGCAGGCCGGGTTGCGAGCGAAGCGCCGCTCGACTGGTGGCGCCGCGCCTTTTCGCTCACCTATTCGGCCGAGCTGCGCGCCGAGCGCCAAGGCCGTGCGCAGTCGGTGGTCGACGCCGATCCCGATCGATACCGCCGCTTCGCCGACGCCGCGATCGCCGCGGTTCCGGCGCGCGCGGCGGGGGGCGGCTGGGCGCGGCGGCGTATCGAGGGCAAGGCGCTCAGCATCGTGCGGCTCGCCAAGGCGGCCTTCACCTATGCGGGCGGGATCGACTATCTCGCATGGAAGATCAACCGGCATGCCGGCACCAAGATCGAGATCAAGCCGTGGCAACGGCGCTGGCCGCTCCTCGCCGCGTTGACGCTCGTTCCGCGCCTGATGCGAAGCGGCGCCATTCGCTGAAGGAAAGAGGGCGGCGTTCAGCTCGCGAGCTGATGGTCCGCAACGCGCCGCTCGCTGGCGCGGCGGATCGCCTGATCGAGTCCGCTCAGCGTGAAGGGTTTGCGCAAGACATCGTGGTCGCCGAAGCTCGCTTCTTCGGCGGCATCGCCCGCAAAACCCGTCAGGAACAGCACCGACAGGTCGGGCCAGCGCTTCTTCAGCCGCGCGACAAGCTCGGGACCGGTCAGTCCGGGCATCAGCACGTCGGTGAGCACGAGGTCGAACCCGCCCTTCTTTTCGACGAGCGCTTCGGCATCGAGTGGATCGGGGCAGGCGACGACCCGGTGGCCCAATTCGTCGACGGCATCGACCGTCGCGGTAAGGACGCGCGGATCGTCCTCGACGACCAGGATGTCGAGCGGGTTGGACGGCGCGATCGCGGCGACCGGCGCCGTCATCTTGCGTCCCGCATCGGCCGCTTCGCCGCGCTGGGCGACGGGGAGCAGCATCGCGACGCTCGTCCCTTCGCCTTCGGTCGAATGGATTTGCACCTCGCCCCCCGACTGGCGGCAAAAGGCAAAGACCTGGCTCATGCCCAGGCCGGTGCCCTGGCCCGCGGGTTTGGTGGTGTAAAAGGGATCGAACACGCGTTCGAGCACTTCGGGCGACATGCCGCACCCGGTGTCGATGACCTGCACGGCGAGCGCTGCGGCGCCATCGCGCTGGTCGCAGCGCGTGCGGATCGTCAGCGTGCCGTGCCCGTCCATCGCGTCGCGCGCATTGACCGCGAGGTTGAGCAGCGCATTTTCGAACTGCTGCCGGTCGATCCAGCTCGCAAGCTCCCCCGCCTCGAGGTCGAGGGTCAGCGCGATGCGGTCGCCGATCGTCCGCTCGATCAGCTCGGCAAAGCCGGTGATGCACGCGTCGATCTGGGTCATTTCGGGCCGCGCCGATTCCGACCGTGCAAAGGCCAGCAGGCGGCGCGTCAGGTCGGCAGCGCGGTTGGCGCCGTCAAGCGCATTGGCAAGGTGACGCTTCGCCTTGTCGGGCTCGTCGGGAAGCCAGCGCTGCGCAAGCTCGAGCCCGCCGACGACGACCGCGAGCATATTGTTGAAGTCGTGCGCGATGCCCCCGGTGAGCTGGCCGACCGCCTCCATTTTTTGCGCCTGGCGAAGCTGCGCCTCGGCGGCGATACGCTCCGACATTTCATTGCGCAGCGCGCTGTTCGCTTCCGCCAGTTCGACCGTCCGTTCCTCGACCGCGGCTTCGAGCTGCGTCGCACGCTCGGTTTCGGCAAGCTGTTCGCGCCGTGCCAGTCGCCGCTCGCTGATCGCGCGGATGAGCGAGATCGTCGCGCCGATCGCGAGCACCGCCGCCGCCGCGCCGAGCAGCGAGAAGAGCAGGATCGCGCGGTTGAGGTCCGCCCGGTCGGCCGCCGCGCCGCGGATGCGGTCGCGTAGCAGCGTGCGTTCGTTCTCGATGATCCGGGTGAGCAGCTTGTCGATGCGGTTCAGGCCGTCGTCGTGGCCCGCGGCGTGATATTTCGAGATTGCGGCGACGGTCTGGTTATAGTTGGCGCTGAGCGCGGCGTCGCCGAGCTGGGCGCCGCGGCTGTTCAGCTCCGCGGTCAGTTGCTCGACGAGTGCTGCCTGCTGCGGGTTGTCGCGGACATTGCGCTGCAATTGCGTCAATATTTGCCGCGCGCGCGCCCATTGATATTCATAGATGCGCCCGTCTTCCTTCTGCAGCCCCACCGCAAAGCGGCCGAGCGCCGCCTCGGCGCGGCCGAGCGCCGCGTCGACCGAGCGCGTCTGCGAGATGACCTCGAGGCTCTGCGACTGCCAGCCGAGCGAGCGATCATAATTGTCGTTGGCGCGCGACAGCAGCATCACGAGCGCGCCGACCGCGCCGATCAGCACCGCGCCCAGCGCAATCGTCAGCCATAAACGGAAACGCTCGCGGCGACCCTCGGCCTCGTTATCCAGATCCCTCTCGAACACACTGAAGGTTTAGCCGAATTTGGACAAAAGGACCAAGCAGCGAAGCGGCCTGCGGCGGCGCGGCGCCTCGATTCGGCGCGAAAAGGAATCCGCTGGTCGGCGTGGGCGCTCGATTCAGCCGATAATGCCGACGCGCTTGCCCGCGCGCTCGAAGCGGCCGAGGATCTCGCCGACCTGTTCGCTCGAATGTTCGGCGCACAGCGAACAGCGCAGCAATGTCATCCCTGCGGGGGTCGCCGGCGGGCGCGCAAGGTTGACGTAAAGCCCTTCCTCCAGCAGCGCTTCCCACATCATCGCGCCCTTTTCGAGGTCGGGCATGATGACGGCGATGATCGCCGATTGCGGCTCGTCGGTGCCGAGCGTGAAGCCCAGATCCTTGAGGCCCTTGTGGAGCGTCTTCGAATTTTCCCACAGATGCGCGCGCTTGTTGCTCCCGTGCATCAGCTTGCGGATGCTCGTCGCCGCGGTCGCGACGACGCTGGGCGGAAGCGAGGCGGTGAACACATAGGGGCGGCAGAC
>Ga0208794_1000329_pt1 | contig 34454 bp, 29 predicted proteins | sample 32_taG_FD_184106 | JGI IMG/M metagenome (GOLD analysis project Ga0208794, IMG submission 184106) | Marine viral communities from the Gulf of Mexico - 32_GoM_OMZ_CsCl metaG (SPAdes) (version 2) | ecosystem: Environmental > Aquatic > Marine > Oceanic | place: Atlantic Ocean: Gulf of Mexico... | reverse complement strand
ACCTAAACCTAAGATAATGTCATTTGATATTGAAGTAAACTCTAAAGTAATCAGTCAAATGCCTAAAGCAACTAGACCTGAAGACAAGGTATTTCAGATATCATGTGTATTTAGACAAGGTGATGTAGAGAAAAAATATCTACTGAGTTTAGGAAATCCATCTCAGAATATTGTGGGTCATGATGTTACCATATTGTCATATCATAATAGTGAATATAGTCTTATTCACGGTTGGGTTGATTTGATAAAGAAAGAAAATCCACATATTATAGCAGGATATAATATTTTATGTTTCGATGTTCCTTATCTTTACAATAGGGTATTTTCTCAACAACTTGGGTTAAAGAAATTTATGAAACAAGGTTTTAAAACCGACCAACAGGATAAAATGACGAAAATCAAATGGTCTTCTACAGCTTTCAAAAACCAAGAATTCGAGTTCATTGATGCTGAAGGTCGTATCTATATTGATTTATTACCGTTGGTACAGAGAGACTTCAAGTTTAGTAATTATAAACTCAAAACAATTTCCGAATACTTTATAGGTGAAACCAAAGACCCTCTTTCAGTAAAGGGTATTTTCAAGTGCTACAGATTGGGTATAGAAGGTGCTGAATATGAACAATATTCATTGAAAGCACAAAATGCTATGGGTGTAGTTGGTAAATATTGTGTTCAAGATAGTGTTCTCGTATTGAATTTGATTGATAAATTAAAATCTTGGGTAGGGTTGACAGAAATGGCTAAAACATGTAATGTTCCCATTTTTTCACTGTATACACAAGGTCAACAAATACGAGTATTCTCACAAGTGTATAAATACTGTCACGATAATAATATTATTGTTGAAAGGAATGCTTATCAAACAAAGGAGGGTGAAAGTTATTTAGGAGCATATGTATTTGAACCTAAACCAGGTGATTATGAAGACGTCGTACCTATGGATTTCGCTTCACTTTACCCAACAACCATAATTGCTTATAACATTGATTATCACACTTGGGTTAAGGATAATGATCCTATATCAGATTACAAGTGTCATGTTTTTGAATGGGAAGACCACCAAGGATGTGAACATGATCCTGTTGTTAAAAAGAGGATATTTCTCACTGAAAAAATCAAGGAAATGGAGAAGGAAATCAAAAAAGTTCGTGAACGTAGAGATTCAATAAAAACACAAAAGAAAAAGAAGGAAATTCAAGAGAAGATAAACGAAATGGTTGAAAAGGTGAAACCATATAGAGATGAAAGGTCAAAACTTGTATCACAGAATGCTAAAATATTTATGTGTGAAAAACGAAAGTTTCGGTTTCTTAAAGAACCAAAAGGTGTTATACCCACCATCCTTGAAAATCTATTGACGGCTCGTAAGAATACAAGAACGGAGATGAAAAAAATTAAAAAGGATGGTCAGGGTGGATGGGAAACTCTACACGATGTTTTAGATAAGAGACAGTTGGCCTACAAGGTGAGTTGTAATTCGATGTATGGAGCTATGGGTGTAAGAAAAGGGTATTTACCTTTTATGCCTGGTGCTATGTGTACCACCTTTATGGGAAGACAGAATATCGCAAAGGCAGCGAAACTACTACAGGACGAACACAATGGAGACATCGTGTACGGGGATACAGATTCATGTTATGTTCAGTTTCCCTTGATGAGGGGAAAATCTTCCCAAGAACTTTGGGACCACTGTTTAGATGTAGCCGAAAAGGTATCATCAACATACCCCAAACCTATGAAGTTAGAGTTTGAGGAGGCTATATATAGTTTCTTTTTCATCTTGACAAAAAAGCGGTATATGTATAGACAGTGTGGTAGAGATGGTATTGTAAGTGATAAGATTGGTAAAAAGGGTGTTTTATTGGCTAGGAGAGATAATAGTAAGGTGGTGAGGGATATTTATGAAGGGTTGATTAATCTTGTTGCAGATAAATCGAAACCTAAGGATATTATGTTATGGGTTATTGATAAAATCAATGGGATTTGTAATGGTTCTTTACACTGTAAAGATTTCATCATTACCAAATCTGTGGGTTCTGTTAGTAAAGATGGTAATGGTGATTGGATTTTATCGAAACATGAAGATGGTGGTTGGAAAATTGGTGATTATAAAGTAAAGAAACCAACCGACGATGATTTGGAAAAGAAAGGAGTATCCCTTCATGAATATTATCTCCAGTCATTTCCAGCCCAAGTCCAACTTGCTGAAAAAATAAGAAGAAGGGGATTGAGAGTTGATACAGGTAGTAGAATAGAATATGTAATAACTAATCCTGATTGTCATTCAGACAAACAATTTAACAAAATAGAAAGTGTTGATTATTACCGTCAACATAACAATATAGTAAAGATAGATTATTTATGGTATGTAAAGGCTTTAACAGTATCGTTAGACCAAGTATTGGATATTGTATTGAAACCACTAGGGTTGAAGAATTTCACAACGGAACAATATAAATATAGATTGAAAGGACATAGAGCTGTTGTTAATAGTATCAAAGACTTACATAGACCAAACATAATATTTCCAAAAGAGAAAAAGGTGAAAATGGTTGAAAAAAAATGAATTATTAATGGTATTCCATTTTCTTTATATAATAAAATTCTAAACTATTTCAAGAAGAAAGTTTATACAAAAGTGAAAATGTCCAAAGAAATGTGTTGTATTAGACATTGTCTTTCCAGACGTATTGAAGAACCCGCTAATATCAAAACGATAATGGACTGGTTTAAACATTTACCATATTGTCAACTTCATTATAATGAAATATATAATAGTACACGTTTTTCTAATATGTTGAAAAACAAGTATAAAGACAGGTATACATTATAATCTTATTTTTAATTATACAAACATTCATTTGAGGAGAAAACCTCTTTAAAAAACATCCAAATTGAAAGAGGTTAAAATCCTCTTCTTTTCACGTGATTAGTTTAAAATATTTATTTTAAAAACTATAAATTAAATGAAGAAAGTTATGTATTCTTTTTTACCAGAATATCCTTTTCAGGAAGAAAAGACATTAAGTGAATTTAATAAAGAAATACAGGGGAAAAGGGAGTTTTCTGAACTTAGTATACCCAAAGTGGAAATTCTTCCAAGTACACTAGGTGAACCTCTGAAACATCAGAAATTATTATCTAGATATTTATCTGATGTTACACCGTATAATGGGTTACTGCTTTACCATGAAATGGGAACAGGAAAAACATGTTCGTCTGTACAAATAAGTGAAACTTTATTGAATAGTAAGAGTGATTTTAAAGGTTGTCTTTATGTTTCACGAAACAAAGGGTTAAATGAAAACTTCATCAATGAATTGATTTTCCGTTGTACCAAAGGACAATATAAACCAGAAGGATGGGATAGAATGAGTGTTACGGAACGAGGAAAAAATATAAATAAGAAGATTAAAGGTATTTATACAACACAAACATATGAAGTATTTTCTAAAAAAATACAAAGGTTATCTAATGAGAATTTACGAAAACAATGGGATAATAAACTTATTATTATAGATGAAGTTCAGAATCTAAGATTGAAGGAAAAGGGTGGTGGTATTGAAACTTATAAAAATTTCTGGGAATTTCTACACAGTCTTAAACATAGTAAAATATTACTTCTTTCAGGAACCCCAATGAAAAATACATCCAGTGAATTCGCATCGGTGATGAATTTATTATTACCAGAAAATGAACAATTACCTATTGATAAAAAGTTTGACCGTATTGTATGGAAGGATGGTTATAATAAAATATCATCCGAAGGAGTTTCTGTATTGGAAAAAGCAATAAAAGGTAGAGTTTCATATTTAGAATCACAAAAACCTGAAAATGTAAAGAGAATTGATAAAGGGGTTAAAGTAAAAGGTGTACAAGGATTTAAAGTTGTTCCCAGTATAATGTCTAAATTCCAATCTAAGTATTATATGGAAGCATGGAAAAGTGACAAGATATCAAAAGGTGTTTATGATAAATCAAGACAAGCATCGTTATTTGTATTCCCAGATGGAACATGGGGTACTGCTGGTATTGGAAAATATATAAAAGAAATAAAAAGTGCAGGAGTATTGAAAGGATATTCATTAACTCCTGAATTTAGAAAAGAATTGAACACTAAAGGGACGGAAAAAGAGAAATTAATGGCTATTAGAAAGTTTTCAAGTAAATATGCCGATTCTATACAGGATATTTTGGAAAACACACGTAATGGTAAGACAACATTTGTTTACAATGAATTTGTTTCTGGTGGTGGATTACTATTATTTGCGGAACTTTTAAAATTATTTGGGTGGTCACGATGGAGTGGTAGAGAACAAGAGGAAAAAACATTTATATTGTTAACTGGTTTAACCCCTTCTGGACAAATAAAACAACTTATAAATAGATTTAATAAACCTGATAATGTAAATGGGAAATTTATTCAAGTTGTATTGGGTTCTAGAGCAATTTCCGAAGGTTATACATTTAAAAATGTTCAAGCACAAGATATACAGACACCGTGGTTTAATTATTCTGACACTAAACAAGTATTGGGTAGAGTTTTTAGATTAGGATCTCATAATGCTTTACTTCAGAAAAAGGACACGGTTGAGATAGAAACATATCACCGTGTTTCTATATTAGGTAGTATAGATAACAAAGATAGTATAGAACTGAATATGTATAAACTAGCATCAAGTAAAGAAGAACAAATTCAGAAAATAAAAGAATTTGTAAAAACACACTCGTTCGATTGTGATTTTTTCAGAAAAAGAAATATGCCTTCTTTCTGTGAAGGTCAAGAGAACACACAGAAAGATGAAGTTGATACATCTAATTTGGATTTATTATATTATGACATTGTCAAAACAATCAATAAAATAACTCCTTTACTGGAAAAGTGTTGGGAAATTACTATATCTGAATTAATGGAAAAACTCCCTAAACATTCACAATTCAATATCATTAAAGCAATTGCTTTAATGGTCTCTGATAAATATATCGTCATAAACAAAAATATTCCCTGTTATGTTTTTACACAAGGTGAAAAAGTTTATCTCGGTAAAACTACATTACCTATAAATGAATATAATGATCGTATATACACCCAAAAAGTTACAGGTACACTATCATTAAAATCAGATGATTTACAACAACTAATTCCTTCTATAGAAAAAGAACGTGAAAGTAAAATATTAGAGGATTTCTGTAAAGGTGATACTAATAAATTACCTCTTCTTCAGTTAAATACACAAGCAAAATTGTTTCAAAGTGCTGTTTTAGTAAATAAACCTAAAATCCCTGAACTAAAGAAAGTATTATTGGATAAGTTTTCTGATATGTATTCTATTATCGATGGTGTTAAAGTTCATTGGATTCTATATCCAAAAATATATTATTATTCACAATCTGAAAAAATGTGGTTGGAGGGAGATTCTAAACTGAAGAAAAAAATAGACACTGAGCTAGAAAAAGAAAAAGATAAGTTTGAAAATAATCCATATGGTTATTATGGACAAGAAAATCCTAAAACTAAAGAGTTCTGTATAAGAGATGTTTCACAAAAGAAGGAAATGAAAAAACATAAAAGAACATCTGGTAGAGTTTGTACCACTTTACCAAAGAAAAAATTATTAGATATCATAGTGAATAATTTAAAGATCCCACCTCCTGCAGAAGATGATAAATGGAAAAAAATACAAGAAGGTTCAGATGAAGATACACTAAAAAAATTACAATCTAGTAGATATTTACAGAATACGAAAAAGAAAGACGCTAAAATAGCTCTTTATTGGTCTGAACAAAAAACAGACGATATATGTGTTATTGTAAAAGAATGGTTTGAAAAGAACCGTCTTCTCTCTAAAGATATTGGTTGTGGTAAACTGGGAAAAGTTAAAATTTAAAGACAAAAATACTTTAGTATAGAATTGATAATATGACCGACGTTATGTTAGATTTAGAAACTTTAGATACAAAACCTACTTCTGTTATTTTAACAATAGGTGCTATTCGTTTTAATAGAGAAAAACGTCTAAAACCTCTTAAACAGTGTGATACATTCTATAGAAAGATTGAAATAGAAAAACAAAAAGATGAAGGGTTTACGTCATCTCAACTTACAGAACAATGGTGGAATCGTCAAGACGAAGATGTTAGGGAAGAAGCTTTAGGGGGTAAAGACCGAGTTGAACTTAAAAAAGCTCTTGAAGATTTTGTCAAGTGGTGGAACGATACCGGTAATGTCGATAAACAATGTGTTTGGGGTAACGGTAGTAGTTTCGACTGTCCAATAATGGAAAATGCTTTTGATCATTATGATATACCTACACCTTGGAATTTTTGGAACGTAAGAGATTTAAGAACTTTATTAGATATAACAGGTACTCGTCCATCATTACATAAAAGTGGAAAACATAATGCTCTGAAAGACTGTTATAGACAAATATTTGATTTTTATAATGCATGTTATGAGTTAAACAGAGTTTATATTTAATATAAAAATGTTTACTCCTTCTAATTCAGATATTATAAAAATTGCATACTCTACATATTCAACATTTAAAGATGCAAACTGTTATTATAATAAAGAAATGGTTAACCATAAGGAAATTTTAAGTAGATTAAAATTCATAGGAAAGATTGAAAAGGGAAATAAAATCAACACAAAACATATATATGTTCAAAATGACAGTTTCTTCACTGCATTCTCTAGAACTTTTCTACGACAAGATAATCGATGGAATACTGTAACATTTATTCAAGAAACAATATTTCGTGGTTTTGAGATACTAGATACATATGAACGTTCTTCTAAACCTGATGAAAAATCATTATGTACTCATATTATTAAAGACTTGAAAAAATGCAAAGATGGTATCAACAACATTAAATCTACCTATATAGCAGACACAAAATTCTGTTGTGATATGGATACTATTCTAATACTAGTTTCATCTAAACTAGATTCTATAATGAAAAAATATCCAGAACTTGAACTTGAAACCGACAGTGATGATAGTGACTGAATAAAAAAATGAGATTTTATAACTAAATTGGTTATAAAATGTTAATCGGTAAAACAAAATGACTCTAAAGATTCCAAATCTAACATTAAGTAAATTTAACAAAATTATAGACTGGGTTTTGAACCCAGTTCCATACTTCAAAAAGGCAAAAAATATTAACAACGAAAAATTCTTTGCTGATAAAAAGAGAAAAGCAGAAAAAGATGAAAAAGAATGGGGATGTGACATGATAGGGAAACGTACTGGAAATTGGACTACTACATTGAGTGAAGATTTTACAAAAATTGTTCTAACTCTATTAGGATATAAGAATATAACTAAACCTAAAAAAAAAGACAAATTGGAACCTGATTGGGAGACATCTGATTTTATGGTTGAAGTTAAATGTGAAACATGGTGTGTTGGAGGGACGGCAGGTGAAAAAGTTATTGCAGTACCAATGAAATACCGTAATGTTCCTAAACTTTATGGAAAACCATTAAAAATAATTTTACTTGCCTATACTGAATATGATTTTACTCATGGAAATACACCTGTTTTCGGAAAACGTGATGTCTTATTAGAAGAAGACGTACAAAAATGGAAAAGTCGTGGTATTGAATTCGTTAAAATGTCCGATTTAATTAAACAATTAAAGGAAAAAGTATCAGATGATGAAATAGAAAACTTCTTAAAGAAAAGAATGAGTGAACAAAGAGAAGGGGAAAGGATGAATAAAGAAAGAAAAATAAAACCTTTTGTGAAATGGGTTGGTGGTAAAAGTAAACTTATAGATACAATAGCAACTAAATTTCCTAGGGAGATTAATAATTATAGAGAACCATTTTTAGGAGGTGGTAGTGTTTTATTAAAGATACTCCAAATGAAACAGGATGGTGTTATTAACATAAAAGGTAAAGTTTACGCTTACGATGAAAATAAAATATTAATTCAGTTATATAAACAAGTACAAAACAATTTAGAATATTTATGTAACCGGTATAACGAACTTGTTAAAGAATATTGTGATATCGAGAATTTATCAATAAGAAATGAGGTGGAAGTGGAGAACAAGGATGGTAATAAAGATACGAAAAAAGAAAAAGCTAACGTAAATCCAAATGAAACTGAAAAATTACAATCAAAGGAAAACTATTATTATTATATTAGAAATACCTACAACTCAATGTCCGGTGAGTGTGTAGATAAACCAGCATACTTTTTATTTCTCAATAAAACAGGATTTAGGGGAATGTATAGAGAATGTAAAAATGGATTCAACATACCGTTTGGTAATTATAAGACACCACCAGAAGTATTAGAAACACAACTACAAAAAATCAAAGAATTGATTAAAGATGTCAAGTTTGAATCATGTGATTTCACAAAATCATTGTCTTGTATTGAAGAAAACGATTACATCTATTTGGACCCTCCTTACTATCCTGTCAATGAAAATTCGTTCGTACAATACAATAAAAATGGTTTCACCCAAAAACAACACATGGAATTATTCGATATGATTAACAATTTTCACGATAGTGTAAACTGGACACTCTCCAATTTCAATACGAATAAAGTTATAGACTGTTTTCAAAAATATAATATAGAATGTATAAATGTTCGTCATACCATAAACTCTATAGACCCTAGTAAAAAAGCCAAAGAAGTATTGATTTATAATTAACTTCTACTTAATCACTGTTTAAAAATTTACTACTATAAAATAAACACTATAATTATGGTTTATATAGCATCATTTGATATCGGAAAGAAGAATTTTGCCTTCTACGTTGAAAATTTACCCTCTAAAGAGATAGAGGGATGGAATAAAAACAAAGTACCAATAAAGAATAGATACTACAAAGATGGAACGATGACAGAAGAATGGAAATCAATTGTTGATGAAATTTGTTTTTCAGGTGAACCTGTTCTTTCTAAAAACTATGATTTGACAGAGGGTGAAGATATAAAAACAATCAATCGAACCGTTTATAATAATATGTACAAGGTATTGGATCTCCATAAAGATATTTGGGAAAAGTGTTCTTACTTTGTTATAGAAAAACAAATGTCATGGGCAAAGTCACATAACACAATGGCTCTAAAACTAGGACAACATTGTTACTCATACTTTTGTATGAATTACAAACATAGTACTATACTGGAATTTCCAGCTTATCACAAAACGCAAGTTCTAGGTGCTGAAAAAATACAAACTGAACGAAACGGTGTTGTGAAATATAAATCAATGGATAAACCATCCAGAAAGAAATGGGCGGTGGAAAAAGCTCTGGAAATTGTATCTTCTAGAGGTGATACAGTACTCTTGGAATTATTTTCTGAAAGTAAAAAGAAAGATGATATAGCTGACACTGTCTTACAATTACAAGCATTTAAAGTCTTAAACAGACTTGATTTATAATAAGATTTTAATATTAAACCAATATTAAAATTTACTCTATATTTATATTACGTTAGTGTTATTTTGTAACAAAAATGATTTAATTGAATACACTGTGTATTAACAATACAAACTATTGAAAACAAATCGAAAATGGAAGTTTTATATTGTAATGATTGTTTCACTCACGTGGAAAAGAAAAAGATTAAACTACATCAAAAAACAAAAACGTGTTCTCGTTATAGAAAGGTGACATTTAGATGTGATTGTTCTTTTGAAACTAAAGGGTTGAAGAATATACAAAATCATCTTTATGAATGTAAGTATTCTGTAGAACAACAAGAGGAACGAGTTGTGAAAGAAAAAAATAGTTATATTGTTAATAAGGAACAATATGACTTGTTGGAGGAATTGAAGATGCAATTGAAGATGGAAGTAACAAAGAATAAAATCTTTCATAATATTATTAATAATAACACCAATATAAATGTAGATAATATAATGGTTATTGATGGTAATGTTATGAAAATATTTGATAAAGAAAACAGTATAAATCCTAGTATATTCTATAACAATGAAAAAATACCAGAACAAGAAGTACCTTGTTATGTTAAACCATCTGATGAAGAACTTGATGCTGAAATTGCCGTGGAGTTGTCAGAACTTGTTGATTCAGAATGTGAGAAAAATATAAATACAGTTGACAAAGAACTGAATGAATTAGTTGAACTTGTGAATGAACATGAAGAAAGTGGTAAGGATGAGAAGGATGAGAAGAGTGATGAAGGTGAAAAAGAAAGTGAGAAGGATGAAAAGGATGAAAAGGAAAAAGAAAGTGGTAAGGATGAAAAGGATGAAGAAGGTGAAAAGTGTATGAACTTGACACGGAGAGTAATGATAAGAGATATAGATATAGATAAACATTTAGATGAATTACCGGGGTGGCAAGATGGAATGGAAGAATTTAAACAACTTAATATGTTAAAACCAGTTAATATTGATAATGATCCTCTATATGAAGGTTCACCCAGACGTAAAAAAGAAAAAAATCCAATTCAAACATTATGGAGAGTACCTAAAGAAAGGAAAGATGTGTTCAAAACGCCTATTGTTGGTATTTGGAAAAACGCACCAAAAGAACAATGGACTTCAAAATCACCTATTCCTAAACATCTTTGTAAAAGTCCAAAACCTATGCCTTTAAAACGTAATAATATTAAATACACATTAACAACTAAAATGATTACAGGTACTGTAAGTGAAGAGAAAAGTGTTGAACAATGGAGAAAAGAATGTAGAAAGATTGATAACAATATTCGTAAATTTAGTTCTGATTATTACAATGAAATACATGTGATAAAAGATAAATTATTCAAGTATATAACAGTTCTTAAAAATAGTAGTTGTATCGATTTTGATTTCATTTGTAATTTGTTATATAAAATCACCGAATTGAGAATACAATTGTTACCTTGTATGACAAAGGATGATTATATTGTAATGGTAAAGGCACAGATAGATATGTTTCAACATATATTTGAGAAGAAAGGTTTAAAACCAAAAGAATATGAGAAAGCTATAAATCTATATGGTTTATCACAGTGGGAATCCATGAGAATAGAATATAAAGACTACGAACAAACTCCTGTTTTTAATGGTGAAAGTAAGTATTTAGATGCTCATTATTATTTACAAAAATATTATCCTAAGAAATATGTTATTTTTAATGTTGAACAAATATTCTATGATATATCCTGTGATTTGATTTCTTGTGTCAGCACTCCAGAGGCATTTTTAGAATATGTTTTAGTTAATCGTTATGGATTTGACAATATAGTATATTTACCAAGGAGTGATTTACCAGTTGTTAATGAAGTTTCATATGGAGATAAGACTGTTTATAGTTTTTATACACTTCAGAAAATAGCAGATTGTGGAACAAGATTATGGACACTTGATAGAAGACTAGACAATGCGATTGAATATTTATCCACTAATATATGTAGTCAACTTGTATATGAATTCAAGAAACATTATGCTAATATCATGTATTCCAATTCTCACAGATATTCTGAAAACTGGAAACGTAACTCATATAACATGATAAATTACATGAAAAAAATACTAGAATATATTATGATATTCTGTCAACCAAAAGTTTTCCGTATGATTATTCATAACATAATTTTAGAAAAGGGTGTTTATAAACCGAGCGTTAAAGATAGATTTCATGGAAGTAATGACTCTGAAGAATCCCTTGTAAATATAGAAGAAGAGGAAAGTGATTTTTATTATTTACAAGATACATTGGAAAAAATTTGGCGTGATATTAAACTGAGTGAGGTCAGAAAAGAAATATCAGAAATGGTATATATAGAACGTTATAAGGACGCCTATGATTATAAATTATATAAATTAGCATATTTATAAAAAAATGAAAATTTAAAGTATCAACATGATACTAATAAGATAAATTATCTAACAATGTTGACAAGAAGTAAGACTCGAATGATGACTGAAAAGAATACTATTCTATCGATGACTTTTGATAGCGATAGTGATGAATCTTATTATCCTTCAAGTGAAAGTGAATATGAAGAAAGTGATGAAGAAAACGAAAAATGTCATAAATGTGTAAGAAAACTTACTTTTGAAAGTGAAGATGACGAGGGAGATTATGATGATGAAGATGACGAGGGAGATTATGATGATGAAGATGAAGATGAGGGAGATTATGATGATGAAGATGAAGATGAGGGAGAAGGAAAAAGAATTGTATTGAATATAGAAGATGTAATAGATAAAATTGTAAAAAAGAAAAAAACGTCTGAAATCGATATACAGAATTTATTATTGGATGAAGAAGATTTTATTATTGTATCTACTATAAAAGATGCTTTAAAGAAAAAACATCCTGAATCGAATATTGAATTGAATAATATAATCAAACACATGAAGGAGAATTTGCCTAATATTTTAGATATATTAAATATGCCTATTGATATTAACTCTAAATGTGAATTGTTTGAATTGTTTGAAGTTTTATTGAATACAGAACCTGGAACACTTGAGTTTATAAAACTCAAGAACCATTTGGTTAAAAAATGTAGCACCTACAAGAAAGAAATAAAGGATAAATATAGTTATAATGAAGAAGAAGTGCAATGGATGAAAGAAGAAGAGGAAAAAATCAAGAATGTATCTGGGGTGTTGAGTAAAAAGTATAAAATTCTTTCAATGAATACTAATATTCATAACAAAGAGATAATTTATAGAAAATATAATGAGTTACAACACGCTGTTGATTTTGATGAAGAACATTCAAAGATGAAAAACTGGCTTGATATCGTTTTAGATTATCCATGGGGAATAGAAAAAAAATGGCCTGAAAAGACCAATGATATAAAAACATTTATAATTGAAGCTTCAAAAAAATTAGACGATGAACTATACGGAATGGAAAAAGTTAAGGAACATATATTAATTTTCTTGATGAATAAAATACTGTATCCGGAAAAATATCGATACAGTTTGGGTCTTTTAGGAGAACCTGGGACAGGAAAAACAACTATATCAAAGGTGATAAGTGAGTTATTGGATATAGGTTTTGAACAAATTAGTTTCGGTGGAATGGATCGTTCAGAATATATGAAAGGTCATGATTATACATATGTAGGTTCTCAACCTGGTATGTTGGTAAAGTCTATTATTAAAATGGGACATACAAATGGTGTTATACTACTAGATGAATATGATAAGATAACTCCAGGTGGTTCTTTAGCAAACACAATGTTACATATAACAGACCCTAGTCAAAATAAAGATTTTAAAGATAATTATATGAATGACTTATCTATTGATTTAAGTAAAATATGGTTTATATACTCTATGAATAATTTGCCACAAGATCCAGCTCTAAGAGATAGAATGTTTGTTGTTAAAGTTCCATCCTATAAGAATGAAGAACGGAAACATATTCTTACAAAATACATTTTACCCAAGATTTTGAAAAAGATGAACCTAGACGTAAATTCTATTATTTTATCAGATGATTGTGTTGAAGATATAGTGAGAAAGAATACTGGAATACGTTCTATCGAAAAACTCATTATGGACGTTGTTGATAAACTTATTTTCCTGAATAAGGTTCAAGATGATGATGGTGAAATATCATTCAATATATCTTTTAAATGTAAACAAAAGATATCATTCCCTTTGTTTGTAAAAAAAAAATTATTTAACCAAATCACAAAATCATACGATGACAACACGATGGAACAAATATCTAGGGAAAAACTGGCAACTATGTATACTTAGGATTTCTGTTTTTATTGAACGTATTCCTCTTCATGTTAAGACTTTTTATTCTAAAAAGAATAAAAAGTCATCAATACACATGGGTTAAATTCCCATTTTATATTATTGTTTTGGTGCACTTTCGTTTATTCGATTATAATTATCTGTTATCTTTTGTAGAAACACATCTGTAGGTTGACGAACCTTTTTATCTTTTACTAATTCTAAATCTATCTGACTTTTAAGGTCTAAATACTTATCCTCGAACATAGAATTATTGAAAAACCGTGTATTGAAATTAAAGATTGAATTAACACCACTTAGTAATCCACCCAATAAAATTAAATAGGTTGCAACATATGGAAAATCAAGTAATACTGTAGATTCAAGTGTAGATGTTATTATCGGTATCATTACACTTGGAACTGTTATCACCAGATGTAATATTTTATTTTTTCTGTAAAATGAATATTGTTGACTACTTTTATCTTGACATTCTATCGATATTTGTTTCAAAAAGTTCTCAGCTTCATCATTCCATTTCATTTCAGCACGAGTAATATCAGTATCTGTACTATCGGTTTCACTTTGTATAGATAATATAAGTGAATTTTCTTCCATTTTTTTTCTTTACAATATAATAAATGTCTTTTAAAATATTTAATACAGAATCTTTTCAAAAAGGTGTATCATCTTCGAATATTTCTGGAGGTGGAGGAAGTGGAGAAGACGATTCAAAGTTTGTATATGAAATAGGTGAAGATAAAACTTATACAACTATACAATCGGCAATAGATCAATATAATATTGATAGACCTGTAACAGTATATGGGATAACAGGCTCACCACTATTAATTGATAGATTAACAGCTATATTTAAAATATATCCAGGACAATATAAAGAAAATATATCAATACCTCTTAGATATTCTTTTCTAAAATTCATAGGGGTTGATTGGTCTAGACCAAATGTAGACAATCCTGTTTGGTTTGAAGGTACAGTAACAGTTGTCCCAGACTCTAACCCTTATATTCCTGATGGAGGACCACCACTTTACAATGGTCAAGTAATTTTCGAAAATATTTCTTTTATTCATACAAGTGTACAAACTGAAAATACTATAATTATTCCAAATTACGAGGGAGGCTCTGATGTAGGTATCGAAATTGAATTTGAAAGATGTTATATCAGAAACCAAAATATTACACTAGGAGATAATAACGAACATTCCTACAAGGGTTGCTATTTGATCAACAGTAAAATAGTATCAGATGGTTCCTCAAATGCTTACAAAACAAGATTAAATTTTTCGAACACGACTTTAGATAGCTTTACTATTGGTGATAATAAAATACGTAATTTGAATATTAATGATTGCGAGATATCAAGACCAACGGACCCTATAAAAATTTCAGGTGTATGTGACATAAAAAACAGTATTATTAAACAAGAGTCGTCTTTTAGCACGTTTACATTTGATAAAGCAATTAATGATTTAGATTCAATTGTAACTCCCACACTAAATATTTATAATAGTAATATAATATATTTAACAAATGATACTTTTATAGATATAAATGAAACTGGATACAATGGAATATATATAATAAATATTAATAACAACGTAATTACGAATTCAGGAGATACCAATCCAGTACCTTTGATGATATTGGATAATAATTCTAGTCCCACGGATGATTCCACTGTAACATTCATAAATAACACAATAATAAATAACGATAGTACAACAACTTATAACATAATTGAAACAGAAGAATCATATCCAAGTGGTGGAAATTTGACTGTTTTTTACTCATCGAATATATTATCTAGAGGGGTTGCTGCTACTATTTTCAAACCAGGTAGTTCGACTAAAATAACTCTAACACCGGGTGTTACCGTTACTGCATAATAACAATAATAAAAATGATTTTATATTAAGGATATCAACGATATAAAATCAACCAAACAACTATGTCTCAGAGAGTACAGAAAGAGGGAAAGCGATTTATTTCCACCAAGGAAAGAGAGTGGTTGGTGGATTTCATTCCTTTAAAGAAAGAAATACCTTATTCGACTGCATTGTCTATACAAAACAATCAAAAAAAGATATTTTTAGAGCAGTTTGATGGAATAAGGATTTATCCATTTATACTCCCCACCTTGAAGAATGAATTGGAACGTAATTATTGGAAATCATTGGTATCGGCTGGAGAATCTGTGGGTATATCGTGTGCACAAAGTATAGGAGAAAAACAGACACAACAGGTATTGAATAGTTTTCATACGTGTGGTCAATCTGAAAAGTTAATGACGGATGGAGTTCCACGTTTTCAAGAGATTATTAATTGTTCCAAGAAGCCGAAAAATATAACATTTGAAATACATCTTAAAGATGAGTTTAAGAAAATTTCTATTACCGAATTGAAAGATAATGTTGTAAAAAACAGAATAAAGGGGGTTTTAATGGAAGAGTTGGTGAAGGATGTATTTTTCTTTACTGATGAGTTTCCAGAAGAAAAATGGTATACCATATGGAATTTACTAAAATGGGGTGTAAAGAAGAAAAAGATGGATAAAAAATTCTCAGGGATGGTTAGATATCACTTGAATTTAGAGAGGTGTTATAAGTATAAAATTGATATGACTACCATTTCAAAGAGTATAAGGGAAAAATATGATGATTGTATAATAATACCATCGCCTCTAACCATTGGGGTGTTGGACGTATTCTGGTCTATGGAGAATATAAAACTAGACGATGAAAAATATGGTTATATAAATGAAGAAAATAAATATGGTATTTACTTGGAAGAAGTTGTTAATCCTTTAATACAATCCATCACAATATGTGGTATAAATACAATCGACGATATTTATTATCAGCGTAATCAAAACGGAGAATGGATTATTCAAGTGGGAGGTACTAAATGTTCTGTTGATACATATAGAGAAGTATTGGAATTGGATTTTATTGATATAAATAAAACAGTTTCAAGTTGTTTATGGCATATATATGATATATTAGGAATAGAAGCGTGTCGACAGTATATATTAAATGAATTAATGAATATTATGTCTGGAATCAATGGTTGTCATGCAAAATTATTAGTAGATAGAATGACACATAAAGGGACTTTATCGTCTATATCTAGATATACACTGAAGAAGGATACTTGTGGTCCTATTTCAAAAGCATCATTTGAAGAAACAATGGATAACTTCTTACAAGCTGGGGTTCTTGGTTCACAAGAACCTACTGACGGTCTTTCTGCTTCTGTTGTATGTGGTAAAAAAGCTAATCTAGGAACTGGATTTTTTGACTTGAAGATGATGTTAAATATATAAAAGTGATTTTTTACTATAATTTAAATTATTTTAAAGGTATATCAATCTAAAGTATCTACTAAGATAATAAAGATGAGTGACACTGAAAATCTTCTTAAAATCCAAGCCCTCATTGACGAACACAAGGAAACTATATCTGATGGTGAATACCTCAGTATGGTTAATTCACTAATGAATCTATGGGAATTCAAACAAAATAGTAAAAAAAAATTTACCACTGATGAAGCTACACGATATATCCGTTTCTTAGAGACTGAACTTCAAGAAGCTGAAGACTATTTCACCATAACACGACGTAAAATAAACAATTTTGAAAAACTATTGAAAGAACAACATAAAAAAATAAATGAACTCGAAGAAAAACTAAAAGAAAAATAATATCAATAGGGTATAGGTATGATGGGTAGATAGGGATATTTTATTAGGGTTAAATTCCCTACTAAAATATTATATTAAACATTAAATTCATTTGTCCTATTTCTGTGTCTGTTTTTTCTTATTCTATTGAGATATTCTCTTAATAGGTCACAACAAATACAAATACTACTCATTCTTCTTTTTTCTAACTAATAAAAATGATTTTTTATTTTGTATTTTCCACCCTTTAAAGATACACTTATTACTCAAGTAATTCAAGTTTTCCATGAATATCTTCTTTCTCCACCGCTCCGCCAGAAGATGTGCTAAAATGCATGTAAACAAACACGTTGTTAAAATGATCCTCGAGACGACACAATTATTGTGTTCCGCACACTACTTTTTTCCAAACCCACACTACACCCCTTGTTATAAATTGACACACAAGAACCATCCGTGTGCTATATGGACAAGAGAGAGTTTGGAAAACTATAAATGGTTGGTACGTCTTGGTCTAGCCCTATGTAAAGAATACACCTTCCGTTATGGAAGGGAACATAAATGTGAGGCCTACCTAAAGGAATTGAAACGGTGGTGTCCTTCTCTACCTTCTAAAGGTTTCACTGAACCCGCACAGGCAATGCCTGCTGAGTACAAACACAAAAGTTCCGTTCAAGCATATAGAGAATATTATATATTTGATAAGACACAGATGTTAACGTGGAAAGGTAAGGTTGGTAACCGTAATCCTCCAAAATGGGTAAAGTCTTTTTTCAATATATAAATATATAGTCCGTTTTCATGCTCATTTTCACCAAACAGATTTTGACTGTTACTTTACATAAACCATGTATGATTTACAACACGTTTCTGAATATCAGAGTAAGATTTAGCCTGCCTAAATATTCTTAATTTATACGTTAAAAAACGGTGAGTTGGTTGTAATTTTTTCCAATACTGATCTAGAGCGTATTTATGATATGTAATTCTATCATACTTACCTTCTTCTTCCCATCTACTCAAACTCTCTTTAAAATTATCAAGTAATGTTTTTACGAATGTTTTTTTCACTATATAACAAGTCGCCGTCTGTGTATTTTTTATTCGGTTAAAATCATTGTTATATTTTTCTATTATTGTACTATCCTGAGGTGTTAGAGTTAATAAATCCCAATCATCTCTATCTTTTATTTTTTCAAATGCCCTTACAAAGTCATCAAAATGTTTTTTTTGTGAATTTATAGAAAAATCATTTTCCATTACCGGCCTTAGAAAGTAATAAAAATATTTTTTTGGTGAATTTATAGAAAAATCATCTTCCATTATCATATAATATGATTCATCGTCACGGTTTAATATTTTTTCAAGACAGTGTATATGGGATTTGGTGCAACCCATACCACCATGATTTAAATCTTTTATAGCTGAAATCCTTTCAATGTCTTTGAAAAAACTATATTTTGTTTTTAAGTCAGAGATATAACTGTTCCTATCAGTTCTATAATCTAGATTAATATAGTATCCTTTCATTTAATAATCTAGATTATTATATTTTTTTATATTTAAACAATTATAATTGTTTAAATATAAAATGAAAGACGATTTTAAACTTCAATTTGTTCACATTAGAAAAACAGGAGGTACATCGATAGAACATTTTGGTTATGACAACAGTATATTATGGTCTTGGAAAAATCCTAAACTTTTTTCTGATGTGAAGAAAAAGTATACAACGGTTCCGTGGCACACGCCTCCGAAATACTTTTTACCAAATCCATATAAAGGTTATAAAACATTTTCAGTGGTTCGGAATCCTTATACACGTGTTATAAGCGCTTATTATTGTCCATGGGATGGGAACAAACATCACATCGAATCAAAAGAAGTATTTAATAAATGGATACAAAATGTTTTACGTAATAGAACATCGTTAATGTATATTCTTGCTCCACAAGTTGAATATTTACCCATCGACCACATCATTCGATTTGAAAATCTTGAAGAGGAGTTCAAACAGTTGATGAATGACTATGGTATACACTGTGAAAATTTACCTCATTCAAACCAGTCTAAATGGAAAGGTGAACGATTTACCATTGATGATATGTATCCAGATACAATAAAGTTGATAAATGATACATTCAGGGAAGATTTTTCAACACTGAATTACAAAATGATTAAACCCATTTAAATGGTATTCTTCTACATTTTTCACCCCACCTATGTTTATTGTATTCGGGATACTTTAAATTTAAACTGTTTTCAGTGAAAATGAAATTATCTGAATTCGCTACTTTATGTCCAGCGATAAACCAATCACAGAAAAACGGTGTGTGTTCTCTCAACTTGAATTCATTTACCCAAGGCGTCTGTATTAATGTACTTGTCTTAGCGATAAATTGATTAAACCCTAAATGTGTTATCCTTGTATCTAAAAACGGATGTTTAATTTTTTCGAAGTGGACAGCGTCCACCTTACCACCTTTTATTGTATAGAAATTGTTTTCCTTTTTCACCCATTTAATTTTATATCTATTGAAACCACCCGTTCTTTGAGAATTAACACCACAAACCATATCATATTGGGGATTATTTTCCATAAACGATAGATGATGTAAAACGTCAGTCTTTTCGGAAAAAATAGTATCATCATCCACATATAAAGTATAGGGTGTTTTAACATCTTTCACTATTTCATTTCTCCCATAACACACACCACTGTCGTAAGGGAGGTCTTTCTTGACGACGTTATTATATTTTTTAACTACACTATCATTTAATTTTTTATATTTATCACTACTATCATCTGCTACTATTATATGAATATCAGGATAATACTTTCGAAAAGATGAAATACAATTATCAAGACATTGTGGTCTTAAAAATGTTTTTATACACAGAGTTATCTTATCTTTATGTGTAAAAATCTTTTTAAGAGTGTTATTTGGTTTTATTTGAAGTCTTTTTATCATTGTTTTTTTATTAAAACTATCATGTGATGGGTGAATAGTAGAAACGTAATCTTCACAATAGAACAAAGATGATGTAAGAGAAACAGTTTTAACAGAGTCGTAAATCACCACATCTGCAACCAAATTTTTATCATATCCTGTCATATCAAGAACCTTATTTTCAATATCAATGTACTTTGTAATTTTAGGAATGGAACTTTTTCTTATAACATAAGAAAGAGTTCCATACATATTATGTTTCCAATTTAGAAAAGTATCAGTAACATTTACTTTATCAATAATTTTATATAGTTCATCATTCAATATATTACTATACAACTGGATAATATCAACATCTTTTCCAACCATACTCCAAAGTTTATTCATATCGAAATTATAAAGAAATCGAGCGTCATCTTCTAACACCAAAACATAGTCATCATCGACATTTTCTTGTGATTTTAGAGCAGCGATATGACTATATAAACAACCATATTCACCTTTTGTATTTTTTTCTTTTTGATTATGTTTCACAGTGATATCCTCACCCCTGAATGCAGAAAAACGTTCATAGTTTTTCTTTCCTAAAAGATTGAGATGTTTCTCCATACCATCTCTACGATTCATATCCGAGTCTAAGTTGATGTAGACTATCTTTGTTGACATTTTTATTGTTACGTAAACATAATCTTTAAATAATATAAATGGATAATAAAAAGTCAATTATTTGATTTCTAAACGATAAACCACTTTAAAAAGAAAAAAACATAATACAAAAACAAATATGTCTTGTATTATTGCAGTTGGAGATCCGCATGTTCAAACATCGAATCTTCCAGAGGTTGATTTGTTCATTGACAAGTTATGTTCTTTAATCGAAGAGAGACAACCTGAAATGGTTGTCATCTTAGGAGATATACTTCATACACATGAAAGACTTCATACATCGGCCTTAAACAAAGCATATGAAATGGTTGAGAGAGTGAGAGCATGTTGTGATAGAGTTATTTTAGTGGTTGGTAATCATGATATGATTAATAATCAAGTTCATCTCACCAATGACCATTGGATGAATGGAATGAAGGAATGGGATGGCATTACTGTTGTTGATACCGTTATTACTGAAAAAGTTGGAAGGAGTGAATGGATGATATGTCCTTATGTTTTTCCAGGAAGGTTTGTAGAGGCGTTGGAAACATATCCAGAAACAAATAAATGGAAAGAGGTTACAGGTATTTTTGCACATCAAGAGTTTAGAGGGTGTAAAATGGGTGCTATAGAATCAGTGGAGGGGGACCATTGGGACTTAAATTCACCATTAGTTATTTCCGGACATATACATTCACGACAACGTCCACAAGAAAATGTTTATTACCCAGGTTCTGCGATGCAACATGCTTTTGGTGAATCAACAAAGAATATTATTCCTGTAATTCACCTTGGTGATGATGGTAGTGTTAAAGATATAGAGGAGGTAGATTTGTGTTTACCCAGAAAGAAAATAATTTCAGTTTCTGTTGAAGATGTTGATGAATGGCAATGTCCTAAAACAGAAGATAAAATACGTTTGACTATAAAAGGTGATATGAATGAATTCAAAACACTTAAGAAATCAAAAAAATACAAAGAATTGGTAAAAAAAGGTGTCAAGGTTGTGTTCAAACCTTTGAAGACAGTAATGGAAAATAGTGATGGAATCGTATCGGATGAAAGTTTCTCTTCAGTATTAAAGGAATTAGTTACTAAAGAGAAAGATCCGTATCTTTATTCAATGTGGGAACAGGTATTGAATGATAAAATAGTTCACCCAAATGATATAATGGTTTTGTGATTTTCTAAAACTTGTTATTAAAGGTTTTAAAAAATAATCATAATACAGAAAAAGACAAAGATGGAAAGGAAACCACTGAAAGATATAATGGATGAATGTAAGGAAAATGACCTATTACCATTTCTAGATAATACAATGTGTTACACACCTATATCAAAAAAAGAATGTATTAGTATCATTAGAAAAAAACATAAAGGTGATGGTTTAAAAGGATTTATTCATTCTAAAAGTAAAAATATAAAACAGATATTGGAAGATTTGGCAGAAGAAGGTAGTACTTTTATACACTATGAGATTGTATCATTTACAAATATTGATATGTTTCATGTTGTAAAGTATTTATTCAAAATGAATAGATATCATACATACGATGACGGTGCGAATGTATTGTCCGTAATGGTGGAAAAAGATGATATACCTTCTTTGTATCTTCCAAAACTTGAAAGTGAAAGTGAAGGTGAAGGTGAAGGTGATGAGGGCAGTGATACAGTTGAAGACTACGAATATACAGATATACCAGAATTAGAACAATATAATAAGGGTGAAAGTGATGAGGATGAGGGTGAGGATGAGGGTGAGAGTGGTGATGAGGGTGAGGGTGAGGGTGAGGATGAAATAAAAGAAGTTATTCATACTTATAATAAACCTTCTAGTGAACCATTTACTGATATGAAGTCAGTAATTGAAATCGCAAAAGAACAAGAGAAAGAACATAATGAACAATTAGATGAAGAAGAGAAAAACAGAGTTCTTTTAATAGGACCTGGTATTAATGAAAAAGAAAAACTTAAACTTGAAAGTGAACGAAAAAAGTTTGAAAATAAAGAGAATTTGAAAATTGAAAAGGAGGAAAACAATACCACCACCGTTAAAAAATCAACAATAAAGAAGATTGAATGTGATATATGCGGAAAAATGATTAGTAAGTACTATCTTAATAAACATAAACAAACAAAACAATGTAAACCAAAAATAACAATATAAAAAATCATTCCCTTTCTGATAAATGAATGAAATAGATACTCTTGTTTTAAGTGGTGGTTCTGTTAACGGAATTGTAATGCTTGGTTCTTTACAATATCTTTATGATAATAATTATATAGACAAAGTAAATAAATATGTTGCAACATCTTGTGGTGCACTTATATCATATTTACTATCTATTGGATTTAAACCAACTGAGATTTTAACAACTATATGTTTACGTCAGATTATTGAAAAATTACAAAATATAGATATAGGTAGTGTATTCAGAGGTTCAGGTAGTATTTCTTTTATGGTTATACAAGAAGAGGTTGAACGAGTTACTATCGAAAAAATAGGATATTTACCAACTCTTGTTGATATAAAAAATAATTTCGGTAAAGAACTTTATATGACAACTTTTAACATAACAAAGGAAAAAACGGAATATCTTTCTTGGGAAACATACCCTTCATTACCTTGTATGTCAGCTATTAGAATGACATGTAATATACCATTTATATTTGATAATTTCAAATATGGAGATAGTTTTTATATAGACGGTGCTCTATCGGATAACTTACCTTTGGATTTAGGTTGTTCTATAGGTAATAATATATTAGCATTATACATTTCTACACATGATATAGATAAAGATGATATGTATAAAAATAATATCCCAGAATTAGGTATGTTAGAATACATATACAAAATATTGAAGATTCCTATGAAACAATTGATGAAGATGAAAATCGAACATACTGATAAAACTAAATGTAAAGTGTATAGGATAAAACCGTTCACAGTTAGTACTTTTCTACTAAAAGTTGATCCCAAACATAAACTAAACATGTTTGTCGATGGATATCATCAAATTTCTAAAATGTTTAATACAGATTAAACATTCAAAACTCTCTTTAATAAAAATAGACATACAATAACTAACAACGCTATTACCACGTAAAATATTGTTCTATCTTGATCATACAATCTAGAACATATAGGACATGTTTTTATATGATCTGCAACATCTACACAAGAGATGTTTTCCTTGTAACTTTCAATAATATCACCCTTATCTACATCTTGTAATTCAGAATAATTATAAACATCATTGTCTGATAAAGATGCATAAGATTCGTGCATTCCAGATTCAATAGGAGATGTATGATTTGACCTTATTTTAGAATAGGCACTTTGGTGAGTTTGAGGTACATTACCATAACCACTGAAATATTCGTTCTCTTGTAAGAAGGGTAGTTTATCTATTGGTGTTGTTCTATTTCTCATTGTTTATTTATTAAAGATAAAAAAGTGAAATATTTATATACTAAATTGTATAAATATTTAAGTATCAAAGAACATAATGTCTCTCTTCAGTGAAATCGAAAACGCTATCAACAATAGAGTAAATCTATTCATTGATAAAATCGTTGATAAATATGGTATCAACAATAATGAGTTGAACTCATTATGGAAAGAAATCTACGAAGGTAAAAATATGAACCAGAAACCCAAACCTCAAGAACCTAAACCTCAAGAACCCAAACCTCAAGAACCCAAACCTCAAGAACCTAAACCTCAAGAACCCAAACCTCAAGAACCTAAGAGAGGTAATAAAAAAGAAAAAACACCTGATATTTATTGTACTTATATAATAACTCGTGGTCCAAAAAAAGGGAATCCTTGTAATTCTAAATGTAGAAAAGGTCCATATTGTTCCAAACATAAAAGTAAACTAAAAACAAAAGAACCTGAAGTTATAGAAAATGAGAGTAAAGATGAAAAAGATGAAGGTGAATCTCAATCAGGTGAATCTCAATCAGGTGAATCTCAATCAGGTGAATTTGACACAGATGATATAATCAATGAAATGTCACAACACAAGACAATACATTTATCACCTATTTGTAAATTGAGTTCTTCAGACGAAAATAAAAAGTTAGTAGACTCATATGAAAAAAGTATTAGTTCTAATGATCTGGATAATGAATTAGACTTAGTATTTAAGAACTTAACATCAAAGGACCCTACAGAATCAGATGTTATTGATATATTATCAGAAATACAAGAATAATCACCCTTATAAATCATTATTTATTTTTCTAAAAACCATAATTGTATTTTTAAAGTATCTTTTTGTTGAACATTTTCTTAGTTGGTTTTCGGATTCAATATCATTTATATAACCTAATTTACATATTTTTGATTTTATATAATCATTATTTTGTTCGTTAAAATGTCCGTAACCACCTTGACCTTTTACAGCCCAAGATAATACAATACCATTTTCATTATTATTATGTAAGTTATTAATAAATATATCTTCGAATATTTTCGGTAAATGTTCACCTACTTCTAAAGACATTACCCAAGAAAATGGGGTATCAAATTTTATTGGTTTTGATAAATCTAATATATTACATGTATTATTAGTTAATTGAGGAGTGTGTGGATTACCATCATATCCAGAAACATTTATGTTATTTTCTTTAAAGTGTTGTACATAACTTCCCATCCCACACCCAAAATCACATAATGTTTTAACTTGTTCATTTTTGAAGAACATAAGTAATGCATTTGAAAGGTTTTTATCGTAGATATGTTGTGATGAAACTTCCGAACCTTCCCAAAACCCATTTTTATTGATTTTACTCTTTTTACTCATTTTACTCATTTTATTATATACTTAATAATATAAAAATATAATTTCCAACCGAAAAGTTGTAAAACTAAAAAAACAAAAAGGTTAAATTCCTTTTTTATTTTTTTTCTTTTTATTATAATAAATAAAAAATGGCTACTCCTCATGAAACTAAAGAAGAAAACGAAAATAAGTGGTTAGGATCTTTATATGCTACACTTCTTTTCTTAATAATTGCTAACCCTCTCACTTTCAAGTTAGTTAATTCTGTTACTAGCTTGGTAGGACTTCAAATTGTCGAAAAGGGAACTGGATGTCCTAACATTATTGGACTCCTTCTCCACGCAGTCGTGTTTGGATTGTTAACACGTGCTGTTATGGAAATTCCTAAAATCAAAAAAAGTAAAAAGTAAATAAACATATTAAAAATAAACTATATTAGACATAAAAGAATAAAATGGAACCCATATATCAAAATATAAGTAATTTACAAAATAACGAAGATGAAAATTATCCTATATACGAGATCAAATCTTTTCCAGATAAACAACATTTAATTAACACATCTGATGTTTTATTGATAGAATACTATGCAACATGGTGTAACCCATGTAACCTTATTCGTCCTAACTTCAATAGATTATGGAAAAAGTATCATCAACCCAAAGTGGGAGTTTATATTGTGAAACAGAATATAGATGACAATATAGATGGTATAGCATCTAAAGTAGGTGGTGTGCCTTGTTTTCATTTCTGGGTAAAAGGAAAACACTATCCAGAATTAACAACAGTGGGTGGTGATGTTGAAACTGTTGATAAAACCCTATTTAATGTTTTACAGACATTAAATAAATAGAGTGTGAAAATGGAAAATTGGAAATATAAAAATAATAATAACATTGCCAAGAGAATTCTAGAGTTTAAAAAGATTAAACAAAAATATCCGACGAGAATCCCTGTTATCATAGAACCTAACTGGAATTCAAAAAACCTAAAAGTCATAGATAAAAGTAAATATTTAGTCGATAATGAACTAACTGTTGCTCAGTTATTAATAGTTATAAGAAAACGTGTCAAATTAGACCCAAAGGAAGCTATATATCTTTTTTTTAACAATAAATTTTATCCATCAACAGAATTAATAAAAAACATTTACAATACAGAAAAGGATGAAGATGGGTTTCTATACACAAAATATATAATGGAAAACACATTTGGGTAGTAACAGAAATATATAATACATGTATATGTATTATATATAATTTAAAAGGGATTTAACCTTTTAAAGTATTTTTGTTTTTTTTAAAGGTTGTCTCCTTTGTTTTTTTTTATTTTATGTATTTAAACATCTTTTTCCTGATTTCTTTTTTCAAAATTATATCTACGTATAATTTTATTCAATAAAGTAGGTGGACATTCATTCATAACATCAAATACGTTTTCCAAATTCACTTTTTGACGTGTTTGCATATAGTTATTGTGAACTTTTTGCATGATAATATATTCATCTTGAGGAACAGTTGTAAATTCTTTCTTGATAAATCTGTTTATATATGCACCAAGAATGTACTGTGCTGAAAAGTAAAGAATATTCTCATATCTTTCAAATTCACTAATATATTCCGGATACAGATAATATAGTAGATTAGTTTTAATTGGATCCGTTCTTAGTTGTAAATATCTGTATTTAATAGACATTTCATTACCTCTCACATCGAATAAATCCATATAATCATTTTTGTAAATTTTACAGTGTTCATCACTATCTTTTTTAAACAAAATATATCCTTGTATTTTTTTAATATCAACACAATTGACATCACTGATAAGTTCATCAACAGTGTTGAATTTCACCTCTTCGGGGTGAGGGATAGAAGGAATTTCAACATCAAAATTCACCTTTTCCCCACTATAAGTAGCAACATGATACAATAATGGTTCGTCATCAGAAGGTGAATCACAAACAATACGATTTTCCTTGTTATGACGAACAAGGAAAATATACTTATTGGTTTTATCAAGACTAGTAGTCAAAGTTTCCAATGCTTTTTCACTCTCCACTACACCCAAGTGTTTTGAAAGAGCCTTTACAAAAGTTTCACCGAAAGTTTCTTTACTAGCCCATCTATTCTTCATAGCGTTTAATTTTCTATTGGTAGTAACCCACCAACGTTCACCAAACCAGAATAAACGAATAATAGCACCTTCATAACTTTTAAAGATACGTTCAGTACCATCATACCACTCTTCGATTTTTTCTTTTTGAAATTGAGTCATTTCAAGAGTCCACGGAAATGATTTCAAAATTAATTCATCCCCACGCCACACTTGACCTCTACATTGTTTCAACAATGGAGAATCATCTTCTTTACAATCAATATAACATATATTTTCCAATCCCACCTCGTCGTCACGGTCTGTCAAACAGACTCGTTTTCCAAGAGAATTCACTTCTTCTCTAGATACTGAAACTTGTTGAATAGACATTTTCCTTGTAAATATTATCACCTCTGGTTGTAATTAAAAGATTTATCCTTTAAACTAACAGTATATAATAAATAATTCATTTTTATAATATTTGGTACACATGTAATATTATAAAAAGATAAAAAAGATAAAAACAAATTAGACACAAGTTCTAGACAAAAATTGAGTTCCACATGCTGGTGCTGTAGCACCATAAGCAGACGTGATGTTGTAGTAAACTTGTCCAGATTGTGGAGTTCTAGCAAGAGTAGCGTATCCAGGGGCGGAGTACTGAGGGATGACATAAACACCGCTTGATTGTTTTCCTAAGTAACGAACTTGTTCGGTAGGAATCATAGTGGTGTTGTATTGAGTCAATGTAGAATAATCTATTGGATTGTATTGAGACATTTTTTATTCTAATCAAGGAAAAAAATAAAAAAAATGAAAATTTACTTTTCCAATATACTTACTATAACAAGAAACGTTATTATGTTGCCAATTGAAGAAAAAACATGGTCTGTATTGGAAAAATATTTCAGTAGAGATGATAGTTTAATACATCATCACGTTACATCATGGAACAATTTCATCACTTTCGGTATCGAACATATATTGACATCTGAAAGACCTATTGTAGTTGAAAACGAAAATTATATTTACACTATAACTTTTGATAATGTATACACTTCAAAACCATATGTTTTTGAAGAAAATAGAAAAAAACGTGATATAACACCTATGGAAACACGCAGACGTGATTTAACCTACGAAAGTTCAATATTTTGTAACATAACGGAAAAACGTATCGATAAAAAATCAGGTGAAGAAATGACCAAAAAACATATTAGAGTTTTACTCGCCAGTATACCTGTAATGTTAAGATCAAATTTATGTCATCTTTCCACGATGACAGAAAAGGAACGTTGTGAAACAGGTGAATGTCAATGGGATAAAGGTGGGTATTTTATAATAAAAGGTAAAGAACGTGTTTTAATAAGTCAACTTAGAAATATTTATAACGTTCCGTTTGTAACTATTCAAAAAACAGAAGATAAATGGAAAGCTATTCTTAAAATAAGAAGTATGTCTACGGAAACTGGTCATTCATCTGTATTTAAAATATTATTTGGTGTGGATAATAGAACAATACTTGTTCAAATGCCCTATATTAAAGAACTAATACCCCTTGGATTACTTTACAAAGGTCTTGGTATGACGGAAAATCAAATCAATGAACTATTTCACAATGTTATTAATATAGACAACGACATTAAAAAATATGTTTCATATATCATAAGGGATTCTAAAAAAACTGATACCACTGAAAATGCTCTCATGATGATTGGGGAAAATGCAACCAATTACCAAAAAATCAAAAATATAAAAGATTTCACCAAACAACTGTTAGAAAACGAACTATTCCCTCATATGGGAGTACTTTGTTCTTCTGTAGAAATTGCCCATTTCATTACCTATATCACCAAAAAATTACTATTAACCGTCACATCACATCGTAAAGAAGATGATTTAGATGATTATAAAAACAAAAGAATTGAATCCGCAGGTATATTATGTTTTGAATTATTCCGTCAATTCTTTAAAAAATATTGTTCTTCCATAACAAAAATTATAGAAACAAAGGAAAATCCAGACATCATCTCTATCATTACACGAAATAATTTTATCACAAATGGATTCAGAACATGCTATAGTACTGGACAATGGGGTGTACCTAAAAATAACTACATACGCTCTGGTGTTAGTCAAATACTATCAAGACTTAGTTTTGGTGCAACAATATCTTCACTAAGACGTATCAATATTCCCATAGGGAAAGAAGCAAAAAATACCAAACTTAGACAAATACACGGTTCACAAACAATGTTCATCTGTCCTGCCGATACACCAGAAGGTCATCAAGTTGGTATCGTCCTCAATATGACCCTAATGACTAGAATTTCAGAAAGATATTCACATATCCTAATCAAAGAATTACTGAATAAAATTCCTGAATTTATACAAACCACTAAATATGAACTCATTGTTTATCCTGTTGATATATTAGTCAATGGTACAATAATTGGATATGTTCTTACTAAAGATGCACACAAAATAGTACAAACAATAAAAAATTGTAGACAAAAAAATATCATCCCATATGATGTTTCTATCACCTATAATGAAACGGAAAATGAAATCATCATCTACTCTGATGAAGGACGTATCATTCGTCCTCTTTACACTCTAGACCAAAATCATAACAACGAAGAACTTATACTAAAACACGATGATACTACCGATGATTGGGATGAATTAATAGAAAAAGGAGCTATTACATATCTCGACAATAATGAAATACAAAATGAAGTAATCGCTATGTACCCCAAAGAACTAAAAAAACCCTATAAAAATACATACTGTGAAATTTCTCCTGTCCTAATGTTTGGAATTTTAGCCTCCACCATACCTTTCCCTCAAAATAGTCAAGCTCCTCGAAATTGCTACTACACTTCTCAATCTAAACAAGCAATGTCCCTCTACTCACAATCCTATCAACTCAGAACTGACACCATTACCCACGTCCTCCAATATCTACAAAAACCTATCGTCAATACCAAAACCGCGAAATTCCTCGGATTCCAAGATATGCCCAGCGGTATCAATGTCATCGCCGCTATAATGTGCTACGAAGGGTGGAATCAAGAAGACTCCATCATTGTTAAAAAGGGGGCTGTGGATAGAGGATTATTCACATCAACCTCTTATCGTACACACACAGTAGAAGAGAAAAAACACTCCATTTTCATTGAAGATGTTATTTGTATCCCACCCATCGAAAATCGTAAATGTGATGTAAACTATGGTCTACTCGATGATAATGGTATCGTACGTCAAAGAGACAACAGTGGTAACGCCATCAAAGTCAATAAGGGAGATGTCATCGTTGGTAGAATAAATATTACAACCACAAAATCTGGAGATAAAACTATAGAAGAAAACAGTGTTATTGTAAAAAAAGGCGAAGAAGGTTTCATAGACCGCATAATCACTTCTATAACACCTCAAGGATATCGTCTTGTAAAGGTCATCATAAGAAACGAAAAAATACCTGAAGTCGGCGACAAACTATGTAGTAGAGAAGCACAAAAGGGAACAATAGGACATATTATTTCAGACCAAGATATGCCCTTCACATCAGATGGTATTTCACCTGATATCATCATCAATCCTCATGCCATTCCGAGTAGAATGACAATTAACCAATTATTAGAATCGGTTCTATCGAAAAGTTGTATGATAGAGGGTAAGGAAGGTGATGCTACCCCTTTTCTTTCCACTACAATGGATATTTCAAGAAAAATCGCACAAAGACTTGGTATGAATGGGTACTCCGCCGATGGGACAGAAATGATGTACAACGGTATGTCTGGTGAACCTATGGGTAAAGTCTTCATCGGACCTGTATACTACCACCGTCTAAAACATCTTGTTTCAGATAAAATTCACGCTAGAGCTCAAGGTCCTGTTTCCACGCTAACAAAACAACCATGTGAAGGGAGAAGTAGAGAAGGTGGACTCAGAATGGGTGAAATGGAATTATCTGCTTGTGCCGTTTCTGGTGCTACAAAGTTCCTTAAAGAACGTCTATTCAACCATAGTGACCACTTCACTGTCCCTATTTGTAATAAATGTGGTATCATGACAAACAGTAAATCTTACTGTAAACTATGTAACGACACAAATATAGACGTTGTTAATATGCCTTATGCAAGCAAACTATTACTACAACAATTAAACACTATGCACATAAAAACAAAATACAAAGTCAAATACTAAGTCTAAATCAAATTAAATTATAAATACTATTTTTTAATACAACACTGTATTAAAAAATATACACGGTGAAGAAATAATATCAGAAAGAAAATCATTTCATCATTATTCTATAGTACTGATATTTTCATCTTCGCCTAGTTCTTGTTCCGACAACATTGCCTTTGTGGGTATTTTATCCCATAGTGATTCCTTTACTAATACATTACAATTATCTTCTAACTCATAAAATCTACTTCCCTGTAAATGTGTATTTTCAGCCATCACCTTGTAGTAACAGCGGTTGTTTAATCTATCCATCTTATCAACTATCATCTTCATCATTTTACCATTCGGATCCTTAACAGTAAGAACTTTATCATTGTCTCTTTTACATACTGTATATGTTTTCCTTGAAGCATCTGTATTAACAACGTTCCATCTTTTTGTTTTCTCATCTTTACAGAGTAAATCTATCTGTTTATCCTTCACATCTCTTATCTTTTTCATATCACTAAAACCATGTTTATCCACCGTCTCTAACATCATATCTCTACACTGTTCTATCTTGTTCTCTAATAGTTTATCATCGAAATCTATACCATTATTACCCTTAAAGTAATTACTGAGATTGAAAGTATTATTATTTGTAGTATTTGTCACATACTTTGGTTCCTTGGCCAATGACTTGATGAAATCATCTTTACTTTTTAGTTCATCCTTCAACTCTTGTTCTCTTTCCTTTAGTTTTTCTTCGAATTGTTGTTGTTGTTCATTCATTTCTTTCCTCAACTCTTGTTCTCTTTCATTCATTTCTTTCCTCAACTCTTGTTCTCTTTCATTCATTTCTTTCCTCAACTCTTTATATTGTTCCTTCAATTCAAACCTATGTCGTTCAATAAGGTCATCTCTGTTTTCCTTCTCAATGTATAATTCTTGTTTGAGATGGTATATTTTACCTTTGATACACACATCTCTGTGACTATCTAATTCTACCTGAGATGGTAAACATTGCTTACACCATTTACACCTATAAAAATTAGATGGTTCTTTCAATTCTCTAATACTTAAACACTTCTTACTTTTCATATGTATCTTAATATTTTTAGCTATAACATTACTACCACACCATTTACACTGTACTTTTTCTTCCTTTCTTTCTTTTACAGGTGAATGTTCTTCTTTTTCTTTTTCTTTTTCTTTATCCTTTCTCTCACGTTCTTCCCTTTGACGTTTCTCTTCTTGTGTTTTTTGACACTTTTTTGTTCTCTGATGTTTTCTAATATTTGTATTTAAAATACTAGATGAACAATGTTCACATTGTATTTTCTCTATGGTCATATCTTATATTTTATTACATTGATTTTATTATCTTTAAATATTTACTTCCATTTTTCTTCCATTTTCTTCCATTTTTCTTCCATTTTCTTCCATTTTTATATACATACATTTTCACAGTCTGATTTTCAGTTTAAAATGTGAATATAGAAATTTCACCAATTCTATTTTTTTCTATTTTTTTCTATTTTTTGGTCTAAAGTTCATTTTTAGAGGGAAAATTAAGGTGGGAAAAAATCACCAATTCTATTTTTTTCTATTTTTTTCTATTTTTTGGTCGTTATTTTTTCCTGAAATTTCCAATTTTCAGAGATCCAAAATCAGGTATTTCTAGAGATAATTTTTAGACTGAAAATCAAGGTGGAATTTTCATAATTTACAGATGTCAAATTCAGATTCTCAAAAATTTTTTTATCTCAACACACAAAATTTTGTGTGTAGTAACAATAATGATACAGAGATTTTCTTTCTGATATTATTTCTTCACCGTGTATATTTTTAATACAGTGTTGTATTAAAAATATTATTTATTATTTCACAAAGGCAATGTTATCAGACCAAGAACTAGGTGAAGATGAAAATATCAGTGTTATAGAATAATAACATGATTATTTCCATTGTTATATTTTATCAAAAAACAGATATTCTGTTATCAACTGTTCATTCGATTCTTTGTGACACCAGTAGGTAATTTTTTCTTTTAATTCAGATAATCGTTGTTCCCATTCTTTCTTCTTTGATTTTTTAACAACTGTAATTCCACGTTTGTTCGGTCCCCAACAAGATGTTATATTACCATTTTTTGTTTTGTAACCATCTGGATTAAATCGAATCAATACAATAGGTCGATCACCTAAATCTGTATATATATCGTTAATTCTCTGTTCTTCACATGTTGTTTCATATAAATCGTGTTGTCCTTCGTCAACCTCAACAATAAGAATTTGATATCCAAAATCAATCATAATATCTGGTCTTCGTCTCGAACAACCACCACTAACTACCTTATCACACATAATCGTTTTATCGTGAAAATTATTTTTCACG
>Ga0208794_1000327_pt1 | contig 34509 bp, 28 predicted proteins | sample 32_taG_FD_184106 | JGI IMG/M metagenome (GOLD analysis project Ga0208794, IMG submission 184106) | Marine viral communities from the Gulf of Mexico - 32_GoM_OMZ_CsCl metaG (SPAdes) (version 2) | ecosystem: Environmental > Aquatic > Marine > Oceanic | place: Atlantic Ocean: Gulf of Mexico... | reverse complement strand
CCCCGCCCCCTTCCATGCGCACCGACGACCAGATCGCGGGCTGGTTCGCGCAGGCGGTGGCACAGATCGGGTCCGATGTGCCCTTCGTGCTGCAGGATCATCCCACCGCCACCGGTGTCGTGATGTCGAACGCGGTGATCCGCAGGGTGGTGGCGGAGAACCCCTCCTGCGTCATGCTCAAGCACGAGGACTGGCCCGGCCTCGACAAGATCTCGGCAATCCGGAACTGGCAGGAGCGCGGCGAAATGCGCGCCCTGTCGATCCTGTGCGGCAACGGCGCGCTGTTCCTGGACATGGAGATGAGGCGCGGCGCGGATGGCGCGATGACCGGCTACGCATTCCCGGAAATGCTGCGCCGGGTGGTCGATCTCGCCGCGCAGGACCGCGACGCGGCACAGGACCTGTTCGACGCGCATTTGCCGCTGCTGCGCTACGAGCACCAGCCGGGCATCGGGCTTGCGGTACGCAAGCACATACTGGCGCAGCGCGGCTTCATCGCCCACCCCGATCTGCGCGCGCCGGGCGCGGCGCTGAACCCGGTTGCCCGGGCCGAGGTGGATTATCTGCTGGCGCGCCTCAAGGCCCGGGATCGCGACTGCGGCCTCTAGCCCTCGTCGTCCTCAGGTCTCGTCGTCGCGGCCCTTGTAGCCGGTCGCGATGACGAATTTCTCCGAGCTGTCGGAGCGCGAGGCCGGCGGCTTGACGTTCTGCACCTTGTCGAACTTGCGCTTGAGCAACTGCTGCAGGCTGCCTTCGGCGCCGCCTGCCAGCACCTTGGCGACGAAGGTGCCGCCCGGCTCCAGCACGTCGAAGGCGAAATGGGCGGCCGCCTCGCACAGCGCGATGATCCGCAGGTGGTCGGTCTGCTTGTGACCCGAGGCCGAGGCGGCCATGTCCGACATCACCACGTCGGCGCCGCCGCCAAGCCATTCCTTGACCTGGAGATCGGCGTCGTCCTCCATGAAGTCGAGCTGGTGGATCTCGGCGCCGGCGATGGGCTCCACCTCCTGCAGGTCGACGCCGAGCACGCTGCCTACCGCCTTGCCGGATTTCGCCCCGAGCGCGTTGACCCGCGCCACCGCGACCTGGCACCAGCCGCCCGGCGCGCAGCCGAGATCGACCACCCGTGCCCCCGGCACGAGAAAGCGGAACTTGTCGTCGAGTTCGATGATCTTGTAGGCGGCGCGGCCCCGATAGCCCTCGGCCTTGGCGCGTTTGACATAGGGGTCATTGAGCTGCCGCTCGAGCCAGAGCTTGGAGCTCATCTTGCGGCCGCGCGCGGTCTTGACCTTGATGGTCAGGTCGCGTTGCCCGCGCCCCGAGGTGTTGCCAGTGCCCGCGCCGGGCTTTTTCGGTGTCTTTGCCATGCCGGGCTCTCCTGATCAGAGACCCCGACTATGCCAAGCGGGGGTGACGGGGCAAGCCCTGCCCCGTTACCCTTCCACATTTGCGCCGCCCGATCAGGCCCGCCGACGCCGACGCCCGCCATCGCGGCCGCCGCGCCCCTCGCCCGGCACGCCGGGCGGGCGGTTGAAGCGGATCCATTCGGCGCCCGAGGGGTCGTTGTTGGTCAGGAAGTTGGCGGCGCGGATCGCGCTCATCTCTCCGCCCGGTCGCGCCTCGCGGCTGCCGATGCCCATCAACTGGCAGAAGGTCTCGTCATCCATCTCCTCGGGAATGACGATGCCCGCCGCCTCCAGCTCCGCCCGCTTCTCGGCGATCTTCGAAAGCGGCGTCGGCAGCGCGCAGGGGTTCATGATCGCGCTCGTCATGCCCGAGGCCATCGCCATCGGCAGGAAGGCGTTGTTGATGCCGTGCCGGTTGGGCAGACCGAAGGAGATGTTCGAGGCGCCGCAGGTGGTGTTGACGCCCAGCTCGTCGCGCAGGCGGCGCACGAGGGCGAAGACCTGCAGACCGGCGGTCGCCATGGCGCCGATCGGCATCACCAGCGGGTCGACCACGATGTCATGCGCCGGGATGCCGAAATCGGCGGCGCGCTCGACGATCTTCTTGGCGACGGCGAACCGCACGTCGGGATCCTCGGAGATGCCGGTGTCGTCGTTGGAGATCGCCACCACCGGCACGTTGTATTTCTTGACCAGCGGCAGAACCAGTTCGAGCCGCTCCTCTTCGCCGGTCACGGAGTTCAGCAGGGGCCGCCCCTGCGCCGCCGCGAGACCGGCTTCGAGCGCCGCCGGAACCGAGCTGTCGATGCACAGCGGCACGTCAACCAGCCCCTGCACCAGCTCGATCATCCTGGTCATGAGCGGCGGCTCGGTCTCGTTCGGGTTGGGGTTGGAGTTGTAGACCACCCCCGCATTGACATCGAGCATGGTGGCGCCGCAGGCGACCTGCGCGATGGCGTCCTTCTCGACGGTCGAGAAGTCGCCCGCCTCGAGCTCGGCGGCGAGCTTCTTGCGCCCGGTGGGGTTGATGCGCTCGCCGATCACGCAGAACGGCTGGTCGAAGCCGATGATCGCGGTTTTCGTCTTCGATTCAACGATCGTGCGGGTCATTCTTTGTCCTTGTCATTAGCCATCGGCCTTGAAGTCTCACAGCGCGGCGCTGTGCCGGGCGGGGTGACGCGCGGCGAGCCAGTCGGCGCTGGCCTGGATTCCGCCCAGCGGGAAGAGATGTGCCTGCTCGATGCCCAGCTCCGGCTCGGTCAGCACCGCCTTCTCCAGCGCGTCGGCGATCTCGTCGGGCGCATAGGGCATGAGCAGGTGGCTCACGTCCATGGCTCGCTTCTGCAACACTTTGAGCGAGGGGCCAACCCCGCAGGCCATGGCGTATTTGATCAGCGTCTGCAGCTTGGCCGGACCGGCGAGACCGACATGCACCGGCAGGTCGATGCCCGCCGCGCGGATCGCACGGGCCCAGCCGATCACCGGCGCGGCGTCGAAGACGAACTGGGTGACCAGCGCCATTCGCGCATCGGTCCGGTTCGAGAAATCCTGCTTCCAGCGCAGCGCGTCGCGCACCAGAGCGTCGCCGCCATCGGGGTCGATGTCGCGGTTGCCCTCCGGGTGGCCTGCGACGTGCAGCCGAGTGAAGCCCGCGCGATCGAAGGCGCCGGTCTCCAGCAGCTGCATCGAGGAATGGAAGGCGCCGCGCGGGGCCGCGATGCCGCCCGCCAGAACCAGCGCCTCGGTCACGCCCGCCTCGCCCTGGTAGCGGGCGATCCAGTCGCCGAGCTGGGCCTCGCTCTCGATGCTGCGGGCCGGGAAATGCGGCATGACCGCGAAGCCCTCGCCGGCGATGCGCGCCGCCGTCGCCACCATCTCCTCGATCGGCGTGCCGTCGATATGGGCGATGTAGACCCGGGTCCCCGCCGGCAGCAGCGCCGCGAAGCTGGCGACCTTGGCGGCGGTGCGCGGCATCACCTCGATCGAGGCGCGGGCGGTCAGGTCGCCCCCCATCGCGGGGGCGGGCTTCGCGCGGCGGAAGCTCAGCAGGGACATCAGCACCTCCTTGAGGGCACGGTTCATTCGCGCCCGTTGTTGTCGATCAGCGCCTTCAGGCGCGCCGTGTCGTATTCCGCCTCGATCCGCTCCACCGCCTGGCGGGCGGCCTCCTCGGCTTCGCCGTCGATCTCGCCCCACGGCGCCTTGCGCCATTCGGCGAGATAATCGTCGGTTCCGGCCGCGCCCGACTTCATCGCCGCGCGGTCGATCGCCTGCTCGAACCGCTCCGCGAGCGGAAGCTTGGCGGCGCGCCGGCCCTTGCCGACCAGCACCTGCGCGGGCATGTCGCGCCACAGAACGAGCGTGATCTCGGGCATCGCGGATCCTTTCCTCACCATCGCTGATATCGCGTCGCTTCTGCCCGGCGGGGTCGGATTTCGACAGTTTGACCACGGGCTGCGACGCGGGCCCTTTCTCGCAGCCGGGCCGAGGAAGCTCCAGTACCGCGAATCGTAGAAATCCCCATGATTGTGATGAACGCCGCTGCGTTCCGGCCCGTCGCGGCGCTTGCGCGACGCGGGCGCATTCCCTACCCTCGGCTCAACTCGATATTGGAGGGCGTGTTGATGGCGCCCAAGCGTCCCGACGGTGCGGGCGCGTTCCCGAAAGCGGTGAGATCCCCCGCGCCAAGACCGGATCAGGCGACGCTTTATGCCGCGCTTGATCTGGGAACAAACAGCTGTCGCATGCTGATTGCCCAACCCAAGGGCAGCCAGTTTCACGTGGTCGACAGCTTCTCGAAGACGGTCCAGCTGGGCCACGGGCTCGAGCAATCGGGCCGGCTGTCGCGTGCCTCGATGAATCGCACGCTCGGCGCGATTCGCATCTGCCGGCAGAAGCTGTCCAAGCACGGCGTCACCCGGATGCGGCTTGTCGCGACCGAGGCCTGCCGCCGGGCCCGCAACGGTCGGGCCTTTCTTGCGCAGGTGCAGCGGGAGACCGGTCTCAGGCTCGACGTGATCCGGCCCGAAGAGGAGGCGCGGCTCGCGGTGATCTCCTGTGCGCCGCTGGTCTCGACCCGGACCGAGCAGCTGCTGGTGGTCGATATCGGCGGCGGCTCGACAGAACTGGTCTGGATCGACCTGAGCCATGTGCCGCGGCGCGAGCGCCCCAAGGCGATCATGCGGCTGCATTCGGGCTTCCAGCAGGATCCCGGCCCCTTCGCGGCGGCCAAGGTGGTGGACTGGATCTCGGTGCCGCTCGGCGTGGCGACGCTGCGCGACCAGTTCCAAGACGTCGAGGACGACGCGGCGCGCTTTGCCTTGATGAGCTGGTTCTTCGAAGAGAACCTGTCGGGCTTCGCCCCGTCGGCCTCCGAGCAGGTGCGCGAAGGCTTCCAGATCATCGGCACCTCGGGCACGGTGACCACCGTCGCGGCGAGCCATCTCGGCCTGCGGCGCTACGACCGCAACAAGGTCGACGGGCTGCGGATGAGCTCCGACCAGATCGACGCGGTGATCCGCGACTACCTTGCCATGGGGCCCGAGGGCCGACGCGCCGATCCGCGCATCGGTCGCGACCGGCAGGCGTTGATCATGTCGGGCTCGGCGATCCTGCAGGCACTGATGCGGCTGTGGCCCACCGACCGGCTGTCGGTCGCGGATCGGGGCCTGCGCGAGGGGCTGCTCTACGCCCAGATGAGCGCCGACGGCGTATTGGAGGACGGGCCCTACTGAGGGCCCGCCCTGCCCCGCTCAGCGGTAGTAGAGCGATTTCCCGTCGCGGAAGACCTGCACCTTTTCGGGGGCGACGGTCATGTGCACGTGACGGCCGCGCAGGTCGCCATGGATGCCGGGCAGCTTGGCGATCACCGGGTCGGCCCCGCCGGCCTTCTGGAAGTAGAGGATCGTCACCTCGCCGAGCGACTCGGTGAAATCCACCTTGCCCTCGAAGATGTAGTCGCCGCCGGCCTCGACCTCGGTCATGTCCTCGGGCCGCACGCCGACATTGACCGTGGCGCCCATATCCGCCTCGGTCGAAGGCGCGTTCGACACAGCCACGCCGCCGCCGTCGAGCTTCACGGTGGTCTGCGCGCCGGTGCCAGTGACCTTGCCCGGCAGCAGATTCATCGCCGGGCTGCCGATGAACTGCGCCACGAACTCGTTCTCGGGCCGCTCATAGAGCTCGAGCGGCGTGCCGACCTGGGCGATGCCCTTGTTGGCCAGCACCACGATCCGGGTCGCCAGCGTCATTGCCTCGACCTGATCGTGGGTGACGTAGATCATCGTCGAGTCGGGCATCGACTCCTTGAGCTGGGCGATCTCGATCCTTGTGGCGACGCGCAGTGCCGCGTCGAGGTTCGAGAGCGGCTCGTCGAAGAGATAGACCTTGGGGTCGCGCACGATCGACCGGCCGATGGCGACCCGCTGCCGCTGGCCACCCGAGAGCGCCTTGGGCAGGCGGTCGAGATAAGGCTCGAGCTGAAGGATGCGGGCGGCGTTGGCGATCGCGGCGTCGATCTCCTCCTTCGACTTCTTCGCGAGCTTCAGCGCGAAGGCCATGTTGTCGCGCACCGTCATGTGCGGATAGAGCGCGTAGGACTGGAACACCATGGCGATGCCGCGCTGCGCGGGCGGCACGTCGTTGACGACCTGACCATCGATCTCGAGCGTGCCGCCCGAGATTTCCTCGAGGCCGGCGATCATCCGCAGGAGCGTGGACTTGCCGCAGCCCGAGGGCCCGACGAAAACCACCAGTTCTCCCTTGCCGATCTCGAGGTCGATGTTCTTCAGGACCTCGACCGACCCGCCATAGGTCTTGGCCACGTCCTTCAGCTTCAGTTCCGCCATGGGGTTCCTCCCTGCTCCGTCCTCAGTCCGCCGGTCGCCGGAGCGCCAGGCAGCATTGCCATGGGCCGAGATGGATCAGCCCGTTCTCGGCCTTTGTCACCGTGCCCAGATCGGTGCCGATCGGGGCCCAGGCGCCTTGGGGCAGCGGCACTTCGGCCGGTTCTTCCCCGAGATTGAAGGCGCAAAAGATGGTCTCGTTCTCGTCATGGCGCACGAAATGCACCACGTCGCCGCGCGAATGCACGCCGTCATCCTCACCGGTGGCGAGCACCGGGTGGTCGTGGCGCAGCGCGATGGCGCGACGGTAGTGATGCAGCATCGCCGTCGGATCGGCCTCCTGCTCTGCCACGGCGCGCGGCAGATGCGCGGGCGAGACCGGCAGCCAGGGCTTGCCCTCGGTGAAGCCGCCATTGGGGGCGCTGCCATCCCAGGCGATCGGCGTGCGGCATCCGTCGCGGCCCTTGTATTCGGGCCAGAACTCGATGCCGTAGGGGTCCTGCAGATCCTCGAAGGCGACCTCGGCCTCGGGCAGGCCCAGCTCCTCGCCTTGGTAGAGGCAGACCGAGCCACGCAGGCACATCAGCATGGTGGTGTAGACCCGCGCGGCCGCGTCCGACAGCTTCCAGCGCGTCGGGTGCCGTTCCACGTCGTGGTTGGAATAGGACCAGCAGGGCCAGGCGCCGGGCGCGGCGTGGCTCAGCCGGTAGAAGGTGTCGGCGGCGGCAGCGGCAGTAAGACGCGGCGGCTGCAGCATCTCGAACGGGTAGCACATCTGCACCTTGTCGCCGCCCGAGGTGTACTCGGCCATGATCTCGAGACCGCGCTGGGCGTCGCCCACCTCGCCCACGGCCGCGGCGCCATAGGGCTCCAGCTCGGCGCGGAAGCGCTTGAGGAAGTCGAGGTTCTCGGACTGGTTCTTGGAGTAGAGATGCTCCTGCCAGTTATAGGGGTTCACGCCGGGCGCGATGGAATCGTTGCGCCGCTCGGGCGGCAGCGCCGGGTTGTCGCGCAGCTGCTTGTCCGCGAAGTAGAAGTTGATCGTGTCGAGGCGGAAGCCGTCGACGCCGCGCTTGAGCCAGAACCGCTCCACGTCGAGCAGCGCCTCCTGGACGTCCGCGTTGTGGAAGTTCAGGTCCGGTTGGCTGGTCAGGAAGTTGTGCAGGTAATACTGCATCCGCCGCCCGTCCCATTGCCATGCCGAGCCGCCGAAGATCGACAGCCAGTTGTTGGGCGGCGTGCCGTCCGGCTTGGCATCGGCCCAGACGTACCAGTCGGCCTTGGGGTTGTCGCGGCTCGACCGGCTCTCGACGAACCAAGGATGCGCCTCGGCGGTGTGCGACAGCACGAGGTCGATCATCACCCGGATGTTCAGGGAATGCGCCGTCTCGATCACCGCGTCGAAGTCGGCCAGCGTGCCGAACATCGGGTCGACGTCGCAGTAGTCGGAGACGTCGTAGCCGAAATCCTTCATCGGCGAGGTGAAGAAGGGCGAGATCCAGATCGCATCGACCCCCAGCGAGGCGATATGCGGCAGCCGCTTCACGATGCCCTTGAGATCGCCGATCCCGTCCCCGTCCGTGTCCTGATAGCTGCGCGGGTAGATCTGATAGATCACCGCGCCGCGCCACCAGTTGGGATCCTTCGGCATGCGGGTACGGGCGGCCGGGGCCGGGACGGAATCGGGGGTGTTCATCGGAAGGCAGTCCTCATTTCACAGAGCCCGCGAGCAGGCCGCGCACGAGGTATTTCTGCATCGCGAAAAACACAACCAACGGAACCGCGATAGAGACGAAAGCCGCCGTCGCGAGGATCTCCCAGTTGCCGCCGCGCGTGCCCAGAAGCTCGATGATCTGCTTGGTCATCACCGTCGTCTCGCCCGAGCTGTCGATCAGGAACACGATCGCCACCAGCAGGTCGTTCCAGGTCCATAGGAACTGGAAGATCGCGAAGGAGGCGAGCGCCGGGAAGGAGAGCGGCAGGATGATCTTGGTGAAGATCTGGAAGTCGGTGGCGCCGTCGACCTTGGCGTTCTCGATGATGTCGCGCGGCAGGCCGACCATGTAGTTGCGCAGGATGTAGATCGCCAATGGCAGGCCGAAGCCGGTATGGGCCAGCCAGACGCCGAGATACCCCTTGCCGATGCCGATCTCGTTGTGAAGCTTGAGCAGCGGGATCAGCGCGAGCTGCAGCGGCACCACCAGCAGGCCGACGATGGCCGCGATCAGCAGCGCCCGACCGGGGAAATCCATCCAGGCCAGCGCATAGGCCGCGAAGGCTGCCACCAGGATCGGGATGATCGTGGCCGGGATCGACACGGTCAGCGTGTTGAAGAAGGCCTTGGCCATGCCGTCGATGTTGTTCGGGTTGAACAGCATGTTCTCGTAGTTCTCGAGCGTGAACTCCGGCGCGACCTCGGCCGTGACGAAGATCCGCTGGCCGCGGCCCGACATCTCATCCTGGGAGGTGTAAACGTAGTCGCCATTGCTCTCGACGGTGACGATCTCGCCATCGCCCATGTCGACCGTTTCGCCCGGCGCGTAGGCGCCCACGGCGCGCGAGGACGTGCCGAAGGCCGAGATCTCCAGCGGCTCGCGGCCCTCATGGGCGAAGAGGTTGCCCGACACCGTGTAGAGCCCGTCGATCAGCTCCGCCTCGTCGCCGGCCGCGGTGCGCAGCGTCAGGTTCTGCTCGGTCGGCAGCATCGAGCGCCACCATCCGGAGGAGGCGATCTGATCGCCGGTGCGGAAGGACGAGATCAGCAAGCCGAGGGTGGGGAACACCCACAGCGCCACCAGCGCCAGAACCGCGATGTTGACGGCCCAGGTGAGCGCGGATTTCTTGCCGGCGATGTTGTCCATCAGCGCATCTCCTTGCGGGCGTTGTAGACGTTCCAGATCAGGATCGGCGTCACCATCAGCATGATGACCATCGCCCCCGCGGAGCCCACGCCCCAGTCGTTGGCGCGGAACAGCTTGTCATACATGTAGTTGGCGAGCACCTGCGTCTCCCACTGGCCGTTGGTCATCGCGAAGACGATGTCGAAGACCTTGAGAACGATGATGGTGATGGTGGTCCAGACCACGACGATGGTGCCGACGATCTGCGGCATCTTGATCTTGAAGAAGATCTGCCAGGGGTTGGCGCCGTCGACGATGGCGGCTTCGACCGTCTCCTCGGGGATGCCCCTGAGCGCCGCCGAGAGCAGCACCATGGCAAAGCCGGTCTGGATCCAGATCAGCACGATCATCAGGAAGAAGTTGTTCCAGAAGGGAATGGTGAGCCAGGTCTGCGGCTGGCCATAGGGGAAGTCGGTGGTGAAGACGTCGAAGATCTGGCGCAGCATCAGGTACACGACCAGCGCCATCAGCACGGCGCCGAGCACGCGCAGCGCGCCGAAGACCAAGCCGGGTGCGCGGCCCTCGCGGCCCAGTACCGGCTTCATCAGCGACCAGCCCAGCGCGGCCGCGCCGGCGGCCAGCGCGAGCAGCAGCAGCGACGGCACCAGCCGCAGCCAGACGAAGGAGCCGACACCGCCGTCGAAGCCGAGCCAGACGGCGTTGAGGATGCCGATCTGCTCCTGCCCCACGGGGCGGGTGTCGTAGATCAGCTTGAAGATCACCGCCGCGCCGACGAAGGAAATCGCCATCGGCATGAAGATCAGCGACTTGGCGATGGCGCCCCAACGGATGCGGTCGGTGAGCTGTGCGGCCAGCAGGCCGAAGGCGGTCGACGCGGCCGGCACCACGATCAGCCACAACAGGTTGTTGCGGAAGCCCTCCCAGAATTTCGGCTCGCGCAGCATCTGCTCGTAATTGGCGAGGCCCACGAATTCATAGCCGCCGCCACGGACCCGTTCGGTCAGCGACAGGCGCAGGGTCTCGAAGACCGGATAGGCGAGGTAGAGGCCCAGCGCGAGGAGCGCGGGCAGAAGGAACAGCCAGGGGCGGATCATGTTGGCGCGGTTGATGTTGCGCCCGGCATCATTGCCGCGCGGCGGGAACAGCACCTTGTCCAGCAAAATATTGGAAAAATAGAAATAGGCGACGCAGCCGCCAACGCCGATCACGATGGTCAGCAAACCCTGTAGTGCCGGATTCATCGCGCCCTCCCCGAGCCCTGATGCAAAGAGGCGGCCGCGACGCGAGTCACGGCCGCCATGCCTTATCGTTACACGCTTACTTCAGCGCGTCCCAAGAATCCTGGATCTCGGAAGCGACGCTCTCGGCGCTCTCGCCACCGACATAGTCGACCATGCCGGTCCAGAACGAGCCGGCACCGACGCCGCCGGGCATCAGGTCCGAGCCGTCGAAGCGGAAGGTGGTCGCCTCGAGTAGGATGTCGTTCATCTTCTTGAGCGTCGGGTCGCCGAACACGTCGGTGTTGACGGTGGTCAGCGGCGTCAGGAAGCCGGTCTGGGCCATCCAGATCTCGTGGGCGATCGGGGTCTGCAGCCACTGGATGAAGACCTCGGCCGCCTCGGAGGCCTCGGTGATGCCGAACATCGTGCCGGCGCCGAGCACCGGCTGACCGAGATCCTTCTCCTCATAGGCGGGGAAGTAGAAGAAGTCGGCATCCACGCCCACCTCGGTGCCTTCGGGGAAGAAGGTCGGGATGAACGAGGCCTGGCGATGCATGTAGCACTGCGGCGGGCTGTCGAAGAGACCCTTGGGGCTGTCGCGGAAGTCGGTGGAGGCCACCGCCGCCTTGCCGCCGGCGACGTAGTCGTCGGAGACGAACCAGCCGAATTCCTCGATCGCGCCGACCACCGCCGGATCGTTGAAGGGGATCTCGTTGGTGACCCACTTGTCATAGGTCTCGGGCGACTGGGTGCGCAGCATCATGTCCTCGACCCAGTCGGTCGCCGGCCAGCCGGTGGCGCCGCCCGAACCCAGGCCAATGCACCAGGGCGTCTCGCCGTCCTCGACCATCTGCTCGGTGAGCGCCTTGAGCTCCTCCATGCTCTGCGGCACCTCGTAGCCCGCATCTTCGAAGTTCTCGGGCACGTACCACACGAGGCTCTTCACGTCGGCCTTGTAGAAGAAGCCGTAGAGGTTCTCCCCGCCCTCGGGACCCTCGAAGGTCGCGAGATCGACCCAGGACTGGCCCGCGGCGTAGTTCTCGGCGACCCAATCGCCGGTGCCCTCGGGCATCGGCTCGAGATAGCCCAGCGCCGCGAGATCGCGGGCGAGGCCCGGCTGCGGGAAGACGGCGATGTTGGGAGCGGAGCCCGCCTCGGTGTCGATGCGGATCTGGGTCTCGAAGCCATCCGAACCGGTATACTGCACGTCCGCGCCGGTCGCTTCCTCGAAATAGGCCAGCATCGACTCGAACAGCGCCTGGTCACCGCTCAGCCAGGGGCCGAAGACGGTCAGGGTCTGGCCCGACAGGTCATGGCTCTCGGCGAACTGGTTGAAGCTGTCCCAGTTGAAATCGCCTTCGCCGACGGGGAACTTCAGCTCCTGCGCCGAGGCGGCGGAGGCAAGCGCGAGGCCCGCGACGCCTGCGAGGAAAATGGACTTCATGTGTTACCCTCCCGTAACCGCGACCCTGCCGGCCGCCATTGAAACTGCCCACGCCCGAGCCAGACGGCCAAAGCGCTTTGGACACGCCCAACCTGTCGGAGCCTCCGCTCCCTGTCAATGACCGTTTCCAGCCTTAGCTGGAGGGATAATGCGGCGTTAGCGGCGGCCTCCGACCAAAAAGCGCGCTTTGACGGGTATCGCTGCGCTGCATAAGCTGTCATCCATTGCAAAAGCGCTTTGGAAGGAGGGCGGCGGTGAATCTGAAGGAGCTTTCCGCCTTGCTCGGGCTGAGCCAGACCACAGTGAGCCGGGCGCTCAACGGCTATACCGATGTCAGCGAAGCGACCCGCGCCCGCGTCCAAGCCGCGGCCAAGCTGCACGACTACCGCCCCAACACCCGCGCGCAGGCGCTGGCCACCGGGCGCAGCCGGGTGATCGGGCACGTGATTCCCAAAATATCGACCCATGCGATGGTGAACCCGATCTTCGCCGACTTCATCACCGGCGCGGGCGAGACCTATTCCCAGCATGGCTATGAGATGCTGATCTCGGTGGTCGATGTTGACGAAGAGGAGAAGGCCTACCGCGCGATGAAGCGGCGCGGCCTGGTCGACGGGTTGATCGTCAGCGCGCCGCGCCGCAACGACCCGCGGATCGAGCTGCTCGACGGGATCGGCCTGCCCTATGCCGTGCATGGCCGCGCCACCGGCACCACGCGGCCCTACACCTGGCTCGACGTCAACAACCGCAGGGCCTTCGCCCGCGCGACCGCCTTCCTGCTCGATCTCGGGCATCGACGGATCGGACTGATCAACGGGCTGGAGGTGATGGATTTCGCGCATCGCCGCCGGCAGGGCTACGAGGAGGCGCTGCGCGCGCGCGGCCTCGCACCCGACCCGGAATTGATGCGGCAGGACGAGATGACCGAGGGCTATGGCTGGCGCGCGGCGCGCGACATGCTCGCCCTGCCCGACCCGCCGACCGCCTTTCTCGTCTCCTCCGTGGTCTGCATGCTGGGCGTGCGCCGGGCCGTCGACGAGGCCGGGCTGGTGCTCGGCCGCGACGTCTCGGCCGTCACCCATGACGACCAGCTCTCCTATCTGCGCGATGACGGGCCGGTGCCCGCCTTCACCGCCACCCGCTCCTCGGTGCGCGAGGCTGGACAGCGGCTGGCGCGGATGGTCATAGACCGCATAGACAACCCCGAGGCCCCCCATCGGCAGGATCTGCTCGAGGCCGACCTGATCATCGGCCGCTCCACGGGACCGGCCCCAAGTTGAGGCGAGCGACATGAATTTCACCCGTGCGGATTTTCCCGAAGGTTTCCTGTTCGGGGCAGCCACGGCCGCCTACCAGATCGAAGGCCACAGCTTCGGCGGCGCCGGCCCGACCCATTGGGACAGCTTTTCCAAGGGTCCGGGCAACGTGGTGCGCGGCGAAGACGGGGCCGTGGCCTGCGACCACTACCACCGCTATGAGGCGGATCTGGACCTGCTGCAGGCAGGGGGCTTCGACGCCTATCGGTTCTCAACCTCCTGGGCGCGGGTGATGCCGGATGGCCGGACGGTTAACCCCGAGGGGCTCGACTTCTACGACCGGCTGGTCGACGCGACGCTGGAGCGTGGGCTGAAACCCTTCCAGACGCTCTATCATTGGGAGTTGCCCTCGGCGCTCGCCGATCGCGGCGGATGGGCCAACCGCGACACCGCACTGGCCTTCGCCGATTTCAGCGAGGTGATCAGCGCCCGGATCGGCGACCGCGTCGCCTCGACCGCCACGATCAACGAGCCTTGGTGCGTGGCTTGGCTGTCGCATTACCTCGGCCATCATGCGCCGGGCCTGCGCGACATTCGCGCCGCCGCGCGGGCGATGCACCATATCCTGCTGGCGCATGGCCTCGCGGTGGAACGGCTGCGCGGCATGGGGCGTAAAGAGCTGGGCATCGTGCTCAACTTCGAGCGCGCCCTGCCCGCCTCCGAGAAAGCCGCGGATGTCCGCGCCGCCGATCTGCAGGACCAGATCTACAACCGTTGGTTCCTCGAGGCGATCGCCCATGGCCGATACCCCGAAGGCGCGCTCGAAGGCCTCGCGCCGCATATGCCCCAAGGCTGGCAGGACGACATGCGGCTGATCGCGCAGCCGATCGACTGGCTTGGCGTGAATTACTACACCCGGTCGCTGATCGCCGCCGCACCCGAGACGCCATGGCCGTCGCTGACCGCCGTCGAAGGGCCGCTGCCCAAGACCCAGATGGGATGGGAGATCTACCCAGAGGGGCTGCATCATTTCCTGCTGCGGGCGCGGGACGCGCTGGGCCTGCCCGTCCACGTCACCGAGAACGGCATGGCATGGGCCGACCGGCTCGAAAATGGCGGGGTCGCCGATGCCGAGCGGCAGAGCTTCGTCGCCGATCACCTTGCCGCGGCCCGTCGTGCCATCGCCGATGGCGTCGACCTGCGCAGCTTCTTCTACTGGTCGCTTCTGGACAATTACGAATGGGCCTTCGGCTACGAAAAGCGCTTCGGCCTCGTCCATGTCGATTTCGAAACCCTGGAGCGTACCCCCAAGGCGTCGTATCACGCCCTGAAATCCGCCATCACCCGCTGATCCCCGAGGAGCCGCCATGCACCCCGACAACGCCTACTCCCTGGTCGCCGATATCGGTGGCACCAACACCCGCGTGGCGCTGGCGCGCGGGCTGGAGATCCGTGAGGACACGATCCGGCGCTATTCCAACGCCGAATATCCCGGCCTCGAATCCGTGCTGCGCCGCTTCATCGCCGAGGAAGGCGAGGTCGACTGCATCGGCGCATGCGTCGCCGTGGCGGGACCGGTTCGCGACGGCCGGGCGACGATGACCAATCTCGACTGGACCATCGACAAGACGACGCTGGTCCGCGCCACCGGGGCCGAGCACGTCGCCATCCTCAACGACCTGCAGGCCCAGGGCCACGCGCTGGGCCATGTGGCCGAGGCCAACATCCGCGAGATCATCCCCTTCCCGGAGGCATCCCCCCACGCCGCCAAGCTGGTGATCGGCGTCGGCACCGGCTTCAACGCGACGCCGGTCTTCGACACCGAGGACGGTCGTTACGTGACGCCGTCGGAATCGGGTCACGTGAACCTGCCGGTCAACAGCGAGGTCGATCTGCGGCTGGCACAGTTCGTCTCGACCGCGCATGGCTTTCCGGCGGTCGAGGACGTATTGTCGGGCCGCGGGCTGGAACGGGTCTATGCTTGGCTCGGCACCGAGGCCGGCGCGCCGGCCGAGAAATCGGCGGCGGCGATCATGCAAGGCTGCGCCGATCGCAGTGATCCGCGCGCCGTCGAGGCCGCGCGCGTCTTCGTGCGGATGCTGGGCGTCACGGCCGGAAACCTCGCCCTGATCCAGCTGCCCTTCGGTGGTGTCTATCTGGTCGGCGGCGTCTCACGCGCCATCGCGCCCTATCTGCGCGAATTCGGCTTCGCGGAGGCGTTCCGCGACAAGGGGCGCTTCGCAGGCTTCATGGGCAATTTCGGCGTGGCGGTGATCGAGGACGATTATGCCGCCCTGATCGGCTGTGCGGCCCACCTGAACGGATTGATCCTGCCCGGTACGGCGAGCTGAGCCGCCCCTGCCCCGGTGCCTGAACGGCACTGGGGCTACCCTCGCAGCCCAGCAATGTGCCGCCTCAATCCCGGCCTCAGCAGGCAATCCGCGTTTGCACAGTCGTGGCCAGGTCGGTCAGCGAGAATGGCTTCGGCAGGAACACCGAGTTCGGAATCTCGGCCTGCTGCTCGGCGAAGGTGTCCTCGGCATAGCCCGAGACGAACACCACCTGGGTGTCGGGCCGTTCCACCAGCGCCTCGCGTACCCAGGTTGGCCCATCCTTGCCCGGCATGATCACGTCAGTGACGAAGATATCCACTTTCAGCGCCGGGTCGGACAGGATCGACAGCGCGGCGTCGGCGTCCTCGGCCTCGATCACGGTCAGCCCCCGCAGCCGCAGCGCCCGCGCCGCGAAGGCGCGTACCGGGGCCTCGTCCTCGACCAGAAGGACCACCCCGTCGCTGCGGCGGGTGATGGGTTTGGGGGGCTCGGGAGTGGTGGTGCCGACACTCTCGGGCGCGGCATCGCGCCCCGGCAGCAGCAGGGTGAAGCAGCTTCCGCGCTCTGGCTCGCTGTCGACGAAGATGTAGCCGCCGCTCTGCTTCACGATGCCATAGGCGGTCGAAAGACCGAGCCCCGTGCCCTCGCCCGGGCGCTTTGTGGTGTAGAAGGGCTCGAACACCTTGGGTAGCTTCTCGGCCGGGATACCGCAGCCCTGGTCGGTGACCCGGATCCGCACCCATAGTCCGGCCGGCACGACTGCCCGATCGCGTTCGAGCGGTCGTTCGAGATCGAAATTGTCCGTCTCGACCTGGATCTCGCCCCCCTCGGGCATGGCATCGCGAGCATTGACCACGAGGTTCATCACCACCTGTTCGAGATGGCGCCGGTCGGCGCGGACCTGGCACAGATCCGGGTCATGGTTGAGCGTGAGCACCACTTTCTCCCCCACCAGCCGATTGAGCAGATGTGTCAAATCGGACAGCGTGTCGCGCAGGTCGATCTGCTCGAACATCAGGTTCTGCTTGCGCGAATAGGCAAGGAGCTGGCCGACGAGGCTGGCGGCGCGATTGGCGTTCTGGTGGATCTGGATCAGGTCGCCGTAATCCTGATCGTCCTTGTCGTGGCGCAGCAGCAACAGGTCGCAATGCCCCGAGATGGCGGTGAGCAGGTTGTTGAAATCATGCGCGACGCCGCCGGCGAGCTGGCCGATCGCCTGCATTTTCTGGGCCTGCACGAACTGCGCTTCGAGCGATTTGTACTCGGTCGCGTCGTGTAGCACTGCGACCAGGCACCCCTCCTCGTCCGGCTCACCCAGCGTGACCTGCAGCACCCGGTCCTGCTGGGATCCGCGCCCCCTGAGAAATTGCGGGCCCGGCACGGCGCGCCCCTCCGCCGCCTCGGCGAGCCAGTCGATGAGCGGACGCCCCAGCCCTTCGAGAAGGTCCGACAGCCTTGCCCCCGGCTCCGCTGCCGGCAGCAGCGTCCGTGCGGCCCGGTTCGCGCCAAGCAGCTGTCCCTGCCGATCCAGACGCAGCAGCGGAACCGGCAGGATCTCGACCTCGCTCCAACCGGCGCCGCCGGAGCGCGCGGGCGACAGCGGTGGCAGCAGGTAGATCTCCCTCCGGCCTCCCGCCGCCGGGATCTCGGCCACCAGCGTATCGACAGGGCCGGAGACGCCGTTCACCTTCTGCACCTGCCCCGGTGTGACGGGCAACCGCTCGAACACCGCCTCGAGCGTGCGGGCCCGGCCACCGATCAGCGCCCGGCAGGCCTCGTTCATGTACAGGATCGTGCCCGAGGGCCCGGCCGTGAGCATCGGCAGGCCGAGAGCGTCGGCGGCGCGTCCGGTGCCCGGACGCTCGGACAGATCCTCGACCCGCCACAGATACGTCCCCGCGCCCAGCCCGCTGACGGTGATGCGCAGGTGGCCCCGACGAGTCGCCACCATGTCCTGCGCCGAGCCTTCGCGCATCGCCCTCTGGCGCAGCCGGGTCAGCGTGCGCCCGGGCGCCGCGAAATGCTGAGAGAGTGCAGTCGTCAGGCTGCCGCCGCGCCCGCCGAAACGCTGCGCCGCCGCCGGGTTGCAGTCGAGGATCGCACCCTGCGCGTCGCTCAGGAAGCCGGGGACCATGTCCGGCCCGAGGATGCGCTGCCCGAGCCGGACCATCTGACGGCGCCGCCGCAGCCGATCGAGTCGTCGCAGCGCGAACATCGCGGCGACGCAGGCCAGCGTCGAGCCGACCAGCAACAGCGACAGCGCCATGTAGCCGTCAGGCGTGAGCGCCGCCCCGGCCAACGACAGCGTCGCCGCGCCCAGGATCGAAGCCAGTTGCCCCGGGCTCGGCAGGGCCACGCCCTCGTCGGACATGCCCGCCGGCAGATCGATTTCGACCACCTCACCCTCCTCGGATGCCAATGCATCCAGAAGGGGCCAAAATGCCTAACGCCCGGTAAAGAGCTAAGTGGGGGTTCGTTCGAACCGCGCGAGGAAGAACCCGTCGCCGCCGGGCCCCGGCAGCCATTGGGCGCGATCGGCCAGCCGCCAGCCGGGATTGCGACGCAGGAATGCCTCTGCCTGCGCGTCGTTCTCGGCGCGCAGCACCGAACAGGTCGCGTAGGCGAGGACGCCATCCGCGGCCACCGACACCGCCGCCTGATCGAGAATTTCTGCCTGCAGGTCGACCAGCGCCGCCAGCCCCGCCGGGTCGAGCCGCCATTTGCCGCCGGGGTCGCGCCGCCAGGTGCCGCTGCCGGAACAGGGCGCGTCGACCAGCACGAGATCGGCCTTTCGCTCGCCCACCCGCTCGATCACGTCGATGCGCACGCCGGCGCGCTCCGCCCGGGCCGGTATGTCGCGCATGCGGGTGGGATTGGCGTCATGTGCCGCCACTTCGATCCGTGCCCGCGCGGCCAGTGCCAAAGCCTTGCCGCCGCCGCCCGCGCAGAAGTCGAGCACGCGCTGCCCATCGCGCAGCGGCAGCCGGAGCATTGCCGCCTGCGAGGCGGCGTCCTGCAACTCCACGAGGCCATCGGCATAGGCGCGGCTCCGCGCCACGGCACGGCCGCCGGACACCACTTGCAGCGCGTCTGCGACGTCGGGATGGGCCACCGCCTCGACCCCGTCGGCCGCAAGGCTCGCGATCGCAGCCGCCTGATCACCACGGCGGGGATTGACCCGCAGGAACACCGGCGCTCGGTCGCGCAGCGCCTGCGCCGCGTCCGGCCCGGCCTCGCCCAGATCCTCGAGGAACCGGCCCAAGAGCCAGTCCGGCAGATCATGCGCCACGGCCGGCGCCGCCGGCTCGGTGGGCAGGTGCATTTCATGAGGGTCTAGCGCCGCCGGGGCATGGTCGCGCCCGATGAACAGTGTCTCCGGTTCGACCCCGTGCTGGCGCAGCAGACCGATCATGATGCCACGCCCGGTTTCGGCGCCGCCCGCATGCGCGGCGGACCGGCGGCGACGCCAGCCGTCGAAGACATGGTCGCGCACCGCCGCACGGTCCTTCGACCCCGCGAAGCGGCTCGCGCGTGACCAGCGCAGCAGCGCCTTCTCGACCGGCATTCCCGACAGGCAGTCGTCGAGCACGCCGATCGCGGCGGCGACCCGCGCCGCCGGGGTCATGGAAGCCTCTCCGCCACCCGCCTCACCCGATCCGGTAGTTCGGGCTTTCGCGTGTGATCTGCACGTCGTGCACGTGGCTTTCCTTGAGACCGGCGCCGGTGATCTTCACGAAGTTGCAGTTGCCGCGCATCGAGTCGACCGTCGGATGGCCGGTATAGCCCATCGCCGCGCGCAGGCCGCCGACCAACTGATGGATCACCGCTGCTGCCGTGCCCTTGTAGGGCACCTGCCCCTCGATGCCCTCGGGCACCAGCTTGTCGGAGGCCGCATCCTTCTGGAAGTAGCGGTCGGCCGAGCCTCGGGCCATGGCGCCGAGGCTGCCCATGCCACGGTAGGATTTGAAGGTCCGGCCCTGGTAGAGGATCACCTCGCCCGGGCTTTCGTCGGTGCCCGCGATCATCGAGCCGACCATGGCGCAGGAGGCGCCCGCGGCGATCGCCTTGGCGAAATCGCCCGAGAACTTGATGCCGCCATCGGCGATCACCGGCACGTCGCCGGCGGCCTGCGCGCAATCCATGATCGCAGTGAGCTGCGGCACGCCGACTCCGGCCACCATCCGCGTGGTGCAGATCGAGCCCGGCCCGATGCCGACCTTGACCGCGTCCGCGCCGGCGCCGATCAACGCGCGCGTCGCCTCGCCGGTCGCGACGTTGCCGGCGATTACCTGCACGTCGCCCGCCTCGCGCTTGAGCCGCTCGACCGCCTTCGCCACGCCCTCGGAATGGCCATGCGCGGTATCGATCACCACGATGTCGACGCCGGCATCGACCAGCGCCATGGAGCGCTCGAACCCGGCATCGCCCACGGTCGAGGCGGCGGCGGCGCGCAGACGGCCGAGGCGGTCCTTGCAGGCCGAGGGGTTGAGCACCGCCTGCTCGCTGTCCTTGAGCGTCAGGAGACCGGTCAGGCGGCCCTCTTTGTCGGTGACGAGCAGCTTCTCGATCCGGCGCTCCTTCATCAGGTTGCGCGCCACGTCGAGATCAGCGGGCTCGGTCAGCATGGCGAGGTTGTCGGCGGTCATCATCGCCTTGACCGGGGTCGCGTCATCGGCGGCGAAACGCATGTCGCGGTTGGTGACGATGCCGACCACGCGGCCTTCGCCATCGACCACCGGGAAGCCGGTGATGGAGTATTGCTCCATCAGCTTGCGGGCATCGGCCAGCGTCTGCTCGGGGCGCAACGTGATCGGGTTGTAGACCGTGCCCGAGACGAAACGCTTGACCTGGCGGATCTGCTCGGCCTGCTCGTCGACGGTGAAGTTGCGGTGTACCACGCCGATGCCGCCCGACTGGGCCATGCAGATCGCCATGCGCGCCTCGGTCACGGTGTCCATCGCGCTCGACAGGAGCGGGATGTTCATCGCGATCTCGCGCGTCACCTTGGTGCGTGTGTCGGCCGTGGACGGCAGGACGCTCGATGCTGCGGGAACCAGCAGGACGTCATCGAAGGTCAGAGCCTCGCGAATCTCCATCGGGACCACTCCTTTGGGATGCTTCGTTTGGCACGTCCCTATCGCACCGATCTTCCCGGGGGGAAAGGGAGAAAGCGGCGCGTCGCTTTGGCGTCGCCACCTGCCGCCCGCGCACCCTTTCCCTCGGGGCGCAATCGCCTATGGTCCGCGCAAACGACCGCCGCCCTCGAAAGGCCCGCCATGACCCAGGACCCGCTCGTCATCTTCACCCCCTCGGGCAAGCGCGGCCGGGTGCCCGCCGGCACCACCGTGCTGACCGCCGCACGCCGCCTCGGCGTCGATCTCGACAGCGTCTGCGGCGGGCGCGGCATCTGCTCCAAGTGCCAGGTCAGCCCCGGCAAGGGTCGGTTCGACAAGCATGGCGTGACCGTGGCCGAGGATGCGCTGAGCGGCATCAACGCGGTCGAGGAGCGCTATGACCGGATCCGCGGGCTCAAGCCCGGCCGCCGCCTCGGCTGCCAGGCGCAGATCTGCTCTGACGTGGTGCTCGACGTGCCGCCCGAGAGCCAGGTGCACCGGCAGGTGGTGCGCAAGAACGCCGATGCCCGCCCGATCGAGATGGACCCGGCGACACGGCGCTACTTCGTCTCGGTGCCCGAACCCGACATGCACGAGCCGCGCGGCGACCTGGAGCGCCTGATCGAGGCGCTGGCGGGGCAATGGCGGATCGAGGGCGCGACGGCCGCCCCCGCCGTGCTGGCCAAGCTGCAGCAGGCGCTCAGGAAGGGCGAATGGGAGGTGACGCTCGCCGTGCATCAGGGCGCGGAGACGGAGCCGCCGCGTATCGTCGACCTCTGGCCGGGCTTTCGCGACGCGCCGCTCTGGGGGCTCGCCATCGATCTCGGCTCGACCACCATCGCCGCGCATCTGACCTCGCTCGAGGATGGCCATGTCGAGGCCTCGGCCGGAATCATGAACCCGCAGATCCGGTTCGGCGAAGACCTGATGAGCCGGGTCAGCTACTCGATGATGAACGAGGGCGGCGCCGCCGAGATGACCACGGCGGTCCGCGCCGCCATCGACGATCTGGCGCGCGGGCTGGCCGAAGAGGCGGGCATCGAACCGCGCGACATCGTCGAGGCGGTGTTCGTCTGCAACCCGGTGATGCACCACCTGCTGCTGGGCATCGACCCGGTCGAACTGGGCCAGGCGCCCTTCGCACTGGCCACCTCCGACGCGGTGTCCCTGCCCGCCCGCGATCTCGACCTCGGGGCGATCAATGCGGGCGCGCAGGTCTACGCGCTGCCCTGCATCGCCGGCCATGTCGGCGCCGATGCGGCGGCGGTGGCGCTGTCGGAACGGCCGGACCAGTCGGACGATCTGGTGCTGATCGTCGATGTCGGCACCAATGCCGAGCTGTTGCTTGGTGACCGGGCCCGGGTGCTGGCCTGCTCCTCGCCCACCGGTCCGGCCTTCGAGGGCGCGCAGATCTCGAGCGGGCAGCGCGCCGCGCCGGGCGCGATCGAAGCGATCCGCATCGACCCCGAGACCAAGGCGCCGCGCTTCCGCGTGATCGGCTGCGACAAGTGGTCCGACGAGGACGGCTTCTGGGAGGCGGTCGGACCGGGCGGCGTCACCGGTATCTGCGGCTCGGGCATCATCGAGGCGGTGGCCGAGATGCGCATCGCGGGTCTCGTCGACGCGCGCGGCCTGATCGGCTCGGCCGAGCAGACCGGCACCAACCGGATGATCGCCGAAGGCCGGACCCATGCCTATCTGATCCATGACGGCGCGGAGGCGGGCGGGCCGCGCATCACCGTGACCCAGGGCGACATCCGCGCGATCCAGCTCGCCAAGTCGGCGCTCTATGCCGGCGCGCGGCTGCTGATGGACGAGCGCGGCGTCGAGGCGGTCGACCGGGTGGTGCTGGCCGGGGCCTTCGGCGCGCATATCAGCCCCAAGCACGCCCTCGTGCTGGGGATGATTCCCGACGTGCCGGTCGAACGCGTGACCAGCGCGGGCAACGCCGCCGGGACCGGGGCGCGGATCGCGCTGTGCTCGCGCGCGGCGCGGCGCGAGGTCGAGGTGCTGGTGCGCGAGATCACCAAGGTCGAGACCGCGATCGAGCCGCGTTTCCAGGAGCATTTCGTCGCCGCCAATGCCATCCCGCATGCCACCGCGCCCTTTGCCGGGCTGCGCGCGACACAGCCCCTGCCGGAGCCTTCCTTCAACGCCAATGGCGGCGGCGAGGGCGGTGGCGGGCGGCGGCGGCGGCGGGCGCGCGACTGAGCGATCGCCGCTTGACGAGGGCGGTCGGCGCGGCTACCTCGGGGCCAGAGCGCGCGGGTATGGTGAAAAGGTATCACGAAAGCTTCCCAAGCTTCAGTTACGGGTTCGATTCCCGTTACCCGCTCCATCCCCTCCCGCCTGCATATATCCGAGGGGAACCAGACATGGCCGATATCAAGCGCATCGAATCCAACGCCCGCATGAGCGCGGCGGTTGTCCATAACGGCATCGCCTATCTTGCCGGTCAGATCGGCACGCCGGGCAACGACGCCCGCACCCAGACCCGCGAGATCCTTGCCGAGATCGACCGGCTGCTCGGCCTCGCCGGCACCGACAAGACCAAGCTGCTGACCGCGCAGATCTGGCTGTCCGACATGGCGTTCTTCGCCGACATGAACGCCGAGTGGGAGCCCTGGGTCGCCGAGGGCTGTGCCCCGGCCCGCTGGACCGGCGAAGCCAAGCTCGCCACGCCCGAGCACCTCGTCGAAATCATCGTCACCGCCGCGATCTGACGCGTCGCCCGTCCCGCGCCCACCAGCCGGCGCGGGACGGGCTTGGACAGGACGCTTCGCTCCTGAACGAGAAAAGGGGCGGCACGCTTTGGCGGCCGCCCCCTTTTTCGTCGCCTCACAGGGCGTCCAGGCGCCCTTCTGCGGTCAGGCGCCGTTGGCGCGCAGGAAGCCCACCAGCTGTGCGGTGGAGCCATCCTTGTCGTCGGCGCTCCGCTCTCCGTCGACGATCGGCTGCAGCGCGGTCGCGAGCTCCTTGCCCAGCTCCACGCCCCACTGGTCGTAAGAGTTGATGCCAAGTACCACACCTTCGACGAAGACCCGGTGCTCGTAGAGCGCGATGATCTTGCCCAGCGTCTCGGGATCGAGCTTGGGATAGGCCAGCGTGGTCGAGGGGCGGTTGCCCGGGAACACGCGATGCTTGGCCTGGCGCTCCAGCTCGGCGCCTTCGAACTTGCCCGCGACCTTGCTACGCGCCTCGTCGAGATCGCGGCCCTTCATCAGCGCCTCGGACTGCGCGAGGCAGTTGGCGATCAGCAGACGATGCTGGTGCTCCAGCCCCTTCTCGTGCCCCTCGGCGGCGACGAGGAACTCGCAAGGCACGACCCGCGTGCCCTGGTGGATCAGCTGGTAGAAGGCGTGCTGGCCGTTGGTGCCGGGCTCGCCCCAGACCACCGGGCCGCTCTCAAAGCCGAGATCCTCGCCATCCATCGAGACGCGCTTGCCGTTGCTCTCCATCTCAAGCTGCTGGAGATAGGCGGGCAGACGCGCGAGGCGGTTGTCGTAGGGCAGCACGGCGCGGGTCGCGTGACCCAGCACCTGGTTGTGCCAGATCCCGACCAGCGCCAGCATCGCCGGCATGTTTTCCTGCCACGAGGCGGCACGGAAATGCGCGTCCATTGCCTGACCGCCACGCAGGAAGGCGCGGAATGCCTCCGGCCCGATTCCGATCATCAGCGACAGCCCGATCGGGCCCCACATCGAGTAGCGACCGCCGACCCAGTCGGCGAAGCCGAAGACACGGTCCGGCGCGATGCCGAAATCGGCGGTCTTGTCGGCGGCGGTCGACAGCGCGGCGAATTGCGCGCCGGTATCAGAGACCACCTCGCCCATCCACGCCTTGGCGGTCCGGGCGTTGGTCATCGTCTCGATGGTGGTGAAGGTCTTGGAGGCGACGATCACCAGCGTGGTCGCCGGGTCGCAGGCCGAGAGCGTGTCGTGAATGTCGGCCGGGTCGACATTCGAGACGAAATGCAGCCGCGGCCCGTCGTGATAGGGCCTGAGCGCGATCGCGGCCATGGCCGGCCCGAGATCCGAGCCGCCGATGCCGATGTTGATCACGTCTGTGATCGCGCCGCCCTGCCCCTGGTACTCGCCCGAGCGCACGGCGCGGGCAAAGCCCTCCATGCGCGCCAGCGTGTCAAGCACCTCGGGCATCACGTCCTGCCCCTCCACCGTCACCGCCGCGCCGTCGAGGTTGCGCAGGGCAGTGTGCAGCACGGCCCGCCCTTCGGTCTCGTTGATCGGCGTGCCCGAGAACATCGCCTCGCGGCGGCCCGCCACGTCTCGCGCGTCCAAGAGCGCGATCAGCGCGTCGCGGGTTTCGGCGTCGATGTTGGTCTTGGCGTAGTCGAACAACATGCCCAGCGCGTTGACCGAGAAGTCGCGCGCGCGGTTCGGGTCCTCGAACAGCGTCTCGATCCGGCGCTCGGCAATGGCCGCGCCCCTGCTCTTCAGATCATCCCACATCTCAGCTCTCCGCCCAATGCACGGTCGCGCCCTTGAGGACGGCCGCCACCGGCGCCTCCTCGGGGCTCAGCCCCTGCGCTTTTTCCAACGCGGCGCGCTTCTCGGCGCCGATGATCACGATATGGCGGCGCATCGCGTCGTTCAGCACCTTGGCCGACAGCGTGATGCGCGGCTCGGGCGCGCCGGGTGCGCGCATCGCCACCAGGGTCGCGTCGCCGTTGAGCGCCGCGTCGAGCTGGTCGGCGCCGGGAAAGATCGAGGCCGTGTGCATGTCGGCCCCCATGCCGAGCAGCACCACCGACAGCGGCAGATGCGGCGCCAGCGCCTCCTGCAGCGCGTCGAGCTTTTCCTCGGGACGCTCGGCCGGGGCGTAGAGCGGCAGGTAATGCGCGGCCGCGGCGGCGCCGGTGAACAGGCGCCGCTTGAGCAGGCCGGTGTTCGACCGCTCGCTGTCCTCGGGCACCCAACGCTCGTCGGTGAGCATCACGTGCACCTTGTCCCAGTCGAGCCCGATCGCCGAGAGCGTGTCGAAGATCGGCCCCGGCGTGGTGCCGCCGGGCACCGCGAGGCTGGCACGTCCATCGGCGGCGATCGCCGCGCGCAGCTCGCTCGCCAACCGGTCGGCGAGGTCGATCATCATCATCTCGGAATCGGCGTATTCGACGAATTCCATTGCGGGTTCCTTTCGGTCTCTCGGGGCCTCAGCCCTTGATCTCGCGCCAGCGGCGGCCGTCGCGATGCATCAGCATCATCGCGTCCTCGGGCCCGGCGCTGCCGGCGTCATAGAGCTTGGGCACGTCGTTGCGCGCTTCCCAGCCCTCGATGATCGGGTCGGTCCAGGCCCAGGCGGCCTCGACCTCGTCGCCGCGCATGAACAGCGTCTGGTTGCCACGGATCACATCCATGATCAGCCGCTCATAGGCGTCGGGCGCGTCCTGGTCGGGGCCCAGCGCGTCGGCGAAGGTCATGTCGAGCGGCACGTCGACGAGGCGCATGCCGCCCGGGCCCGGCTCCTTGATCGTCACCTGCAGGTCCATCCCCTCATTCGGCTGCAACCGGATCGACAGGATGTTGCGGTGCCGGGCGGTGTCGCCCTCGAAGATGGTATGGCCGAGGTCCTTGAAGACCACGGCGATCTCGGAGGAGCGCGCCTTCATGCGCTTGCCGGTGCGGATGTAGAACGGCACCTTGGCCCAGCGCCAGTTGGCGATGTGGCACTTGAGCGCGAGGAAGCTCTCGGTGAAGCTGCGCGGGTTCTCGGCGTCCTCGCGGTAGGAGGGGCCCTCGGCGGACGCCTCGTACTGGCCGCGCACGATCTGGTGCGGCTCCACGGGCTGCAGCGCGCGGATCACCTTGAGCTTCTCGTCGCGGACGGTGTCGGCGTCGTAGATCGAGGGCGGCTCCATCGCGATCAGGCACAGCAGCTGCATCAGGTGGTTCTGCACCATGTCGCGCATCGCGCCCGACTTGTCATAGTAGCTGCCGCGCCCGGTGACGCCCACCGTCTCGGCCACGGTGATCTGGATGTGGTCGATGTAATGCGAGTTCCAGAGCGGCTCGAACAGCACGTTGCCGAAGCGCACGGCCATCAGGTTCTGAACCGTTTCCTTGCCGAGATAATGGTCGATCCGGTAGATCTGGCTCTCGTCGAAATGCTCGGCCAGCGTCGCGTTGAGCGCCTTGGCGGAGGCGAGGTCGCGGCCGAAGGGCTTTTCGACCACGATCCGGCTCGAGGCGTCGGCGATGCCGTGCTGGTGCAGCCGCTCGGCCAGCGCACCGAAGAGCGAGGGCGCGACCGAGAAGTAGAAGGCCCGGATCACGCCGTCGCGCATCAGATCGCGCAGCTGGTGCCAGCCGCCTTCGCCTGTGGCGTCGATCGCGACGTAGTGCAGCCGCTCGACGAAGGCGTCGATGCCTACCGTGTCCTGCTTTTCCTCGGAGCCGAACTCGGCGATCGCCTCGCGGATCATCTGCCGGTAGCCCGCATCGTCCATCTCGGAGCGCGCGGCGCCGATGATGCGCGCTTCAGCCGGCATCTGGCCGGAGCGGAAGCGGCGGAACAGGCCCGGCAGGATCTTGCGCCGGGCGAGGTCGCCGGTGCCGCCGAAAATGACGAGGTCGAAGCTGTCGACCGGGATGACGCGCGATACCATGGCTGTCTCCGTCTGGGCGGCCGCTGGGGCCGTGCAGTTAGCGCTAACGCCGCCCTCTTAACGGCGGCTTCGCGCGCAGTCTAGGCATCGGCGTCGACACCGCAACCCGATCGGCCCTTCGGCGGGTTCAGGCTTCGAGTTCGGCATCCCAGTAGAGGTAGTCGACCCAGCTCGCATGGAGATGGTTCGGGGGGAAGCGGCGTCCGCTGTCGCGCAGCTCCTCCGCACCCGGGCGGCGCGGCGGCCGTTTGAGGCTCAGCCCCGACTGGCGCAGGCTCTTGGATCCCTTGCGCAAATTGCAGCGCGCGCAGGCGGCGACGACGTTTTCCCAACTCGTCACCCCGCCCCGCGCCCGCGGGATCACGTGGTCGAAGGTTAGGTCCCCGCGCGCGCCGCAGTACTGGCAGCAGAAACCGTCCCTCAAAAAAAGATTGAAGCGCGTGAATGCCACGCGCTTCTGGGGTTTGACGAAATCTCTGAGGACCACGACCGAGGGTATTCGGATCACCGTGGAGGGCGAATGCACCACTGCGTCGTATTCGGCGACGATGTCGACCCGGTCGAGGAAGACGGCCTTGATCGCTTCCTGCCACGGCCACAATGACAGCGGGTAGTAGGAGAGCGGCCGGAAATCCGCGTTGAGCACCAGCGCCGGATGCTGCCGGAGTGCAACGGGATCGCGCACGAACTCGGTTCTGAAATCGCCTTGCATGATGAGTCCGTCCTCACTCTCGCAGCCCGTGCCGGACGACCAGAGCGGGAGCCCCGCTCCTGCCGTATCTCGACTATATATGGCGGCTCGAGTCTGACAAGTCTCAAGGTCGTGGTGCCGCCGCGATCAGCATGACCGCACCGGGTGACAGCGATATGACGAAGACGGGGCGCGGACGCCCGGTTTTCAGGCGATGCCGAGACGTTCGCTCATGAAGGCCAGCGCCACTTCGAGCCCGTCGGGGGCGATTCCATGGGCCGTGCCCTTCATCACATGCGCGTATAGATCGGTCCAACCGGCTTCCTGCAGCGCCTGCGCGGCCTCGGGCAGCGATTGCGGCGGCACCACCTCGTCCATGTCGCCATGTACCAGCAGGATCGGCAGCCGATTCTGCACCTCGTCGGCCAGAAGCTCGGGCTCGAGCAGCCGCCCCGAGAAGGCCACCAGACCGGCAATCGGATCCTCGCGACGCGGCAGCACGTGCAGCGCCATCATCGTGCCTTGGGAGAAGCCCACGACCATCACCTGCTCGGGCAGCAGGTCCTCGTCGACCATGACGCCATCGAGAAAGGCGTTGAGATCCTCGGCGGCGCGCTGGAGGCCCTGGCGGCTCTCCTCCTCGCTCGATCCGTCGATCCACGGGATCGGGAACCACTGGAAGCCCATCGGCGCGCCGATGCAGGCCTCGGGCGCGTCGGGGGCGAGGAACAGCGTGTCCGGCATGTGCTCGGCCAGCGGCTCGGCCAGCCCCAGCAGGTCGGCACCGTTGGCGCCGTAGCCATGCAGGAAAATCACCGCCGAGCGCATCTCGCCGCTGAGCGGCTCCACCCGGCCCGATTGCAATGCGCGCGTCATAGGATTCCTTCCCTGCCCTTAACGTGGTGGTAGTATTCCCACAGCCCCCGCGCCGCAACCGCGCGCCAGGGCGACCATTGCAGGGCGATCTCGCGCAGCGCGCGCTCCTTGGGGCGCTCCTCTAGACCCAGCAGATGCCGCGCCCCCTCCTGCAGCGCCAGATCGCCCGGCGCGAAGACATCCGCCCTCCCCAGCGCGAACATGGCATAGATCTCGGCGGTCCAGACACCGACGCCGGTGACGGCGGTGAGGGTCGAGACGACCTCGTGTGTCGGCGCACGCCGCAATCCGTCGAAATCGATTCCCGACACCGCCAGGGCCCGCAGGTAACGCATCTTCTGGCGCGACAGGCCGCAGGCGCGCAGCGCCTCGTCCTCCGCTGTAGCGATGGTTTCCGGCCGCATCAGGTCGGCCGCCTCCAGCCGCCCACGGATCGCGCGGGCCGAGGCAGTCGAAACCTGCTGGCTGACGATCGCCGAGGCGAGCTGCGAAAAGCCGTCGGGCGTGCGGCGCAACGGCAGCGGCCCGGTGATCTCCAAAAGCCGCCCGAAATGATCGGTGTTGGCCGCGAGCCAGGCCGCGCCCTCGGCCACATCCTCCTCATGCGTGATGATCCGTTCCGTCACAGCCCCTCCGCCCATTGCAATGCCGCCTCCGACGTCTCGACCACGCGCGCCCCTTCGGGCGGCGGCGGCCGGTCGAGCAGCACGACCTTCACCCCCAGCGCCCGCGCCGCGTCGAGCTTGGCGCGGCCGTCCTCGCCGCCCGAATCCTTGGTCGCCAGCACGTCCACGCCCATCAGCGACAGCAGCGCCGTCTCGTCCGCGAGGGTAAAGGGCGGGCGCGAGACCACCCATTGCCCCTCTTCAAAGGGAAACGGCCCCGGCGCCGGATCGATCCTGCGACACAGCACCCGCCGCCCCTCGAGCCCGGCAAAGGCCGCGAGCCGTTGCGGTCCCGTGGCGAGAAAGACGGTCGCGCCGCGCGGCACATGGGTCGCAAGATCCGCCTCGCGCGCGATCCAGGTCCAGTCGTCGCCGGGACCCGGCGTCCAGCCGGGCCGCCGCACGAGCAGATACGGCACGCCATCCTCGCGGCAGATCCGGGCAGTGCGCGCCGTGATGTGTTCGGCGAAGGGATGCGTGGCATCGATCACGGCGGTGATGCCATGGTCGCGCAGCGCTGCGCGGAACCCCTCCTCACCGCCAAAGCCACCCGTCCGCACCGGCACGCCCGGATCGAGCGGCCGCCGCGTGCGGCCTGCCAGCGAGGCCAGGACCGGCAGGCGCCGCGCGGCGAGACCGGCCGCGATCTCGCGCCCTTCGCGCGTGCCGGCGAGCACGAGCAGCGTCACGAGGCGCGGCCCAATATCGCGCCCGCCCGGTCGATCACCACCACGTCGAAGCGGATCCGGCTGCCGTCATGGGCCGTGCCGAACCGCTCGGTCACCCGCGCCAGCGCCGTCTCGGCGACGCGCTGGCCGAGTTCGGGGGCGAGGCGCGATGCCTCCAGCGCGGTGTTGGCCGCCGCGATGCCCGGCACCCCCGCCAGCTCGGCCAGCGCCGCGAAATCGACCTGACTGCGCGAGGAATGCAGGTCCACCGCGCCTTGCGCAAGCTTGGTGATCTTGCCGATCCCGCCACCGATGGTGACGCGGGGCACCGGGTGCTTCGTCAGGTATTTCAGCATCCCCCCCGCGAAATCCCCCATGTCGAGCATCGCGTGATCGGGCAGGCCGTGCAGCGACTGGACGACCTTTTCGGAGGTCGCGCCGGTGCAGCCCGCCACATGGCCGAGCCCAGCGGCCCGCGCGACATCGACGCCGCGCTGGATCGAGGCGATCCAGGCCGCGCAGGAAAACGGACGCACGATGCCGGTGGTGCCGAGGATCGACAGCCCGCCGGTAATGCCCAGGCGCGGGTTCCATGTCCGCGCTGCCAGCTCCGCGCCGCCGGGCACGGCGATGGTGATCTCGATATCCGGCGCGCGGGCCTGTTCGGCGGCCAGCTCGGCCACGACCTCCTCCATCATCGCGCGCGGCACCGGGTTGATCGCGGGCTCGCCCGGCGGGATCGGCAGGCCGGGCCTTGTTACCATTCCCACGCCCTCGCCCGCCTGAAAGGTCACGCCGCCCGGCGCGCCGCGCACCCGCGCGACGATCAGCGCGCCATGGGTCACGTCCGGGTCGTCCCCGGCATCCTTGATGATCCCCGCCTCGGCCCAGCCCTCGCCCTCGGCGCGGTGGGTCACGGCAAAAACAGGCGTTTCGCCGCGTGGAAGCGTAATCGAAACCTGCTCCGGCCAATCGCCGCCCCATAGCCGGATCAGCGCCGCACGCGTGGCGGCGGCGGCGCAGGCACCGGTGGTCCAGCCGCGTCGAAGGGGGGCGGTCTCGCTCATGAAGGCGACATTAGGCGGGCGCGATGAGGGTGGAAAGCGCATCCGGGGTTTCCACGCGCCCGGCGCGCGGCAATAACGATCCCATGACCGACTCGATCTCCCTCCCCGATCACCAATGGCCCACTCTCGAACCAGGCTGGGTCTGGCTTTGCGGCGCGGGACCTGGCGATCCGGGCCTGCTGACCCTGCACGCGCTCAACGCGCTGCGTCAGGCCGACGCCATCGTCTATGACGCGCTGGTGGATGAGCGCATCCTCGACTGGGCGCCCGAGGCCGAGAAGATCTATGCCGGCAAGCGCGGCGGCAAGCCGTCGGCCAAGCAGCGCGATATCTCGCTGCGCCTGGTCGAACTGGCGCAGGCCGGGCGCCGGGTGCTGCGGCTCAAGGGCGGCGATCCCTTCGTCTTCGGTCGCGGCGGCGAAGAGGCGCAGACGCTGGTGCAGCACGGGGTGCGGCTGCGGATCATCCCCGGCATCAGCGCCGGTATCGGCGGGCTCGCCTATGCCGGCATCCCGGTCACCCATCGCGACGTGAACCAGTCTGTCACCTTCGTCACCGGCCACGACCAGTCCGGCGCCACCCCTTCCTCGCTCGACTGGGCGGCGATCTCGCGCGGCAGCCAGGTGATCGTGATCTACATGGGGATGATCGCGACCGGCGCGATCGCAGGCGCCCTGCTCGCCGCCGGTCGCGATCCGGCGGAGCCGGTGGCGGTGGTCGCCGGCGCCACGACACCCGCGCAGCAGGTCCTCGAAACCCGCCTCGACCGCATGGCCGCGGACATCGCCGACAGCCGGCTGGAGCCGCCTGCGATCATCTGCATCGGCCGCGCTGCCCTGATGCGGCAGGTGCTCGACTGGCAGGATCAGCTCGCGGGCGCGGCGCCGCGCGATCTCGACCCGCTGCGGCGCGGACGGCCCGCCGAGCAGGGCTGATGCCCGGCCTGCTGATCGCCGCGCCCAGTTCGGGCGCGGGCAAGACCACGGTGACGCTTGGCCTGCTGCGGGCGCTGTCGCGGCGGGGTCTGGCGATCAGGGGAGCGAAATCCGGACCCGACTATATCGATCCGCGATTTCACGCCGCCGCCTGCGGGGCGGAATGCATCAACCTCGACGCCTGGGCGATGCACGAGGACCGGCTGCATGCGCTGGCTGCCGGGCCGGAGACGCTGGTGGTCGAAGGGGCGATGGGCCTGTTCGACGGCGCCCCGCCCGACGGGCGCGGCGCCTGTGCCGATCTCGCGCGGCTGCTGGGGCTGCCGGTGCTGCTCGTCGTGGATGCCGCGCGGATGGCGCAGTCGGTCGCGCCGCTTGTGGCAGGTTTCGCGCGGTTCGACCCGGAAGTGCGAATCGGCGGGGTGGTCCTGAACCGCGTGGGCTCGCCCCGGCACGAGACTATGCTGCGCCGGTCCCTCGATGCGATTGGCATGCCGGTCCTCGGCGCCCTCCCGCGTGCCGAGGGCATCGCGCATCCCTCAAGGCATCTGGGGCTGGTGCAGGCGGAAGAGCGGCAGGATCTCAAGGCATTCCTCGATCGTGCCGCCGATCTGGTCGCGGCTCATATCAACCTCGATGCGGTTCTGGCGCTGGCCGCGCGCGCAGCGCCCCGCCCATCGGCCTCGGGCCCGCGCACACCGCCTCCGGCACAGCGCATCGCTCTTGCGCGCGATGCCGCCTTTGCATTCGCCTATCCGCACCTGCTTGAAGATTGGCGAGCGCAGGGCGCGGAGATCGTGACCTTCTCACCGCTCGCCGACGAGGCGGTCCCGGAGGCCGATCTGGTGCTTCTCCCAGGGGGGTATCCGGAGCTGCATGCCGGACGGCTGGCAGCGGCGCAGAACTTCATGCATAGCCTTCGTAGCGCCTCACATGTATCTGATATATATGGAGAATGTGGTGGATACATGACCCTCGGCGAGACCCTGACGGATGCCGATGGGCACGTGCACCGGATGGCCGGCCTGCTCGACCTCGCGACCTCGTTCGAACGGCGGCGACTGCATCTGGGGTACCGCAGGGTGGAGACCAGCCACGGTCCTTTCGCCGGCCGCTGGGCGGCGCATGAGTTCCACTATGCCACGACCCTCTCGGCCAACGGGACACCGCTCTTCGAGGCGGTCGATGCCGAGGGCGTGGCCTTGCCGCCGATGGGGCTTCGTCGCGACCGGGTCTGCGGCTCCTTCGCGCATCTGATCGACCGGGCGTGACAGCGGCGCGCCGGGAAGCTACCGGTATTGCATGACATCAGCACCCATCACCGACGACCGTCGCGCCCGCCGCAACACCGCGATCCTCGCCGCCGCACAGGCGATCCTGGGGGCGCAGATGCCGATCCTGTTCGTGATCGGCGGGCTGGTCGGTGCGGAGCTGTCTCCCAACCCCTGCCTCGCCACCCTGCCGATCTCGCTCATCGTGTTCGGGTCGATGACCACGGCGCCCTGGCTCTCGCCCCTGATGCAGCGGCGGGGGCGGCGCGCGGGCTTCGTCATCGGCGGGCTTGCAGGCGCGCTGGGCGCGGCGCTCGCCATGGCGGGGCTTCTCGCGGGCTCCTTCGCGCTGCTGCTGCTCGGCTCCTATGTCACCGGCATCTACATGTCGGCGCAGGGCTTCTACCGTTTCGCGGCCGCCGACAGCGCCTCGGACGCGTTCCGGCCCAAGGCGATCTCCTGGGTGATGGCTGGCGGCCTCGGCGCGGCGATCATCGGCCCGCAGTTCAACAAGGTCGTGCTCGACGCCTTCGCGCTGCCCTTCCTCGGCAGCTACCTCGCGGTGATGCTGCTCAATCTCGGCGGGCTGCTGCTGTTCCTCGGCCTCGATCTGCCGACGGGCAGCCCGACCGACCCGCAGGTGGCGCCAACTCCGGCCCGTTCCCGCCGGACGCTGTTGCGCGAGCCCGAGATACTGGTGGCCATGCTGTGCGGCATGGTCGCCTTCGGCATGATGAACCTCGTGATGACCTCGACCCCGCTCGCGGTGGTCGGCATGGGTCACGGCCGCGATCATGCCAACGACATCGTCTCGGCGCATGTGCTGGCGATGTATCTGCCATCCTTCTTCACCGGCCACCTGATCGCGCGGTTCGGCGCCTCGAACGTCGTCGCCGCCGGGTTGGCGCTGCTGGGCTTCGCGGCGCTCACCGGACTGACGGGAACCGGCCTGCCGATGTTCTACGGCGATCTCGTCCTGCTCGGACTGGGCTGGAACTTCGGCTTCATCGGCGCCACCGCGATGCTGACGGCCGCGCATCGGGCCGAGGAGCGCGGGCTGGTCCAGGGGCTCAACGACATGGCGGTATTCGGCTTCGTCACGCTCGCCTCGCTGTCCTCGGGCGGGCTGATGAACTGCTCGGGCGGGCTGCCGGCGCAGGGCTGGATCTCGGTCAACACGGCGGTCTTCCCGGCGCTGGCGCTGGCCAGCGGGGCGCTGTTCTGGCTGCGGCTGCG
>Ga0208794_1000326_pt1 | contig 34738 bp, 35 predicted proteins | sample 32_taG_FD_184106 | JGI IMG/M metagenome (GOLD analysis project Ga0208794, IMG submission 184106) | Marine viral communities from the Gulf of Mexico - 32_GoM_OMZ_CsCl metaG (SPAdes) (version 2) | ecosystem: Environmental > Aquatic > Marine > Oceanic | place: Atlantic Ocean: Gulf of Mexico... | reverse complement strand
CGAGCAGCAGATCGCCCTGCGGACGAGCGGACGTTGGCGCCCCTAGCTGATCGCGCCACCATGCCAACCGCATCTGGCCGAGCATCGGCTCGCTCGCGCCGAGCACCATCCGTCCGATGCGCCCGTCGAGCGCAAAGGCGGCCAGCCAGATGTCTCGCCGAGACCCGGCACTCGCCAGTGCGATGCGCGACACTTCCGGACATTCGTCGAGCAGGTCGCCCGCGGCTGCCTGGTCCTGCTCCATATCAGTCGCGATAGCAGACCTTCTTGGCGGCAGCGACGATACGCGGGGTGTCGATCAGGGCCAGCTTCTCAAGATTGGCGGCATAGGGCAGCGGCACGTCCTCGTCGCACACGCGCGTAACCGGCGCGTCGAGATGATCGAAACCGTCTTCCATGCAGATTGCCATGACCTCGGATGCGATCGAGCATGTCGGCCACCCCTCTTCCGCGATGACCAGACGATTGGTCTTCGCCAGCGAGGTGAGGATCGCTTCCCGGTCCAGCGGGCGCAGCGTGCGCAGATCGATCACCTCGGCATCGATGCCTTCATCCGCCAGCTCGTCCGCTGCCTCCAGCGCGAGACCGACCGCGATCGAATAGGCGACGATCGTGACATCCGTTCCCTCGCGCATGATCCGCGCCTTGCCAATCGGCAGGACGTAGTCATCGAGATCGGGGACGTCGAAGCTGCGGCCATAAACGAGTTCGTTCTCGAGAAAGACGACGGGGTCTTCGCAGCGGATGGCGGCTTTCATCAGCCCCTTGGCATCGGCAGCATCGTAGGGAGCGATCACCACGAGGCCCGGCACGCTGGCGTACCACGGACCGTAATTCTGGCTGTGCTGCGCGCCGACGCGGCTGGCCGCGCCGTTCGGGCCACGGAAGACCACCGGGCAGCGCATCTGGCCGCCCGACATGTAATTGGTCTTCGCCGCCGAATTGATGATGTGGTCGATCGCCTGCATGGCGAAATTGAATGTCATGAATTCGACGATCGGGCGCAGGCCGCCCATCGCTGCCCCGGTCCCGATGCCAGCGAACCCGTATTCGGTAATCGGCGTGTCGATGACGCGCTTGGGGCCGAATTCGTCGAGCAGGCCCTGCGTGACCTTGTAGGCACCCTGGTACTGCGCGACTTCCTCGCCCATCACGAACACGCGTTCGTCGGCACGCATTTCCTCGGCCATGCCGTCGCGCAGCGCCTCGCGCACGGTGGTGGCGGTAAATGCCGTTCCTTCGGGAACCTCGGGGTCCTTAACATCGGTCTTGCGCGCAGGCTTGGTTATCTCCGCTTCGCTCGGATCGCGGCCGACATCCTTGCCTTCGCCCGGCGTGTCCTCGACCGCTGCGTCCTGGATGGGAGCCTCGATCTCTGATGCATCTTCGCCTTCGCCGGCGAGCATGGCGATGACTGTGCCGACCTTCACGCCTTCGGTGCCTTCGTCGACCAGGATTTTCCCCAGAGTGCCTTCGTCGACGGCCTCGAACTCCATCGTGGCCTTGTCGGTTTCGATCTCGGCAATGATGTCGCCGGCGACGATCGTGTCACCTTCCGACTTCAGCCATTTCGCCAGCGTGCCTTCTTCCATCGTCGGGGACAGCGCGGGCATTTTCAGTTCGATAGCCATCGCTCAGTACTCCCCCACGAGAACATCGGTGTACAGTTCGCCGGGTTCCGGTTCGGGCGAACTCTCGGCGAAATCTGCTGCCTCGGTCACCGTCTTGCGGATATCCTTATCGATGGCCTTGAGCTCGTCCTCGGTCGAACCGTTTTCGAGCAGCACTTTCTTGATTGCCTCGATCGGATCCTTGTGTTCGCGGATATCCTGCACTTCCTCGCGCGTCCGGTACTTGGCGGGATCGGACATCGAATGCCCGCGATAGCGATAGGTGTTGCATTCCATCAGCACGGGGCCCTTGCCCTCGCGCACGTGCTTGAACGCGATTTCGGCGGCCTGCCGCACTTCAAGCACGTCCATCCCGTTCACATCCATGCCGGGAATGCGGAAAGCGGTGCCGCGGCGATGGAATTCGGTTTCCGCCGAACTGCGACCGACCGCGGTGCCCATGGCGTACTGGTTGTTCTCGACTACGAAGACGATCGGCAGCTTCCACAGCGCCGCCATGTTCATCGTCTCATAGACCTGGCCCTGGTTGGCCGCGCCATCGCCGAAATAGGCGAGGCAGAAGCCGCCATCATCATTATACTGATGCGCGAGCGCGAGGCCGCCGCCCAGCGAGACCTGCGCGCCGACGATGCCGTGCCCGCCGTAAAATTTGTGCTCGGTCGAGAACATGTGCATCGACCCGCCCTTGCCCTTCGAAATGCCCGCCTCGCGTCCGGTGAGTTCGGCCATGATGACCTTGGGATCGATGCCGTAGGCAAGCATGTGACCGTGATCGCGATAGCCGGTGATCACGCTGTCCTTGTCGCCGTCGAGCGCGGACTGGAGGCCGATCGCGACCGCTTCCTGGCCGATGTACAGGTGGCAGAAACCGCCGATCAGGCCGAGCCCGTAGAGCTGGCCGGCACGTTCCTCGAACCGGCGAATGAGCAGCATCTGCTTGTAGAAGTCGAGCAGCTGTTCCTTGCTGGCCTTGAACCGCGAGTCCTGTTCGAACGCGTCCTGCAGCGAGTGGAGCGCGAACTCGCTGTCCTCTGCTGGTGACTTGGGGGCGGTTTTCTTGCTCCGGGGGGCTTTGGCCAAGACTTCGGATCCTTGTTCTTCCGGGGAGGAATATCGGCTGCGCCTATAGGCACAGCCACGCGTACCGCGCAACGGCAGAGCGTGCATGCATACGAAAACCCTTACGGAACGCGGTGGTTTCCGTAAGCAGTCAGTCCTCGAGCTTGATAACCACTTCGTTGGGGTGAACGACGTTGAGCTGGCTGCGCAGCAATTCGCCGACCATGTCGGGATCGGCATGGTCCGGATGCAGCAGTGCGACGCGGTTCTTCAACGCCTCGCGCTCCGCTTCCAAAGAAGCGAGCTGGGCCTCACGCTGATCGAGCACGCGCAGGTTTTCGCTCCACGCGAGCAGGCCCGATGGCCCGGCAATGGCAAAACCGCCCATCACCAGCAAAGCCGCCAGCGCAGTGTGCTGGGTGATCTTCGCCTGCTGAATCGGGGATCGAGAGCGAGTGCGCCGCATCATTCGACAGAATCACAGTTAACCGGCTCGCGCAAGCGCATTCTTGCGCGTGGGACCGTTCGTCGCACCGACGGAACAGCGCGTGGCGCCAGCCCCTCCCCGGCTTGACAACAACCACCCCGGACAGGTATTTAGTTTCCATTGCAACCAAAAACCGTGCCAGAGGATCTCCATGCCCGACCTGTTTGAAAACCCCATCGGCCTCGACGGCTTCGAATTCGTCGAATTCTGCGCCCCCGAAAAAGGCGTCATCGAACCGGTTTTCAAGGCCATGGGGTTTACCCACGTCGCATCGCACCGCTCGAAGGATGTCGATCTCTGGCGGCAGGGGCAGATCAACCTGATCCTGAACTACGAACCACGCAGCGCGGCATGGTTCTTCGCCCGCGAGCACGGCCCCTCCGCCTGCGGCATGGGCTTCCGCGTCCGCGATGCGAAGAAGGCCTATGACGAACTGCTCCAGCGCGGGGCCGAGCCTGTCGCGGTCGAAACCGGCCCGATGGAACTGCGGATCCCGGCGATCCGCGGCATCGGCGGCGCGATCGTTTACCTGGTCGATCGCTATGCCGATGACCACGGCAACGGCCTGTCGATCTACGATATCGATTTCGAATATCTCGACGGCGTGGAGAAGTTTCCCGTCGGCGCCGGGTTCAACGTGATCGATCACCTCACGCACAACGTCTACAACGGCCGCATGAAATATTGGGCGGACTATTACGAAACGCTCTTCAACTTCCGCGAAATCCGCTTCTTCGACATCAAGGGCGAATACACCGGACTCACCTCGAAAGCGCTGACCGCGCCCGACGGCAAGATCCGCATCCCGCTCAATGAGGAAGGCGAAGGCGGCAAGGGCCAGATTGAGGAATTCCTGCGCGAATTCAATGGCGAAGGCATCCAGCACATCGCACTGATCTGTGACGATCTTCTGCAGTGCTGGGACAATCTCAAGCAGCTTGGCGTGCCCTTCATGACCGCCCCGCCCGCCACCTATTACGAGATGCTTTCCGAGCGGTTGCCGGGCCACGGTGAAGACGAGAACGAACTCCAGATGCGCGGCATCCTGCTCGACGGCACGACCGAAGGCGGCCAGCCGCGCCTGCTGCTGCAGATCTTCGCCGAAGCGCAGGTCGGACCGGTGTTCTTCGAATTCATCCAGCGCAAGGGCGACGACGGATTTGGCGAAGGCAACTTCAAGGCGCTTTTCGAAAGCATGGAACGCGACCAGATCAAGCGCGGCGCGCTGACCGTCGGGGAAGCCGAAGCCGCTGCGAAGGAGCCGGCAGAATGAGCGATGTGACCGAACATCCGGTGAAACTGGGCGGCGTCCACCATGCAGCCTATCGCTGCAAGGACGCCAAGGAAACCGTCGAATGGTACGGCAAGGTGCTGGGGATGGAATACACCACTGCTTTCGCTGAGGACCATGTCCCTTCGACTGGTGAGTACGACCCCTATATGCATGTGTTCCTGGATGCCGGTAACGGCAATATCCTGGCGTTCTTCGAACTGCCGAACCAGAAGGACATGGGGCGCGATGAGAACACGCCTGCCTGGGTCCAGCACCTTGCCTTCAAGGTGGCAAACGAGGACGAGCTTCTGGCCGCCAAGGACCACGTCGAAAGCCTTGGCATCGATGTGCTCGGCCCGACGCATCACGGCATCTTCAAGTCGATCTATTTCTTCGATCCCAACGGTCACCGCGTCGAACTGGCCGCCGATATCGGGACCGAAGAACAATATGCCGAACTCAAGCGCGTGGCGCCGATGATGCTCGACGAATGGAGCGAGACCAAGACCGCGCCCCGCCATGCGGACTGGCTGCACGAACTTGCCCGGAAGGAACACGGGGTCAGCTGATCCACACCGGCTAGGAACCTCACCCTTTGCGTTGCGTTGCAGCGCAAAGGGAGTTTCGCACTCGTGAATTACATCGATACGCTGCGCGAACAGCTGCAGGACATGGGCGAAGGTTTCGTGGCGAGCCTTCCCAGCATCGCGATTGCGATCTTCATCCTTTTCATTACCTGGATCCTCGCGCGCTTCGCTGCGCGTATTTCGGACATGCTGGTCGGCCGGACCGACCTGCGGGCCAGTCTCAAGACTCTGATCGACACGTTGGTCAAGCTGGGCATCTGGGTCGCGGGGATATTCATCGCGGCTGTCGTCGTCCTACCGGGCCTGACCGCCGCCAGCCTGCTCGCCGGCCTCGGGATCGGCGCAGTCGCCATCGGCTTCGCCTTTCAGGATGTTTTCGAGAACTTCCTCGCTGGCGTGCTCATCATGGTCCGCGAGAAGATGCGCATCGGCGATGTCATCGAGTGCGAGGGCATTTCGGGCAAGGTCGAACATATTACCTTGCGCGAAACGCATATTCGCAAGCTCTCGGGCGAACTGACCGTCGTGCCCAATTCGATCCTGTTCAAGAACCCCGTCGAAATCGTTACCGACGAAAGCCAGCGCCGCCACGAGGTAGTGGTCGGCGTTTCCTACGACACGCAGCTCGACCATGCTGCAAGCGTGATCCGACGTGCGGTCGAAGGGGTCGACCATGTCCTCGCCAGCAAGGGGATCGACATCTTCGCGCAGGAATTCAATTCCAGCTCGGTCGATTTCCTGGTGCGCTGGTGGGCGGGATCTTCCCCGCGCGACGGTTGGGAAAGCAAGGACAAGGTCATCCGCGCAATCAAGGCGGCGCTGGACGATGCCGAGATCGAAATCCCCTTCCCCTATGTGACGCATACCTTCAAGGAAACGGTTCCGGTCAGCCACTTGGGTGACACCAGTCATCCGACGCCTTAAGGTTTCGAATCAGGACCGGATCATCGGTCGCTTGGGAGGAGAAACCGTTGCAGATCCTGCGCACGCCCGCCGAACGCTTTGCCGGCATTCCTGAATATCCGTTTGCCGAGCACTGGTTCGAGGTTGACCTCGGCGATGGCCTTAAGGCTCGCCAGCATTACGTCGACGAGGGGCCGCGCGATGCCCCGCCCGTCCTGCTGTTCCATGGCGAGCCGAGCTGGTCGTTCCTCTATCGCAAGATGATCCCGCCGCTGGTGGAGGCTGGCTTCCGCGTGCTCGCGCCCGATCTGATCGGCTTTGGAAAAAGCGACAAGCCCGACGACATCGCGTTCTACACCTATGCCCGCCATGTTGACTGGCTCAAGCAGTGGCGCGCTGCAGTCGAACCGCGCCCGGCCGCGCTGTTCTGTCAGGATTGGGGGGGACTGCTGGGGCTGCGGATGGTCGCCGACGATCCCGATCTGTTTTCCTGCGTCGTCGCCAGCAATACCTTTCTGCCGGCAGGCGGCACGCCAAGCGAAGCTTTTCTGGCCTGGCGCGAGTTTGCACGAAGTTCGCCCGATTTCAAGATCGGCGCGCTGCTCGACCGCGCCACCGCGACGCCGCGAAGCGAGGCGGAGATCGCTGCCTATGACGCGCCCTTCCCCGATGAGCCTTCGAAAGCGGGCGCCCGCGCCTTCCCGGCCTTGGTCCCTGCGGCTGACGGGATGCCGGGGGTCGAGGAAAACAAGCGAGCCTGGCCCGCGCTTGCCGTTTACGACAAGCCGTTCCTGACCCTATTCGGCGAAGACGATCCCATCACCCGCGGCGCTGAAAAGCATTTGATCGAACGAATTGCGGGCGCTGCGGGGCAACCGCACCGGACGCTGGGCACCTGCGGGCACTTCTGCCAGGAAGACCAGCCCGATGTTCTCGCGCAAGGCGTCATCGCGATGGCGCGCAAGGCGGGTCACCTCGGTTGAACCATACGGCACGACTGACGGCCGCGCAGGAAACCTCGCTCGCGATCGCCGCGGCGGTGGTGACGGCGAACGCCTATTATATCCATCCGATCATCGCGCTGGTTGCCGACCACTTCGGGGTCAGCCACGCACGGATCGGACTGGTCCCTGCGCTCAACCAACTCGCTCTGGCCGTCGGGATCTTCCTGCTGTTGCCGCTGGGCGACAGGTTTTCCAACCGCCGCCTCACCATCGCGTTTGCCACAGGACAGACGGTATCGCTGGCGGTCATGACGTTCGCACAGGGCTTTACGCTTTTCGTGCTCGGATCGACGCTGCTGGGGTTCTTCACGATCGCACCGTACTTGCTGCCCGCATATGCTTCCAAACGCGTGGCTCCCGAACGGTTGGGACAGGTCACCGCCAAGCTGACTGCGGGCGTCATCCTGGGCATTCTCGTCGCCCGGGTGGGCGCGGGCGTCGTCGCCGAGCATTTCGGCTGGCGCGCGGTCTATTGGGCCGCGACCGGGCTGATGCTTGCAGTCACTCTCGCCCTGCCCCGACTGATGGAAGGTGGCGAGCGGCCGGCCAGCGGAAGGCAGTCCTATACCGGGCTCATCCTCTCGGTGTTTCCGCTGCTATCGCGCCACCGCGAAATCCTCATTGCCGGCGCCATTCAGGGCTTGAACTTCGCACAATTCATCGCGCTCTGGCTCGGGTTGGCGCTTTATCTCACCTCACCGCCGATGGGGTATGGCACCGACACGGTCGGCTACCTTGCAGGCTTGGCGGCGGTAAGCATCGCCTCCACGCCATGGCTAGGCCGCTGGTCCGATGCGATCGGCCCGCGCACTGCGCGAATGGTGTTCGCCTCGATACAGCTCATCGGGATCCTGCTGCTGTGGCCGCTGGGCGGGACGCTGTGGGGGCTGCTGGTGCCGCTGTTCATCGCCAATCTCGTCGGACCGGGAATCGACGTCACCGGCCGGATGACCTTCCTCTCGCTCGATCCCGCGATCCGCACCCGGCTGACCACGATCTATGTCGTGATCATGTTCATCGGCGGCGGAATCGGCAGCTATGCCGGGACGCTGGCCTATGACATCCACGGCTGGGCCGGGACCTGTGCGCTGCTGGCGGGATGTTCGCTCGCTCTGACTGCGCTGTCCTTCGCAGCGCGCCGGTATGGCCGCTGACGCTCAGACCGCGGAGCTGAACTGCCGAGCGCTCGGCTGCCGATACGCGTCGAACGCTGCGGCGATCGTTCGCGCATAGGGGAGCCCCTCCGGACAGATGGTAAGCCATTGCCCGTCGATAGACGCCAACCCTCGTTCGAGAAACGGGCGGAGCGTCTCGTTCGCTTCCCGCATGAGGCACGCCCCTAACTGCGCGCGGCCCTGGCACAGCAGCCGTTCGATCACCGCTGCGCGGTAACGGTCGTCGGGATTGCGGACGATGCCGCGACCGGCCGCGAGGTGTCCCTGCGAGCTGAGCATGCGATAGCGGCCACTGTTCTTCTCGTTTTGCGCGAGCAATTGCGGGAAGCTGCTGATTGCCGACGCGCCCAGCCCGATCAGGATGTCGCTGGGATCATCGGTGAACCCCTGGAAGTTGCGCCGCAACGTCCCGTCCAGCGCCGCACGCGCGAGCGGGTCTCCCCCCGGCTTGGCGAAATGGTCGAAGCCGATCGGCGTGTAGCCATGCGTGGCGAAATAGGCGTATCCCATCTGGGCCATGGCAAAGCGTTCGCGCTGGTCTGGCAGGTTGCTGCCATCGATCACCCGCTGCCGCGGTACCATGTGCGGCACATGAGCATAGCCGAACAGCGCGACCCGGTCGGCGCCGAGCACACGGGTGCGCTGCAAACTGTCTTCCAGGTCATGCATCGTCTGGCCCGGCAGACCGTACATCAGATCGAAGTTGAGCGACGTCACCCCCGCCCCACGCAGCCAGTCGACGGTCTGGACGATGCAATCCTCCGATTGCACGCGGCCAATCGCCTCCTGACACTGGGCCGAGAAGGTCTGCACGCCGAGGCTGGCGCGTTCGATACCGACCTGCCCGATCACATCGGCCCATTCCCGCGTCATGGTCCGCGGGTCGAGCTCAATCGAGAAGGTCGGATTGGACACATGAAGGTTTGCAAGCAGGCTGTCGACCAATCGCTGGAAGTCGCCAGGCTCGATGGCATTCGGGCTGCCCCCACCGAAGGCGACCCGTGCGATCCGGGCAGAATCCGGCAGCAGCGCAGCGACCAGCTCGATCTCGCGGTGGAGGGCGGCCAGATAGGTCTCGAGCCGCTGACGCCGGCCTGATGCAGCCGTGTTGCATCCACAATAGTAACATATCTTCTCGCAAAACGGGATGTGGACGTAGAGCGAGATATCGCCTCCTGCTCCGCTCAGCGCTTGCCGGTAGAGGCCGGTATCGATGTCGCCGAATTCGGCGGCGGTGGGATAGCTCGTGTAACGCGGCACGGGCCTGGCGAGCAGATCGGGGTAATATGTCCACATGCGGGCCTTCTTGAAGGCGCGCACCATTCGCGTCATTGCGCCAGATCAAATCTCTTGCGACATGAACCTGCGTGGCACGCCTTCACGGCGCAGGGCTCCTCACGCGCCGGGTTGCGATCGACGGGAATTTCCACCGATCCGCCGTTGCACAGATCGGCGGTGATGGTCCGTGCGGGCTGCGGCAGCGGACCAACCGCCAGTGGCAGCAACACGAGGATGCCCGGTAGCATGGATACGGTCATCGCTCGTCTTCCTCATCGTCGATCAGGATACGCTGCGCAGCGCCATCGAGATCCTCGAACTGGCCCCGCTTCATGGCCCAGAAGAACGCGGCGAGACCGAGCATTCCAAGGCCCAGCGCAATCGGGATCAGGAAGGCGAGGCCGCTCATTGCGCCGCCCCGGCAAGCCTGAGCGAATTGCCTACCACGACGAGCGAGCTGAGCGACATCGCCACCGCTGCGATCAAGGGCGTTACAAGACCGGCCAGCGCCAGTGGCACGGCAAAGACATTGTAGACGATCGCGAAAGTGAAGTTCTGGCGCACGATCCGCATGGTCCGGCGGGCGACCCGTACCGCCAGCACGACGGGACGCAGCGACCGGCCGAGGAAGACCGCATCCGCTGCCTGCTGGCTCACATCGCTGGCGCTGCCCGGCGCTATCGAGGCATGCGCCGCGGCCAGCGCCGGGCCGTCATTGATGCCATCCCCCACCATGAGCGGGTGATGTCCGGCCGAATTGAGTTTTTCGATATGTGCAAGCTTGGCGTCGGGGTGAAGTTCGGCCTTCCACTCGAGCCCCAGGTCGCCGGCGACCGCGCTCACCGGCCCCGCCCTGTCACCCGAGACCACCGTACTTTCAATGCCCGCAGCGGCAAGCTCGTCCAATGTCGCTTGGGCATCGTGCCGAACGGGATCGTCGAACGCGATATTCGTGACCTCGTCGCCGATGCGCAGTCCGGTAGCGATACGGAACCCGTCGGTATCGGGCCGGGTGAGCGCGACTGCGATACCCCCGAAGACAGCGGAGACACCGTTGCCGCCCGTTTCTTGCACACTCGACAAATCGACGGGCTGCACGCCGCGCCCTTCGAGCGCGCGGGTGATGCTCTTGCTCAGCGGATGGCGGCTGGTGCGGGCAAGTGCCAGGGCGATCGCTGCCTGCCGGTCGGTAAGATGGCCCAGGGCGGGCACCGGCTCGCCCACGGTCAGCGTGCCTGTCTTGTCGAACAGCGCGGTATCGATTTCGGCAAGCCGTTCTAGCGCGCTGCCATCCTTGACCAGCAGGCCGTTCCTGGCGAGCGCCCCTGACGCCACGACCTGCGCTGCCGGAACCGCGAGCCCCATTGCGCACGGGCAGGTGATGATCAGCACCGCAATCGCGATCACCAGCGACTGGTACCAACCCGCCCCGGCGATCATCCACCCGGCAAAGGCCAGCAGCGCGAGCGAGTGCACCGCCGGGGCGTAAAGCCGGGATGCGCGATCCGCAATGCGGACATAGTGGCTGCGTGATTGGCCCGCCTCGTCCATGAGCCGCGCGATCCCCGCGAGCGCCGTATCCGAAGCGGCCTCTGTCACCCGCACGCGCACTGCATTCCCAAGATTGATCGCCCCGGCATAAACCGTATCGCCGACCCGTGCCGCCTGCGGTGCGCTTTCCCCGGTCAGCATGGCATTGTCGAGCGTCGTCTCGCCTTCCTCGATCACGCCATCGGCTGCGAGCGCTTCGCCGGCCGCAACGATCATCAGCATGCCCCGCTCGAGATCCTCCGCAGCGACGGTGCGATGCGCCCCGCTTTCATCGAGGACCATCGCGCTGCGACCCATGCGCGACAGCAGGGCTCCGATTCCTGCGCGCGTCCGGTTGCGCATCGTCGCGTCGAGCGCGCGCCCGGCAAGCAGGAAGAACAGCAGCATGACCGCGCTGTCGAAATAAGCATGGCCCGTGCCCGCGATGGTCTCGTAGAGGCTCAAGCCCGTCGCCAGCAGGACCCCGATGGAGATCGGCACATCCATGTTGGTGCGTCGGTGGCGCAGTGCCATTGCAGCGCTCGCGAAGAAAGGCCGGCCGGCATAGGCCACCACCGGCAAGGCAATCATCGCCGACAGCCAGTGGAACAGGTCGCGCGTAACCCCTTCCGCGCCCGACCATACGCTGACCGAAAGCAGCATGATGTTCATCATGCCGAAGCCGGCTACGGCGAGCGCCCGCATCAGCGCCACCGATTCGCGGTCGTCGCGCGCCATCGGATTTTCGGCCACGGACTGGGCCTCGAACCCGATGGCGGCAATCGCTTCGATCAGGTCGTCCTCACCCAGCCGCGCGTGATGGCGGACGGCGACACGCTTGGCGGAGAAGTTCACCCGCGCCGCGTCGACACCTTCGAGCTTCGCCAGCCCGCGCTCGATCTTCGATATGCACCCGGCACAGCGCATCCCCGGCACGGTGAACCGGCTGTCGCGCAAGGGCAGGCTACCCTGCGTGTCTAGTGCAAGCGGGGCATTCATTGCACTTCCGCTTCATCCATCCAGCGCTGGTCACCGACGGCGATGGTAATGCGCGCGATCCAGCGGCCCGCGGGCAGGGTTTCGGCCGAAAGATAGCTGCCCCCCCCTGCCTGCTCCAGCTGCAAGGACATGTCCTGCGGCCGGCCGAGCGGTCGCCGCAGATCGGCAGAGACGCGTGCCGCCGTCGGCACACCCTGCGTCGTTACCATCAGCCTGCCGTCCGCGGCGCGAGCCACCTGCGCAGCATAGCCAAGCTTGCGCCCCTCGCGCGCCTCGTCGAGCCAGCCATTGAACTTCTGGCTCGCGACATAGGAGTTCTCGACCACCACGCCGCCGAAACCGCCGATGGCGAGCGAGGCCATGTAGAAATTCACCGCAACCACGACCCCGAAACCGGCGACCATGACCATGGCCATGTCCCGTCCTGTAAATTCACGGCGCATCATTCATCCTCCGGTGCATCGAAGCGCGTTTCCACCACATCCGTTTCGCGTTGCTCGTCGAGCGAGGTGACGCGGAATTCGAATTGCTGCGGTGCGGTGCCGACCGGCACGGCGACATAGGCGCGCACTGCCCGCACGAGATCGGCCGGCACTGTCACCCGCTGCGTGGCTGAGGCCTCGTCGCGGTTGATCGTGTCGGTCCACATGAGAGCGCCGGGCAGGCCCTCGACCGCGATCTCCATGGCGCGCGGGCGGCTTTCCATGTTGCGGATCTTGAGCGTGTAGGAATTGCGCACCGACCCGTCCGACATGAGCATGAAGGGCGGGTTGCGATCGGGGGCGACGGTCAGTTCGGTATGACTGCGCGTACCCAGCGCGAACAGCAGTGCTCCGCCGATCCCAGCCCAGATCATCGTATAGGCGATCGTGCGCGGCCGCAGCAGCGTGCGCCAGGGCGATTTCACGGCTTCGCCGGCTGCCTCGCGCTCGCAATCTTCGAGCGTCGCATAATCGATCAGACCCCGCGGGCGTCCGATATCGTCCATGACCCGGTCGCAGGCATCGATGCACAGCCCGCAAGTGATGCAGCCGATCTGCGGTCCTTCGCGGATATCGATCCCCGTCGGACACACTTGCACGCACTGGGTGCAATCGATGCAGTCGCCGAACCGGTCGGGGTTCTTCGCTGCCTTCTTGACGCTTCCGCGCGGCTCGCCGCGCCAGTCCTTGTAGGTCACCAGCAGCGATTTTTCGTCCATCATCGCCGTCTGGATGCGTGGCCAGGGGCACATGTAGATGCACACCTGTTCGCGCATGAAGCCGCCCAGCGTGACCGTAGTCAGTGTCAGCACCGCGACCGTTATGTAGGCAACCGATGCCGCCTCGCCGCGCCAGAAATCCTCGACCAGCGTGGGCGCATCGGCGAAATACATGATCCACGCGCCACCGGTCCAGAACCCGATGAACAGGTAGATGCTCCACTTGAAGGCGCGGCGCGCCACCTTGCTCCAGGTCCACGGTGCCGCGTCGAGCCGGATGCGCGCATTGCGATCGCCGTCGACGAAGCGGTCGACGTGCTGAAACAGGTCCGTCCACACCGTCTGCGGACAAGCATAGCCGCACCATGCGCGCCCCACGGCGCTGGTCACGAGAAACAGGCCGATCCCCGCCATGATCAGCAGCCCGGCCACGAAGTAGAATTCGTGCGGCCAGATCTCGATGCTGAACATGTAGAAGCGGCGATTGGCGAGATCCACCAGCACGGCCTGGTCGGGCGCGTAGGGGCCGCGGTCCCAGCGGATCCACGGCGTTACATAGTAGATCCCCAGGGTGACCAGCATCACCAGCCATTTGAACCGGCGGAAAGGCCCGTCGATCCGCTTGTTGTGCACAGCCTTGCGCGGCTCGTAGAGCCGTTCGGGCAAGTGCTCTCGCGCGGGTTCGTGCGGTTCGCGATGCCGTCCTCGACGACTACCGACCAGTCGCGTTCACCCGATGGCCTGTTGTCTTCAGGGTTGTTCATCGACCGCTACCTCGGGATCCTCGGCAACTTCCACGAAGTCTTCGCCTCCCCCGAGCGAGTGTACATAGGCCGCCAACATCTTCAGCGTCACCGGATCGAGCCGGCCCTCCCACTTGGGCATCATGCCCATGCGCGGATTGAGGATCTGCTGCTTGATCGCCTCGCGGCTGCTGCCCCGCAGCCAGATCGCATCGTTGAGCGTGGGTGCGCCCTGCGCCCGGTCCCCTTCCCCGCGGATGCCGTGGCAGGCAGCGCAATTGTCGGCATAGATCTGTGCACCCACCGGATTGCTCTCGGCCTTGCCGCTGAAGGCGAGAACGTGATCGGTCAGGGCATTGAGCTGGTCGGTATCGAACGCGCCCGCGAAGGGCGGCATGACGCTGCTGCGGGTCTCGTCGTCGCCAGCCTGCCGAATGCCATGCGCAAGCGTGTATTCGATCGCCTTGAGATCGCCGCCCCATAGCCAGTCGTCGTCATTGAGGTTGGGATAGCCAAGTTCCTGGCTGCCCGCCGCGCCCGAACCATGACACTGCACGCAATTGACGCGGAACGCAGCTGCGCCACCGGCAACCGCCTGCTGCATCAGCGGGCCGTCTTCGGGCAGGCGTTCGATCGGAATGCGGGCGAGCTGCTCGCGCACGGTAGCGCGGGCCTGGTCGGCAGCGCTCATTTCCTCTGCCAGTTCGCCCCGGCTCGACCAGCCCAGCACGCCCTCGGTCGCCCGGTCGATCATCGGCCAGGCGGGATAGGCAATCACATAGCCCACCGAGAAGGCAATCGTCAGATAAAAGGTCCACAGCCACCAGCGCGGCAGCGGCGTATCGAGTTCCTCGATGCCATCCCATTCATGGCCGACGGTGGGCGTGCCGGTCGGTTGGTCGATGCGCTTATTCGCCATCGGCTTTTCCTTCGAAGATCAGGTTTGCAGCGTCGCGGTTGCGTTCTTTCGCGCCGGGTCGGAACGGCCAGGCGCACAGCCCGACGAACAGCGCCAGCATCAGCACCAGCGCATAGCTGTCGGCGAAGTGGCGCAGGCTTTCGTAAATGCTCATCGGCCCTTCTCCTCGGCCAGTTCCTCGAGCGGTGCGGCGCTATCGAAATCGACGAGCGTGCCTAGCATCTGCAGATAGGCGATGAGCGCATCCATCTCGGTCAGCTTGTCAGGATTGCCATCGAAATCGCGGATCTGCGCCTTGGGATAGCGCGCCGCGAGATCGCCGGGATCGCGATCGGGATCCGCCTGCGCGAGCATATCGGCCTCGGCATTCGCGAGGTCTTCCTCGGTATAGGGCACGCCCACCCGCATGAGCGCGACCATGGTCGCTTCGGGATCGCCGATTTCGAGTTCGGTCTCCTTGAGGAAGCCGTATTGCGGCATGACGCTTTCGGGCACCACGCTTTGCGGGTCCTCGAGGTGCTGGACGTGCCATTCATCGGAATAGCGGCCACCCACGCGCGCCAGGTCGGGTCCGGTGCGCTTGGAGCCCCACTGGAACGGATGGTCGTACATGCTTTCGGCAGCGAGGCTGTAGTGGCCGTAGCGCTCCACCTCGTCACGGAACGGGCGGACCATCTGGCTATGGCACACGTAGCAACCCTCGCGGATGTAGATGTCGCGCCCTGCCTGTTCGAGCGGGGTGTACGGGCGCACGCCCTCGACCTCCTCGATGGTATTGTCGAGATAGAACAATGGCGTGATCTGGACGAGACCGCCGATGGCTACGGTCACGAAAGTGCCGATGGCCAGCAGGGTGATGTTGCGCTCGAGCCGCTTGTGGCCCTTGACGGTTTCTTCGACGACGGGATCGGTCATGGCTTGGGTGATCCTATTCGGCCGGAACGGCGCTGGGCTGGTTGACGATCGGACGATCCGCTTCGGGATCGTAGGCAGCGTCGTTGAGCGGAGCTTCGACACGCTGCTTCCCGGCCAGCGTCATCCAGATGTTGTAGGACATGATGAGGGCACCGCCGAGGTACATCAGGCCGCCCGCGGCGCGCATGACATACATCGGGTGCAGCGCGGCAACGGTGTCGGCGAAGCTGTTCACCAGGTATCCGTCCGGCCCATATTCGCGCCACATTAGGCCCTGGGTGACACCGGCAACCCACATGCTCGCGGCGTAGAAAACGATGCCGATCGTCGCGAGCCAGAAGTGCCAGTTGATCATGCGCAGCGAATACATCCGTTCGCGCTTCCACAGGCGCGGTACGAGGAAATAGACGCAGGCGAAGGTGATCATGCCGTTCCAGCCGAGCGCGCCCGAATGCACGTGGCCGATGGTCCAGTCGGTGTAGTGCGACAGGCTGTTGACGCTCTTGATCGACAGCATCGGTCCTTCGAAGGTGCTCATGCCGTAGAAGGCGAGTGCCATTACCATCATGCGGATGATCGGGTCGGTGCGAACCTTGTCCCAGGCCCCGTTGAGGGTCATCAGCCCGTTGATCATGCCACCCCAGCTCGGCATCCACAGCATGATCGAGAAGACCATGCCCAGCGTCTGCGCCCAGTCGGGCAGCGCTGTGTAGTGCAGGTGGTGCGGGCCCGCCCAGATGTAGAGGAAGATCAGCGACCAGAAGTGGATGATCGACAGCCGGTAGGAATAGACCGGGCGTTCAGCCTGCTTGGGGACGAAGTAATACATCATCGCCAGAAAGCCTGCAGTGAGGAAGAAGCCGACCGCATTGTGGCCGTACCACCACTGCGTCAGCGCATCCTGCACCCCGGCAAACGCGCTGTAGCTCTTGGCGCCCAGCAGGCTCACCGGCATCGCCAAGTTGTTGACGATGTGCAGCATCGCAACCGTCACGATGAAGGCGAGATAGAACCAGTTGGCGACGTAGATATGCGGTTCCTTGCGGCGCGCCAGCGTGCCGACGAAGACCACGAAATAGGCAACCCAGACGATCGTCAGCCACAGGTCGACGTACCATTCGGGCTCGGCATATTCCTTCGACTGGGTAATGCCGAGCAGGTAGCCGGTCGCTGCCAGCACGATGAACAGCTGGTAGCCCCAGAAGACGAACCGCGCGAGATTGGGAAAAGCCAGCTGTGTGCGGCAGGTGCGCTGCACGACGTAGAAGCTCGTCGCCAGCAGGGCGTTGCCGCCGAAGGCGAAGATCACCGCGCTGGTATGCAGCGGACGCAGGCGTCCGAAATTGAGATAGGGTTCGAAATTCAGCTGCGGATAAGCCAGCTGGGCAGCGATGAAAACGCCCGCCAGAAGGCCCGCGAGGCCCCAGAACATGGTGGCGATGACGCCCCAGCGAATGGGATCGTCGTCATACCGCGAAGGTCCGTCAGGAAGCTTGAAGAAGCCCCGCGCCTTGCCCAGCGGGTCGAACCGCGAGGCGCTGACCCAGATCATCACGAAACCAAGGGCCGCAATGATCCAGGCGTGCGCCGCGAAGCCGCTATCCGCCGCCCCGAGCGCTGCCGCCATCGCGACCAGCATGACCAGGAACCACAGGCCCACCCGGCCCAGCGCCGTTTCCGCTTGCATAGAATTCTCCGTCCTTTTGCAGGGGGTTAAGCGGGTATCCCGCGAAGGGCATTGACCCAGATCAAATTCGGAAAAGATTTCACGCGGCCTCGCGCAGGAAACCTGCCCGGCCGCGGAGGCTCTCGAGGGCGTTCAAAATCACGCCTGAACGGCCCACCGTCTCGATCACCCCGTCGTCCCTGAGCTTCGATAGTTGACGGCTGACAGTCTCGATCGTGAGCCCGAGACTGTCCGAGATGTCACGGCGGGACATCGGCAATTCGAGAACCAGCCGGCCGTCCTGCTCGACCCCGATCCGCTCGGCCATCCCGACCAGGAACACGGCGATGCGTTCGCCGGCAGTCTTGCGGCCCAGCGCGATCGTCTTCTCGCGGCACCGGCGCAGCGAAAGCGTGGTGTTTTCCAGCAAGTGGTGGAGGACCCCCGCTTCGCTCGATGCCAGCCGGAGGAATTCGGCCGAGTCGAAAGCCAGGATGTCGCAGTCCTTGAGCGCGCTGACGGAGTAGGAATAGTTGTCGGGACCGGGGACAGTGAAGACCTCGCCAGCGAACTGGAAAGCGACGATCTGGTCGCGCGACTCTGACGCGTGCGCCACCAGCTTGGTAGCCCCGTCGACGACGAAGACGATCTGCTGGCCCGCCCCCGCGAAATCCAGCGAATGCGCCTTGGCAAGCCGGCTTGCCCGGGCGAGCGCCTGGAACCGGAAGTATACGGTATCCGACAGATTTGCGGGAAGTATCCGGTTGGCAAATCGCTGGAAGGGTTCGGCTGGTGTGATCATGAAGCCGCCCTCGCCCCGATAAGCCGGAGCTTCCTTGACCCAGATCAATGCCGGCAAGAAATTTTCGCGCCACAGCCATCCCAGCGCTGCAACATCCCTGGGCCGCATGGGGCGGCCACTGCCGCGCTCGAGGACGATCGAATGAAGAAGTTTCTGGTAGCTGCGCTGGCCGGTACGGCAATGTTCGCCGCACCTGCCCAGGCCGCGGACAACGACGGCAAGCTGCAGGTAAAGCTGCTCGGCACCCTTGTCGCACCCGATGGCAAAATCACCGATATCAACACGGATATCTTGGGCCTTCCCGCCACGACGCAGACCGAGGCGAGCGACAATTTCGTACCCACGCTGGCAATCGAATATTTCGCCGCGCCGAATTTCTCGATCGAGACGATCTGCTGCGTGACACAACATGATGTCGATGCGGTGGCCGGGCTGCCGGGTGCAGAGCTGGTGTCAGACGCCAAGGTCATCCCCGCAACTTTCACGGCGAAGTACCATTTCGATCTCGGCGGCGTGAAACCCTATCTCGGTGCCGGGGCCACCTATTTCTGGTGGGTCGATGTCGAACCGGGTGCGGACACCATTCCGCTCGGTGTGACGCGCACCACGCTCTCGGACGAATTCGGCCTCGTGCTCCAGGCAGGTACCGATATCGCGCTTGGCGACAGCGGTCTCGGCCTGACGATCGACGCGAAACGCTATTTCGTCGACACGACCGCGCGCTGGTATGCCGGCGACACGCTCGCAATCGAAACCGAACACAAGCTCGACCCGTGGGTATTGAGCGCAGGCGTAAGCTATCGCTTCTGACCTGGCGGCGTCGCTCCGCCTACGAACCCGAAATCCGAAAAGCCCCCGGCGCCCCGCGGCACCGGGGGCTTTCTCCGTGAAGGCACGGCGCTCATTCCGCTGAGCCCAGCGAGCGTTTTCCGGCACCTGTCGCCATCTTCCAGCGATGTTCGTCAATGGTGCGCCCGACAGGATTCGAACCTGTGGCCCCCAGATTAGGAATCTGGTGCTCTATCCGACTGAGCTACGGGCGCCCGCCGCCGCATTTAGCAGACGATCGCGCGCAAGCAATCAGTTCAGTTCGTCGGGCGGCGCGACCGGCACCAGCAGGGGGGCGACGGCGATGCCTTCCGCGACCATGTCCTCGGCCTCGTCGCGCGTGGCGCGCCCGTGAATGGGTGCGTTTTCGCTTTCCCCATAGTGCATTTCGCGGGCCTTTTCGGCAAAGCGATCGCCGACCCAGGTGCTGCTCTCGAGCGCCTTGGCCTGAGCCTTCGCCAGCGCTTCGAACGCTTGTTTGACGGCCGGGGGCATGTCGCCCGTGCTTAGTTGCGCCTTTTCTCCCGCCGGGGCTGCGACGGCATTGGCCTTGGCCGGGACTGAGGGGGCCATCGGCGCCTTGCCGACATCTTCGCACCCGCAGGCGGGACACTGCAGCAAGCCTTGCGCTTTCTGGTCCGAGTAGTCGCTCGAGGACGAAAACCAGCCCTCGAAGCGGTGGCCTTCGCTGCAGGATAGGTCGTAAACGATCATGCGGCGGCCTATGCGGTGATATGCCTGCGGTTGGCAAGGCTGGGCACCTGTTCGCGCACCTCGGCCACCCGCTCCAGATCGACATCGACGAAACCCAGTCCGGCCTCCTCTCCGCCCATGTCGAGCAGCACTTCGCCCCACGGATCCACCACCAGGCTGTGACCATAGGTCCGGCGGCCGTCCTCATGCTCGCCGACCTGCGCCGCGGCCACGACGAAAGCGCTCGCCTCGATGGCGCGGGCGCGCTGCAACACGTGCCAATGCGCGGCGCCGGTCGGTACGGTAAAAGCAGCGGGTATGGCGATGCAGTCGCAGTGCGCGCGCCCCAGCGCCTCGAACAAGGCAGGGAAGCGAATGTCGTAGCACACGGTGAGGCCGAGCCGGCCGAGCGGCGTACCCTCCACCAGCCCGACGCTGTCACCTGCACGATAGACATTGGATTCGCGCCAGCTTTCGCCGCTTGCCAGGTCGACATCGAACATGTGCATCTTGTCGTAGCGCGCGGCAATCGTGCCGTCAGGCGCGATGACGAAAGCGCGGTTGACCCATTCGCCCCCGCCGCCGCCCTCCAGCGCGAGCGAGCCGAGCGACACCCACAGGCAGTGCTGGCGCGCAGCTTCACGGACACGGGCAAGGACGGGCGAAGCGTCTTCGCTGCAGATCGACCGGGAAGCGCGTTCGCGATCGCGATCGAGCAGGCCCGACATTTCGGGCGTGAACAGCATGTCGGCGCCCCCGGCAGCAGCCTGTGCGACCGCGTCTTCGAGCGCTGCGGCATTGGCCCCGGGATCGATGCCCGAAGTCATCTGCAGGACAGCGACGCGTGCCATTCAGCCCGCCAGCAACGCGTCGAGCTTGCCTTCGCGCTCGAGCGCGGCGAGTTCGTCCGAACCGCCGACATGCGTATCGCCGATGAAGATCTGCGGCACGGTCCGCGCGGTAGGCGCGCGTTCCAGCATCTCTTCGCGCTTCGGCCCGCCCATCGTGATGTCGTGTTCGGTATAGTCCACGCCCTTCTCGTCGAGCAGGCGCTTGGCTCGGACGCAGAATCCGCAACCGAATTTGGTGTAAATGTCGACCGGGTGGTGGCTCATTGATATTCCCTTGTTTTCCGCGGCGAAACTAGCGCGCGACAAGAAGTCTTGAAAGCGCAAAGGACGCGCCTATCTCGAAAATACCGTCACGGTGTTCGTGGCGGCGACGGGGCGCCGATACCGGGCCCCGCCATCATAGAATCGCTCACAAGAGGATTTGTTTCGATGAACCGTATGGACCTTACGCCTTTCCGCCGCTCCACCGTGGGCTTCGACCGTGTGTTCGACCTGATGGAACGTCAGGCTCGCAATGCCGGCGGCGACAATTACCCCCCCTTCAACATCGAACGCCGCGGCGATGACGAATATCGCATCACGCTGGCGGTCGCGGGCTTCCGCAAGCCGGACCTCGATATCGTTGCGCAGCAGAACCTGCTCGTCGTGACCGGCAAGAAGCGCGACGAACTCAACGACGGCGAAATGCTGCATATCGGGATCGCCAACCGCGGATTCGAACGCCGTTTCGAACTGGCCGACTATGTCCGCGTGGCCCATGCCGACCTAGCCGATGGCCTGCTGGTCATCGATCTCGTGCGCGAAGTGCCCGATGCGATGAAGCCGAAGAAGATCGCCATCGGCGAAACGCAGCCGCTCGAAGTCGTCAAGGACGACGAGCGCGACGGCGACACGACCAAGGCGGCCTGATCCCGCCTTCACCTACAACTGGTGAAATGAATAGGGGGCGGAACCAGGTTCCGCCCCCGCGACGTTGAACGCCGCCAAACCCCGAAATCGGCCGTCCGGGTCGCAGAAGACAACCGGCTTCGAAGCAAGCCCCGCCTCGTGCTGGCAAAGCATGTGTCTCCATGCGCCCACACCCGAGGTGTGGAACAGCCGTATTCTGGCCCAAACATAACAAAAGATAAACCGGTCTCGTGCCCGCGACATCATTTTGTCGCATAGCTACAAGCGTAATTTCGGCGCCTCCAACGAAATCAGAGGCTTAAAATGCCGCCATCTCGGCGCTGGATCAGACCAGGCGTGCCTGTTCCAGCGCCGCGCCGACGAAACCGGCGAACAGCGGGTGCGGTTCGAAGGGCCGCGATTTCAGCTCGGGATGGAACTGCACGCCCACGAACCATGGGTGATCGGGGCGTTCGACGATTTCGGGAAGCAGGCCGTCGGGCGACATGCCCGAGAAGACCAGGCCCTGTTTCTCGAGCGGCTCGATATAGGCCCCGTTCACTTCGTAGCGGTGGCGGTGGCGTTCCGAGATGCTGGTCGCCCCGTGATAGACCTTCGACACGTGGCTGCCCACCGCAAGCTTGGCATCATATGCACCCAGCCGCATGGTCCCGCCGAGATCGCCGCCGGCTTCGCGTTTCTGGAGACCCTCTTCGGTCATCCATTCGGTAATGATGCCGACCACCGGTTCTTCGGTCTCGCCGAATTCCGTCGACGAGGCGCGGGCAAAGCCGGCCTCGCGCGCGGCGTCGATGCACGCCATCTGCATGCCAAGGCAGATGCCGAAGAACGGCACCTTGCGTTCACGAGCGAAACGGACTGCCGCGATCTTGCCCTCGCTGCCGCGCTCACCGAACCCGCCGGGCACGAGTATGGCATGCATGGGTTCGAGCTTGGCGGCAATGTCGGCATCGTCGCCTTCGAACACTTCGGCGTCGATCCACTTGATGTTGACCTTGACCCGGTGCGCCATGCCGCCGTGCACCAGCGCCTCGTTGAGCGATTTGTAAGCATCCTGCAGGCCGACATATTTGCCGATCACGCCGATGGTGACTTCGCCCTCGGGGTTGGAATGGCGATCCACGACGTCGTACCAGCGCGACAGGTCGGGATCGGGCGCATCGGTAATCCCGAAGGCGCGCAGCACTTCGGTATCGAGCCCCTCGCCGTGATACTGCAGCGGCACGGCATAGATCGACGGCGCGTCCAGCGCGGGAATGACCGCTTCCTGCCGCACGTTGCAGAACTGCGCGATCTTGCGGCGGTCGGATTCGGGGATCGGATGCTCGGCGCGGCACAGCAGCACATCGGGCTTGATCCCGAGACTGGCCAGTTCGCGCACCGAGTGCTGCGTCGGCTTGGTCTTCAACTCGCCCGCCGCGGCAATATAGGGGACCAGCGTGACGTGGACGCTCAGCGTCTGCCACGGTTCCAGCTCGTTGCGCAGCTGGCGGATGGCCTCCATGAACGGCAGGCCTTCGATGTCGCCCACGGTTCCGCCGATCTCGCACAGCACGAAGTCATGGTCGTCCTGCCCGGCCAGCGCGAAGGCCTTGATCTCGTCGGTCACGTGCGGGACCACCTGGACGGTCGCGCCGAGGTAGTCGCCGCGGCGTTCCTTGGCGATGATGTCCTGGTAGATCCGGCCCGAGGTGATGTTGTCGCCCTGGTGAGCCGATACGCCGGTGAAACGCTCGTAATGGCCGAGATCGAGATCGGTCTCTGCCCCGTCGTCGGTCACATAGACCTCGCCGTGCTGATAGGGGGACATCGTCCCCGGATCGACGTTGAGATAGGGGTCGAATTTCCGGATACGGACCTTGTAGCCACGCGCTTGGAGGAGGGCAGCAAGCGATGCTGCCATGAGACCTTTGCCAAGCGAGGAGACCACGCCGCCGGTGATAAAGATATACCGCGCCATGGGGGTCGAGCCTTAAGCTGTGGGATTGAGTCGGGGCAAGCGCAAACGCACATGGATCGCGCCATTCGCACGGCGCAATCCACAGCTCTGCGATGGAATGGAGATTATTCGGTCGCGCCGGACAGCGGATCGCCGTCCGCAGGAGCGCCCAAGGGATCGGCGGCAGGAGCCGCTTCGCCGGTCGTGGCCGCACCCAGCGGATCCGCCGGTGCAACCGTGCGATCGAGCGTCGATTCGATGGCGTCGCTGCCGGTCGTCTCGACTGCGACTGCCGCCAGCGCGATCGACAGGACGACGAACAGCACCGCGAGCCATTTGGTCGAACGGGTCAGGAAATCCGCGGCTCCGCGCGCGCTGAGCATGCCCGACGGGCTGCCACCGATACCAAGCCCGCCGCCTTCGGAGCGCTGCATCAGGATGACGCCGACAAGCGCGGCTGCGATGATCGCCTGGACGACGGTTAGGAACAGGAACATGCGAATACTCTTGGAAAGGCTTTAGCGGAGCTCAGGCGCATCTAGGCGCGCCGGCGGCAAACGGCAAGGTCAGGTGCGATCAGGCATCTTCGGCTTCGGAGGCGCCGACCACGATCCCGAGGAAGCTTTCCGCCGACAGGCTGGCACCGCCGACCAGCGCGCCGCCCACATCGGGGGTCGCCAGGATCTCGCGCGCATTGTCGGGCTTCACCGAACCGCCATAGAGGATGCGGACCTTGGCGGATTCCTCTTCGCCATAGGTTTCGTCGAGCAGCCGGCGGATCGCCCCGTGCATGGCTGCGATATCCTCGCCGGTTGCGGTGCGCCCGGTACCGATCGCCCAGATCGGTTCGTAAGCGATCGTCAGGCGTTCGGCGGGATCTTCGACCACCGTCAGAGCGGCCTTGATCTGGGCCAGCACGTATTCTTCGGCCTTGCCCGCGTCACGCGTATCGAGCGGTTCGCCGCAGCAGAGGATGATGCGCAGGCCCGACTCGATGGCCGATTCGATCTTGGCGTTGATCAGTTCGTTGCTTTCGCCGTGGCCCTGGCGCCGTTCGCTGTGGCCCAGGATCACGAACTTCGCGCCTGCATCGGCAACCATGGAGGAATTGATGTCCCCGGTATGCGCACCTTCCGCGCCCGGGTGGCAATCCTGCGCGCCGACGCCGATCTGTTCGGCTTCCTTATGGACCGCGTGAATCAGCGTGTAGGGAGGCGCCACGGCGACCTCGACCTTCATGTAACGCTGCGCGGCACGATCGATCGCGCGTGCTTCGGAAAGCATGGCGCGCGTGCCGTTCATTTTCCAGTTTCCGACGATGTAGGGCCGTTCGGCCATGTCTTGGTCCTGCGATTTATTGAAATGTGTGGCCCGCTATATGGGGCTTGGAATGCGCTCCGCTAGACAAGGTTTCTTCCCGCGTCAAAACCCTTTGCAACCTGTTGCCGCGAGGTCGCAGGGGGGATAAAGCGCCCCAACCCATCCAGGCTCCGCCTGAACAACAGCAGCCATCCAACCGGATCGTCCGTCTATCATGTTCCAATTCTTCCGCAATTTCTTCAAGACCAAGCTCGGGCTGGCAATCGCGCTCGCCTTCCTCGGTCTGATCGCCCTGGCGTTCGCCAGCGCGGATGTTTCGTCCACCGGGACTTTCGGCGGTATCGCGGGCGGTGACCGCGTGGCTGTCGTCGGGGATGAAAAGATATCCACCGCGGATCTGATCCAGGGCGCGAACAACGGGCTCGACCGGGTGCGGCAGGACCAGCCTACGGCCACCATGCAGGCCTTCCTACGCGGTGGGGGGCTCGATTCCGCGCTCGAAGCGCTGATCAGCCGCGCCGCGCTGAAGGAGTATGCCCAGCGCTACGGGCTCCGGGCGGGCGACAATCTGGTCAACAGCGAAATCCGGATGATTCCCGCGTTCCGCGGCCCAGACGGCAATTTCAGCGAGGATACCTATCGTCAGGCGCTGGCCCTGCAGCGGCTGAGCGATGCCGACGTGCGCGAGGACCTGGGGATCGGCCTGCTGTCGCAGCAGATGCTGCTTCCCGCGAGCTTCGGAGCGACCGTGCCCGACAAGCTTGCGTACCGTTATGCGCAATTGTTCAAGGAACGGCGCGAAGGTTCGATCGCGTTGCTCCCCGCAGCGACATACGCCCCGAGCGGCGCAGCCGACCCCAAGGTCTTGCGCGCCTATTACGATGCGAACCGTGATGCGTTCGTACGGCCGGAACGCCGGGCGATCCGCTATGCCACCTTCGACGCGGCAGCACTGGGCGACAGGGCGGAACCGACCGATGCCGAAATCGCCGCGCGCTATGAACGCGATGCCGAACAATACGCCGCTGCTGAAACCCGCGACGTCACCCAGCTGATCGTACCGACAGAAGCCGCCGCCAAGTCGATCCGTGACCGCGTTGCCGGTGGCGCGTCGTTCGAACAGGTCGCCCGCGAGGCAGGGCTGCGCGCTTCGCCCGTGGTCGATGTCGTTCGCGAAGGTCTCGCGAGCCAGGCGTCGCCTGCGGTCGCCGCAGCCTATTTCTCCGCCGAACGCGGCGCGATGACCACGCCCGCGCGCAGCCCGCTGGGCTGGCATGTCGCGCGGATCGACGCGGTCGAAACCACTCCTGCCCGCTCGCTGAGCCAGGTGCGCGGCGATATCACCGATACGCTGCGCGCGGAAAAGCGGGTGCGCGGCCTGGCCGATCTCGCAAGCGAGATCGAAGAGCAGCTCGGAAACGGCGCCACGCTCAGCGAATTGGGCGAAGAACTGGGTCTCGATCTGGAAACGGTCGGCCCGGTTCTCGCCAATGGCCAGCTGTTCGACGAGCCCCGCGGCACGGTCCCCGAGGTGCTCCAGCCCGCCCTTGCCACGCTGTTCCAGATGGAAGTCGAAGAACCCGAGATCGCCCCGATCGCAAGCGGGCAGACCTATCTGGTTTACGAAGTGGACGACATCACGCCCGCTGCCGTCGCCCCCTATGCACAGATCGCCGATGCGGTCGAAGCGCGCTGGCGTGCTACCGAGGGCATGAAAGCCGCGCAGGCCGCGGCCGACCGGGTGATCGCACGCGTGCGGTCGGGCAAGACGATGGCCGCCGCGCTCGCCGAGGAGGAGCGCCGCGTTCCCCCCGCGCAGAGCGTCGACATGACCCGCGAAGATCTCGCGCGCCAGCGCGAACAGCGCATCCCGCCCCCGATCGCCCTGCTGTTCAGCATGGCCGAGGGAACGACGAAGCGGCTCGAAGCGGGCAACAATGCCGGTTTCTTCGTGGTCGATGTCGATGATATCACCATGGGCGAGATCGCCGGCGACGATCCGCTGATCGCGCAGGCCACCCGCCAGATGGGTCCGCTGCTGGGCGAAGAATACGCCGAACAGTTCAGCCGCGCGATGCGCGAAGAACTGGGCGTCTCGCGCAATGCCACGGCGATCGAAGCCGTGCGTGCCCAGCTCTCCGGCAACTGAGGTCCAGTTGGATAACGGCCTGAAAGGCGTCGACCGGGCGCGCACCGCACTGGCGCAGGGCACTCCCGCGCTGATCTGGCGCGAAATCGTGGCCGATACCGAAACCCCTGTCGGCGCGGCGCTCAAACTGTTCGAGGAAGGGCGCGGCGACTTCCTGCTCGAATCGGTCGAGGGCGGCGAAGTCCGCGGCCGTTACAGCCTCATTGGGCTCGATCCCGATCTGGTGTTTCGCGCAACGGGCGACAGCGCGGCGATCAACCGTCGCTGGCAGCACGACCGCGAGGCTTTCGAGACCTGCGATGCCGGCACGCTCGACAGCTTGCGCGCACTGGTCGAAAGCTGCCATTGCGCGGTTCCCGGCGAACTGCCTCCCGCCCTCGCCTGCCTCGTCGGGCATTTCGGCTATGAGACCATCGGGCTGGTCGAAAAACTCCCGCGCCCGCCGCAGGGTGCGCTTGACGTACCCGACATGCTGTTCGTGCGGCCGACCGTGCTGCTGGTGTTCGACCGGCTCAGCGACGCGCTGTTTTGCATCGCCCCGGTATGGTCGGGCGGTTCGATCGAACGCTCGGGCGAACGCATCGACGAGGTGCTGCGCAGGCTCGCCCGGCCGGCGATCCCGTCGGAAACGCGCGCCGCCGATCATCCCGAACCCGCTCTGACGCCGACGATGCCCGCCGCGGACTACGAGGCGATGGTGCTGCGTGCGAAGGACTATATCGAGGCCGGCGACATCTTTCAGGTCGTGCTGTCACAGCGCTTCGCCACCCCGTTCGAACTGCCGCCGATGGCGCTTTACCGCGCGCTCAGACGGGTCAATCCCTCACCCTTCCTCTATTTCCTCGACATGCCCGGGTTTGCGATCGTGGGGTCGAGCCCGGAAATCCTGGTCCGCGTGCGCGAAGGCGAAGTGACCATCCGGCCCATCGCCGGCACTCGCCCGCGCGGCGCGACGCAGGCAGAGGATCGCGACGCCGAACGCTCGCTGCTGGCCGACCCGAAGGAACGCGCCGAACACCTCATGTTGCTCGACCTGGGCCGCAACGATGTCGGACGCGTGGCACAATCGGGCAGCGTGACCGTCACCGACAGTTTCATGGTCGAACGCTACAGCCACGTGATGCATATCGTCAGCAATGTGACCGGCCAGCTCGATCCGGCGAAAGACGCGATCGATGCGCTGTTCGCCGGCTTCCCCGCGGGCACGGTCAGCGGTGCGCCCAAGGTGCGCGCCTGCGAGATCATCGCGGAACTCGAGCCGGCGACGCGCGGCCCCTATGCCGGCGGCGTGGGCTATTTCGCGCCCGATGGTTCGGTCGACAGCTGCATCGTGCTGCGCACTGCGGTGGTGAAGGACGGAACCATGCATGTGCAGGCCGGCGCGGGGATAGTCGCCGATAGCGAACCCGCGTATGAGCAGAGAGAATGCGAAGCGAAAGCGGGCGCCCTGCTCGCTGCGGCGAAGGAAGCCGTCCGCCTCGCGAAGGAACCCGGATTCGGCCAATGAGAACGACACTTGCCGCGCTGGCGCTGCTCGCGCTGACTGCATGCGAAGCCCAACCCGAGGGCGAACCGGTGGCCCGCGCGCGGATCGACGGACAGCCGCAGGATGCAGCCGGCGACACGCCCACTCCGGCGGCGACATTGGCGAGCCAGGTCGAAAGCGCCTGCCGCTCGATCATTTTCGAAGATACGCCGCTGACGCACTGCCTCGCGGTGCCCGAACGCCACCAGATCTCGACTGCGCTCGACCGGGGCGGATCGCGCTACGGCAGCCTCGCCAGATATGCCGATGCCAATGACGGCGACACCATCGCCTTCGCGATGAACGCGGGGATTTTCGGCGAAGGCGAACGCCCGGCGGGCTATTTCGTGGAAAATTCCGAACGGTTAGGCGAGCTCGACACCGGTTCGGGATCGGGCAATTTCTACATGAAACCCAACGGGGTGTTCTACGGCAGCGGCGGCGACTGGCAGGTGCGCGAGACCGACTGGTTCCTCGCCAATGTCACCGAGCGCCCGCAATTCGGCACGCAGTCGGGGCCGATGCTGATCGTCGACGGCAAGATCCATCCGCAGATCGTCCATGACGGCCCGTCGCGCAAGATCCGCAATGCGGTGGGCATCGATGGCGAAGGGCGCGCGCATTTCGTGATTTCGAACGCCCCGATTTCCTTCGGCAAGCTCGCCCGGTTCTACAAGAACGAGCTCGAGGCCGAGAACGCGCTGTTCCTCGACGATACCGTGTCGCTGCTGTGGAATCCGGCGACCGACCGGCTCGACACCGGTGCCGCCATCGGCCCGATCCTCGTGGTCAGAAAGAAGGCAAGCGAATGACCGATACCCGCCGCACGCTCTATCCGGAGATCGAACCCTACGAGACCGGCATGCTCGATGTCGGCGAAGGCCATTCGCTGTATTACGAGCGCGTCGGCACACCGGGCGCCAAACCGGCGGTTTTCCTGCATGGCGGGCCCGGCGGGGGCATGGCTCCCGATCATCGCCGCCAGTGGGACCCCGAACTCTACGACGTGTTGCTGTTCGATCAGCGCGGTTGCGGCAAGTCGCTGCCCTTCGCTGAAATAGAACACAATGACACATGGCGCATCGTCGAGGACATCGAGCGCTTGCGCGAGATGTGCGGACACGAAAAGTGGCAGGCGTTCGGCGGCAGCTGGGGTTCGACGCTCGCGCTTGCCTATGCGCAGAAATATCCCGACCGGGTGAGCGAGCTGGTGCTGCGCGGCGTGTTCCTCGCGCGGCAGCAGGAAAAGTCGTGGCTCTACGATTATGGCGCGAGCGAGATCATGGCGGAGCAATGGGATGCGTTCACCGGTCTCATTCCCGAAGCCGAGCGCGGCGACCTCGTGCGCGCTTATTACAACCGCCTGACCAGCGAGGACGAAGCGACCCGGCTTGCCGCGGCGCGCGAATGGTCGCTGTGGGAAGGGCATGTCGCGACACTGCTGCCCAATGAAGACCTGCTCGAAAGCTTCGGCGATCCGGCCAAGGCGGTTCCGTTTGCACGCATCTGCGCCAAGTTCTTCCTCGAGAACTTCTTCCTCGAGGAAGGCGAGCTCCTGCGGAACGTGGATTCGCTGGCTGGAATACCCGGGATCATCGTTCAGGGCCGCCACGACATCTGCACCCCGCCGGGCGCGGCATGGGCGCTCAAGAAGGCCTGGCCCGAAGCCGACCTGTGGATCGTGCCCGATGCCGGTCACAGCGCCGGTGAACCTGGCATCGTCGATGGCCTCGTCCGCGCCACGGACAAGCTGGCCGGCAAGACCGGCTGATCGGCTGCGGGACACGCGGTGCCGGCCGCGCTGGCCTGCAAACCTTTCCTTGCTTGAAAGCGCGTCGCCATCGCTTCAAGGACCGTATCGATGACCGACAGCCGATCCATTCTCGTAATCGACAATTACGACAGCTTCACCTTCAACCTTGTCCATTACCTGATGGAGATGGGCGCCCGCGTGGAAGTGGTGCGCAACGATGCCATATCGGCGGACGAGGCGATGGATGGCGGTCATGCGGGCTATCTGATTTCTCCCGGACCCTGCACTCCCAACGAAGCCGGCATCAGCCTCGATATCGTCGCGGCCTGCGCCGCAGCGGGCAAACCCCTGCTCGGCGTCTGCCTCGGCCACCAGGCGATCGGCCAGCATTTCGGCGGCCGCGTGGTGCGCGGCGGTCTGATGCACGGCAAGACCTCGCCCGTCACGCATGAAGGCGACGGCGTGTTTGCCGACCTGCCCTCGCCCTTCACCGCGACGCGCTACCATTCGCTGGTGGTCGAAGACATTCCCGATTGCCTGGCGATCAACGCGACCAGCGAGACCCCGGGCCTCGACGGCAGCAGCGTCATGGGGTTCCGCCACCGCGATCTTCCGCTCCACGGTGTCCAGTTCCACCCCGAAAGCATCGCCACCAAACACGGCCACGCCCTGCTGGCGAACTTCCTTGCCATCTGCGGCATCGCCGCCAAGGTGCCCGCATGAAACAGCTCCCCGATGCCACCCGGCACCTTGCCGAAGCCGAGGCCGAGGAAGTCTTCGGCTGGATCCTCGACGGCGAAGCCGATGACGACGCGATCGCCCGTTTCCTGGTCGACATGTCGGCGCGCAATGAAACCTCCGAGGAAATCGCGGGCGCGGCGCGAGCCCTGCGCAACCGGATGATCCCCATCGCTGCGCCCGAGGGCACGGTCGATTGCTGCGGCACCGGCGGCGATGGCCATCATACGCTCAACGTATCCACCGCGGTCAGCCTGGTCGTGGCGGCCTGCGGCGTCCCAGTGGCCAAGCACGGCAACCGCGCTGCCAGCAGCAAGGCGGGTGCGGCCGATACGCTCGAGGCGCTCGGACTCGACATGGAAGCGGCCGGCCGCAGCGCGGAGAAGACGCTCGCCGAACTGGGCATATGTTTCCTGTTCGCCAAGAACCACCACCCGGCAATGGGGCGAATCCAGCCCATCCGCCAGAAGCTCGGGGTGCGCACGATCTTCAACCTGATGGGGCCGCTTTCCAATCCCGCCGGGGTCCGGCGCCAGCTGATCGGTATCGCCCGCCCCGCCTATGTTCCGATCTATGCCGCGGCCAAGGCCCGGCTCGGAACCGAGCGCAGCTTCATCGCCTCGGGCGACGAGGGCCTCGACGAACTCAGCCTCGCGGGCGGCAACGAACTGGCTGACGTGACGGGCAACAGCTTCGAAATGCGCCGCGTGCTGGCAGTGCAGGCCAATCTGCCGCACGCCCCGGTCGAAGCCATCCGCGGCGGCGATCCGGCGCACAACGCCCGCGCGCTCGAGGCGCTGCTGGCAGGCACCCCCGGCCCCTATCGCGATGCGGTGCTGTTCAACGCATCCGCCACGCTGATCGTCGCCGGCCGTACCGACGATTGGACCGAAGGCGCCCAGATCGCTGCCGAGGCGCTCGATTCCGGCGCTGCCCTGACCCTCCTGCGCGACTGGATCGCACTGAGCGTTTGACATGAACAAGCTGGAAGAAATCTGCGCCACCAAGCGCGAAGAAGTGGCTGCCCGCAAGCAGGAACGCTCGCTGTCCGATCTCGAAACCGCGATCCGTGCGCAGACCCCGCCGCGCGGGTTTCAGGCTGCACTCGCCCGCGCGCAGGATGACGGCTTCGGACTTATTGCCGAGATCAAGAAAGCCTCGCCGTCGAAGGGCCTGATCCGCGCCGATTTCGAGCCGGCGGCGCATGCCAGGGCCTATGCCGCAGGGGGCGCGGCATGCCTTTCCGTGCTGACCGATGCGCCCTATTTCCAAGGCCATGAGGATTACCTCATCGCCGCCCGCGAGGCCTGCGACCTGCCCGTCCTGCGCAAGGATTTCATGGTCGACCCGTGGCAGGTCGCCGAAGCACGCGCGCTCGGTGCCGATGCCATCCTGATCATCGTCGCGGCGCTCGATGACAGCGTCATGGCCGAGATCGAGGCGGCCGCGCTCGACCATTCGATGGATGTGCTGGTCGAAGTCCACGACGCCGCCGAAATGGACCGCGCGGCGCGGCTTTCCTCGCGGCTCATCGGGGTGAACAACCGCGACCTGAAAACCTTCACCACCGATCTCGCGACGACCGAGCAGCTTGCCCCGCGGGCGCCGGCGGAAAGCCTGCTGGTGGGGGAGAGCGGCATCAGCTCGCATGCGGATTGTGCCCGTCTCGCAGATTCGGGTGTGCGCAGCTTCCTCGTTGGTGAGAGCCTGATGCGGCAGGCCGATGTCGCTGCTGCGACCAGGACGCTGCTGCACGGCTGAACCGTCGCGCCCGGGGCAAAGCAGGAACAGCTGTTCTCGCCTCCATACCGCTAAACCGGCGCAATTGCTTGACTTGCCGATTCGGGTTGCCTACTTGTTCCGTATTCGTTCACAGCTTTGTGAACAGGCGATACGGGAGTTCGCACCATGCTGACCGCCAAGCAGCACGAATTGATCCGCTTTATCCAGCAACGCCTGGAAGACACCGGCATTTCCCCGAGTTTCGAGGAGATGAAGGAAGCCCTCGACCTCAAGAGCAAGTCGGGCGTTCACCGCCTGATCTCGGCGCTTGAGGAACGCGGTTTCATCCGCCGGCTGCCCAACCGTGCGCGCGCTCTGGAAGTGGTCAAACTTCCCGAAGACGCAGTTACCGGGAGCGACAAGCCCAGTGCTGCGAACGACCTGGTCGGGGCGGCAATGCCGACCAAGACCGTGGCACCCGAACCCGCCAACGACATCATCGACGTGCCGCTGCACGGACGGATTGCCGCTGGCGCGCCGATCGAGGCGATCGAAGGCCAGTCGAGCATGCCGGTTCCCGCTGCCCTTCTCGGTCCCGGCGAACATTACGCGCTCGAAGTCTCGGGCGATTCGATGATCGAGGCCGGCATTTTCGATGGCGACTTCGCTCTCGTGAAACGAACCGACAGCGCGCGCGATGGCGAAATCGTGGTGGCGCTGGTCGACAACGAGGAAGCCACGCTCAAATATCTGCGCAAGGACGCGGGGCGCGTGATCCTCGATCCGGCCAATGGCGCCTATGACCCCCAAGTCTACGATGCGCACCGCGTTCAGGTACAGGGCAAGCTCGCCGGGCTCTTGCGCCGCTATCACTGATGGTGCGGGCCCGCGCCCTATCGGCGCGGGGCCGGCCACCAGCCATGCGCACCCTGGTCCTGCGCGACCGTATCGATGCGTTCGCGATCGAGATAGACCGCGACGCCGCCTTCGCGTTGCAGATAGCCCCGATCGGCCTTGAGCCAACGCGGCCGGCAGCTGCGCGGCAGGAAGCGGTCGGCCACGACGATATCGGCCTTCCCGCAGGCTGCGGCCAGCGCACGCTCGGCGATCAAGTCGCGATTGCGGGCCACGAGCACGCTCCATGTCTTCCCGCTTCTCTCGACGGGGAGCACGCAGAACTCGGGGCTGCACCGGCTCTGCGGCCACGCCGCGATGGCCATGGGCTCGCGGTCGGTTCCGGCCAGTTCGAGCAGGTTCTGCTGCGCATAGCCCCCGGCACTGTCGCGGAGGACGAGCAGGCGGTCGGCCTGGCTGGCAATACCCAGATCGCGCCCGTCACGGGTGATCAGCAGGTCGGGAACCGGGGCTGTCACGATCAGGATCGTGGACAGCGCGATCGGCACCGCGCCCCACAGTCTTGCCCTGCCCTGCCACAACGCCAGCCACAGTGCACCGCCGATATAGAGCGCCATCGTGCCCATGCCGATGCGGGGCGACAGTTTGACCGAACCGGGTTGCTCGGCGAAGAAATGCGCGATCGCCAGCAGCACGTCGAGTGACTGGCCGACCAGCCACCAGGCCGGCGCCCCCGCCCCCACCAGATCGAGAAAGAGCGCGAGCGCAACCAGCGGCATCGACACGAAGGTTACCAGCGGGATCGCGATCAGATTGGCCGCCGCGCCGTAGAGCCCAGCACGGTGGAAATGGAACAGCACGATCGGGATCAGCGTGAATTCGATGACCAGCCCGGTCAGGAACAGCATCGCTGCACGCCGTGCCAGGCGCGATAGCCAGCTTTCCTTGCGCGGCGCCAGGAAGCTGCGGACCCAAGCGGCATTGTGGAGCGAGACGATGGCGATGACCGCGGCAAAGCTCATCTGGAAACTCGGCCCGACCAGCGATTCCGGCCAGAGTGCAAGCACCACGCCGGCGGCGATCGCGACCATCCGCAGCGACAGGGGTTCACGCCCCAGGGCCAGCGCGACGAGCACGAGCAAGGCGCCGATGCAGCTGCGTACGGTCGGCACCTGCGCGCCGGTGAGCAGCGTGTAGCCGATGCCTGCAAGCGCGGCTGCACCCGCCGCCACCAACGGCAACCGCACGCGCAGCGCCAGCCAGGGCCAGGCCGCCAGCAGTTTC
>Ga0208794_1000325_pt1 | contig 34771 bp, 26 predicted proteins | sample 32_taG_FD_184106 | JGI IMG/M metagenome (GOLD analysis project Ga0208794, IMG submission 184106) | Marine viral communities from the Gulf of Mexico - 32_GoM_OMZ_CsCl metaG (SPAdes) (version 2) | ecosystem: Environmental > Aquatic > Marine > Oceanic | place: Atlantic Ocean: Gulf of Mexico... | reverse complement strand
CGCCGGCCTGGCATCACAGTTCAACGAGCTGCGCGATCAGCTAGACAAGCTCGCCGACGACGCCTCGTTCAATGGTATCAACCTGCTCCGCGGCGACAAGTTGTCGATTACTTTCAACGAGACCGGCACGTCTTCGATCGACATCCAAACCAAGGACAACAAGACGATCAATTCGTCCAACCTTGGCGTTGCAACCACGCTGAAGCAGTCGGATCTCGACAGCGACGAAAATATCGATCTTGAACTGGGCAAGCTGAAGAACGCTCTGAATTCGGTGCGCTCGCAGGCCTCCACCTTCGGTTCGAACCTTTCTATCGTGCAAAACCGTCAGGACTTTACCAATTCCATGATCAACACCCTGGAAGATGGTGCCGGCAATCTGACCCTGGCGGACATGAACACGGAAGCTGCGAACCTTCTGGCTCTGCAGACCCGTCAGTCGCTGTCGCAGAACTCGCTCTCGCTGGCTAGCCAGGCCGATCAGTCGATCCTGCAGCTCATCCGTTAATCGGTCCCGCTACAGCACAAAGCAAGAGGGGCGGGTCGCAAGACCCGCCTTTTTTTGCGCCTCGCCCGCAAGGCGTCGAAAAATTATGGTTTATAAGCCGTCAATCCGCATGGTTAACGACCCTTTAAGAAAAGGCGGTTAACACTTTGGGCAAGGGGCCAAGCTGGCCTGAGGCAAGGATTGCATTAGATGGCGGATATCTCACTTTCAAAGGCCGTTCGGGCCAACCTTCTCTCCCTCAAGGGCACGGCCGACATGATGGCGACGACGCAAAACCGTCTTGCCACTGGTAACAAGGTCAATTCGGCTCTGGACAATCCCTCCAGCTGGTTTACTGCCAAGGGCCTTACCAACCGCGCAAGCGATCTGGGTTCGCTGCTCGACTCCATGGCCAATGGTGTGCAGACCCTGCAGGCCGCAGACAATGGCCTTTCGGCCATGACCAAGACCCTCGAATCCATGCAGTCGACCCTGCGTCAGGCCCGTCAGGACAAGTCTTTCAACACTGAATCGCTTACCCTGGGCAAAATCAGCCCGAACGATCCAGACCTGGGCAAGTTGACGCTTTCCGATGGTGCCGTGGGAAGCCCGGTATCTGTGGATCTGACCAAGGCCGGCAAGGGCAAGTCGATCTCCACCGCCGCAGCCTATGCGGCCCCAACTGGCACCCCGACCAAAGCCAGCTTCACCGGTGGATCGGCCTCGACGGCAACCGCCGCCAATGCTCTCTCGATCGACATTTCCCTGAACGGAAAGTCGACCACCATCGCCGTTAACGCTGATGCTGGCCGCACCACCTCTGCAGCTCTGGTCACTGCGTTTAACGACGCAATTGCCGCCAGCGACCTGGCTGGCAAGGTGACGATGTCCCAGGCAACTGACGTCTTCAAGGTCGAGGCAGTCAATACCGGCGACGCCGACATCACGGTGGCCGGTAACGATGCCGGCACCATCTTTGCTGGTACCGACGTGGTAGTGGCGGGTACTGACGGTAAGACGAATTTCACCGTCAATGGCAAGGCAATCGAACTGACCAGCGCTTCCACCGGCACCACTGCCGGCGATACGCTGGCCAATGCAATTAAGTCGGTGAACACCCAGTTGGGTACCGACTCGAAGTTCGAAGCCTTCGCAGACGGCGGCAAACTGGGTGTGCGGGCCATTGTTGCTGACGCCGGCACCCTGACCCTCGGCGGCTTCGACGCCAAGCAGTTCGGCACTCTGACGGACGGCACTGTCTCGGCAGGCGCCGATGTTGACCTCACCTTCGCCCGCACTGTCGATGATCTGGTTACGTCCATCAACGCCAACAGCCTGCTTGATGGCAAGGTTCGTGCTTCCAACGACAACGGCAAGCTGCGCATCGAAAACCAGTCGACCAGTGATCTCAAGATCGGGGGCAAGGACTCCGAGGGCAAGCTCACCGGTGGCACTGCAGCCGCTTCCGTCGTTGCCGGCAACTCTGTGCGCGCCGGCCTGGCATCACAGTTCAACGAGCTGCGCGATCAGCTAGACAAGCTCGCCGACGACGCCTCGTTCAATGGTATCAACCTGCTCCGCGGCGACAAGTTGAAGATTACCTTCAACGAGACCGGTACGTCGGCCATTGATATTCAGACTAAGGACGGCGAGACAATCAACGCCGCCAATCTCGGGGTGCCGACATCGCTCCTTCCCAAGAATCTAGATAGCGATGTCGATATCGATACGTTGTTGGCCGATATGAAAACTGCCCTCGACGAGGTTCGGTCTCAGGCATCCACATTTGGATCTAACCTTTCGATCGTAGAAAATCGTCAGTCGTTCACCGAGGCGATGATCAACACGCTCGAAACCGGTGCCGGCAACCTCACCCTGGCCGACATGAACACGGAAGCGGCAAACCTTCTGGCCCTCCAGACCCGCCAGCAGCTCTCGCAGAACTCGCTGTCCCTGGCCAGCCAGGCTGACCAGTCGATCCTGCAGCTTCTGCAGTAAATCGCTTACCAAGCGCAGTTCAAGAAGGCGGGCCAGGTGCCCGCCTTCGTTGTTTTTGCCGCAATCTCGGGCTAGACCATATGAGTCACTCCCTCGTTTGCGGACAAAAACACAATGGCGCTCAAGGTCGAACTCAAGCCCGGCGAGAAGCTGCTGGTGGGCAATTGCATCATCACCAACTCAGACCAGCGCACCCGTCTGTTCATCGATGGTCACGCGCCCATTTTGCGCGAAAAGGACATCCTGACCTCCGAGACGGCCAATACGCCGGCCAAGCGCATCTATCTGGCCGTGCAACTGATGTATATCGAGGAAGATTCCGACAAGGCCACCGCCAGCTACAACGAGATGTCCAGAGACTTCGTGGCCGCAGTGCCCAGTTCTCTACCCATTGTCGACCAAATCAATAACGAGATATTAACCGGGTCCCTGTACAAGGCTCTGAAGGCTGCCCAACGCCTCATTGAATACGAACAGGACCTGCTTTCTCATGCATCAGCACGGCGCTCAGGCGTATCAACAGACGGCGAAAGTCGTTGAAAATCCACGCCAACGCGAATCCGCATTGCTCATGAAGGCCGCGGCCGGCCTGCAAAAGGTCAAGGACGAGTGGGATACTTCGACCCAGGAAGAGCTGCGCTCGGCGCTCACCTTCAATCGCAAGCTGTGGACTATCTTCATGTCGGCTGTCACCCAGGATGACAGTCCCCTGCCCCAGGAGATCCGTCAGAACATCGCCAATCTGGGCATGTTCGTAATGAACCAGACCCGCGAAATCCTTTATGAGGGCGTTCCGCAGGCCGAACAGCTGACCGTCCTCGTGCAGCTCAACAGACAGATTGCGGCGGGCCTGCGCGGCATGTGAGCCGCTGGACCGTACATTGAAAAAGCCCCGCATCGCTGCGGGGCTTTTTCTTTTCTAGGTGCGGTCTGGAAACGGACCACGTCTTGGCGTGCGCTGCCCTTTAGAGGTAGTTCACCAGGCTCAATTGGCTGACCATGGCCGTCACCTGGTAGCTGGCGGTCAGACGCGTCTGCAGCGCCAGAATTTCCATGGCGACATCCTCCTTGCTGACGGTTTCCACATTGCTGAGCAGGTTTTCCAGCTGAGCCGCATAATTGGTGTGACGGTCGGCGGCGGCCTCAAGACCAGCCCGGGCGACACCCAGTTCCATCGTGATCAGCTCGATCGATCCGCGTTCCGAATTGCGCCCTTCCGACAGTTCAAGCTGCTGCCGCCGCGCCATGGCGTCAAAGCGCGCCTTGGCCGGGTTCAGATCGACCGAATTGGGATCGGTCGCATTGGTGATCTCGGGATATGTCTCCACGGTCATGGCCGCCATGGAACGGATCATGCGCAGATAGCCGCTTTCATTGGCCTGCATGCCATAGGCAACGCGCCCCGAATCCTCCACCGCCGCCGTCACGGATTGGCGTGGATTGCCTTCAGCAGCCGTTGCCGCTTCCGTTACAGAGCGGATCATGGCCTTCTCGAAGTTCTCGGCAGATGCCGCCTCGTCCGCGCCGATGGTGAACTGCCCGGGCCCCGCCCGGCCGGTCACGGCCGTCAGGGTGACGTCGCGTGTCTTGCCATTGGGCTCGGTCAGGGTGACGGTCACGCTGTCGCCCGCGGTCAACGCAAAGGCATCGTCGAATACCACCGACATCGAGGCTGGATCGCCCGCCGTATGCGTGGCCGTCAGGGCACCGGCATTGGCAACGGTCGATGTCACGGCCGAAATCTGGAAGCCATGCGCCGCGGAAACCGGAATGTTCTCACTCAGGGTCACAGTCTCGGCCGTGCGAGCGGCCGTTAGCCGGCCCATGCCAATGGCAGAGACAGCAGCCGTTTCGCCACTATACCACATGACCGTGTCGGTTTTAGTCGCAACCCGCAGGCTGGTGGCCGAATAGGGGTCTGCGCCCTGAACGCGCAGCACCGGCTCCCCCGCTGCATTGAAGAAGTTCTGGCCCGCTGCATAGGTCGAAGCGGCTTTGAGTTCGCCTTCCGCGGTCTTTTGCAGCGACGCCTTCAACGCATTGTCGAAATTGGTGGCCGTCGTGATGGTGGCCGTCGCGGGATCGTCGCCAATGACGAACTCCCCCGTGGCCCCGCTGGCATTGGCCGCCGATACGGCCCGCAGCGTGATCTGCGTTTCGGTCCCATCGGGCAGCGTGAAGCCGAGGGTAATACTATCCCCCTCAGCCACAGTTCCCGGATCGCCCGGAAACGTAAAATCAATATCGGCCGGCGAGGCGGCGAAATCGGAGGCGATGGTGATGTTGGCCCCGATGGCAGAGACCGTGGACAGTTTGAAGCCGAACGGATGGTTGCCATCCTCGGCCAAGGTCACGGTGACCGGATCGGTCTGTAGAGCCGGAGCAGCAGGATTGATCGCCGTGGTAAGCCGCCCCAGGCCCGCAGTGCCCAGGTCGGCCATCTGGCGTTCCGTCACTACAGTCTTGTAACCGGCCCGTCCGCCCGCGCCGTCGAGCAGTTCGGTGGTGGTCGGTAGGGGCGCCCGGTCAGTCCTTGAGCCGCCGAACAGATAACGCCCGGCAATGTCGGAATTGAGCAGCGTGACCATTTCGTCCAGTCGCGCCTTGGAGAGGCTCGAAATGGTCGCCATGTTGATATTGTTCGAACCATACTGGCCCTGCACGGCCGAATTGCGCGCCTCCCCCTCGATCGCGTCGAGCCGGGTCAGCGCATTGTCATAAAAGCTCATGCGCAGCGCGACCTGTTCGATGCTGGCATTGTAGCCTGTGATCGTGGTCAGGCGCGACCGCACCGAGAGCGACACCGGCAAGTCCCGGCCCATTTCAGACAGAGTCTGCGCCTTGACGCCTGTGCCAAGCTGCATCTGCAACTGCGCGAACTTGTTCTGCATGTTGGAGATGACAGAAAAGCCCGTGGTCAGGGGGTACATCGACTTGTTAACGATCATCTCACGCTACTCCCTCAGGTCGACGCAAACAGGGTGTCGAGCAATTCCTTGACCACCGACACGACGCGGGCATTGGCAGCATAGGCGCTCTGCAATTCGGTCAGCCGCGCCATTTCCTCGTCTAGGTTGACGCCATATTCGCTTTCCATCTGGGTGGTGATGGTATCGAGCGTCAGCTGACGATTGGACTGGGCGCTGAGGGCCGACCCGATGGTCGTCCCTTGATAGTTGAGCACCTGCTCGATCAACTGCTCGACCGTGCCGTTGAGCTGGTGCCGGCCAGCATTGGCCGCTGGTGTGCTGCCCGAGACAAAGCTCATCGATCCGAGCTGCTCAAGGATGTATTCAGGCCGCGCGGCATCCCCCAGCGTGCCGTCTATATCGAACTGCACCAGCAGACGATTGTCCGAGATTACGGCCGGGTTGACCGAGATACGCGAGGCAAAGCCGACGATCTGCGGCGGATTGGTGTCGAGATTGTCCGTGAAGGGTGAGTTGCCCTGGTCGACAAACAGCGCCATGGCAAGTTCGCCCTGCTGGGTGCCGGCAGCGGTTCCCCGCGTGGTCAGCGCGGTCACATCGCGCGAGCCGCCCGCGCCATCGTCCAGAACCCGCAACATGCCCGCGCTGGGGCTCGTGATCGCCAACCCCGGCAGCTTGGCTTGCAGCGCCGCCGCCACCGCCGTCGCATCGGGAGGATCGCCAAAATTCACCGAGATCACGCGCTGGCCGCTGGCATCGACAAAGTCTTCGCCATTCGTGCTGTTGACGATACGCACACGCTGCTCGGATCCGTTGACGGTGTAATTCAGCAGAATGTCGTTGCCAGGCTTAAGGTGCGAAATGTCGGCCGAAAGCCCAGTCGCGCCGGCGCCATCGTTCGCAGCCGTGCCTGGGGTGGTGATCGTGGAGAAGACGGAGGCCAGGCCGGCCGCGATTTCATCGAGCTGGTTCTGGGCCTCGACAAGGATCTTGTCGCGCAGATTGACCAAGCCCGCCAGTTCGCCGCCCTGCAACACGCCCTGCTGCACCAGATCGATGGTCAGGCCGGACGGCGTGGTCAGCGTCAGCTTGCCAACCTTGCTCTGCGAAGTGTCGACATTGGTCTGGGAAGTCGCCGACAGCGCCCCGGCGGTGGTGAACTTGAAAGTCGAAAAGCCGTTGTCGAGCAGGCCGACACCGGACCGCGTCATCAATGCCACCGTGCCATCGGGGCGATACTCGGCCTGCACGTCGATGACTTCCGCCACCGAGGCAACGAGCCGGTCGCGTTGATCATAGAGCTGGGCGCGCGCCGTATCGGTCATGCCCAGATCGAGCATGCGATTGTTCACCTCATTGAGGGAGATGAGCATCGCATTGACTTCGGACACATCGTTGGAGATGCGTGTTTCGGTCTCTTGACGGAGTTGCTGGATGGACGTGGAAAGCGAGTTGAGCTGGCGCGCCATGGCCTGCGCCTCTGCCACGACCTTGGCGCGGGTGGGATAGTCGTCGGGACTGGTCGCCAGGGCCTGCAGGGAATTCTTGAACGAGCCGAACATGGTGTCGAGCGAACCGGCGTCGCCCGGCTTGCCCAGATAGCCCTGCAGCTTGCTCAGATAATTGCCCATCACATTGGACATGGAGGTGTCCGAGACCTGGCGGTTGTAGTAGGTCTGCAGGCTCTGGTTGAAGGCGCGATTGACCCCGGCGGTACGGGCATAGGTGCTGTTGACCGACGAATAGTCGATGATGTTCAGCGACTGCCGGTGGTAACCGGGGGTGCCGGAATTGGCGATGTTGCGGCTCAGGATCGTGATCGAATCCTGGCTGGTCCGCAGACCCGACACGGCATTTGAAAGCGAAGAAACCAGACCCATGAAGCGGCCCTCAAACTGGACTGAAGTCCGGGGCCTCCTGCCCCGGACCTTTACTCAAACCCCGCCTAGCGGATCATGTTCAGGGCTTCCTGCAGCATCTCATCGGCGGTCGAGACGATGCGGGTGCCAGCCGAATAGGCCTGCTGGGTGATGATCAGCTTGGTGAATTCGTCCGAGATATCGGTATTGGAGGCTTCCAGAGCCCCGCCGATAACGCCCGAACCGGAAAGGTCGAAGATCGGCTCACCCGACTCCGAGGTGGCTTCATAGACACCGCCATCCAAACGCTTGAGCGAGTTCACGCCATTGAACTGGGCGGTCACCACCTGCGCCATTTCGATGCGCTCACCATTGGAATAGGTGGCTACGACCCGGCCGCTGTCGGTGATGGCCACCGAAAGGAATTCACCGGCGCCATAGCCGTTCTGATTGAGCGTCGAGACCGTCACGGTGCCGTTGACGTCAGCGAACTGCGACACACCATTGGTTTCGTGCTGCAGCACCACATCGCCGATCAGCACGCCATTGACGCGCAGATTGCTGATGGTGGCCTGCGGCACGCTGTTGGCCAGCGAGCCATTGCTGTTGAACACGTATTCCTGGCCAATATTGGTCCAGGCCGTTGACCCGCCGACAGCCTTGCTGTCGGAAAGGTAGAACATGTTCCACTTGTCCGCTCCACCCGACGCGGCGCTGTCCACTTTGGCCCAGCGCACCTGTACGTTTACTGGCGCGCCATTGCTGGCATAGACGGTGATTGCGCCGCCAGAGATCGAATTGGCCACGAAATCATCGGCATCATCTGCCGTGATGGTGTTGACCGTACCCAATGCAGGAGCGGAAGAGGCCTGAGGCTCCGTCAGGCCAAGCGTGGTCGCAAGAGCAGGCGTCGTTCCGCTGATCGAGAAAGAGGCGTGATAGTCGCTGCCCAGCGAAACAGCGAACTGATTGCTGCCATTCAGGCCCACTGTTGCCGACGCCGCAGCGCCGCCACCGAAGTCGCGCAGCCCCGCCTGCATCTCGTCCAGCACGTTCTGTACCGTCTTGGGCGCATCCAGATTGATTGCAACGCCCCCACCCGTCGGCGGCGTCGCGCCGACATAGTAGCGGAACCGTACCGGAGCGCCGTTGACTGTGACCGTCATTTCCTGCCCGTCGGCGAAAACGGTTGTAGCGAGGTTTGCACCGGCGCCGGCACCCAGATCGGCTGTGCCATTGGCAGCCGCAGTCGTCGCCGTGGCCCCGAAATTCTCAGCACCCAGCAACTCGCTGTTATAGACGGTCGAATTATAGCTCGCTGTCTTGGGAAGCTGCGGCAGATTGGACTGATAATTGATCGTGGTCGTCACATTGGCGGGCAGAAAAGCGTTGGAGAGCTCGATCACTTCAGGCACGGAACCCGAAATATTGCCCGTCGCTGGATCGATCGGCAGTCCCTTGAGGTAGTAGCCAGCGCCATTGACCAGGAGGCCATCCTTGTCGATCTCGAAGTCGCCGCGACGGGTGAAATAGTTCGAGCCGGCGAACACCGAATTGCCGTCGGACTGCCCGACCTTGGGCTCCACGACGAAGAAACCGCCCGAGTTCAGAGCGATATAGGTCTCGTTGGAACTGGTCTGGATATCGCCCTGGATATTGTTGGTGGCGCGGGACTGCGCCAGCACCGCACCCGGCACTTGCGAACGCAGCGGCGCATCGGGAATGAGGTCGAGGAAACTCGTCTCCATCCGCTTGTAGCCAGTGGTCTGCGAATTGGCGATGTTGCCCGAAATGTTCTCCAGCGCATGCGACTGTGCCCGCAGGCCGGTCACCGCACTGGAAAGAGCCCCATAGATACCCATCTGTAACTCCGTAATCCCAATTGCGCCGCACGGCGCGCTCACAGCCTTCAATGCAAGGCCAATGCCAAGTCAGGTAAGCATTGATTTTGCAGTAGTTTTGCTGGAAGGAGCGGCCAAACATGGCGGCGAGGCGGCAAATGAGTCCGAGCCACCGGCAGATTTTGCCGGTTGCTTGAGATCGCTGCTGGCTTGCTTTAAACGCAAGCCACAGAGGTTGGCCGCTTCCGGCCATCGGAGCGACTGACCATGCTGTTTTCCAGCGTCGATGAGTTTGTGAAGGCCCCTAGCCGCGCGATGACCGTTTTCGGCATGGCCGGCGTGGGCAAGACGCGGCTTTCCAACATGCTGCGGACCAATCACTGGTTCCATTACTCGGCCGATTACCGCATCGGCACGCGCTATATGGGCGAGTTCATCGTGGACAATTTCAAGCGCGAAGCCATGAAGGTGCCGTTTCTGGCTCAGCTCTTACGCACGGACTCGATCTATATCTCGTCCAACATCACCTTCGACAACCTCGACCCGCTTTCGACCTATCTGGGCACGCCGGGCAATGTCGACCAGGGCGGCCTGCCTTTGGCCGAATACCAGCGCCGCCAGGAGCAGCATCGCGTGGCCGAAATCGCTGCGTTGTGCGACGTGCCCTATTTCATCGATCGCGCCAAGGCGCTCTACGGCTATGACGACTTCATCGCCGATACCGGTGGATCGCTGATCGAGGTCGTTGACCCGAACAACCCTGAAGACCCCGTCATCAAGACCCTCGCCGAGCACACGGCGCTGGTCCACATCCGCGGCACCGACAAGGACGCGACCGAACTGGTCAAGCGCTTCAAAAAGTCGCCCAAGCCGATGTATTACAAGCCCGAATTTCTCGTTCAGAAATGGGCCGAGTACAAGCTGATCAATGGCATCCTCAATGATGATGACGTCGACCCGGCCGGTTTTGGCGCCTGGGGCTTCGAAGCCCTGTTGCATGACCGCCTGCCCCGCTACCAGGCCCTGGCCGACAATTTCGGCTATGTCGTGGAAGCTACCGACCTCGCCACCGTCCGCGACGGCGACGAATTTGTCGATCTGATCGCTGCCGCAATCGAGAAGCGAATGCGCTAGCGCGTGACCTCCCCCTTGGAGATCGCGCGCCTGCCTGAATCACTTTCTCATTGCAACTCGCCAAGAGGCTGACATGCCTATCAGAATTCCCGACAACCTGCCCGCCCGCCGGACCCTCGAAGAAGAGGGCGTCAATGTCATGGACTCCAGCCGCGCCGCACGGCAGGACATCCGCCCGCTCGAATTTGGCCTGCTCAATCTGATGCCCAACAAGGAGCGGACGGAAACTCAGTTCGCCCGGCTGATCGGCGCCACCCCGCTGCAGATCAATCTCAGCCTCGTGCGCGTCACCGATCACCAGTCCAAGAACACCCCGGAAGACTACCTCAACACCTTCTACCAAACCTGGGAAGAGGTGAAGGAGCGCAAGTTCGACGGCTTCATCGTCACCGGCGCGCCCATCGCCAATATGCCCTTCGAGGAGGTGCGCTACTGGCCCGAAATGCTCGAGATCATGGAGTGGACCCGCACCAATGTGCACCACACCATGTTCATCTGCTGGGGCGCCCAGGCCGCCCTGCACCACTTCCATGGCGCCAGGCGCTATCGCATGGAAAAGAAGGCGTTCGGCGTGTTCCGGCATAAGGTGGTGGGCACCCGCTCACCCTTCCTGCGCGGCATGTCGGACAGCCCGATGATCCCCGTGTCACGCTACAATGACATAGACCGCACGAGCCTGGGGGACGGCCTCGAAGTGCTGATCGACCAGCCCGATATCGGCCTCTGCATGCTCGCTGACCGCAACGAGCGGGCCGTCTACTTCCTCAACCATCTGGAATATGACAATCGCTCGCTGGCCGATGAATATGAGCGCGACAGAGCCGCCGGCCTCGACACGCCGCCGCCGGAGAACCTGTTCCCCAATGGCGACACCAGCGCCGTGCCAGAAAACCGCTGGCGCAGCCACGCCCATCTCCTGTTCCAGAACTGGATCAACGAGATCTACCAGACCACGCCCTTCGACTTGAACAGGGTCGGTCAATAGAAAAAGGGGCCGCGTTGGCGGCCCCTTCGATATCGTCCCGACAATCGATCAGACCGCGATCTTGCCGCCGCCTTGCTTGGTAACGACAACCACAGCCGGGCGCACGGGCATGTCGTCCTGGAAATCGGGCCAGCGCGTCGCCGGATCCTCATAGTAGGATGGACGCCCGTGGCCTTCCCAGTCCTCGCCACCATCGCCGGGATGCTGAATGGCCAGGAACAGCGACTCTCCATTCTCCGTGAATACCGGACCGCACATTTCGGCGCCAACGGGCACACGGTAGAACAGACGCGAAGTACCGCGGGCGGCCCCTTCGGTGTCCACGGCCCACAGACCATCGGTGCGGCCCGTATCGGTCGGGTTGTTACCATCGGTGGAGACCCAGAGACGCCCGTCGGAGTCGACAGCCGCGTTGTCCGGCATGCCGAACCAGCCATTCTCGGTGGTGTCGGTGGAGAAAGTCGCCCCGACCTCGGCAATCGAAGGATCGCCACACTTGAGCAGGATCTCCCAGGTGCCCGAGGTGGCAGCGAAATCACCATCGGCTTCGGCGATCTCGATGATATGCCCGAAAGCGTTGGCTGCACGCGGATTGGCTGCGTTGACGTCTTCTTCCGTACGGCGGGAATTATTGGTCAGCATCACATAGACCTTGCCATTGGTGGCATTGGGCTGGATGTCTTCCGGACGGTCCATCTTGGTGGCGCCAAGCAGGTCGGCGGCACGGCGGGTTTCGATCACGATGTCGGCCTGGCTCTCAAAGCCGTTTTCTGCCGTCAGCGGACCTTCGCCATGCACCAGCGGCATCCATTCCATGGAACCGTCTTCATCGAAGCGAGCCACGTAGAGCGTACCTTCATCGAGCAGGTCCATATTCGCAGCGCGATCATCGGCATTATAGGTGCCGGCGGTCACGAACTTATAGACATAGTCGAAACGCTCGTCGTCGCCGGAATACAGCACGACATGCCCATTCGGTGCGACGATGGATTCAGCGCCCTCATGCTTGAAGCGGCCCATTGCGGTGCGCTTCTTGGGCACGGAGTTCGGATCCATCGGGTCCACTTCGACGATATAGCCGAAGCGGTTCATTTCGTTGGGTTCCTTGGAGACGTCGAAACGGTCGTGGAAATTGTGCCACTGGTACCAGCCACCCGGCGCACCGAGGCGGGCATAGTTTTCCGCTTCGGCATGATCGGCGGGGAGTTCGCCGGAGAAATAGCCGTGGAAGTTTTCCTCGGCCATCAGGTAGGTACCCCAGGGGGTCACGCCGCCTGCACAATTGTTCAATGTGCCCAGGGCCTTGGTGCCGGTCTCGTCGACACTGGTCTTGAGACGGTCATGGCCTGCTGCAGGGCCTGTGATGAGGGTTTCCGTCGTGCCGGTGATGCGGCGGTTATACTTGCTGTCGGCAACCCGGCGCCAGACACCATCGACTTTTTCGATCTCGATGATCGAACCGCCATGCGCGGCGATCTCGATATTCACCTGCTCTTCGCTGAGGTCGCCCTGCACGGCAGCCCCATCCACGACCTGCACCAGGCCGGGGAACATGAGGTGAGGATTGGTATATTCGTGATTGACGACCAGCAGGCCATGCTCGTCGGACCCGTCGAGCGGAATATAGCCCACATAGTCGTTGTTGTAGCCAAACTGACCGGCCTGCGCGTCGGCTGTCTGGTTGTTCGGATCGAACTCCGGAGCGCCCGACACGACCGGGTCGCCCCAGCGGATCAGCACCTGGGCATCATATCCTTCAGCAACATGGTGGTCGGCGTCGACGCCGGCGGTCACCTCTGGGAAGGAAAAGGCCGAACCACCTTCCTGCGCTTCGGCGCGCGGGGCACTCAAAAGAGCGGCCGGCCCGACAGTTGCGGCAATGGCCGACACGGCCAGGGAGCCCTGCAGAAACCCGCGACGCGAAAACCGCGCGGCAATAACCTCGCCCATTGTGCGGTTGGCGGAATGATTGGTCGGATCGAACTCGGCGGATTCGAGACCCTGGGTGGGAAAAGTCGGTTTCTCGTTCATCTTTGCTCCTCACAGCAAAACGGGCCCTGTTCGGGCCGGGGCACGCCCCGATGGATAAGCCAGCCGTTTGACGGATCGGACACATCTGCATGACGATGGGATGACACCCGCAGGTCCTTGCATTCGCCGCATCAGGCCCTACCTTGCCAGTACACGGGGACATGTTCTTTGCCGCAGCCGCCGACCACCATTACCGACGAACTGGGCATTGCCCTGTCCAATCTGGCCGATACCGCGACAGGCGTCCTAACGCCCACCTTGCGGCTGGGGGTGACCGGTCTCAGCCGTGCCGGAAAGACCATCTTCATCACCGCTTTGGTGCACAATCTGCTGACCCAGGGCCGCTTGCCCGGTTTCGCCCCGCTGGCCGATGGCCGCTTCATCGGTGCGCGGCTGGCTGAATATCCCGATGCGACCATTCCACGCTTTGCCTATGAGCAGCATCTTGCGGCGCTCTCGGCCAATCCTCCGGTCTGGCCGGAAAGCACCCGGCGCATTTCCCAGCTTCGCCTGGTGCTCAAATTCCAGTCGGCAAAGTGGTGGGCTGGCATGACCGGCCCGGCCACGCTCAATCTCGATATTGTGGATTACCCCGGTGAGTGGCTGCTCGACCTGCCCTTGCTCGGCCTCAGCTTTGCCGAATGGAGCGATCAGGCCCTGGTGCGGGCCCGCCAGCCCGGCCACGCAGATGAAGCCGCCGAGTTCCTCGCTGCGCTGGACCAGACCGACATATCGAAAGAGGCAAACGACCCGGACGCAGAACGTCTGGCCACGGCCTTCACCACCTATCTGCGCCGCAGCCGCGAGCATGGCGCGCTCTCCACCCTCCCACCCGGTCGCTTCCTGCTTCCAGGGGATCTGGAAGGTTCACCAGCCCTGACCTTTGCGCCCCTGCCGCGCACCTCGGGCGCAACGGCCCGTGGCAGCCTTTACGCCATGCTGGAGAGCCGCTACGAGGCCTACAAAGCCCAGGTGGTGCGCCCCTTCTTTCGCGATCACTTCGCCCGGCTCGACCGGCAGGTGGTGCTGGTCGATACCCTGCGCGCGCTCAATACTGGCCCGGCGGCCGTCAACGATCTGGAGACGGCACTGACCTCCGTGCTCGCCTGCTTTCGACAGGGTGAGGCCAATCCGCTCCTGCGCCCCTTTTCCCGCCGTATCGACCGCATCCTGTTCGCCGCCACCAAGGCCGATCATGTGCACCACACCAGCCACGACCGGCTGGAGGCCATTCTCAACCGGCTGGTGTCCAATGCGCGCAAGCGGGCCAGCTTTGCCGGGGCGGAGACAAAATCCCTCGCCATGGCCGGCATCCGCGCCACCAGCGAGGGCACCATTCGCGAAGGGGGCGATACCTTGCCCACGCTTGTCGGCACCCCGCTTGATGGCGAAGTGCTTGATGGCACCACCTATGATGGCAAAACCGAAATCGCATTATTTCCCGGTGACTTGCCGGAACGACCGGACTCTCTTTTTGAGAACGGCAAACCTGTGGCACTGAACTTCCTGCGCTTTACACCCCCGCAAAAGCTGGAGCGCAATGCCTCAGGCGATATCGTTCTGCCCCATATCCGGCTGGACCGGGCGCTCGACTATCTCATCGGAGACTGGATGGCATGAAGCGCCCCATTGCCCATACCGTCACCAAGGACGAAGCGACTGCTGAGCGCACGCGCGTGCCCCGCGCCTTCACGCCCGACCGCGCCGAGATCGTCGAAGTCGCTTTCGCGCCCGAAACAGAGGCCGAGCTTGTTGCACCGACCCCTCGCCGAATGGGGTGGCTGGGCCGACTGGCCTGGACCACGGGCGGCATCCTGGCGTCGTCCGGATTGGCGCTCGCCGCCGATCAGCTGATCCGCGATCTCTTTGCGCGGCACGAATGGCTTGGCTGGACGGGTCTTGGCATCCTCGGCGCCTTCCTTGTGGCGGTTGTCGCCCTGATCATTCGCGAAATGGCTGCCCTTCGCCGCCTTGCCGTTCTCGACGCCCTGCGCGCTGACGCGGCCAGGGCCCACGCCGACAATGACGCCAAGCGGGCCCGCGCCGTCGCCAGCCATCTCCTCGGTATCTACGCTGCCCGTCCCGATCTGGCGCGCGCCCGCGAAACCCTTGACGCCCAGATCGGCGACCTCTTCGATGGGACCGACATCATGGCGGTGACCGAACGCAGCCTGATGGCCCCGCTCGATGCCCGTTCGCGCGCCCTCGTCGCCGCCTCCGCCCGCCGCGTCGCCTTGGTCACTGCCGTCTCACCGCGCGCACTGATCGATGTCGCTTTCGTCATTTATGAGAGCATCCGCCTCGCCGGCGCCATTGCGGCGCTTTACGGCGCGCGCCCCGGCCTATTCGGCTTCTGGCGCCTGGCCGGTTCCATATTGGCTCATCTCGCCGTCACCGGCGGCCTCGTTCTCACCGATGGCGTGGTCGAACAACTCGTCGGCCAAGGCCTTGCCGCCAAGCTCTCGGCCCGGCTGGGCGAAGGCGTGGTCAACGGGCTGATGACCGTTCGCGTCGGCATCGCCGCCATGCGTGTCGTCCGCCCCCTGCCCTTCGAAACCCTGTCGCAGCCCACCGTGCGCGACTTCATTCCGGAATTGGTCAAGGTCACGACCGATGCGAGCAAGCCATCGGGTTGACCCGCATCATTCAAATCAATATATCATGATATATGGATACGAATGAAGCGATTGAGGCCTTCGCCGCCCTGTCTCACCCTGGGCGCATTGCCATTTTCAGATTGCTCGTCGCCGCCGGGCCCGATGGGGTGCCCGCGGGGCGCATCGGAAAGCAACTGGGCCAGAAGCAAAATACGACCTCGGTGAATCTGTCGGTGCTGGATCGCGCTGGTCTCGTCAGCGGCGAGCGAGATGGCCGGCAGGTGATCTATCGGGCCAATTTCGCCGCTGTAGGCGGGCTCGTTGCCTATCTGCTCGAAGATTGCTGCGGTGGCCGCACCGAGGCCTGTACGCCGGTGGCGGCAAGCCTGGCGCAAACCTCATCCCCCAGACCAGATCAGTGTGTCGAATGACCGATTTCGCCAAGACCATGCCTGCACTTGCGGCAGACCAATTCATGATGCCCGAAGCCGATCGTCTTTTGACGCCGAAACTATCGACGCACAAGCCGCGCATCCTGATGCTCTACGGCTCCCTGCGCGAGCGATCCTATAGCCGCTTCGCCACCCAGGAAGCGGCCCGCATTCTCGAAGCCCTTGGTGCCGAAGTGCGCATCTTCCATGCCAACGGACTGCCCCTGCCCGACGACTCGACGGCCGATCACGCCAAGGTGCAGGAATTGCGCGCGCTCTCGCTCTGGTCCGAAGGACAGGTCTGGTGCTCCCCCGAGCGCCATGGCGCCATGACTGGCGTGATGAAATCCCAGATCGACTGGCTCCCGCTCAATTCTGGCTCGGTCCGCCCGACCCAGGGGCGTACCCTGGCCGTGATGCAGGTCAGCGGCGGCTCGCAGAGCTTCAATGCCGTCAACCAATTGCGTCAGCTCGGGCGATGGATGCGGATGATCACAATTCCGAACCAGTCTTCGGTGCCCAAGGCCTTCCAGCAGTTCGACGCCGAGGGGCGCATGCTGCCTTCTTCCTTCTATGACCGCATCGTCGATGTGATGGAGGAGTTGATGAAATTCACCCTGCTCACCCGCGACCGCGCCGATTATCTGGTCGACCGCTATTCCGAGCGCGTTGAAAGTGCAGAGGCGCTCAGCAAGCGCGTGAACCTCAGCGCCGCGACCTAGTAGGTCCTGGCGCCCAACTGGTCAAAGGTTTGGAACGTTTCCACCTGCGGCCGCGCAAAGTGGTAGCCCTGGAACAGTTGGATGCCGAGGGCCCTGAGTACCGCGAGCTCCGCCTCGGTCTCTATCCCCTCCGCGAGAAGGGTGATGCCCAGCTCGGAGGCGATCGCCACAAGGCCACGGACAATGGCCTGCTTAACCGGACTGGAGTCGATGTCGCGCAACAGTTCCATGTCCAGCTTGATCAGATCGGTCTGAAAGTGTGCCAGCAGAGAGAGCCCGGCATAGCCGGCTCCGAAATCATCAAGCGCGGTGGTAAAACCCATGCGGCGATATTCGGACACGATGTTGCTGACATGCGCCACATCGCTCATGTGCTCGTTTTCGGTAAACTCGAACATCAGTCGACGCGGATCGAATTGCATCCGGCTGGCTGCATCCAGTGTGGCGCGGATGCAGGCCTTTGGTTCATAGACCGCATTGGGCATGAAATTGATGCTTAACCTGGCGTCTCCCTGAGCAATGTGCCGACCGGCCAGCTCAATGGCCCTGACCCGACAGGCCTGGTCAAACGCATAGCGATTGGCCTCGGTAACGTGGCTCAACACCTGCAGGGCGCTCTGGCCACCCACGCCACGCACGAGTGCCTCGTAACCCCAGATGCGCTGGGCCTGAACATCGACGATAGGCTGAAAGGCCATGGTAAAGGGAAGTGCAAACGCATTGGCGTCGGCATTGCGACAGCCAAAACAACCGGATTCAGACATTTTTTGAGTGCTCAGAAGATTTCAACAGTGACGTTACGCCAATATTGCCTTCCCAGCTCTTAAGGATCCCTGCCTGTGAAAGCGCTAATCCTTGGCCGCGCTCGGCGCCAAGGTGAGCTTCAATCCGTCCAGTTCATCCGAACACAGGATCTGGCAGCTAAGGCGCGAGTTCGGCTTCACGTCGCCCACGCTGTCGAGCATGTCTTCTTCTTCCTCGCTCGGCGCACCAACGGCGTCGAGCCAGTCACTGTCGACATAGCAATGGCAGGTGGCGCAGCTCAGCGCGCCGCCGCATTCGGCCTTGATATTGAGGCCCCAGTCGCGAATGACCTCCATCACCCGCCAACCTTCGAGCCCTTCGAGCTCGTGCACTTCACCTGCCTGGTCGGTAACATTGATCTTCATGGGGCGCTCCTCAACAGCGGGGCGTCCATACCCCTCAAAAGGCCCCGCCGCAAGAGCGAGGCCGCTAGGCAATTCGGCTTGGAGCGTTTCCCGCAAAAGTGGCAACGGTTTGCGGTTCGGAAACGCGACGGAACGAGGCCTCAGGCCACGCCCAGCTTCTTTTGCAGCTTGGTGGAGCTGGTGGTGTACTGGAACACCACGCGCTCGCCGGGCGAGACGATGGCCTTGGCTGCCTGCGCCATCAGCGCGGCCTCATGGAAACCGGAAAGGATCAGCTTGAGCTTGCCCGGATAATGGTTGATGTCGCCGATGGCAAAGATGCCAGGCACCGAGGTCTCGAACTTTTCGGTATCGACCACGATGGTGTTGTCGTTGAGTTCCAGGCCCCAATCGGCCACCGGCCCCAGCTTCATGGTCAGGCCGAAGAACGGCAGCAGCCGCGTAGCCGGGATCGACAGATCACCCGCCTCGGTGGTCAGGTGAACATGGTTGATCATGCCATTCTCACCGTCCAGCTTGGCGATCTGGCCAAGCTGGAAGTTGATCTTCCCGTCGGCAACCAGTTCCTTCATCTTGTTGACCGACGCCGGAGCCGCCTTGAAGGCATCTCGGCGGTGCACCAGGGTCAGGGTGCGCACGATCGGCGCCAGGTTCAACGTCCAGTCCAGCGCCGAGTCGCCACCGCCGACAATCACCACGTCCTGGTCGCGGAAATCTTCCATCTTGCGCACGGCATAGAACACCGACTTGTTCTCGAACTCCTCGATCCCCGGCACAGGCGGGCGCTTGGGCTGGAACGAGCCACCACCGGCCGCGATCACCACCACCTTGGTGAAAAAGGTCTCATCCGCATCGGTCTGCAGCTTGAACGAACCGTCCTCCAGCTTCTCGATGGAATTGACCATGCGCGAGAAGTGGAACTCAGGCGAGAACGGCGCGATCTGCGCCATCAAATTGTCGGTCAACTGCTGACCGGTGACCACCGGAAAGGCCGGAATGTCATAAATGGGCTTTTCCGGATAAAGCTCTGCGCACTGTCCGCCGGGGCGGTCCAGGATATCGATGAAATGGCATTTGATGTCGAGCAGCCCGAGTTCGAAGGCTGCGAACAGCCCGCAGGGGCCCGCGCCAATGACAACGACATCGGTGGTGATTTCAGTGCTCATGCTTGTCTCAAGTCCATTCGACACCGGCGCTGCGTCGCAGCCCCGGACTTTGGGTCCCATCGGGGCGCCCTGCCCCGCATTGCTTCATGGGAACCGCCGCTGTCACCAGCGGCCCCGGCTCTTGCCTCAAAGGCGACTAATACGCTCCACTTATCTCAGGAGACGCGGCGAAGGAAGGGGCGCGTGCCCAGAGGCACCTCGCTCTGGCCGACCGGCTGATAAAACAAGGCCATTTCGGGCAGACGGTTTTCCTTGAGCGCTTCGCGGGTCGGCTCGTGGGTGACCACCAGCGCATTGAAACCACAGCGCCGCATCAGCGGAATCTGATCCTGCAGGACATCGCCTACCGCCCTGATTTCGCCGGCATATTTCAGCCGCTCAGTCAGCAGTCGCGCGGTGGAATATCCCCGGCCATCAGTGAAGGCCGGAAACCTGATCGCCACAGAGGCAAAGCGCACCAGATCATCGGCCACCTCTTCGATCTGCTCCCCCGGCGAGACCAGCAGGCCCAGCGGATGCGGATTGGCGATATAGGCATCGCGATTGGCGACAAACTCTGCCATTGGCACATGTACATAGCGCGCCTCAGACGGACTGGTGCCTTCCGCCCACTCCTTGAACGGATCGGCAATGAAGGCCCCATCTTTCCACAGGGTATGGCGCATGGAAGCGGTCATCGGGGAGGCAATGGCTCCGTTGAAATCGTAGTGGATGCCGCATTCCTTTTTGTTGAGGCCGCGCCACCGTCCGGCGCGCGGGTCCTCCCCATCGGCAACCGCCGAGGTGCAAGGCGCGCAGCCAATGGACTTGTAGCCTTTGGCATAGAGCGGATGCTCGGGCAAGCCGTGCGCCTGCCGATATTCGATGACATCGGCATCGGAGAAATAGGCCAGCGGATTGACCTTGATCCGGTCATCGCTGGTCAATTCGAAATGCGGCAGCACCCCGCGTTCAGCGGTCTGGTAGCGCTTCCGGCCGGTTACCCAGCCACCATATTGCTCGGTGATCGGCTCCAGCGGTTCGGTCTTGCGGATGTGGCAGCACGAATCCGGGTCGGTCTCCCACAAATCGCCATTCGGGTCGAAACGCTTCACATCATCCGGGTTCGGGTGGATGGCATGCACGTTGAGCAGGCCAAGCTGCTTCTTGAGCGTCTCGACATAGTCCAGCGTCTCGGGAAAGTGCTTGCCGGTTTCCAGGAAATAGACCGGCAGCGAGGGATCGACCTGCGCCACCATATGCAGCAGCACCGCCGAGTCCGCACCAAAAGACGAGACAATCGCCATATCGCCTGGCAGGACCTCGGTGATGGCATAGCGCAGCACGCTGACCGCATCCATCTCATCGAACATGCCATTGAGCGCCAGAATACCCAGCGCCTTGAGCTTTTCATGCGCGGCCGGCGCTACTGCCGGTGCGAGATTAGACTGTGCCATAAAGCGCCTCCTTGAATGGGGCCTCACCCAGACGCCGATAGGCATCCAGGAACGGCTCATCCGCGCTCGTGCGGTTCGCGATGTAGAAATCCACCAGCTTCTCGATGGCGCCCGGCACTTGCTCGGCCTCAAAGCCGGGCCCGATGATCTTGCCAACTGAGGCGCCTTCCGTGGCGTCGCCACCCAGCGTGATCTGGTAGAGCTCGCCACCCTTTTTCTCGACACCCAGAATGCCGATATGGCCGACATGGTGGTGCCCGCAGGCATTGATGCAGCCGGAAATCTTGATCTTGAGGTCGCCGATATCCTTCTGCCGCTCCGGTTCCGCGAATTTCTTCGAGATTTCCTGCGCAATCGGGATCGAGCGGGCATTGGCCAGGGCGCAGAAGTCGAGGCCCGGGCAGCAGATCATGTCCGTGATCAGGTTGTTATTGCCTTCGGCAAGCCCGTTGGCGACCAGGACGTCATAGACGGCGCGCAGATCGGCAATGGCGACATGGGGCAGAACCAGGTTCTGCTCATGGGTCACCCGCAGCTCGTCATAGGAATACTGCTCGGCCAGGTCAGCGACCACGTCGATCTGCGCGTCAGTGGCATCGCCCGGGGCGCCGCCGACAGGCTTGAGCGAAATCGTCACCGCAGCATAGCCCGGCTGCTTGTGCGGGTGCAGATTGTTATCGAGCCAGCGGCCATAGGCGGGGTCGATGATCGACTGATAGGCCACATCGATCTTGTCGCTTGAGCGGTCGGCAAAATCGGGCGGTGCGAAATAGGCGGTGATACGGTCGAGCTCTTCCTGTGGCAGGGTCAGTACACCGCCGCGCACCTCAGCGAACTCGGCTTCCACTTGCCCTTTAATGCTCTCCAGACCCTCTTCGTGCACCAGGATCTTAATGCGGGCCTTGTACTTGTTGTCCCGGCGGCCATAGCGATTATAAACGCGCATGATGCTTTCGAGATAGGCAAGCAGATGCTCGTTGGGCACGAAGCTGTTGATCAGCTTGGCCACCATCGGCGTACGCCCCAGCCCGCCGCCAACCCAGACTTCCCAGCCGATCTCGCCGGCCGCGTTCACTGCGGCCTGCAGACCGATGTCATGGAAACGGATCGCCGCCCGGTCGTTGGGCGAACCGGTCATGGCGATCTTGAACTTGCGTGGCAGATACGAGAATTCCGGATGCAGGCTCGACCACTGGCGGATGATCTCGGCCACCGGACGCGGATCGATGATCTCGTCGGCAGCGGCGCCGGCGAACTGGTCAGTTGTCACATTGCGAATGCAATTGCCTGAGGTCTGGATGGCGTGCATTTCCACGCTCGCCAGCTCTTCCAGGATCACCGGAATGTCCTTGAGCTTGGGCCAGTTGAACTGGATGTTCTGCCGCGTCGTGAAATGACCATAGCCACGGTCATAGGTGCGCGCGATATGCGCCAGCTTGCGCATCTGCCTGGACGACAGCGTGCCATAGGGCACGGCAATGCGCAGCATATAGGCGTGGAGCTGCAGATAGAGCCCGTTCATCAGCCGCAGCGGCCGGAACTGGTCCTCGGAAAGCTCGCCCGAAAGGCGGCGCTTCACCTGGTCTGCAAATTGTGCTGTGCGACCCGCTACGAAAGCGGCGTCGAATTCGTCATATCGATACATGCCCGTCTTCACCTAAGTGCTGGCGATCATACGCCTGCCCATTGAGAGTCAGGGGAGCGGTGGGGCCCGCCGCCCTAATGCGTTCACGCAGGCGCTTGGGCACGATCCGCCCCTCCACCTGCTCAACCTCTTCAGCCTCAAGGCTGATCACGCGGCCCGTAGCTTTGGTCGCCACGATCGCGCTGTCGAGTTCCGCCTTGTCCTCCTTGGAGAACAAGCGTGCTGCCTGCAAATCCTCGATCCAGTTGCCCTGCCCGTCCAGATAGACGGTGGCGCCCGAGGTCAGTTCGTTGCCGGTGAGGATTTCCATGGACTAAGCTACCTTGAAAGAATGTGATGCGGCCGCTGCAGCCTCGAACCAATCACCATGGGCCACAGCATGGCCGACAAGGATGACAGCCGGACCATCGACAAATTCGACGGCACCCTTCGCCAGCTCGTCCAGCGTTGCCGCATAGGACGTGCTGTCAGCGCGGCCAGCATTGACTACGATGCCGATGGGCAAGTCCGCCGCGGCACCATGCACCACGAGCCGCCCCGCCACCTCGGCGGCAATGGCCTTGCCCATATAAAGGGCGAGGGTCAAGCCCGATTGCGCCAAAGCCGCCCAATGGGCGAGGTCACTGTCATCAGCGCCATGGGCCGTAGCGACAACAAAGCCGCTTGAGACCTTGCGCAGCGTCACCGGCGTCGCCGTATCGGCGGCAGCGGCCAGGGCCGCGGTGACACCGGGCACAATCTCGTAGCGGATCCCGGCCTTACGCAGGGCAGCGATTTCCTCGCCGGCCCGGCCAAAGATCATTGGATCGCCCGACTTGAGCCGCGCCACGCGCTTGCCTTCGCTGGCCAGGCGCACGATCAGCGTGTTGATCTGCGCCTGCGAGAACGAGTGATGGCCCCGCGCCTTGCCGACGCAGATCTGCTCGGCGTCGCGGCGGCCCATCTCGACCACCGCTGCCGGCACAAGCTGGTCATGTACGATCACATCGGCCTGCTGCAACAGCCGCTGCGCGCGCAGCGTAAGCAGGTCTTCCGAGCCAGGCCCCGCGCCGATCAGCCAGACCACGCCCTGCCCCGCGCCCTTGGCAGCGTGATCGGCAAGCAGAGCCTCGGCCTCTTCATTGCCAACCATCTGGCGCGCCACGAGGTCCTCGTAAAAGCGTCGCCGGGCAGCGCCATCGTGAAACAAGTTTTCAACCTTGTGCCGCAACCCACCGGCCAGACTCGCAATTTTCCCGATCCCCGGCGCCAGCAGCGCCTCGATCTGCGCCCGAACCAGCCGCGCCAGAACCGGCGCATCGCCCTCGGTGGAAATCGCCACAGTCAGCGGCGCACGATCCACAATGGACGGCGTATAGAAATCACATTCGCCCGGCACATCGACCACGTTAAGCGGAATGCCAAGGCGCCGCGCCTCGGCCTTGGCCAGTTCGGCCTCCGCGCTCTCCTCGGCCACAAACACCAGCGCCGCCCCGGCGACGTCTTCCGCGCGCAACGGACGCTCGAACACCGCAACGGGAAAGGCAGAAAAATCGGTTTCGATCTGGCGGGCGTAAATCTCTACAGAGGCAGTCGTCTTAGAAACCAACCGGACTTTGTTCAGGGCCTCGTCGGTGCCACCGACGATGATGACGCGCCTGCCCTTGACCTTGAAGCTCAACGGAAATGTGTTGAGAAGTCCCATAATCATCCTGTCTGCCAGATGTCGGAAAATAATCCAAACCGGCGCATTGCAACAAGGCCTTGAAAATCAATAGCTTTTATATTTCTCTACGGGCACCGCGCGTGGAAACCCGACGCGCGGTTTGCAGCCCGAGCCGCCAAATGAATCTTTCGCAGCGACCGTCATAGAATAATTTGCCTATGTCGGCGTAGTGGCTCACGCACGGTCTGTGACCGGGGATCCGTTCAATGTCAATTTACCCGCCCTTGCGCTCAGCCCTGACCCTCGCATTGCTGTGGCCCGCTGCGACTCTCGCCATGGCAACCCTGTCCCGGCCGGCAGTCGATACCGCTATTGCCGCGGGGCAGTCCGCACCTTTCTCCGGCACATGGTCGGCAACTTTGCCGACCCGCGGGGCCACCGAGCCCGACACCTTTCTCGCGTCCTGTGACCGGCCCATTCGCATCGAGGTGGCCAATGACACGCATATCTTCCATCTCGGACCGGACGAGGCCGAGGCCGACGCCGCCATCGAACTGATTGCCAACGCCGACGGCACCGATTGGCAACCGATAGCCGGTGGTCCGGCCTTTTTCTCGCTGTGGGTCACGCAGGACCAGTTCTATCTTTATGACGCCGTAGCTCACGGTGAGCCCGACTGGTCCGCGCCCTATGTGTACAAGCGGTGCGGATAGACCTCAGCCCTGGCGGCTGGGCACCCGCACCACAAGGCCGTCCAGCGCGTCACGCACCTTGATCTGGCAGGAGAGGCGGCTGTTTTCCCGCACATCGAAGGCGAAATCGAGCATGTCTTCTTCCATCGTCGAAGGCCCGCCGACCACCTCGCGCCAGGCCTCGTCGACATAAACATGGCAGGTGGCGCAGGTGCAGGCGCCCCCGCATTCCGCCACGATCCCCGGCACCGCGTTCATGATCGCGGTTTCCATCACGGTCGAACCATTTTCCCCTTCGGTTTCAATGCGTTCGCCATCATTGGTGATATAGGTGATCTTGGTCATGGAGTGCCTGTAACTGTGCGGATCAAAGGCCGAGCAGGCCTTCAAGATAGTGCTTTTCTACCCCGAACATAGCCTTGACCGCCGCGATCCGGTCAAGCACTGCCTGCCGGGAAGCTGCCTTGCCCTTTTGCGCCACGATCAGATTGTTCTTGGGCGTATGGGCGTCCGAGACGAATTCGAACACCTTGGTGCGGTAGCCATGCGCTTCCAGTAGCAGCGCCCTGAGCCCGTCGGTCACCATCTCGGCCTGTTTTTCCATGAAGGTGCCGTGGCGCAGCAGGAAATCAAGCCGCTCGTCACTCCCGCCGGAACTCATCTGCCGCCGGATCTGCTTGTGGCAGCATGGCGCCACCGCAATCAGCCCGGCCCCGGCCTTGACCCCCTGATAGATCGCATCATCGGTCGCCGTATCGCAAGCATGCAGGGCAATCACCGCATCCGCGCCGCTGGCGTCATAATCGAGAATGGACCCTGACTCGAACCGCAGTCCGGCAAAGCCACTCTTCTGCGCCAGCGCATTGCCCGCCTCCACCAGCGCCGGCCGCAATTCGACGCCAATGATCTCAGCGCTTCGCCCCTGCGCCTGCAGATGGTCAAAAAGCGCAAAATCGAGATAGCCCTTGCCCGCGCCCATATCCACGATCGTCGGATTCTCTGCGTGAAGCCCTTGAATCAGGGGCGCAAAAATCTCGACCATCTTGTTGATCTGGCGGAACTTGTCCTGCGCATCATTGCGCACCTGCCCGTCCGTGCCGGTGATCCCAAGCGCCTGCAGCCACACGGCAGACACATCGGTAATCGGGCGGTTCTTGGCCCTGTCATGCCCCGCCTCGGGCTTGTCGCGCCCTGCCACTTCGCTCCGCTTCAGCCGCAGCTTGTCACCCTGCCGCTCGAATTGCAGGTCAAAGCCGGTAGTCTCAAGCCGGGCCGAACGCCACTCGGACGCAAGGCCCTGCTCCAGAAACGCAATGGCTTCGTCGATGGTCAAGTTCTTGGTGATGTCGCGCGTCTTGTAGCGAGAAACAAAGCTCAGCCGCTCGCCGGCCTTGATCGCGACCTTGCGCGCCTCCGCAGATTTGAGCTCAGCGTCATCGCCGTGATAACCGCCGCATTTGAGCCGGACCAACGACCCGTCAGCAAAGGCCTCGCGCACCGCCGCGACGAATTCCACTATCCGGTCGGGCGGGCTCAATGCCGTTCCTTGGTGGTCAGGAACTGGATTTTTGGCCAGTCCTGCTTGGCCCGGTCTGCCCACCACGCATTCTGCGCCAGAAACACCGGCGCCTCATTGCGGTCCTCGGCCATGTTCACTTTCTGGGCGGCAATGAAGCGCTTGAGCTCGTCAGCGTCATCACATTCCACCCAGCGGGCCACTTCATAGCCCAGGCTTTCGAAGGTGATCGGCACGCCGTATTCCTTGGCAACGCGGGCCGACAGCACTTCGAGCTGCAATTGACCCACCACGCCGACGATCCAGTCCGCGCCCACCATGCGGCGGAACACCTGCGTCACGCCCTCCTCGGCCAGGTCCGAAAGCGCCTTACTCATCTGCTTTGTCTTCATCGCATCCGAGAGACGGACACGGCGGATGATTTCCGGCGCGAAGTTCGGAATGCCTGTCACGTTGATATTGGCGCCTTCGGTCAGCGTATCGCCCACCGACAGGGTCCCGTGATTGGGGATGCCGACAATGTCGCCCGCCACCGCCTCTTCTGCCAGCTCGCGATTATTGCCGAAAAAGAACATGGGATTGGAAACCGCCATATCCTTGCCCGAGCGCACATTCTTCAACCGCATGCCCCGCTCGAACTTGCCCGAGCACAGCCGCACAAAGGCAATACGGTCACGGTGATTGGCATCCATATTGGCCTGCACCTTGAACACGAACCCGCTCACCTTCTTGTCCGAAGGCGGAATGGGTGCAGGCAGCGCCGGCTGCGGCCGCGGTTCCGGCCCCCAGTCGCCCAGCGTACGCAGCAATTCGGCAACCGATACGCCTTTGAGCGCCGAGCCGAACAGCACCGGGCTCAAATGCCCTTCATGGAAGGTCTTGAGATCGAAGCCTGGCAACATGGCCTGCGCCATCTCCAGTGTTTCGAGCGCGGTCATGAATACCGGATTGTCGACCAGCTCATCCACCTCGAGCAGGTCTTCCAGCGCCTCGAACTCGGCAATCGGCTTGCCCTGCGGATTGAGCACGCGCTTTTCGACAAGGTCGATATAACCGCCGAAATCGACGCCCTGACCGATCGGCCACAGCACTGGCGTCAGGTCGAGCGCCAGCTTGCCCTGGATTTCATCGATCAGATCGAGCGGGCTCTGGCCCTCGCGGTCCACCTTGTTGATGAAAGTGATGATGGGGATGTCCCTGAGGCGACAGACTTCGAACAGCTTCAGCGTCTGGCTCTCGATACCCTTGGCCGCGTCGATCACCATGATGGCCGCATCCACCGCGGTCAGCGTGCGATAGGTATCCTCGGAAAAGTCCGAGTGGCCGGGGGTGTCGAGCAGGTTGAGCGTCAACCCGTCATAATCGAAGGTCATCACCGATGAGGTTATGGAAATGCCGCGCTGCTGCTCCATTTCCATCCAGTCCGAACGGGTCGAGCGCGCACCCGCCTTGCCGCGCACCGCACCAGCCTGCTGGATGGCACCGGCAGCGGCAAGCAGCCGCTCGGTCAGCGTCGTCTTGCCCGCGTCCGGGTGCGAGATGATCGCAAAGGTCCGGCGGGTCTGGAACGGTTCAAGATTGGTGCGAGGCGCGGCCTCGACGGCAAGGGACTGTGTCGACATGGGAACTTTTGGGCATGGGGCGCCGGACAATCGGCACGCGCGTCATATTGGCCTGCTCTATAGAGAATGGCCGTTGCCCGGTCAAATGAGCGCAAACAGGCAGTTCGCCAACCTATATGGGTGCCATGGGCGCTCACCACCAGCGCCGGCCGCTGGGGTGGCACGGTGCGAGGAGCCGATACTTCTTCGCCACGTCGACGCGCGTTAAGCCCTTATTAGGCATAATCACCGACCTTTCTTGCAGACGCAGGAGGTCTTTATGCGCAAATTCTGGATGGCTTCGGCCGCTCTGTTGCTGGCCTCGCCGGCGCTCGCTGCGGACATGTTTATGCCCTATGCGCCCGAGCCCTATTACGCCATGTCAGGAGGCCATTGGGGTGGCCAATACCTTGGTGCAACCTTGGGCGGTCAGCGCACCCGCATCGTCGTGCCGGGTCAGGGCACGATCGAAGGCAATGGTTTCGTTGGCGGGCTTTTTGCCGGCTACAGCGTCCACGAGGACAACTTCGTCTATGGTGTCGAGGCCGATGGCGAATGGTCCAGTTTCGATCAGTCCATCGCCTGCACCAATCCGGCCTGGACCTGCCGTGGCTATGTCAATTTTCAGGGTTCGCTGCGGGCAAGGCTGGGAGTCGCCACCAACGCCTTCCACATTTACGGCACCGCCGGCCTTGCTCTGGCCCATGCCGGAGGATCGACCACGAGCCCTGCCAATGTCGAATATCACGACTCTTCGGTCCGCGCCGGCTGGACTGTCGGCGCCGGTGCCGAAGTGGCCTTCAACGATAGCTGGTTTGGCCGCGCAGAATATCGCTACACCGATCTGGGGCCGCACGACATGACCCTCGACGTGGTCTACCCCAACGTCGCGGTAACCTCCCACGCGCTGCGCGCCGGTATCGGCTATCGCTTCTGAATCAGTCGAGGGGGTGCGCCCCCTCGCCCGCCTGCCGTAAACTCAGACGTCCGGGCTGCCGGCCAGCATCTGCGCAATAAAACCGCGCACTTCCTCTACGGCCATGCCAAGGTCCTCGATCTGCTCGGACCGCAACGGCCGGCCGGCCTTGAGGTCTTTTTCAAGTCGTCCAGCCAGGTCCGAGACGCTCCAGGCCCCAACCCCCGCGGACGCCCCCTTGATAGAATGCAGGTTGATGGCCAGGTCGTCATAGGCGGTGGCCAGCTTGAGCCGGCCGAAATAGGTGGAGAGCGTCGTGTCAAACAGGCGCAGCACCTCCAGCTCCAGGTTTTCGTCACCCAGGCACTGCTTTGCCAGATGCACCAGGTCGACCGGACGGGCCGGCTTTTTTGGGGACTGGGGGAACGCGACCTCGACAACCGCTCTCTGCGCCATGCTGGCTACTCCTGACACGATCGGCAGCTGCCAGAGCCACCTGCCTTGTGCACAAGCTAAGTCCTTGGACATGAACAGGGGCTTAAGCCACATCTTTGCCTTTGTTTGGCCGTCCATTCCTTAACGTTTCCCACCCAAAAATTAACCTTTGGGTAAGAAACCGTTCGGTTTGCATAAAATTGAATGTATGAATGAGCGTTGAACCAGCGCGCGGCGGCGAGGGTTTTGGGGATGATGCGGGGCATTTGCATCGAATTGTTCCGGTTTGGCGACCGGCCCGGAAAGGGGCCCTGTGCCATGACGACTCCTATTGTCCGCCGTGATGCCGTTGTGCCGACGCGAGAGTTGTAAAGAGTATGGCGAAGAATCCGACACCCCAGAACGATCCGGCCGCCCTGGCCTTCTCGGCAGTCGAGGATGCCCTCAAGGACTCCGTATTCAATCTGGAGCCAACGGCCCAACCTGCCCAGGACAAGAAAGCCGAAAAGAAGCCAGATCAGGCCCGTTCGGAACGACTGCGCGCGGCTGACCGCATTGCCCAGCAAGCCGGCGCGGTAGCCAATGATGATCGCGTCTCCGCCTCCAAGCTCCTTTACAACCTGCAGACGCGCTCCTCTGCCACCCCCACCTGGCTGGCCCTGCTGCTCTCCATCGTGTGGATTGCCGCCGTCGCCACCGTGGCCTGGCTGCGCTTTGGCCCGCAAATGCTGGATTTCGGTACCTTTGCCGGCTCCATCGAATTTGTCGCCACCCTGGCCATCATGGTCGTGCCCGTACTCGGCTTCTTTGCCGTCGCGACCCTCTTCCGCCGCGCCGCCGATCTGCGCAACGCCGCTTCCTCGATTACCCAGGCCGCCATTCGCCTGGCCGAACCCGAAGTTACCGCCGCCGACAAGGTCGCTTCGGTGGGCCAGGCCGTGCGCCGCGAAGTCAATGCGCTGGGCGACGGGCTCGAACGCGCCCTGTCGCGCGCCGGCGAACTCGAAGTGATGATCCACAACGAGGTCACCGCGCTCGAACGCACCTATTCGGACAATGAATCGCGCATGCGTGCGCTGATCGCCGAACTGGCCAGCCAGCGCGAAAGCGTCTTGACCAATACCGAGCGCGTGCGCGAAGCCATTACCGAGAGCCATACCGGCCTCGTCTTCGACCTCGACATGATCAGCCAGCGCATCGCCGGCACTATTGTCGAAAGCGGCGGCAACCTGACACGCGCGCTCGAAACCGCCGGCAACACGCTGACCACCGGTTTCTCCGAACGCGCCGACGGTTTTGTCGCTCTGGTCGACAATCGCACCTCGGATTTCCTCGGCGCGCTCGATGACAGCGCGAGCCGCCTTTCCCTCAGCTTTGAGGACAATGCCGCCTCCATCGGCAAATCGCTCGATGACCGGGCTGCGGAAATCAATGCCGGCATTGAAAGCCGCATCGGCAAGCTCAGTCAGGCACTGGACCACCATGCCGACAGCATTGCGCTGGCCATGGATACGCGCACCCAGCAGCTCGAGGATCGCACCCAGGCGCTGACGGGCTCCTTCGAAGACCGCACCCGCACCATCGCCGGCCTCATCGAATCGCGCACCGAGGCCCTCTCGACTGCGCTTGATGAGCGCACCGGCGCCCTTTCCAACCTGCTGACCGACGGCGGCACCTCGCTGCTGGAACAATTGCGCACCCGCGGCGAAGAAGTCAGCGAAGCCCTGGCCTCGATCGGTGCCCGCGTTTCCGGCGACATCAGCGGCCGTGCCACCGAGGCTGAACTGCTGCTGGCCACCCTCACCCGCCAGCTCGATGAATCGGTTTCCATCCAGCTCAACGCGCTCGACAGCCGCCTGCAATCGGCCATCATCGAAATCAATGGCGCTCTGGACGACACTTCTGAGCGCGCCCGCGAGACCCTCTCTACAGCGGGCAGGGATTCGCTCAGCCTGTTCGATGTTCGCCTGACCGAGATCACCGGGCTGCTCGATGAAAAGCTGCACGCGCTGGATAATGTGATCGGCGACAAGGGCGAAAGCCTGGTGCAGCGTCTCGACCAGCAGGGCGTCAGCTTTGCCGCCCGCGCCAATGTGCTCGAAATGGCGCTCAACGAGGAATCGGGCCGCTTCAACGACATCGTGGCCGAGCGCACCCGCGAGATGAGCGATGTGATCGGCGCCAAGACCAAGGCCATCACCGAAACCCTGACCAATCGCACCCAGGAAATCTCCGACAGCTTGGACGGTCACGCCGACATGCTCTCCGAGGCACTCGATACGCGCACCGGCAAGCTCGACGAAGTGCTCTCCAGCCGGACCATCGAGGTCAGCGATGCCATCTTGGCCCGTACGAGCGAGCTCGAACAGACGCTGACCAGCCGCGGCGCCGAGGTAAACGAAGCCATCCGCATGCGCTCCCAGGAGCTGGGCGAAACTCTCGCTACCGGGACTCAGGCCTTCGACAGGGCCATTGCAGGCCGCACCCAGCGCATGGCCGACACACTCGCGGGCCAGACCGAGCGCCTCGAGCAGACCCTGAACCAGACAACAGAAACACTGAGCGAAACCATCTCCGAGCGTACCAATGCGCTCTCGCTCGAACTGGAAACCCGCACCGGCGACTTCGCCAGTCAGATCGACGAACGCACTGGCACCCTGGTGTCCCGTCTGGACGAACGCACCGGCTCGCTCGCCGCGCAGCTCGACCAGAGCACGGCCACGCTTGCCTCCGAATTCGACCAGCGCGCCAGCACCCTGGTCTCTGGGCTCGACCAGCGCGCCTCCGCGCTCACCACCGAACTCGAACAACGTACGGCCGCACTCAATTCGGGCCTCGACCGGCGCACTTACACGCTGACCACTGAATTTGAGCAACGCGCCGACACCCTGGTTTCCGAACTCGACCAACGTACGGCCATGCTCACCACCGAGCTCGACCAGCGCACGGCAGCGTTCAATTCAGGCCTCGATCTGCGCGCCGGCGCCTTCACCACCCAGCTCGACGAGCGCGCCGAAGGTCTCATCTCGCGCCTCGACGAACGGACCCAGGACATGGCTGGCGCGGTCAACACCCGCACCCAGCAGCTCTCGGACGCGCTCAACGCCCGGACCCAGGCGCTGTCCGACACCCTCTCGACCCACACCGCCTCTATTGGCGAAACCATTGGCCTGCATACCGCCGAACTGGCAGAAACCCTCGACCAGCATAGCGCCAAGGCCCGCGACAGCATTGATGGCTCGCTGCGCGAAGTCACCGCCACCATGGAGACCCGCCTGGACGATCTGTCGGTCCGCGTGGCCGGCAAGGTTGCCGAGGTCAACGACAATCTCGGCGCCGGGCTCGACAATGCCATCGCCAGGATTTCCGACGCCGAGGCTGGTGTCGCCGCCCGCATCGAAAGCGCCAGCTCGACCGTGGGCGAAAGCGCCCGCCAGGCCGCCGAACTCATCGAAACTGGTGTCACCTCGGCGCGCAAGGCCATCGTCGATATGGTCGATCAGCGCCTGGGCACTCTGCCCGAGGCTATCACAGCTCGCGCCGACATCACCGCCGAGCGCCTGGCCTCGCTCAATGCCTCGATCAGCACCTCGATCACCCAGTCCATGGCCGACCTCGAAGCCGGCGCCGACCGCATCGAGGAAACCATCGCGACCCGCATCACCGCGGCCACCAGCACCATTTCGACCGATGTCGAAAATACTGCCAACCGCATGGACTCCGCGGTGCGCAATGCGCTCGAACAGATCCGCATGGCCGCCAGCAATATCGATCAGCTGGTCTCCGTGAAGGCGGTCGGCGCTGCCGACGCCATCGAAGAGCGCCTGACGACCATCAATCAGTCGGTCGAACAGCACACCAGCGAATTCGCCAGCCTGGTCACCGAAAAGTCGGCCCAGCTGGAGACGGCTCTCGCCAGCCACGGCAACCTGCTACGCGACGCGCTGGGCGAGAACGCCCGCGAAGCCGAGGAGATCATGTCGGTCTCCACCTCGCGCATTCTCAATGACGTCACCAATGCGCTGAACAAGCTCAACGATTCGAACCTGCTGCTGCAGCGGGTGCTCGATGCCTCGACCGCCAATTTGGCAAGCCTGGAAACCAGCGTCGCCCAGCAGACCGCGAACTACTCCAACACCATGCGCGAGGCGATGGGCCAGACCGAACAGGCCGGCACCATGGTCACCCAGCATGTCGGCGCTCTCCAGGCCACCATTGCCGGCATGGTCGAGCAGTTCTCCTCCATGCTGGGCCGTCTAGACACCGAGGCCGCAGGCCTGACCCAGGCTGCCCAGACGCTCGATGCATCCAGCTCCAACGCGCTGGAAAATCTTGAAGACCGCCGCGGTGCCATGGATGCGCTGGCGCAGAGCTTTGCCGCCCGTGCCGACGACATCGATGGCCGCATGCGCCTGTTCGCCCAGTCCATTGCCGATACCGTCAACGACACCGAACGCCGCCTGATCGGTGCGCGCCGCGCCATGGACGAGGCCCTGAATGGCACCACCCATGCGGTCACCGACGCCTTGAGCCAGACCACAGCTACCGTCACTCAGGCGCTCGAGCAAAACGCCAACAGCGTCAACGATGCGCTCTACGCCAACAATGAGCGCTTCTCGACCACGCTGCAAAGCAATGTCTCGGAGATGGACAATGCGGTTCGGCGCGCCGCCGAAGCCGCTGCCGCTGCACTCAATCAGACCTCGCAATCAGTGCGCATGGCCCTCTCCGAACAGACCAGCCAGGTTAATTCCGCCCTTGAGGACACTGCCGGCCGCGTCAGTTCCATCCTCGAGGACAATGCGGGTCGCGTCAATTCGGCTTTGGACGAGAACGCCAGCCGCGTCAGCGAGGTGCTATCCTCCACCGCCGGCAGCGTCACCGAGGTGCTCACCTCCACCACCAGCACCCTGGCCGACACCATTTCGGATTCAACCAGCTCAGTGCGCAACGCCATTGCGTCCAACACCGGCCAGTTGCGCCGCGCGCTGGATGAAACCACGGGCGAAGTCACCGGCAAGCTCGGCGAATTCCACGAAGTGGCCGACAGCGAAGGCCGCCGCGCCAACCAGGCCCTGCAGGAAGCCCAGCAGCGCATGGCCACCGAAATGCAGCGCGCCATCGAGGAGGCCACCCAGCGCTTCGCCGAAACCGCCCGCGCCATGCGCGAAACCGCCCGCGAAGTGGGCACCGAGCTCGAATCCACCCGCGCCGAACTGGCCCGTGGCGTCAACGAACTGCCCGAGGAAACCCGCGCCAGCGCCGCCGCCATGCGCCGCGTCGTGGCCGAGCAGATCGAGGCCCTCTCCGAGCTCAACGCCATCGTCCGCTCGCAGCCGGCCAGCCACGACCTGACCGACCGCCGCGCATCGCAGCGCCCCCAGCGCGCGCCCGAGCCCCCGGCCTATCAACCGCCGCCGCGTCAGCCTGAACGCCAGCCCGAGCCCCCGCGTGAGACCTATCGCGCTGAGGCTCCGCGCCAGACCCTGGTCGATCCAATCCGCCCAGCCGCTGTCATCGAGCGGCCCGCCCCGT
>Ga0208794_1000324_pt1 | contig 34772 bp, 45 predicted proteins | sample 32_taG_FD_184106 | JGI IMG/M metagenome (GOLD analysis project Ga0208794, IMG submission 184106) | Marine viral communities from the Gulf of Mexico - 32_GoM_OMZ_CsCl metaG (SPAdes) (version 2) | ecosystem: Environmental > Aquatic > Marine > Oceanic | place: Atlantic Ocean: Gulf of Mexico... | reverse complement strand
TATTTCCTTTGGACCTTCAATCACGATTTCGTCAAATTCCGTTGATCAATTTTCCCTATCTTTGAAAAAAATCGAAATGAAGCTATTTAAACGACGCAAATACAACAAGAAAGACTTAATTCCGGACCACGATTTGACGAAGATATACACGGACAACAAAGGCAACGATTGGTTTGAATTCTCAAACATTATGTCAATACCGGCAAAGCGCGCAATCGCGGCCGAAGTAGCGACCAGGTTTGCTGATATGAATTTGACAAAGCCGATCTTGAAGGAATTGATCGACAAGATGAAGGAACACGCGAATTCCGGAAACGTTGTCGGTCTGTTTAATATATTGGCCGAAATCGAATTCCGTCTTGATTTCATTGGTGAAGAACAAACGCTTCTTGAATTGGCGTCAATTTACTTTATAATGGCCGGCGAAGATCCTTCCGAACCGTCGGAAACCTGGAAGCAAAAGAAAAAAGATCTTCTTGACGGTGATTCGGACGCGAAAAGTTTTTTTTTGTCAAGAGTTTACCTTATCACAACGAAATTTTCCGAACTATCAGAAGCCGATTTCCAAAAGTATTTGAAACAAAACAAGGCGGCCGCCGACCGAATAAATCGCTATTTGTCGGCGAACATGTCGGCCGATATATTGAAGACATAAATTTATTGAATCAAATGATCTGTGAATCAAGACCTTCCGAAATTGCACACCTTGAAAACATGTCAATTGAAGGTTATTATTCAACCGTTTCGACTTGGCTTCGGATCATGGAAGAACGAAGCGCGGCGGCCGAATCAACGGATCCAGGCGATCGGAACGTCAAGTCTTCAATGTCGGCGAAAAGAACTTCTTCAAACACTTAAAACATGGCAGTTAAAAACGTTGTATTCAGATTACAAGCCGAAACCGGAAGACTTCGCAAGGAATTAGACGAAGTCAAAAGATCCGTCGCCGGAATTGGCGACAATACCGAACAAGCCGAAAAGCAATTCAACGGATTGACGGCTTCGATCAAGAAGGTCGGCGCGGCAATTGGCGCGATCGCCGTCGGACGCGCCTTGTTTAACTTTGGAAAATCAGCAATCACGGCGGCGGCCGATTTCGAAAAGTTGGAAGTCAGTTTTTCGACCTTTTTAGGATCCACAAAGGAAGCCGAAAAGGTTTTGAAGGATCTTGAAGAATTGTCCGTTTCAACGCCGTTCACGCCCGAACAAGTACAACAAGCCGGAAAAGCGCTTCTTGCGTTTGGTATTGAAACCGATAAATTGCAAACGTCACTTCGTCAAATCGGTGACGTATCTTCCGCAACCGGAAAAGACTTCAACGAATTGGCCGTGATCTTCGGAAAAGCAAAGGTACAAGGAACACTTTTCGCCGAAGACATCAATCAATTGACCGAAGCCGGCGTTCCGGTGATCCAGGAATTCGCGAAACAATTAGGCGTTTCCGAAGGTCAAGTCAAGAAATTAGGATCCGAAGGTCAAATCACCTTTGCAAACCTGGAAGCCGCGTTCGCTTCGTTGACCGGTGAAGGCGGCAAATTCTTCGGATTGACCGACGCGCTATCAAAAACAACCGCCGGCCGTATATCGACGCTTCAAGGAAATTTCGGATTGTTGCTTCGTGAAATCGGTCAAGGCCTTCTTCCGGTCTTTGAATCGCTTCTTGAAGTGGCGTTCAAGGTTGTCAACGCGTTTCAAAACTTCGGATTGTTCTTCAACAACAACCGGAAGTCAATCGCCTTGTTCACTTCGGCCGTTTCGTTGTTGATCGGCGCGTTGACGCGGCAAACGCAAATACAAATCGCGAATAGGATTCAAACGGTGATCGGAACACTTGCAACCAGGCGCGCGGCGATTGCTCAAAGATTCCAGGCGGCGCAAAGGTTGTTCAATATCCGGACAATGCGAACACAAAACGTCGTTCAAAAGGCGGCGACGGCGGCCACAATTGCCGGAACAATTGCGACACGCGCGTTCAATGCGGCCCTTCGGTCAAATCCGATCGGAATTTTGTTGACCGGATTGTCAATCGCGGCTTCTTTTTTCCTTGATTTCACCGATTCGGCGGACGAAGCAGCACTTGCAACCGGCGAACTTGGTGAAGAAGTGAACAATCTATCCAGGAAAGAACAAGCATTGAACACGGTCCGCGAAGAATCAATCAAGCGCGTTTCCGAAGAAGGCGCCGAATTGAAGGTCTTGATCACGCAATTGAAGAACACAAACGCCAATTCAAAGCAACGGTCCGATCTAATGACCGAAATCAATAACAAATACGGATTGACCTTGAAGAACCTTGACGATGAAAAGAAATTCGTCAATCAATTGGATTTGGCCTATCAAGGTTTTATCAAGTCACTTCGCGAACGGATCTTCCTTCAAGTCAAACAAGAAGAAATCACGAAGTTATTGACCGAAGAAATCGCCTTAAATGAAAAACTGGAAGAATCAATCGGACGCGTCGCGGCGCTTGGATTGTTTCAAAAACTTCCGGATCAAACGAAGGAAGCCGCCGAAGCTACATTCGCCGAAATCACAAAACTTGCGGACCTATCAACGGCCGAACTTCGTGACGTATTGGCGGCGGATCCAACAATCCAACAACGCGGCGTCACGGAAGGATTTTTGAATATCTTCAAGCAATTCAACGAAGAACAAAAAAAGCAATTCGAAGAATCATTTTTGACGGCGGACCAGGCCGCGAACCGCGTTCGTAACGTATTAGTTAACAACGCACAATTAACAAGGGAACAACAACAACGAATTTTTTCCGGTCCGGTTGGTGAAGGTTTTCTTCTTCAACAATTTGAACAAGAAGGAATCAATTCTTTGCTCGGAATTCAAGACGCTTTGTTGGCGCTTGAAGGTGATTTCGAAGACTTTGATTTCGCCGGCGCGTTTTCCGGAAAAGATATTCAACCTGGAAAGATCAAGTCAATTCTTTTAGATCTTCAAAAAGAACTTCGAAAAGCGCGTCTTGAAACGCAAAAACAAGCCGTCACGTTCATTGATCCGAAGAATTTAGACGAAGAAATCGACAAATTGAAGCAAGCGGCCGAAGCGGACAAAGTGATCGTTCGAAATACGATCAAAGACCGCGTTGACAAAGCGCGCGAAGCCGGTCAATTAGGCGCAAAGGAAGCGGCACTTTTCAAATTGATCCAGGACGAAAAGATCAAGCAAATCGACGCTAAGACGCAAGAAGATATTTCCGACCTTCGTGAAGCCGCCGCAAAGGATCGCGCGAAGACGATTTCAGAAATCGAACAAGTTGAACTTGAAAAGCAAATCGAAGTCTTAAACAACGAAGAAGAACGCCTTCTTGAAGACCGGAAAGAATTGAAGAAATCTTTGATCCGGGCCACGTCAAAGGCGGAACGCGACATTCTTGTTCAAGAATTAGGATTCAACGAAGGATTAATCAAAGCAAATCTTGACGAAGAATTCGATTTGACGGTCAAAGCAATCAACAAGAAGCGCGATTTTGAATTGCAACAAGAAGGATTGACACAAGAAGAACGCGAATTGATCAACAAACAATCGGATCTTGAAATCTTGAAGGCGCGACAATCCTTCAACGACAAGATCAAAGATTTCAACAAAGAAATTGTTGAAGACACGAAAGAAACCGAAGAAGAACGAAGGGACGCAATTATCGACGGAATCAAAGACGTCGTCGCGGAAACCGAAAAATTGATCAATGAAATCATTGACCTTCAAATAAAACAAACGGACACGGCGATCGAAGCACAAGAAAAACGCGTTGAACGCGCGACCGAATTAGCGGAAAAAGGGAACGTCGCATTGTTGGAAGCCGAAGAAAAACGATTGTCCGAACTACAAAAGAAGCGCGAAAAATTCGTCCGGGCGCAACAAGCGCTTGCGGCCGTTGAATTGGTGATAAATTCAGTTATTGCCGTATCGAAGGCGGCGGCACAAGGCGGCGCGGCGGCGCCGTTCACGGTTGCGGCGACATTGATCGCACTTGCGGCCGGATTGGTTGCAGCGAAGGCACAAGCACAAGCGGCGGCCGGCGGATTTGCCGAAGGTGGTTATACCGGCGACGGCGGAAAATACGAATCGGCCGGAACCGTTCACAAAGGCGAATTCGTTTTCAACCAGGAAAAAACAAGGAAATTCCGACCTTTATTTGAAGAAATACACAAAGGCCGGAATCCGTTTTTGACACAAGGTTTGAACGAACAAATGATCGTCGTTCAAAATAGCGGATTTGATGCGAAATTAGACCGGATCGAAAAAGCGATTAAGAAACAAGACCGGCTTCAATTAAGCATTGACGAACGCGGAATTTCCGGAATCGTATCGACGATGAAATATAAAGATCAACGAATTCGAAACAAAGCAACACGATGAAGATTGAATTCAACGGCGTATTATTGACCGGACGGATCGAAGGAACCGAAAAATTCGAAGTCACGATCACACGCGGCGACGAAGACAACAAGGTCCGGAAGAAGTTTTCGTCTGAATTGACGTTTTACGACGACGGATTTGACGTGATCAAATCGGTCTTGATTGACGATCCGAACGGATTTGTCAACAAAATTGACGTAAAAGTTTACGACGAATGTTGCGAAGAAGCCGTTTTTGAAGGCGTTATTCGTGGCGACGCCGTTGATTGGTGCGAACCGATATGTTCGGCCACATGTCAAATAATAGAAGAAGACGCCGCGTTGAATTGCGTTAAATCAACCTTAATTTACGACGATCACGCCGGATTCATGTCACGAAATCAACCGGCCGTTCGATATTGTATCGAAACGCGTCCGGCGTTTATCCAGGTTGCCGGAATCTTCGCGGCTTGGGGTTTCAATTTGGTGATTTTGGGCGTCTTGGTTCCGGTAACGATTGCGATTTCGGTGATTTTTGGTATTGTTTACGCGATTTGTATTGCAATCGCCGTGATTGCGACGCTTCTTCCAGGCGTCACGCCGCCGGATTGTTCCGGCGCCTTTGTCAATCCAGGCGCAACACTTGACCTTTTATTTGATTTGGTTGACGAATTTCAAGAAATAATGATTCAATGCGGCCGGTTTCACCCTTCGCCGTATGTACGCGACTATGTTGAAAACGTCTGTGACAAATGCGGATTGACCTTTTCGTCTTCTATATTGAACGACGCGTCTTCCGTTTACTATAACACCGCTTTATTTTCGGCGCCGGTTGAAAAAGGAAGAAAACAATCTTCGACAAATTATTCTTTGATCGTTGGAAACGAGCCGATCTTGACGCTTGAACAGTTATTGACCGATCATTTGAACCTTGTTTTCAATGCGGATTGGCGAATAATTGGAACGGAATTGTTGTTTGAGCGCAAAGATTATTTTTTGAATTTGGCGACCTGGATTAATACTTCGGATCTTGACGCGGACGGAAATTTGATCAACGGTGAAGTTTGCTTCACATGGTTGGACCAGGAAAGACCGTCTTTCGGCCGGTTTGAATACACACAAGACGCCCAAGAATACGTCGGTTATGAAGCGGCGCCGCGATACAATTATTTGCAAGAATGGAATTCGCCGCCGAATCCTATTCAAAGCGGATTCCGTCAAATATCGCTTCCGTTTGCGCCGGCGCGATTTCGTGACGACGACGTCGAAGTTGATATTTATTCCTTTTTTGCCGATTTGTTTGACGGCGCCTTTGATGCGACTTGGGGGGGTGCATTTTCTGAATCAAAATATTATCTTTTAATGAATCAGCACACGGCTTTTCAATACAAGCTATTGATTTTGAAAGATAGTATTGCAACCGGCGACAATTTAACGCGCCGCAATTACGGAAACGCGTTCACCGGCGGCCCGGTTTGGATCGACGGAAAGTACATTGACGCGGACGCCCGATTCAATTATCCGCTTTGGTTTGACAATGGTTTAAATAATTTGTACGCGTCGTTTCATTACATTGACAATCCGCGTCTTCCAGGAACGACGAATTTTGAATTTGACTTTGAATTTGTCTTCAATTGCTCACAATATCGCGATTTTGATTTCAACAAAACGATTGAAATGATCAAATCCGGAACGGTTGTCAACGGCGTTCCGAAAGAATTAGTTGTTGACTTTTCAAACCGAACAATAAAGGTCAAAGGAATTGTCTAAATTTGTAAAAATATGAATCCATGCAGTTAACCGGGTGCAATCTTCAACCACAACCGGCCGTCAACAATCTTTTTGACGGTTGTTGTTGTGAAATCTCTTGTAATTTGATATTGTCACCGGCCGAATCAACGCGACAAATTTCAACAATTGCATTGACAACAACCGGCGGAAATACTTCTTCCATTGTTTCAATTGACGGAACGCCGTACACAACGCCGACCGGACCGCCGCTTCCCTTGTCACTTGGATCCGGCGGATCAATCGCGATCGTTTTCAACGTTTGCGCGCCTTCCGGAATAGGATCAACGGACACGATTTCCCTTTCGATTACTTGGACGAACGCAGGCGGCGGAACACAAGTGATCGACCACGATTTGACAACGTTGAATCAAAATTTGTATTTCACGCCGACAATCGGAACGGTGAATTTTGGAACAATACCGGTCGGATCAAGCGCGCAACAAGTTTACAATTTCAACAATCCGACGATTTGTGACACGGAAATCTTTTTTTCCTTTTTTCCGGTTTCCGGTCTTGGTTGTACCGACGTTTCATTGAACCAGGTTTCACCGTTTACCGTACCGGCCGGAACAAATTTGAATTTTAATCTTGATTACGCGCCAACAACCGCCGGAAATATAGATTGTTTGTTGACGTTTGACATTTGCGGAACGGCGCAAAATGCGCGTTTGGCCGGTGAATCCGTTGTTTATGATGATTGTATTAATTGTACTAATATCACGTATTACACGGAAAACAATTTTCTTGATCCGGAATCCGGTCTTTGTTCGGATTATCCTGGCGGATCATGTTACAATTTAGCGGCAATCGGTGAAAAGAAGAAGATCACGTTCGAATTCTTCTATGTTTTAGGCATGCCGAACGGTTTTGAAATTTGGTTCAATCCGGAAATGTTCGCCGACTTTTGTGATTTTGCCGCGAAATATCCTTCCGGAATCATTGATTCGATTCCGCCGGTTTCATTTTATATTGAATATTTCGCCGGAATCGGATCGGCTTCAATGGTATTGACCGGCGCCGGCGCTTCAAGCAATAGTCAAAGGAATTATTCGGCGACGTTTATCGAAGGCGCGACGGTGAACGAATTTTCAATTGAATTCGAATTCTACTTGACCGCCGACGTTGACAATTGGTTGACCGCGACGACGCTTCCAAATAACGCGCGATTGTTGAAAAATAGCTTCAACGCGACGACAAATTTGACAAACACGACGCCTTCGGTCTATAACACGGCGCCGTTTAAAAAAACATGTCACTTGTTTTATTGCCTGGATCCTTCAATCCTTGTCACGGATCCAGTTACCGGCGCTTCGGTTCCTTTTACATGTCACGAAGTTTTATCCGTAAAAACGGCCGCGCGTTTTTATAACAAAGGTCTATATAACGGACCTTCGGAAATGATCAATCCGGTTTTGAACCTGGAAAGAACCGGTTCACCGGTGACAACCTTTTCAACCTTGTCGGAAACAAAGATCGAATTCGAAGTTGATTCGCTTTTCGCTTTGTCGAATTGCGTCTTTTGGTTGATTGACGCGACCGGATTCGACAATTCGGTTGATTTTCTTGACAATTACGATTCTTCGCGCGGATCTATCTTGACGGATCCAGGCGTCACAATTATCGACAATCACTTGAAATCGCCTTCAATATCGCCGACAAATATCGGCGGCCTAACCTATCGAACGACCGCGCACGTCAACAATACTTTGACGGTTGGACAAGAAATGTATTTGATCGCGATTCCATACGCAAATGTTGAAGGCGGCCGATTGGTGAATTCATTCATTTTCGGCCCTTACGAAGTGACGGATCAACCGACATTGGGTGAAATTTGTTGCGAATTAGACTTCAAGAATTTCTTTCAAGGTTACAACCAAACGTTTGAGAACGATTGCTTCACGCCGACAATGAAGGAAAGAATTGAAACACAATTGAACATAAAAGGCGACGCGTTTCGCGACGTTTGTCTTCCTTTGCTTGGTTGGACCAGGCCCGGCGGCGAATGGATTGATCTTGTTGAATCGCTTGATTTGTTGGTATATCGTGAAGAAATTGACTTCCCTTCGGCCGGCGAAACGACGACGTTTGTCTTTGGATCTTACAGATCCGAACGAACGCCCGGTTTTCCTGGAAATTGGAACAATTTGAATCCGCCTTTTATCGTTGGCGACGGCGGATCCGGTGAATTGCCCGAACCGAAGATCGTGACGGCATTTGAAACGCGCGTCCGATACGAACAAGATTTGATTCCGGCTTCGGTTTTGATCGCGGACAATACGACAAAATACACAAGAACAAACGCCGGACCGCTTGCGGCGACGTATATTTCAACGGTTGGCGCTTCGTATGATTGGGCCGGTCAAGATATTTTCTTCGAATATCAATTGACGCTTGATTTGTCTTCGCTTGTATCTTCCGGATTCAAGGCCGTTCAAGTCTTCCGATCGAAGATCGTTCCTTTTGACTTTGAAGGCGAAACGCCGCGCGGATTGGACGAAGTCAAATTCTTTTATCCGGACGAAGCAAATCCGGCGATTCCAGGCGACGAAATCACCGGTCCGTTTTGCTACACAAAAACGACATTTATTTTCGTTCGCGTTCACAAATCAATTCCGGAAAATATGAATTTGATTGCAACGGTTGATTTCACGCCGTTCGGCGTCGGCAACCTGGAAGAAGAAGAAAGTTATGCTTCGACGGCGCTTGTACCGTTGACACAATTGTCTTCGGACACAATGTTCGACGTTGATTCAACCTTTGACAACGTCACCGGATTCGCGTTCTTCAAGGTAGATTTGACCGAATTAGGACCGGGAACGTTTGAAATTTGCGGAATCGGAAAAGTGATAAAACAATAAAAAAATGAATTACATTCTCGGAAATAAAGCATTTTGTGAAGCAACCGTCGATTACACGGATTGCGCCGACAATGAATCCTTCACACGTTGTCGAACGCTTGAATTGCTTGATTGCGGCGACGATATATGTCCGACGTTGGTTGTCAATAACGGTTTGACCTTGTGCGATTGCGGCGATTCCTGGAATTGTAATTTGTGCGGAAACGACCTTCCGTTTTTCAACGTCGTAAATTCCGACGATCAAATTCACGTCCAATTTCAGCAACCGGACAACATGAACGGAACAGATCCGGCGGCGCCTGGTTCCTTTGGTTGGAATTCCGCGTTTGCGAATTATCAAATTTTACGTTGTTGCGACGACACGCCGATTTTCGGCGAAGGTTTAACATGCGGCGAATTCGTCGGCCTTTTTGAATTAACGGATTACAAAGGAAATTCGACATATAGATCAATTCAACAAATTTGTTTTGACGTTGGCGCAATCATAACACAAGGATTCGGAAATTTTGACGAAAATCATTGTTTTTATTTCAAGTTTACCTTTGCAACCGACGAACTCGGCGTCGAAACGGAAGAATATTGTTCCGAACCGTTTCAATTGAATCATTGTTTGAATTCTTCCGTATTACTTGAAGGCGTTTATCCGGCTTCGACGTTGGATTGTTTCGGGTATTTTTACGGTGATACGGTTTGGTCCGTTGGAACGCCGTTCACCTATCGCAACCGATACCGCGTTCGGGGTGCGCTTGAATTGCAATCCGTTGAAATTGAAAAGACCGTTGTCACGCGTTATCTTCAAGCGACGAAGTCTTCGACTTGTGAAGTTTATTCGTTTGCTACTTACGGATTACCGGAAAGAATTGTCAAATTGATCGCGAACATTTTAGCGGCGCGCGATCTTTACGCAAATAATAAATTATATCAATTGGAAGGATCCGTCGAAAAAAATAATGAAACCGGCAATCAATGGTATTTGGAAACCGAATTGAAACGTTGTGATTGCTTCCCGGATTTTAGTTGTGAATAAAAAAGAAAAAAATGATCGAAATTGAAAAATATCACGCCGAATTCTTAGGTTTTCCGGAAATGGAAATCAAAAGAAAATGGAACCAGGTCAAAGATGAAATGTTTGTCCACACACGCGGCGCGATTCCGGAAAAGTTATTGAACACAAGGCGACCAAATGAAGCCGAAGAAGTCTTTGAATATAGGTTGAACGCCTATGAACCTATCACAAAAGGCGCTATGAACAAAGCAATCGACAAATTATTCCGCATGTTTCAAAGCGCGAATTATTCAATCAAGGTTTCCGATCAATTGGACGAATATCTTTCCGGCGCGACGTTCAAAGGTGAACACTTTATCGGCTTTATTCAAAAATACGTCTTGCGATCCATGATCGAAGATCCGAACGGCGTCGTCGCCTGGATTCCGACCGGTGAAGGATTGGTCAATCCTTCGGTCAAAATAGACGTTCGCGGCGAATTGGTTTCTTCCGATCAAATTCACTATATATCGAAAGACGTGATCACCTGGAAAGACGACAAAAGGAAATCAAAGATCCGCGTCGGCGGCGTTGAATCTTGGTCCGGTGACATTTACAAGACCTTGACGCGCTTCGGTTTTTACGAACATGTTCAACGCGGCAATTCCGGCGATAAAACTTTCGATTTGATTGAAGTTTATCAACACAATATCGGAACCGTTCCGGCGATCGTTTACGGCGGCGATCCGACGCCGGAAGATTACTTTGAAAGTTACTTTTCGCCCTTTGTACCGTTCGGCAACGAAGCGATTCGACAATATTCCGACTGGCAAGGCGTTATGACAATGTCCGCGTTTCCGTATCGTGAAGAAGTAGCCGAAACATGTAGCGCAAAAGGTTGTCGCGACGGAATCGTTTTCGACCGTGAAACCGAAAGTCACAAAAATTGCGACGTTTGCAAAGGAACCGGACAAGTCTTCGCGCGCGGCCCTTACGGCGTTTTTGTTCGATCAAAAGGATCAAACGTATTTGAAAACAACAACGGCGATCCTGGACCGCTTGTTCGCTTCGTATCGCCGCCGGTTGATATTATCAAATATTCCGGCGAAGCATGGGAAACACTTCTTCGAAAAGCCGAAGACGCGCTTCACCTGGTTTTCACCGACGAAAGTCAATCCGGCAAAGCGAAGGAAATCGACCGCGAAGAATCGGACGCGATGATCACGAAGATTTCTAACAATGTCTTCGACGAAATAATTTTCAAGTCTTTGTTGTACCTGGAAAAATACCGGGAAATAAACAATCCGGTCGATCCGGTTGTGATCAAGCCGATTTCTTTTAGAACAAAGACCGAAGAAGGATTGATCGAAGAAATAAATCAATTGTCCGACAAGAACGCGCCGGTTGCCTTCCAGGTTGAAGCGGCGAAGGATCTTGCAAAAAAACGATTTAGCGGAAATAAGGCAATAACTCGAATGGTTGAAGTCTTGGTTGCCTTCGATCCAATTTATCACGTTAAAACGGCCGACAAAGCGATTTTACTTGCGAATGGAACGATTAAAAAGCAAGATATTGTCAAATCATTATTTGCATATAAGGTATTGAACGAAATTATTTCTTCGGAAGGAACCGAATTTCTTGAAAATTCGTTGAACGTGATCTTTGCAAGAATGGAACAAGGTCTTGTTCAATTTTATGATCAAGCGCCTTCGATCAGCATTGAAGACGAACGAAAACTTGAAGCACAATCCAGGATTCGCGGATCCGTCGGCGGCGTTCAAGGAATTATCGAAATCAACAAGGCCGTTTCCGAAGGATCAATGACCGAAGAATCCGGCGAAACGATTCTTCAATCCATTTACGGAATTGATTTCGCAACGGCGGCGAAAATGGTTGAATCCGGAACCGGACCACAAGAAACACTTTAATAAATGGCCTTAGATCCTTCGATTATTCGTCTATTGAAGAAGAACGCTTCGACGATCACAAAGGCCGAAGAAGCGATTTTAAAAGGTCTTCCAGGTTACGAAAAACAGATCTTCAAGGCCGTCAAGGATCAATTGTCGAAAATGAACAAGACCGGCGGCAAATTTGACTTTGACGAAACAAACGTCAATTTAGTCAATGAAATTGATCAAATAATGATCGACACGCTTCAAGGATCAACCTATCCGGACCAGGTTTCAAAATACCTTCAAAACTTCGACACGGTCACGGAATTGAATTCGCAAATTCATTCAAAATTGAACGACATTGATCCGGAAGAATTGAAGAATCTTGTCGATCCGGCAAAGCAACAATTCACACAAGACACGCTAAACGGTTTGACCGGCGCCGGAATGGACACCGAATTTATTGAACCGGTCCGTCAAGAATTGTTCAAAAACATTGTCGCCGGTGCAAATTCGACCGAAGTTGAACAAGCGCTTCGAAGCATGATTGAAGGCGACGCCGCGCGTCTTGGCGGCCTGGAACGATACGTCGGACAAGTCACACGCGACGCGCTGAATCAATACGACGGAACCGTGAACGCCCGGATTGCCGACGAATTCGGCCTTGACGCGTTTCAATACGTTGGATCCTTGATCGACGATTCGCGTTCACAATGTCGAAAATGGGTTTCAATGGAAGTATTGTTGAAAGAAGATCTTCCGACGTTGATTTCGTCGGCCTTTTCAAACGGTCAAGGCATGATTCCAGGAACGAACGCGGACAATTTCGCAATTTATCGCGGCGGCTACAATTGCCGTCACCAGGCGATACCGTTCAAAATGACAAAGCGCGAAAAAGAACGGTTGAAAAAAGACCAACAAGAAACGGCCGAAGAAGCGGACCAGGCGGAAACGCCAACACGTGAACAATTGCTTACTTCGGAAACACGCGCGCAAAAAGAATTGAATTTGACCTATGGAAATTCACCTTTGACGCCGAAAAATTTGATCGGAAACAAGGTTCCGGATCAAGTTTTCATTTTGTCCGACAATGGCCGGGCAAATGTTCCGTCGGCAAATGCAAAAGGCGGATCTTTTTATTCACCGGTAAACAAACAAGTCACCGTCGTTTTGAAATCGGACCGATACAAAAATTCAATTTTATCACAAAACAAAGTGATCATTCACGAATTCGCGCACCGTTCACACTTTGAAAACGATCAAATAAACTATTATTCAATCACGGAAAGTCAAGATTCACCGACAATCAAGGCGTTCAAAGAATCACAAAAAAAAGTGAAAAAAGCGCTTGCAAAAAACAAAAAATTTCGCGTTGAAACATCAAAAATACCGGCGATGAACGTTGAAGAAATCGCAGAATTGAAGAAAAAAATTGCGGAAGATCCGTCGTTCAAAGGTTTGGATCCGAAAGACTTTTTGTTCAATACATTGGAAAACAAGTATTTCGAAAAATACAAAGACATTTATACACGCGACGAAATCGGCGAAATGGTCGGAAGTTATGCGGACACGATCGCGGCGTTGACACGCGGCCGCGTCGGTTGGGGACATGCAAAAAAATATTGGTCCTATGCGCGCGGCGCTATGACACCGATGGAATGGTATGCACACGCCGCCGAAAATTACTTTCAAGGAAACATTGTCTTCGAAAGTGAATTCCCGGAATTGTTCGAACAAATGCAAGATTATTTTTCCGAAGAAGTGATCAAGAAAAACAAACGATTAAAAAAATATTTGAAATGATTCAAGCAGAATTTGAAGAAACAATCACAAAATATATGAAGGCGAATCCAGGCGCGGAAAATCCGTTCAATGTTCGCGGCCTATATACCGACGAACAAATCATGAATTTGATCGTTCAAGTTGATTTCCAACAAATCGAATTCGCAGACATGGCCGACGAAGACGGAAATTTGATTCCGGATTTGACGCTTCCTTTTGTGGACGGCGAACCGGTCGAAGGTTACGAACCGCCAAAAGGAACGCAAAAAGCCGAAGACATTTGAACAAGAAAATTTTTGTAACTTTGTGAAAATTCGAAAAATGCAGAAAGTCAAAGTTTTGAACATAAAGACCGGACGAATTTCTTCAATTCCTTTAAGAACTTATGAAGGTCTTGTCGCGGCCGGAAAAAGAAAGGATTATGAACTACTCGAAGAAATCCAAAAACCAAAAGTCAAAAAAGACTTACAAGTCAAAAAAGAAGAAAAATCAGAAATTCCGGTAGTTGACAAAAACAAAGACGGCAAACGATCCGCCGCCGAAATGATCGAAGCAATCGACCAGGCAACAACGAAAAAAGCGATTGACGTATTAATCGACGGCGAATCGCGAAAAACGGTCTTGAAGGCAGCACAAAAAAGAAAATCAGAATTGACAACAAAAAAATCGAAATGAACGAATTGACAAAAGACTTTTTGACGAAAATCGGCGTATCAAACGACACGATTTCCGCAATATCAACCGACGAACCGGCCGAAGATCTAAACGTTGACGACCTGGTCAAAGGATTCGTCACAAATCAAAAGTCACTTTCCGCAAATGATCCGGAATTGATCAAGAAAATTCGCGACGAAGTACGCGGAACCGAACTTTCCAAAATGGAACACAAGATCAAGAAGGCCTTTGCATTGTCCGCCGAAGACATGCGCGAAAAAAAATTCGAAGAAATTCTTGACGTTGCTTCCGACAAGATCCGAAAAGAAGCCGGATCCACGTCGGAAGAATTGCAACAAAAGATTCTTGAATTGAACAAATCAATCAAGAATTACGAAGAAGAAATTCTTCCGGCCGAACGAAACAAAGCGAACCAGGAAATCAAACGATTTCGGCGCGATTTGGCGCTTCGTGACGTCCTATCGAAGAAAAACTTGATTGTCGGATCCGAAGTGATTCTTCCGGCCTTAAACAAGCACTTGAACGACTTTGTCGTCGAATTGGACGAATCCGATCAATTGACGATCAAAACAAAAGACGGTTTGAAGCCGTTAAATAGTGACGGAACAAAGGCGTTGACTTTTGAAGAAATTATCGACGGACAATTGTCTTCGATGAACGTTGTCAAGCAATCAAACGGCGATCCGGCCCAAACCGGAACGACGGAAGCAAAGACAACAACCGGAACGCCGGATCCAGGCGCCGAAGTGAAATTCAATCTTCGCGGAATGGAAAAGGCGAACCAAAACGCTAAAAATTTGGCGGAAATGCGGCGACACGGTTTGCCACGTTGAAAAAAAATTCGGGCGCGGCGGCGTCGATCGTTTGATCAAAAACGCAATCCGGCGATTCGCTTCGCAAAAGGCGAAAATTCAATTCATTATTATTTTAATTAACATTTAAAAAAATGGCCTACACAGAAGGATTGTGTCAAAAATTACAAACGACACTAAACAGAACCGCCGGGCAAAACGCGCCGGCGTTAAAACGTGACCGCGTCGGTTACATGGAAGCGCTTCTTTCCGAAGCAAATCTTTCCGGCGTCGAAATGATTCCGGTTCCAACGAACGGAAAAAAACGAATGGTTCAAATTGACTATTATCAGCGCGGAACAAACGCGACGATCAACGGTGATATTCGCGATTGTGCGACAACCGAAGAACCGGCGCCGCTTGAAAAGATCGTTGATATAACCGACACCGTACAAAGCGCCGGTTTGTTGTTCAATGAACAAGAAATGCGAAAACTTTGTGAAGCGGACGACGTTTGGGTTTCAAATGTTCTCATGGGACAAATGAACGCCGTCAACGTTACTTTGAATCAACATTTGCTCGGATTACAAGCGACGAATTTCGGAAATTTTGCAGACGGAACCGCCTTGAAAACAGTTAAATTGTTTGAAGATACGACGAACGCTTCACGCGGAATCGCGACGGCGCAAATTCGCCACGAATACGACAAGGCGTCCGCAAGCGGCGCGCCTATTATGGTCGGCGGCGGAAACCTGGATTTGTTCGCAAAGGTGAATCAAATTGCTTGTTGTAACGATGTCGGCGTTGACATGGCACGTTGGACGGATTATCAATATTATTACGACCGCTTTGTTGAAGGTGCGATCGGTGCGAACGAATTTATCGTATTAGCGCCCGGCGCCGTTCAATTGGTTACTTGGAACGAATATCTTGGTGATTACGCGAAATCAAACGACGTATTTGAACACGGAACGATCACGGATCCGTTCACCGGTTTGACGTATGATTTAAAAATTCATTACGACGATTGCGCGGACGCTTGGTCAATCAAGTTTTACGTACATTTTTCGCTTGAATTTATTCCGGCGAACGCGTTTGCAGCCGGCGACGATTTGAACGGTGTAAATTATACCTTCAATTGGTCCGATTGTTCGACGATTGTTGCTTGTCCGTAATTTATTAACCTTTTAAAATTTAGCAATTATGGCAATTTGTCCCAGCGCATGCGCGCCCACGTTACCGGATAGTTATTCCGGCGGGTGCGGAATCATCAGCAGACCAGGCGGAATAAAAAAATTCGCCTTCATTAAGTGTGACTATACATTTACCGACATCACCGACACGGCAGAATGGACGACGGCAATCACCGCCGGCGACATTGTCGGATCCGGTCTTGTCTTAGCACAAAAACCGAAAGGATCATTCACAAAGAAGCGAATCGCGTCTTGTGAACCGGAAGCCGTTGTCGGCGCGGAAAAGTCAATCACTTTCCAGGATTACAATACAGACACGGTGACGCCCGGCGGATCGTTGGCGTATGATTTTTGGAATTCAATTTTGACACAACCGCAAAACTTTTTGTTCGCTTATTACACATGCGATCAATACGTTTACGGCCCGGTGACGGATTTTCAAATTGAAATCGACGAAGTAATCGAAGACAACGACACCGGAAACACGTTTTTCGACGGAACGATCACTTGGAATGATATTCTTATGAATGTCCCGGCTTCGGTTGATCTTGACGGAATACTTTAATTTATACATGTTCATCTAAAAAGGCCGGCTTTGAAGAAATTCAAACGCCGGCTTTTTTTCTTATTTTTGAACTATGGCAAAAAAGAAAACAAACGAAGAACCGAAAAGAAAAGAACAAAACGTTGTTGACGATCCGAACAACAAGGCCGAAGGACCGATCGTGAAAAATGATCAAGCCGAATCCGAAAAGGAAGCCGCGATCAAAAAAGAATCCGTTCAATCAAAACAATTGCAAGACAAAAAAACAATTCGAACGACTTCTTCTTCACCGGTTGCAAAAAGACGGCAAAATCAAACCAGGAATTCAAACGGAACAATCACAGTAAAAACGCCGAAGATTAATCTTGGACCAAAAGGATCCGGCAAAACTTCCGGTTTTTCATCACTTAAAGACGAAATAAAATGATTCGAAATGAACCTTTGCTTCAAGCAAGCAATTTGAAACTAAAAACGGCCGTCAATTATCTTGATTATTCGGTCGGATCAATGTTCGATCTTCAAATTTTGGCCGCCGCTTCATTGGAAGATAAACTTGAAGCAAATTTGATTCAAGGCGGAAAATTGGCAGACGTGAACAAGGAAAGAAGCAAAGCCGGTCTTCACGAAATCGGAATCAATCAAAACGAAAAGATTGTCGCCGACGATTGGAAGGAATTGATCAGATCGAACGAAGGCGTCGTCGTTGTTTTCTTGAACGGTTGGCGAAGAATGAAGGTCAACCAGGTGATCGAATCTTCGATCGAAGCAACGGTTGAAAGATTCGAATTCATAAAGGTCGATAAATTACAAGGCGTTAAGGGCGATTATTTGTTCATTTATAGTGAAGACGCCACAACGAAGAAGAAAACGTCTAAAAAGGCCGGAAAAGCGGCTAAAAAGACCGAAGAAGAACCAAAAGAAGAACCACAAACGGAAGAAAATTGATTCATTGGTTATTGGATAATGGACACGGCGCAATTGATCCGTTCAATTGTGAACCGGTGACGCCTGGAAAACGTTCACCGGAATTTCCGATCGGAAACGAATTCGAAGGTCAAGTCTTGATTGAAGGCGTTCGAAATCGCGCCGTCGTCAATTATTTGTCTTTGTTGTTGACCGACGCCGGAATCATGTTCACGAATTTGGTTCCGACTTGGCACGATACGCCGTTGAAAGATCGCGTCGTTTTAGCGAATCGGATTGCGGCAATCGAAAAGAAGGAAGGCAATCAATGTATTTATTTATCTATTCATCATGACGCGTACGGCGGCGATTGGAATTCGGCGAACGGAACGTCCGCGCACTATTACCCAACGTCAACAATCGGCGCAAAATTGGCGAAGGTCTTCAACGAAGAAATCGTTGCTTCAACCGATCTTCGAAAACGCGGCGCGAAGGATTCGGATTTTTACGTCTTGCGGAAAACTTCTTGTCCGGCCGTACTTACGGAAAATGGATTCATGACAAATCTTAAAGACGCCACCTTTTGCATGGCGGAAGAAGGATCGCAAACAATCGCAAAAGGTCACTTTGAAGCGATCAAATACATTAATGAAACGTTTAAAATAATGGCGACATGAATTGTCTTGAAAATTTGGTCGGAATAAAATGCACCGGAACGACTTCGACTTCCGGTTTTTATGTCGAAGACCTGGAAGGAATTAACTTGAAAATGGCTTCCGGAATTGCGGACAACCGATATATTTCCGGAATTCAATTGATCCAGGCAAAACGCGATTTCGCCGCAAAGACTATTTTCAACGACATTCAAGGCGCGCTTCTTCCTTTTTTTAGAATGAATTCATTGATCGACGAAATCAAGGTCGGTCACTTCAAAACGACGTATTTGTCACAAAGCGCAACCGAACGCGGCGTCAAAATCAAATCAAGATCTTCAAGACTTTTGAAGATCCGGATTGATTCGATCACCGTTGATATACAAGAAACGCTTCACGCCGGACAAGTCAAGATCCTTGACGGATCCTTGACGACGTTGATTGATTACACGACCGACGCTTCCGGCCGCGCGGAATTGCGCCCGGATTACGTATCGGAAACAAATGAAGTCTTTGTTGTAATGGAAGACGCAACGGTCACACCGCGCGACGGACAAATTAAAAACGGTTGCCATTGTTATTCCAGGACAACCGAATTCATGATCGGTCACGGTTGGTCCGGCGGATCAAAGTCAACGTCTTCTTTCGGTCTTTCGGTCAACGCATTGGCACAATGCGATAATGAAGAACTTGTTTGCTTGATTTCGTCTTCTTTGGCGCTTCCTTTACTATACAAAACCGGAATTGAAATCGTCAAAGAATGGATCGCGTCGGACCGGTTGAATTCGGTCACAATGATCGACGACGGAACGGAAGAATTTCTTCTTGACGAATTTGAAAGACAATATAAACGAGCATTGAAAACAACGATCGCGACGATTCCGTCTTTGTTATCCAGGATCGACGAAGTTTGCGTCGTTTGCAATCAATCGAAATACTTTGAATCAACACCTTAAAAAATCGTGAAAAATGGCATGTTCTAAATGTGGAAAAAATTCAAAACCGCGACCGACGGCGAAACCGCGTTCGACTAAACAATCAAGAACGGTTTTCACGCGGCCGAAAACAACCAGGAAATGAAAATCAAATCTTCGCTTGCGGAAAATGAACAAATTCAAGAAATCGCCGACACGGTTCAAAGTGTTTGTTCGCTTCATCTAAAACAACCTTTGATTATTTGGTTGTCCGCGTTTTCAATTGGAAGTCTTTCGGCATGCGTTGAAAATTGGATCGTATATCCGGCGGCGTCTTATTATGCGCTTATTGTATTAATATTGGCCGATTACGCAACCGGAATCGTGATCGCCTTCAAGAACAACAAATTTGAAACGCGAAAAGCGATCCGCGTATTTTGGACCTTGATTTCACACACGGCGCTTTTGTACTTTTCAATGCAATTGAGCAAAGCAAGTGCGGCCCTTTTTTGGTTGAACGAAGGCGTTTTTGTACCGCTTGTATTGGTGAACCTTTTATCGTTGATCAAAAATTTGTCTTTGCTCGGTTATATCAAGGCCGGATTTGCGGAATTCTTTTATAAAAAAATTGACGCGTACAAGAACCAAAAGATTGAAAAGAAGGATTGAAAATATCGTCGTTTTATTCTTTGCTTCCTGGATTTTGTCCGGTTGTATAACGGCGAAAAAATGCAATCAAAGATTTCCGCCGGTGATCCAAAAAGAAACGATCATTCGTGATACAACCGTTTACACGGAAACAACGAAATTCGACACGATCGTTCAATTGACAAAGGAAATCACGCGCGATACAATGTTTTTTCATGACCTGGAAACACAAATCAAAATCAAATATTTGCAATTGCCCGGCGATTCAATCTATTTAACGGCCGAATGTCCGCCGGACACGGTGACGGTGACAAAAGAAATAGTCACGAATAACATTGAAACCAGGATCACCGGATTCATGGACGGTCCCGGAATTTGGATCGTGATTGTCGTCGGCGTTTGTTTGTTGGCCTTGACGATTGGATATTTTATCAAGCAAATAAAGCGCTAAAAATGGCAACGGATCTAAATACATTGAAGAACCGAATTCAAACCGTCACGGCGGCCGTAAATGGCCAAAAATCGGTCTTATTGTTATTGACCGGAAAACGCCTTGAAGGATTAATGAAGGCGCGGATCTTTAATAAAGGTCTTGATCAACAAGGATCGAAAATCGGATCCTATTCGAAGGCCTGGTCAAAGGTCCGACAAAAACGCGGAAATCAAACAAGCTATGTTGATTTACAATTCAAAGGCGATTTGATCCGGTCTTTTAAAACGGTTCAAGACGGAAACGAAGCCGTTCTTGCGATTGTAAACAATACCGATTATGTCAAGGCGCGCGGAAATGAAGAACGGCGGAAAAAGACTATCTTTGAACCAACGGCCGGCGAATTGATTCAGATTGAACAATACTTTGACGACCTGGTCACGGACGTCGTAATTTCGGCATTTAAAAATATTTGACAATGGATCCAATTTTCAAGGAAATCGCCGATTTGATTCTTCACGAAGTTGACGACTTTGATCGCTTTATTTTGGACGCCCGGAAGGACGAAGAAGGACGCGTCACAATACCGATCGAAATCAACGGAAACGAACGCGCCTTCGGCGGAATAAGTGATTCAAACGGTTGCTTTTTTTATATGCGTTGGCGCGACGATTATATTTTTTACGAAGACGCCGGCGAAGATCGACGAACCGGATCTTGTGAAAACTTTCTTGAACAACGTTCGCCGATTCGAATTGTTGCCGTCCTGGATCGACCTTGTGATCCGTACAATATAGAAGCAAAGATCCGAACCGCTTTGTTGAAATATCGAATTCAACGCGGATCCGGAATCAAATCGGGCCGGATCATTGTTCGTCAATCCTTGATTGATTCCTTTTTAGTATTGAAGGAAGAATCACCGAAGCCGAAAAAATTCGACAAGAATTTGACGTTTGTCGCGATCGACTTTGATTTGTCGATTGACATGTCGGTTGTTTGCGATACCAGGCCGACGGCGATTTCCGGCGGCGCTTCGGCGAACTATCAAAATTCGGACGGATCTTTCAGTCAATCAATAGATTGTGGATCGACATTTGTTGCGCCGGATATTCAAATCACCGATTGCGACGGATCCACGTTCACACAACCGGCGAACACGGACGTTATTTGCACGCCTGGAAGCGGCGCGACAATTTACGCAAGACCGACGCCGCGTTTCGGATTATCTACAAGTTATCGAACCTTTGACGACGGTTGGCAATACCAGGCCGGAACATACACAACCGGGTATTCACAAGGTCCGGGAACAATGCAAGCGCTTGACGAAACGGATTTGAATTCGGAAACGCTTTTGTATAACAATATTCACGGAAACAAAAACAGATTCACCGACGGAAACGGCGGACAAGATTGGGCGAACGCCGTTGTCGGCGACTTGAATGATCGTCGTTGGTTGACGCAAGATCATTTGACCGGCCTTGAATGGATAAATCAAAATATATCTGTTGCCACAAATAGTACAATCACGAATGGCACTTATAACCAAAACTTAGGAATGGCTAATTCCTTGAATATATACGGTTATTCTGATTATCGTATCGCCGCAATTCACGAAATAAATTCGATTCCTGCCAATAGCCAAACTACTTATTTTAATAGTGCTTATTTGAAACATGCATCTATTTCAACCACTTTAAGTTCTTGCACAATGCGTACAAATACAAGGTATTTTGAAAGGTCGGCAACGACTTTATTTGTTTTTGGTAATGCGCAAATTACAAGCACTTCAACAAGATCCGCAATAATTTTAAGAACAATGTAAATTCAAAAAAATGGAAGCATATTTCAAAGAAAATACCGGAATCAAAAATCCACAAGGTCACAATTTGGACTTCTTCGTAATACCGTTGATCGGACAAAATTTGATCGAAAATGAATCCGCCGTTCAAATTGATTTTTATTTGACAAAAGAAGACGCGATCGAAGTCAAAATTCCGCCGGCTTCCAGGATCGCCGATTTTGCGCCGCTTATGGATTCAATCGAAGAAATGAAGACGACCTTGTTTTCCATGTCAGAAATTGAAACGACGGCCGGCGACGTGATTGATTTGAAAGATCCTATTCCGCAAAATTTGTAAATTTGTAAACATGTCGCACTTCAACAAATACAAGCTAAACGCCAATTATACGACCGCCGACGGAATCGCGTTGATCAATCCGGATTGGACCGTCGATCAATTCTTTTTTTACGCTTCAAATCACACGTTTGAAGTTATCATTCATTGGACGGACGAAAATTCAAATATTACGCGTTTGCTTGACGTTGTCTTCCAGGCGAACGACTTTCCGGACGTCGCCTTCATTGAAGGTCAAATTCTTCAATTATCCGAATTTAGCGCGTCAACAAAAATCACTTAAAACGAAAAAAATGAATTGTAATTGTAATGAAGATTTAGGTTGTTTTCTACCTGGCGACGTGATTGATTTCGGCGTCGTCGCGTATTGTGACGGCGACTATATATTCGAAATAACTTCGCGCGGATTGACGGTCCGTGAAACGGTGACGTTTGCCGGCGGCGCCGACATTGTATTGACAAATAACTTCACCGAATCCGGCGAAATCAAAATCAAAATTAAGGTTCCACAAATCGCGCCTTGTACGCCGCAACCAGGATTCAATTATATCACTTCACCCGGCGGCGCTTGCGTTTTCTTGGTCCGGTCGGAAGTTGGAAATTGTTAAAAAAAAAAATGAAAAATTTTAAAATTTGGGCCTTCTTCCTTCTTGGAATTTTGGCCGGTTTGACGGCGACGTTTTTCGTCAAAGATTTCAATTGGTTCCGGCCGGTTTTTGAAGCCGGTCTTGTCGGATTGGTTTCGGCGCTTGCTTCGTTCTTCCTGGATTACACGTTTCGCGAAGGAAATATCTTCGCCTTTTGGATCCGGTTTTTGAACAAATATTTTTACAAGAACAAGAAGAATCCGTTTCGGTTTCTGTATAAACCGCTTGGCGCTTGTACGATTTGCATGAACGTTTATGTCGCGAACCTGGTCTTTGTTGTGTATTGGTATTTTTGGAATCTTTCCTTCTTTTGGTTGATTCCTTCGGCCTTGATTGCTCATGTACTACTTTATTTCATTTTGAAGCACTTCGATATTGAGCAATAAACTGAAATAAACTTCTTCTTTTGACAAAAATTGCGTTCTTCGGAACGCTTTTTTTGTGCTTAATTTCCACAAAAACGAAAAAAAAGTTTCAATTTTTGTAACGCGTATTGAAAAAAGCCGTAACATTACAACATGAAACAAGAACAAAAAATCGAAAAAATGGAAAATTCAAGTCTAAAGCACTCATTTACAGTAAGTTACGAAGGCGAAATCGACAAATTAGGTTACTTTGGTTATCGTAAATCATGGAAATTGAACGACGATCTTTCAAAATATGTCAAAATTACGCCGTCACAATGGTCAAAAATATGTTCAATTTTGAACGTTTGGATCAACGTGAAATCGGAAGAAACGGTCACAATGGAAATTGAAAAAATCAATAGAACGCTATTCGTAGATATCAAACAAGATTCGGAAAAATTTCAAACAACAAATTATTTTTCAATAGGCCCAAACGGAAGACGTGAATCTTTTGGTGAAAATTACATAGTTAAACAACAAGAAGAAAAAATCGAACAAGAAGAAAAAATCGAAAAAATGAAAAATTTAACAACGACAATCGAAAAAATTAGCGGAACAACAACAACGACGAAAACAATTGATTCAACGACGCCCGGCGGCCGTTCGGTTCAAATTGGAATCGTTCAAGAAAAAATTGAAGTTACCGAAGAAACGCACTATTCAAAAATCTATTACACGATTTCGTACAAAGGCGAAGATTGGTCAACATATCACAAAATGGATCGTGAAGGCCTTAAAAATTCGGCGGACATGATTGATCAGTATTCAGATAAGTTTACTTCTTCCGGAACACGTCGTCCGGAAGAAACGACAATCGAAAAACAAGAAATCGAAGACACGCCAACAGAACCGACGGAAGAATTCGTCAAGGAATGGAAAACGGTTTCCGAATTGGTCGGATTATTAAACGAACAAAACGATTACGGCGATCGCGTTTATTGGGCCAATATCGGCGGCGAACATTACGAAGTTGAAGACGCAAAGAAATTCTTCGCTTCTTACACTAACCAGGAAGAAAAACTTCATTCAACCTTTTATTCCGGTTGTTTGATTGTAAAAACCGAAGGCGAAATCACTTTGACGCTTGAAGACTTGAAGCCGATTGATTGGAAGGCGAACGATCAAGAAAAAATTGAACATAATGAACAATTAGCGGCGGCAAAAGGTCACACGGAATTTTGTGCATGTTGCGGAAAAGGTCTTTCCGACAAACCGAAATATTGGATCGAAACGATTCAAGGCCCGGAAGTTATTCTTCCTGGATTCTCGGAACTTGATCTTCTTTCAATTGGTGAAGAATCACAAGGCGCGTTTTGCGTCGGATCTACATGTCGGAAAAAATATCCGGCCGCATACGTGACAAAGGACGAAATCGCGCCGATTGAAAAAGATCTAAAGGAAAAACAAGAAAAAGCGCTTGAATCCAATCCAAACGAACAAGCAACAACCGAAGAAGAAAAGGTTTCGCCGCCTATGGTTCACAAAATCATTTACGGAAAATTTATGATCGAATCGCAACAAATTTCTATTTATAAAATTCAAAAAGGTGATCACTTTATCGCCGACGCGAAAACGTATATCGCAGAATCAAACGCATATCACAACGGCGAAGAATATTTATTTGACCTGGTAAACGATCATTGTATTACGTTTTCAGACGCGACGCGTTCGTTCACCGTTAGAAGAAAATCAGACAATGCACACGTTTTAACCCGAAGACAAGCGACACGCGAAGAAATCAAAGAATTGCTTGACCGTATGAACGCCGAACAAGAACAAAGATTGTGTTTCGACTATTGCTTCGAACCGGTTGTCAATCAAGTCAAGTCACAATTGTCGAATTTCTTGTTTTCACCTATGAAAGACGGCGAATTGGCCTTTGACATTCTTGATCATTGTCCGCATTATCATTCGACTTCAAGAACGCCGATTGATATTATCATCGACAAACACGTTGAAGAACACGTTGAAAAATATTGCGAATTCGCGGAATTAGATTCGATTCAAAATAAGATCTTTTCTGAATTGAACAAGAAGGTCCGCGAACATTTTTCCGGCGTTTTAAACGCTTCTTGATTCATAACAAAAGGCCGACGCGCAGATCGTCGGCCTTTGCTATTATTCACTCTAAAAATCGAAAAAGAATGAACACGTACAAAAATAATCAATTTTCACTTGTGGACGGAAAACGGACCAGGATCAACAAAACGAACAAAGGCGCAAAGGTTGCCGACATTTGGCCGGATCTTATTGACCAGGAACGCGACTTCTTGAAACACTTCGTCACGATCAAAATGAACGCGATTCCGAACGTCCGCGACATGAAACGAATAAAACTATCACAATTAACTTTTTGGATCGAACAAACGCAAAAAAACGAACAATCGTCAAAATTGCGATCGACGCTTCTTTCCATATTACAAACCAAAATCGAAAAATCGAAATCATGAACAATCCTATTGAAAAAGAATTACAACGTCTTAAGGAAAAAATTGAATCATTAGAATTCCAGGTGCAAAGACATGAAACATACGGTCAAGGTTGTGCAAAAAGGTTGCACAATTGCATAATGGAAAAGAAGGCAAAAGAAATCATAATAACACAACAAAAGAAAAAAATTGCAAAACAAGTTTATATAATTGAACAACAATCACAAGAAATAGAACAATTAAAAAATCGAAATCATGAACAATCCAATTGAAACAATCAACGACGTGATCTTGTCAAAAGAAGAAATTTCAAAATTGTCCGACAATATCACCGCTGGCGTTCGCGCCGGAATCGAAGATCCGACGAACGTGATCGTCCGGATCGAATTTCTAAAAAAGGCGCTTGAAGCGGCAAAAAAAGCGCTTCTTGAAGAAGCAATCGACGAACTTGACAAATACGGCAAAGAAGGCGCGACAATCAACGGCGTCAAGATCCGAACAAAGGAAGCCGGCGTCAAATACGATTATTCGAATTGCGAAATTTGGAACGAATTGAATGAAGAATTCAAGAAGGTGCAACAAGACCGGAAAGATCTTGAAGCGCGATTGAAGACCGTCAAAGGAACCGAACAAATATTGATTCCGGACGGTGAAATCGTTGACCTGGTTCAACCGATCAAAACTTCTTCAACAACCGTCGAATTCACCTTCCCTAAATAATTATATTTGTAAAAAAATCGAAAACAATGAATAAAAAAATCGAACAATCAAACGGCGTTCAAATCGTCGAAGCGGAAACGTTGAAAAAATATCTTCGGGCCGCGAATTTGGTCGGTCACTTGACTGAAATCGAAATTGATCAATTTATATCTATATCAACCGCGTTCGGATTGAATCCGTTCAAGCGCGAAATTTACGCGTCGAAATACGGAAACAATTTTTCGATCGTTGTCGGTTACGAAACCTATATCAAGAGAGCGGAACGATCCGGCCGTCTTTCCGGTTGGAAGGTCACAACGGAAGGAACCTTCGACAAGAAGAATCCAGGATCCGCGACGCTAAAAGCGATCGTCACGATTCACCGGTCCGACTTCCTTCACCCTTTTGAACATGAAGTCTATTTTTCCGAGTATTGCCAACGAACGCGCGACGGAAGATTGACAAAGTTTTGGTCGGAAAAGCCGATCACAATGATCAAGAAGGTTGCGATTTCACAAGGTTTCCGGTTGTGCTTCTCGGACGAACTCGGCGGCCTACCGTACACGAAAGAAGAAATCGGACAAGAAGAACGCTTCGATTCCTTCCAGGAAGTCAAAGAACCGGTCAAAACGGACAATAAGAAAATGAACCAGGCGATCGAATCTTTGAAGGAATCCTTTGTGACGCCGGAAGAACAAGTCAAAACGGCGAAGGATCGCGACGAATTGGCGTCGATTTGGAAGGCGAATAAATTGAAACAAAGCGAAGGCGACTTCTTGAAATTGGTCAAAGCAAAGGCGGACGAATTGAAAAACGACCAGGAAGGCCAAAAAGAAGCGATTTCCGGCGATCAAACCGAAAACACGGACGAACAACCGGAAATGAAGTCTTCGGACGTTACAATCAAAGATTTGAAAGAATTCGTTTCCAATTTCAAGGATCCGGAAGCGCTTCAAGAATTCGCCGAAGGTGAAACGCGAAAAGGCGCAATTGAAATAATTGATTCCAGGTTGAACGAAATCACCGTTGATTCTGTTCCGCAAACCGTAATTTTCAAAAATAATGAAGGCGAATAAATTGACCGAACAAATCGTTTCGAAATTTGGATCCGTCGCGGCGTTTGCGAATCATAGCAAACAACCGCTTGACGCCTGGATCATTTATCGAACGTTGAACGGAACGCGGCAAAAGGACCGCGAAGAATTGCTTGACAAGATCCGCGAATTGAACGTCTTCTTGTCGCCGGAATCACGAATTCCGGTAAAAATGCGCGAATATATTCGGCGGACGATCTTGATTGAATTCGGATCGTTCGCGGAATTCAACCGGCAGCATGAAGAATTTTCAAAGCCGTTTTTGTCGGCAATTGTTAAGGGAAACAAAGTCTTTTTGACGCCGAAGGTCCGATCACTTGTCAAAGTCTTGATCCAGGCGGAAAAAAAGACGGAAAGGTTGTTGAAATGAATTCACGAAAAAAAGCGCCGGCGTTTCAATTTTACGCGGCGGATTGGTTGACGGATTCTTCGCTTCGCATGGTTTCGGCCGAAGCGCGCGGCGTATGGATCGACCTTCTTTGTCACTCTTTTTTGTCGTCGTCGCCTGGTTATTTGGCGATAAATGGTCACTTTTTGGATCCAAAAGGAATCCAAAAGTTGTCCGGAATTAGTCAAAAAAGATTCAAAAAAGTCTTCGATGAATTGACGCGTTTCGGCGTCCTAAAAATGGACGAAAAAGGCCGATATTTTTGTAAAAGAATGGTCGAAGACGCCCGATTGTCTAAGGTCCGGGCCGAATCCGGTCGAAAAGGCGGAAATCCTAATTTGGTTAAGCAAAACGCAAGCAAAACGCAAGCAAACGACAACCAAACCGGGAAGCAAAAGACAACCCCTTCTTCTTCTTCTTCTATTTCAATAAAGAAAAAAGAATATAAAAAAGAAAGTGAAGAACACCTTTTGCAAAAATACGTTCGTGACAATTGCCCGGAAATATTGAAATTAAAAAGTCAATTGACCTTCCGTGATTGCGAACGCCTGGAAGCCGATTTCGGAAACGAAAAAACAATCGACATTTTCAACCGAATGGAAAATTTTCGAAATTTAAAGAAATACAAAAGCGCGTATTTGACGGCGCGGAATTGGTTAAAAAAAGAAAACAATGAAGGAAATATCAACAAAGACTTCGAACAACGGCTTCGCGAATTCTGAAATTGTCGCCGCGATACAATCGCCGACCAGGATCCGCGACATTGAAAACGACGAACCGATCAAACAAGCGCTTCGATACGTCTTCACGTTGATCGGTCTTCGGTCCGATCAGATACCGACGGAAATCGAAAAGACCGTCTTGATCAATTTCATTCGCGGAAATTTGAAGAATTACGCGCCGGAAGAAATCAAGATCGCCTTCGAATTGGCTTTGAATGGAAAATTTGAAGTTGAATTGAATCATTTCGGCCGGTTTTCGGCGCTTTACTTGACGACCGTTTTCGCCGCCTATCAAAAATACCGATCCAAAATCGCGGCGGATCTTTCCAGGAAGACAATTGAATCACAAAAAAACAACCTTGAACAACGATCGAAGGATCCGGAATTCCAAAAAGAAACGGACCGGTTGTTTGACGAAAACGTCTTGAAGCCGCTTTTCGACAATTTTTGCAAAATTGGAAAATTGAATTTCGAAATCACACCGGCAAACGTCGTTTTTGGCGTTTTACGTCGTCGATACGGCCTTCAAAATGTTTCGGAAGGGAAGAAGGCCGAAATAAAAAAAGAAGCGCTTAAACGCGCCGAAAATTGGTTTTCGGTGAATACTTCGAAATATTCGTCGTCACTTGAACAACACACGCTTCGAAAATTGCTTCAAGATCCGGCAAAAGGTCCGGAAAAAAAAGAAGAAGTCTTCCGGCGATTTTGCTTCGAATTGACGATTGAAGATTTTTTCAACAAGGTGAAACAAGACTATTCAAATTTTGACGCCTGGAAAACGGACAAAAAAAACTTTGAACAATGAAATTGAACGCAAACAACGCTTTGTTGCATTTGCTGAAATGCGAATACAAACGAACACTTCTAACGATCGAACAGATAAACCAGGAACGCGAAGAAGGCGACAAAATAAGCGCGCCGGAATTCAATGAATGGTTGACCAACGTCGGCGCAATCGCGGACGAATCGAAATTGATCGTTCCAAACAATCAAATTATCAAACCTAAAAATCAAATAAAATGAACAAACATCTAATTTGTGGCAATACCGGCGCGGATCCGGAAGTCACGTCAACCGAAACCGGATTGACAATCGCAAAATTCACGATCGCCGTGAACGAATATCGCAAAGATCAAAACGGCGAAAAGCAAGAAGAAACGACCTGGTTCAACGTTGTCGCCTTCGGAAAATTGGCCGAATTGGTCGGATCATACGTGAAAAAAGGATCAAAATTGTTGATCGTTGGACGCTTGAAGAAGAAGCAATTCACCGACCAGGAAGGAAACAACCGTCTTTTTGTCGAAACAATCGCCGACGAAATCGAATTTTTGTCACCGAAAAACCAAACGGAACCAAAATTCACCGAATCAGAACCGGCGACCGGGTACAATGACAATCAACAACGATTGATCCAGGAAGAACAAGACGATCTTCCGTTTTGATTTTGAAAAGTAAATTTTCGGAACCTTGACGGAATTGAAAAAAAATATATATTGCAAAAACTTAAAAATCGAAAGAATGAATTCAGAAAATCAAAACAACCAGGAAGACGGCTTCGGCGCAATTGTGACCGTGATCGTCGGAATTATTTCAATCATTGTCGGATTGTATTTCTTTTTTGGAACATGAAAACAACGTTTGAAATACACTACAAAGGCAACGTCGCGGCAATACGTCGCGACTTGTCAACCGGTCAAAATTTTAGTGATTTTTCATTCGGATCCGGAACGATTCGATTCATTGGAACGGACGATCAATTGGACGATTACGTCGAAGAATTACAACGCGTTTCGCCTGGAATCAAGATCGTCGGAATAACCGACACGCGCTTGACTTTGGCCAGGATCGAAGTCTTCAAAGAACAACCGGTCGAACCGTCTATTTTTAAGATTGAAGACACGGAAACCGACGAAATATCGAAATTCGGATCCGCGACAATCGCGCAAATTGTAAACTTGATCGAAGACGCCGGACACTTCCCGGAAATCATGCGATTTCTTAAAAGTGAAGACCGATCCTTTTTGACCTGGATTGACCGAATGAAATTGAAAAAATATATTGAATCAAACCCTTTAAAAATCGAAATAAAATGAATGAAATTTGTATCACCGTAAACATGAACGCGCTGCAATTGACTTTGATCGGCCTTGAAAAAATGAAGATCCAGGAAGAAGCGAAGACGATTGTTTCGGATCACGCCGTCGAAAACGTCAAAGACATTGACGCAACGATCAAACAGATCCGAAGAAAAATCGAACAAATAAACGAACCACAAAAACAACCTTTTTGATCATGGAAAAACTATCAATTCGCGGCAAAATCGCGCTTGTTCCGTCACTTTCGTTGACGCTTCCTTTGTTGGTCTTGACGATTGCAACCGGCTTCGTCTTGTGGATCGTCGCCTTTGTTTTTAGGATCACCGGTCTTCTTGACGCTTGTCAATGGCAAATCAAGTATTTTCAAGGCCTGGTCCGTGAAAACCGTTTGAAAATGAAAATGAAGTCAAATTTACGCAAACGGAAGAAGCATGTTCAAAAAGGATAAACAAAATTTGATTCAGCGCTACAATAAAGCGATTGAACACATTGACGCGCAGATTAACCAAACGGAAAAATTCGTCGTTCAATTGCAAAATCAAATTGCGAAATATAGACAACGGCGTCGATCATTAGTTGAAAAAATCGAAAAATTAAGAAATGAAAAACTTTGAAGAAATCACAAAGCCGCTAAACGCGGACGAAATGAAGGTCGTTGACATGTTTGTCGCCTATTTTAAGGACCGCAAAGGAAAAAACCACATAATCACAAACAAACGCGTTCAAAAGGCCTTAAAAACGAAATATTCAATGAATCTTTCCGGCGCCCGGATCCGGAAGGTGATCAATTACATTCGGATCCGTCGTTTGATTCCGGGCCTTGTCGCGTCGTCTTCCGGTTATTACGTCGCGGACAACGCCGAAGACTTCATGAATTGGCTTGATTCATTGAAAGAACGCGAAGAAGCAATTCGGGCAATCAGAAAAGCCGGCGAAAAGGATCTTCGCGCAACCTTCGGAATGACATTTTTTGAAAAATACGGTCTTACAAAAAACGCTTCATGAAAAAAATATTGAAAAAAATCGTCGAATTCTTCCAGGTGAAGAAACGACGCGAACGAAAAATTCAACACTTGGTCAACCTTTCCATGTTCGCAAGGGACAAATTTCAATTACAATTCGACGTCAATTCACGGAAGGAAATCAAGAAAATTGAACGACTTTGGGAAATGGTATATTTGAACCCGGACGGATCCTTCCGAACCGGCAAAGAAACGCGAAGGATCATTCGTGAAATGAAAAGAAACGCGAAGAAATGAATTGTTCAAAGATTGAAAAAATACTTGAAAGATTTCCGGAAGATGAAATTTTGAAGGTTGACGGCTTTGACGCGGCGATCATTGGAATTGAAATAAACACAATGCGATTGATATATTCGTCTTCACGTTGTATCGAAATTTTATGTCAACAAATGAATCACGAAGAATCCGTTGAATTCTTCAATTTCAACGTTTTAGGCGCCTACGTTGGCGAATTGACGCCAATTTTTTGTGAAGACAACCTTTGAAAAATGAACGGATTCGAAATATTTGACGAAATGTTCGACGACATGATCCGAGAATTGGCCGAAAACGATTCGATTTCGCTTCAAGAATTCGAATTGAAGGTCCGAGCAATCGAAATAAGGCGTCAATACTTGAAATTGATCTTTGGACTTGTCGATTGATCACCGGAAAAACGTCGTTCAAATGAATGAAAAACCGATCGGACGGATCCTTTTCATTGATTTCCAGGAACACAACAACAAACACAAAGTCACGATCAAGCGATTTGAAGACGGAAAGATCGGTCAAGTGATTGTCGAAGAACCTTTTTTTCAAAAATCCGTAAATTTGCCACATGAAGCGCGGACAAAAAAAGACGTTTGACCAGGATCCGAAGATCAAACCGGAAGACAAGAAGAAGAAGAAAACGTCCGCGAACCTTCGATCGAAGGCCGAAAAGGTCAAGAAGGCCGAAAAGATTTGTGAACTATATTCAACCGGCAATTATACACTCGAATCATGTTGCGCAGAAGAAGGAATCACCGCGCGAACGCTTGAAAATTGGGCGCGAAAATATTCGGAAATTTCAGTATTAAAAAAAGAAGCAAAGGACAACAACGGCCGCGCAAACCGTGAAGGCGTCCGCGACGTCGCTTTGCATGGTTTAAAGCGCTTAATTACCGGTTATTTCGTTGACGAAGAAGAAATCGAACGGTTGACCGACAACAAAGGCCGCCTTGTATCGACCAGGACGCGGAAAAAATCAAGGTACATTCCGCCGGCAACCGCCGCGATAATATTTGCATTGAAGAACGTTGATCCGGCCAATTGGAACGACGACAAATTCACCGACACCCAAACCGAACCGCAAGTCTTCCGGATAGGCAATCAAACAATCAAGTTTTGAACGTTATTTTCGAACCACACAAGAAGCAAGAAGAATTCATTCAAGCCGTTCTTTCCTTCAAATACCGTTGTTTAATGTACGGCGGCGCGGCCGGCGGCGGCAAAACATACGTTTGCTTGGCGATATTTGTACTATTAGCGAAGATCTTTCCTGGTTCACGTTGGTTTGTGGTCCGTGAATCACTTCCGACGCTTAAACGGACGACAATTCCGTCGTTCTTGAAGTTATGTCCGCGACATTTTATCAAATCGTACAATCAAACCGATCAAATCGTCACCTTCCGAAACGGAAGTCAATTGACGTTCTTTCCGGAAAACTACAATCAAGACAAGAACTTGACCAGGTTTGACGGAATCGAAGCAAACGGATTCTTGATCGAAGAAGGTCAAGAAATACAAAAGAAGACCTTCGAAAAATGTAAACTTCGGGCCGGCCGACATATTATTCCGGACCTGGATCTTCAACCGAAACCGTTAATCCTTACGACTTGCAATCCGTCGAACAATTGGACCAAACACGAATTTCACGAACCGTATATCGACAAGACGCTTCGTGACGATTACTTCTATCTTCGGGCCACAATGAACGACAATCCTTCACTTCCGGAAGAATATCTTGAAGGCCTGGAAAATCTTGACGAAGTGACAAAGGCCGTCTTCGTTCGCGGCGATTGGAACGTTCTTGACATTGACCGGCCGTTCCTTTACGCGTTCGACAAGCGGAAAACCGTCACAAAAGGCGTTCAAATTGATCATTCGGAACCGATTATCTTGTCGTTTGACTTCAACGTTGATCCGATCACATGTATTGCAGGGCAATCATACGACGACCGGATCCGGATCTTCAAGGAATTCCGCCTTCGTAATAGTGACATTTACCGGCTTTGTGAAGCGATCCGCGTCGAATTCGGTGACGTTTACTTCCTTGTGACCGGTGACGCGTCCGGATCGGCCCGAAATGCGATCACAAAAGGCGCTTTAAACTATTACACGATCATTCGTGACGAATTGGACCTTTCAAAGAATCAATTCCGCGTTCCTTCCGTCAATCCGTCGATCAAGAATTCACGCGTTTTGTGCAATTCAATTCTTTCGAATCACAACGATTTCCAGGTTGACGCCGGTTGTATGTATCTAATTGAAGACCTGGAAACCGTTGAAGCAACGGAAACCGGCGAAATCAACAAGACAAAAGACGCGCGAAAAAGTCACCTTCTTGATTGTTTTCGATATTTCCTTTGGACCTTCAATCACGATTTCGTCAAATTCCGTTGATCAATTTTCCCTATCTTTGAAAAAAATCGAAATGAAGCTATTTAAACGACGCAAATACAACAAGAAAGACTTAATTCCGGAC